>Ga0065711_1002551_pt1 | contig 34471 bp, 34 predicted proteins | sample Hoacrofraction12_FD_59098 | JGI IMG/M metagenome (GOLD analysis project Ga0065711, IMG submission 59098) | Hoatzin crop microbial communities from Cojedes, Venezuela - Epithelial fraction 12 v2 (version 2) | ecosystem: Host-associated > Birds > Digestive system > Esophagus > Crop | place... | reverse complement strand
TTTTTTTTTTTTTTTTTTTTTTTTTTTAAGGTAAGACATTCATGGTAGACTATTTTCACTTTTACATAACACAGCCAGACAATTTCACTGAGCCATACCTATAACAGTGACCAGAACCTCAGATACAGGACTTCTTGGAAAGACAAAGATACAGATTCTCTTCCCATACCTCTTTTCTGCCTCCACTTCCGCTGAAGTAGTCATAACTGAATTAGATGGAAGCAACATAATACCCCTCCCTGCTGTAATGTGCCTGGAAGCCTTTCAAATTCTCCTCTGTGGGTAGGATTCACCAGAATGATTGCAGCCAGAGCTAGAGCTTTGGGGGTACATCCATGGTTTGCCAGGAGCATGGCTGCACAGTTTAGTCTCATGTAATTATGATTATCTAATTTCAAACCTTGTGTGGCTGGCGCCGATTTCAAATTCAACTCGCTGCTTCCCTGAGGGTTTCCTTCCTGAGACACTCCTCCTTTGACCACTAGTTGAGGCTATGAAGAAAAACACCACAAACAAAACCCCCCACATAAAATTAGGTATCGAGACAAAACTGCAAACAGACAAAGTACAGAACACAAAAAGCCTTTGATCAATGTTATTTAAATAAGACTGTGCAGCCCTGAAAGCATGCCCATTTGCCAGCACTTCCTACATCCAGCCTCACACAAGAGCAAGCACCAGTGCATATAATGTCCACACACCTTCACAAGCATCTCAGAATGGTCATCAAAATCCATAATAAGCCACCATATCATCAGTCTCATGAGGCAGACAACCCCACACTTTGAAAAAATCTCCCCATTACACAGCCATGGAGAAATTCTTTCATCTTTGAGAACACCTTCTGTATTTCAGGATGTTTTCCTGTCTTGAACAACTAAACATTTTGTCCATCAAAAATTAAAAAACAAATGGCTATTCTTCTTCTGCTTTGGTTTTGCCCCTCAAAAACTCCTCAGCTGTTAAAAGAAATTAATTTTGAACTGAAACATCACTACCCAAAGACCCAAAGCTAGAATGACACATTTTGAAACATTAAAAAGAAAAAAGAAAAAGAAGCCAGTGTACAAAATGCTTTAACTTCAATAAAGTGGCATGTAGCAAAGATTTTTTTTTTTTAATTTTTTTTTTTTTTACAAATTACTGTGCAGCTCATTATTTATAGTAATGAATACCCTAACTTACAGCTCTGGCACACAACTCAATTAATTTAACAACAAAACCCGAAGTCTAACACTAGAACTGCAGCTACTACAATCTGTTACAGGAGAGAATGGCTGGAAGGGTCTTTTTCGATCTCATTTGCAGCCTGTTATAGAGAAGAGATGGCTACAAATTATTCCTAGCATGCTATAGGTTTTTACAGACCAGGCAAATCCCTGAGCACCCTGATCCAATTAGACCTGCTTTGAGCAGTGGTTTGAACTAAAGGATCTCCAGTGGGTCCTTCAGTCTAAATTATTCTATGATTCTAAAAAAATAGAAAGACGCGTATGTACACACACTGCTGAGGGATAACAGACATTCAGTGCCACTATTAGTGGATCCTGGGAGCTATCAGTATGATCCAAACTGTTGTCTTGCTGCTTCTGTGTGGCATAAAGGTCTCATGGAAGAATGAAGTGCCAAGTGAATTTATAAGGAATTGTTTTCATTACAGATTATTTTAATTACAGATTTAATTCTGTAATTAATTAGTTACAGAAAAAGTAAGAACTTCCATGGAAATTTTTTTTTTTAAATTGCACTTCTACCAATAAATAAAGAGAACACAGGAAAGGAAAAGTACTCCAACTAGCTTTACTTCAGATGTTCACTTCTGACAGCACACACTGGTGTTTGTGCCCCACAAGATGCTGGAGAGCACATTCTCAACACTGCCTGGCTGCCCCCGTTTCCTTTTCCACTGCAGGAGCCTGACCCCAGGGGTGAAAGTTGGGGGGGGTTCCTCTCCCTGCAGCTGTGTCAGCCACACAGACTAACTATGAAGCAGCGCAGAAGCCATCTCCTCCATCACTTACAGTCAGTTTAACCACAAGGCAGCCCCACCAGCAGGTGTTTTATAAACTGTCCCTTGTTCTGAAACCCTCTCAGACTTCTCCTGCATAGGATTCTCAACTTTAAATACTATGTGCTTCACTTTTTTTGGCTTTCCTGAACCCTGCAATAACAGAATTTCACAGCAAAGACTTCTCTGCCCTAGTTCAGACTGCATCACAGCAACAGCAGAAGGTGGGATGGAATCTATTCCTCCCACAAAATTTCATTGTCTGCTCTTTCCCTTACCAGGCAGGAAGCAGAAAGGCACTGCAGCACTCCTGAGAGTTAAACTTAGCGATTTCAGGTAGATGAAGAATGCATAAACTAGTGCCAGAAACTGCCTGCCAGCTCCTCTGGAGTCCTTTGGCTTCTGCATTTGGAGACAAGGTAGCAGCTGAGGCCTCCTTCCAGCTCTTCTCAGTCTCTGCCTCCCCTCACGCACACGGCCAGGTCAAACTGCACCTGCTGATGAATACCCCTCTAACCCCACCTCAAATTCAGCAATACCCAGACTGCTTCGGAGCGACCGGCAAAGCCCTGCCATCCAAGGGAAGTGTCACACCACTGAGATTGTCTGCTAGCCCTCATGTAACCATCTGGATGCCAGTCCCTGACCCTGCTTTCACCTGGTGAAAGTATGCCATGTGATGGTGCTCTATTCTCAGCAGTGCTGCTTCGTAGCACAAACGCTCCTCTCCTAGCTATTGCTTTCTAGCTGGGTTGCAACTCACAGTAAATTCTAACAGCCAGCTTCTGAGCTCCCTGAGAGTTCCATCTGTTTGCCTCCAAGGTCTGTCTGAAATTCTGTTGCAAAGCAATTCGTAAGTTATCAGAGTTCAGACAGTCTCAGCCACATCTGAAGAGCGTGCTGCCAGCACCCAGGCCTTCCACGAAGGAGTGAGAAACCCTCTCATCCAGGACAAATTCCCTGAGCAGGGAGAACCCTGCAATCATAATCTTTCATGGAACACTTCTACCATCTCTCACTTCATAAAAATAAAGTTATCTTCGACCCATGTTACCTAGGGACTCAGAGGTATGTTTTTTGGCTGTACAGGTCCCTCCTCATCCCCAGCCCCAGGTCCCTCCTCGTCCTCAGCCCTAATTCAGGCTGATGCTGCATCTCACACTTAGCTGTATTACCCTGGCATTTTCAGTCCAGCCCAGCAAACTTCAGGTCTGTTCTCTATCAGCAGATAACAATGTCTCTCTTCTCACAGTCCCTTTTGTCCTGGACACTCTGCTTAAACAGGACTGTGCCCCTCATCTGGTCCAGGGAGCAATATGTATATCCCTGCCTATAGAGTCTTTGGGCAGGAAAATAACATCTTCCCTGTAGAATATGAGCTTCTTCTGACCCACTCTGTCCTTGAAAGGCAATGAAGACCTAGTACTGGCTGTGCCTCCTTGTCCCTTTCTGGTATCTCTCCAATGAGCATGGCTCTAGTATATATATATCTCGCTGAGCTATACATGTTCAAGTCATTTTTTTTGCTTGCTTGCATCTAATTCATAAAACAGCATCATCTTTCCCAATTTTCTGCTGCTCTGTATTTTTTCCCCTCATCTCGTTTCTTCCTCTCTCTAAAAAAAAAAAAACAAACAAAAAAAACTTCCAAAAAAAATTAAAATCTTTTTTTTCTTTTTCTACTTTGCAACCCTGAGATGTTTCTTTTTCCTCAAAATGCTCTTTGGGCTCTTCACAACAACCTGGTCATAGCACCCTACCACTACTGAAAAGGAGAACACTGTCCTTTATTCATGTCCTTCTAGGTCATCCTGCTTATCACTGAGATTTGTCAGCCCATGAATGACACCAGCAGAACTCACTGGGTATGATGTTTTGGTCTCTAAGACACAGCCACTTCTGCCTCCAGTGCTTTTCTGTAGAGCTTGAGGATCTGCACTTGCAGAGCTGCTTGCTTTAAGCACCGGTAACATACCAGATCTCCTTACACAGTGTATTTAAATAATGTAATATAAATGGGCTTAGAAAAAGCAATAGGCTTTTAGCAAAAGCTATGTGCTGAACTCGACTGTCACCTTCTCATCTGGATTTCAAAGAAGAAACAGCAATTGGATAGATTTATGGGTGGATCTCCTGTCTGGGATATTCAGTTCTGCACTAGGTTTGCAAACAGTTTCCCTCCACTGCTATCCAAGAACTATTTGTATGCCAAGGTCACTCATGTCAGAAAAGTCTTCTGATATCTCCCACATCCTGGCACTTCCTCCCTGGTGAAGATTTCCTTCCAAGCCTCCTGCGTACCCTTCAGGAACTGCTCTATCCCTCTGTTTCTGCTGAGCCAGGCAGTGTCTCTTTCCATCCTAAGCACTCCTGTGGCACCGCAGCTGTAGAATAAACCTACGGATTCCTGCAGCAAGTGCACAGCTTGGGTTTGGTCTAGAATTTTTTGTGGTAACAGACACAGGCCAAATAAAGGTTTGTGGTTGTTGTGTTTTTGTTTTGGTTTGTTTTTTTTTAATCACTCCTAGTGATAGATAACATGCCATTAAGTGTTCACAGGACTGAATATCCTTATTTATTAAAAGCTTTCATCTTTTTTTTTCCATGCCTGAAATGTTCTACCTTCATCTCCTGATTCTTACTAATCCTTTGTTTGCTGCATAAAAGAGCCTCCTGCTGGCAGGATTCAAAGTTTCATCATTCACCAAATTTCTCTTTTTGCCTAATTTTAGGTTTCATCTTTTGAGACAAACTGACAGGCTAAGCAATCACTTCAGTCTTGACAGAGTCCTGGGAAGACAGCCCCTCTGCCTGAGAAAGGATGGAATCTCTGGTCTAACATTCCAAGCCTGTGAAAGTACTGTGGAAGACTAATATGTCTTGAATTAAGCACAGCAGCTCTATGGGGCTCTGAATTCTTCAGAAGCAGAATCGTACGGGTGACTGGAAAGGCAGTCAGAGCTTCCCTAATGTGTTAGATTTCCAGGTCACCTAGGCTGAAAGAATGTCGTTGCAGATAGAGAGCCCGAGAAGAACAAACACAACTGAAAATCCCCCAGGATCTGTGACTGGAGAAGAGGAAACAAACTAAACACTGTACTCACCCACTTGCGGGGCCTCCCTCTTGGCCTTTTCCCAGAAGGTTCTACCTTTATTGAAAACAAAGAGGGGGGAAAAAAAAAAAGCATTTTCAGCTCCCATATTTCCTGGGCACTGACTAATGCACTGAGCCTGGCCAAGGTGACCTCTGTATAAAGTTCTTGTGAGATAGGTAGCAGAAAAGGCGAAAGCTGGGGATAGAAGACAGTTGAGCAGGAAATGCCTGGCAGACTATACTGGTTGTGATTATTTGGCAATGGTGGAGGAGAAACACTAGAAGGAAGCTGCTGAACAGGCAGTGGCAACACAGGAAGGCTGGGAGGTAAGTTAGGACTAAAACCACAATAACTGGTTTGTCCAACAGTGGCAATTAAAGCTGAGCTGAATTAGGGCCAACTTTCACTGTCTGTCTTTAAGCTAAGAGAAATCTCCCTGCTTGTCCCTCTAGCAAAGCTTCAGGAAGGGACAGCCAGCTTCTCTCTTCCCCATAAAAGAATATAAGCCATTTACTCCTACCGTTTGTCCAGATACAGTAGTCACTTTCTTGCTTCCTTTTGGCCTTCCTCGTGGTTTCTTCATTGGCAATGGTCCCACAGCCTCCTCCTGGGATGGAAGAACAAAAATCATTTGAGCAGAATGATCTCTGGAACAACTTACAGCTTCTCATTCTAATGTGTATTAGACTGTCTTACACCAATAATAGCACCCAGACCACTAAATACCTGGTTGTCTCTGCTTTTCCAGCTGTGAAGTGCATTACAAGATGACCAGCAATACTGCTAACCCCTTTGTCTTTTGTGCTGGGGAAATAAGTAAGTTCCCAGGACTCTGGCCCTACTGCCTGGAATGGGGAGAGTAAAGGCCTTGGCCTTCTCTGCTCTAACTACTGGTGCAGAAACAGAGGGTGATAACACCTGAAAGTCTCCAGACTGGACCAGACATTTGGCTAGCTCCTCCCATGCCATTTCCAGACCTGAACAGTCATGGCCTGCCACATTAGAGGCACCTCTGAAGCCAGTGACTGAAATGCCCCAGGGTGCGCATACTGCTGTGTTCCTGAATAGCAATAATATTTGCCACAGAACACTGCAGCTTCCCTTGCTCTTTGTTAGCGAGTCGCTTCCCAGGGCTGCCTGCAAATCCTATGGGGCTAATGCCACATCATCCTCAGGCAGCCTCTTTGCATGATGTGTCCTCACCTGTGGCTGCTTCTTTGGTCTTCCCCTCTTTCTCTTCAGGCCCTCAGTCAGTGTGGATGAGCTGGCGTTCACCGGCCTCTCGGTGTTCATGTTGGCACTTTCCACAGTTTCGAGATGACAGTCCAGCAGGTTATTTTTCCATGGACTGGGAAAGAAAACTTGTCTCCTCTTTCTTTCCTTATCTTGTTATGGATTCTCCTCTACCCGCAAGGCTGAAACGGTGAGAGAGAAACAGTCATGACAGCTTGCTATTGTTTTTGTCAGCTGGAAAAGTCTGGGACACAGCAGACATTAGAAGCATAACCATGCTTTATAAACATTACTGAACCATTCTCTTACATGGCCCATTCCTCAGATTTCTGAGGCTTCTGGCCAAAGGAGCCGATTGCTCCAGGTGCCAGAGTGTGTTGGTACCCACATCGACCTTTCCCTCTTGTTGGCCAGTTTCATCCAGACTGACAATGTGAACTCCCCTCTTTGTAGGCTTCCTTCGCCCGAGGAGGAAGGAGGTGGGAGACAAAGTGGTGGTGGTGGTGAATTATAAATGCCCCATTCAAGGGTAAAGCTTCATTTGGAGCTCCTGCGTTGTCAGATACCAAAGCTAATCCCGAGACCTAAATCCACAGCAAAGAGCACCTTATATCAGGGTGCTTAAGAGTGCAAGTATCAGGGTACAAACTCTAAGAGGTGAATTTGGCTCTGGAGCTCCCTCTCCAGAGTTTGTTCCTAATCACTGACTGAACAGGTGCTGTCTGGAGAGACAGCCTGACCCCATTTCAGAGCGCTCAGCCTCTGGTCCTGCACGAGGCTCACTGTTCCCTACAGGAGAAAAGAAGCCACTCAGACCTGGGTTTTGCTTGGATCCTGAGCACTGGTTTGTCTGCTGCAAGTTCTGTATCAGCAGGCTTGCCAGTCAGCCTCCTCCCTGTCCCCAGGCTCTACTTAGTGCCTGCTGTGGTTGGAATGAGCCCTGATCTGACTTGTTCGCTCTAAGAAATAACCAAGTTCATAAGCTGTTGAGGGTACATAGGAAACCAATGACTTTCCTTGCTTCTGCTTGAGGTTTCTCCTCTGGCCTTGTCTGCCACAGAAGGTGGCAGTCTGACTGTGAGCCTTCACACCCTCACATCCCGAAGCAGGAAGAGGAGGGAGGAGACCTTCACCAGAAGCTCAGCTGGCACTCGAATCCCAGGCACATTAATAGAGGTGGAGGTCATTGGTCTTGCTTGCATGAGGTAAACCCTAGCCAATGATCTGAGTTCAGCTCCCAGTTTGCTGATCTGCTTGAAAAAGGCACTTGCAGCCTCTCCAGACATTGGGCCTCCTTTCCTTCTTGCACAGGAGGGAGAGCTCAAGAAGATGAGAGGCTGAGGGCACTGAGCCTGACTGGACAGAGGCTAGCAGTGCTGGCTGAATCCAAATTTGTCAGAAGTTCTTACCACAGAATAAATAGCTGAGAATAGTGCAGTTGGGAAAGCAACACCATTGATTGCTTAGGAAAGCAGGACTATGCAGATGAACTATGCATTTCTACCTCCTGTGCAAAGCCAATTGCCGCCTTCTCATCTAGACATTGTAGGTGTAATCTGCCTTGCCTATAAAGGCTCTTCTACCTCCAGCTGAGAAATGTTTTTTGCAGCTCTTTGCTCTACCTGTTTTGTCTCTCTTTTCTCACTTGTTAAATGAAAGGTAACAAGAGCATGCTTAGACAGCTCTATGTCCCATCGGCCTTGAATGCTGCTGGGTCCCTAAGTCCCTCTGCAGGCTTGGCCTGAGGCAAGAAATGCAGTATTGCAAGAGCACTGCTGCACCACATAGGAGAGTGCGACTGTTTTCTTCAAAATAATGCTGGAGGGCAGAAGCTGGCTTCAGTTCCAGTTCATGCATGAGAAACCCTACTTAGTGAGCTCCCTGCATGTCCCTTTGTGCACGCTGTTGGGACCCAGCTCACAGGTGCTGCTGCACACGCAGCTATTCTATCAAAACCTCTGATCAGAGGGCAGTGGAAAGACCATAGCTCAGATCACTGTGTTCCCGCTGTGTTTGGAGGGGAGACAGAAAAAAAGTTTCTTTGTACTTGCAAGCCGTGCACAGTTGCCATGAAGTCTCAGGGACAAGTATGAAATACTTTTGCAGTCTCTTGCAGAGAAGAGCTCTGCTTTTATAAACTGTTACCAGAGCTTTGTAGTTTGATCAGATGTTGAAGTTCCAAAGATGAGAGGGTCTTACCTGGAGATGACAACAAATATTCTGCCCTCTGGTCCAGCTACTGTTTCTCGTGTCCATATTTACTGGTCAGACTGGGGCTCAAATGCCCTTGTGCTGCTCCTGGCATTTGGGGCTGGCTGAGGCAGGAGGGAGTCACGGAGGTACACGGACCCTGAACTGCCCTAGGAGCAGAGAAGCCTCCGTGCCTCTTCCCAATGGCAGGTCTAAGCTAGTCCTGGCTCACGCTACCACATCTGCTGCTGGACCAGCCCAGAATGCTGCAAAGGTGGCCTGAAGCCTCCTGAGCCTGAGCCTCCCCTCAGCTGCCTGTGAAAAGGGAAGAGACATCACCATAGGAACGGACAAGCGTGAAAGTGCTGTCCAAGCCAGGTCCCTGTGAAGAGGTGAAGGCTGCTTTGACAACACAGCTTCTACCTATGGATCACAGTAATTTGAAAGCACTGGTTCAGTGACTCTGGGAATTCAGGTCCTAATGGTAAAATCTGGAAAATAGTTACAGAGGAAATATAAACATGTCCTGGCGAAGTATCATGTGTGCATGTTTTTCCCTGTTTTTCCATGGTAGTACCAAAGCGTAAGGAACAGGATAAATGATGGGGTATGGCGGGAATTGTCAAAGATAACAACAGATGCAGTTATATATGGAGGAGGCTGTGCTGACAGGAGGGCCGAGTTAAGTATTTGTGTTTTATTTTTCGATCTCAGATTGCACTACCTGCTTGATCACATCAGGCTGGACATGCAGAATCTGAAAATGTCACTGGCAGATGCAGCAAGAAAACTTCCAGCTTTCACCCCATATTCTAAGAACACGTACACAGTCATGACAGACACTGAAGCCATTGCTCTTACTGACATAACCTCTCTCATGAGTTCACTGTAACTGAAACCTGCATTAAATCCAAATTTTGCATGTCATTATTCAAGTGGGAGCAACCACAGTGTACAGAATTAATTTTTCCCTTGATGCAAAGAAAGTCAGTTCTTGCACAATGTTTGTTTTCTAAATCTTACTAGACTGATACACTCCACAGTGTCTTTCACATATCTAGTGAGCTTTCTACAAGCAGGACTGCAGACCAACATACAGAGACCCACCAGGAGATAGCAGTGTCTTTGTACAGCTCTCTTCCACTTTCCCACCACCCACCAAAGGCACACGCTTCTTGAAGCCTGGTGTGAAAAGAAAAAAACACAAGCAAAGCTATACAAGCAGCAGCACTTAGGGCTTTTGTAAGCTTTACATGAGTCAATGTAAGATGCATACAAATCTCCTTCAAATTTCTCAACAGTAGCTTTCCATTTATATATATAGAGCGCCAAACCAATATTGACTCCCATCGTATACCAAAAAACCAAGTATGCTTTCCAGGGTCATTGCCCTCCCTGCTGGGAGTGGAGCCAGTAGGGCTGAATTCCAGGCCTATGCGCTGTCCACAGGAGCACAGGATCTAAAAAACCTGTCCAAATGCTTGTGGGCCTTACATCACCTTTATGTCAGCCATATGCACAGATCTGCAAAGGATGCAGATATGCGAATACGTGGTTTTGGCACTATTCAGACCACTACATTGCAGAGACATCACCTAAAACAATGCACCTCATGTCCCAAAAGCATTCTCAGGCACCTGGCAGAAGACAAGGGATTCTCACAGTCTAATTCTTTGCACCCAATTTAGGTGCTAAGTTGTACAAAGCCAGTTTTTCTACCATTCCAAATTCTCAGGAAAGCAAAGCTCCTCCCGAGGGCAATGTTTGTAGTCTAGCACAGCGTACTGAATAGCATTCTTGAGAGACTTTTCCCTTTCCACAGACTACAGAGGAAGCCTTGGCGATAAGCCTAACTGACTTGCACAGGTAAATTAAATGGCAGAACCCCTTCCTGTTTGTTTCCTCAAGGACGTTAAATTTTAGGCTACATCCTTGGGAGAAATACAGTATGACACAGGGATGCTTCAGACATCGTACTAAAAACCCCAAACTGTGTGCATGATTCACAGCAAATGCTGCCAGAAAGTGACTGTCTAGCTGCAGTGCCCACATACAAAACATAAAGCTCACAAAGCCTTTTTCAAAGCATAACAGGAGTGTGATTATAAGAGACCCTTCATTATAGCCTTAACTCTGCTGCTGTCTCTATAATAATAGGAAAGAATACCCACAAAGCACAACTCCCACTTAGTAGCACAGCGCCATTGTTCTGCTGTCACGTGTGACACAGTAAACCTAGGGTAACTTCACCGATGTGAACATGGTCACTCTTCAGTCCCTCTAGTAAAAGTGGGAGGGAAAAATTCGGCCCAAGCCCTGCATCAAGCAAAGGAAGATAAAAGACTGTGTTAGTCCAGACATCTAAAGAAGAGGACTAAGAAGGCCGGGCAGAGAGAAACCTTTCATTCCAACAACTGTACCAATAACGATCCGCACTCGCATTATGAGAAATTACTTTCACCTTCCGAGAAATCAAATGCTCACGTCTTTTCATATCTCGCAGCAGATCAAGAAATACCACAACTTGTCGCAGTTCCCCATGGACTGTTCCACCAGAACAGCAAGACAGCCAAGCCCTGGAATATCTCCCTTGGGAAAGAGCAGTGATAGGAACACTCTGGCAAATGCACCTTTTCCGCTAGATTTTTCTGTGAAATGAGGAACTTAAGGGCTACTAAAGCAAGCTTGTGGCAACAGCAAGTAACTGCCACAGTTGCATAAATCACATCTCAAAAACGTAAATAACCTCCCTAGGTGATTTCCCTAACTGCTTTGAGTGGCTAAGTCTAAGACTTCTTTGGTTTCACATGCCAAAGTCTCCTAGCTCCTTGCCTGTTGCTTTTTTAATGCGCAATTTGCTGACATTCGCTCTTGCATCAGAGTCCTTCAGCAGCAACATTCCCCTCCTCCATTTTTAAACCCGCTCTACCAGATACACACTTTAATCTGATCTCCCCCATCTTGTCCAGCTGAACAAGCCAGTGTGTTCCAGTTTCTTGGGATGTGATCGTATCTCCTGATCACTTCAATTGTCATTTACACCCTTTCCAATCTGAGCTCAACACTTCTGAATAAGACAAGGATTCTTGCTCTCAAAATTACTTTCAGTGAGGATAGCTTGACTAACTTAACCTCTCCCTTATCCGAGAAGCATGGGCTAAGCAACAGTTCAGCAGGAAAAATTTAGTTCCTGTGTAACTTCAATAGCATGAGCTTCCAAACTGATTCAACCAGCAAGCTATTCCAACACCTCCAGTATATCCTGACAGATAAAATACCCAGTTCAGAAGACAAACTATTTAGGCTTACAGAGGACAAAAAATACAGGAACTGTACAGGCTTCCATGCTTCACATCAGTGCTAGGGACCAGCTCAAGGCCTGAATAGGAACTTCTGTAGCTCTATCTACAGTTACATTTCCAACTTTATAGATTTCTCTGTGTAACCCTAATGTAAGCTCCTTCATGTGTTTCAGTTCCCCATCCCCAAAATACTGCGTAGTTCCCTGACTGCCAAGCTACACTGCTGATGGGGCTGGGAGAAAAGAACCCAAATGAGGCAGGAGGCGGCCATTCTGCCTGTGCCTGTTCTGAGACAGCCAGCAAGGTAGGCAGGTCCTACCAGCTGGGATAGAAGCTTACGGACCTATCTACCAGGAAATACAGTGCCAGAGCTTTTTTTTTTTTTTCCCTCATTAGAGACGTGCATAGCTACATGGGAAAAGGGTTGTTGATTACTGCGTTTCAAGCAACGATGTGGACATGAAAAGTCTCCGTTTCTTATTGCCCATATCCTGAGCGCCCAGCTTCAGCACATCAATACACTGCAAGAGCACTCTCTTGGATGAGCCAACACCTGATGCAGTGCCTGCCAACTTCTTTCTCTCTCTGACCAGATACCTGAGCCAGTTACTATTCCAATAGGCACCTTGCTCATCCTAATCCATGTCACAACTAATCACAGAAATACCACCATGCCTCTGCTGCAGCTAGCCTAAAATATTCCCATTCCATCCTCAAGTAAGTGAGGCTTTGCACTTGCCTGTGGAAAGAGTCAGGCCATGCATGGAGTCCCAGCTGCACTGCGGTCTTACTCATTTCTGTATGCACAGGACTTTCCCTGAAGGTTGCCACATACTTCCACAGCGATTGGCTCAACCTCAATCCTACCTCTGCGCCATCAGCTTCCAAGCCCTACCAAGGCCCCAGGCTTCTTATGATCAGAGCAGGCAAAGCAAGAAGGAAGTTAACCATCCCAGGGAAGATGTGGAAAAGCACTGCTGGATACCAAGACCAGAGAGCAAGAGACTTCTGGAATCTGTTCCTGACTCTGATTTTGGGCAAGCCATGCAATCTTCTTGTGCTTCACATTTTCTGTCTATAAGATTATGGAGTAACACTGGGAGTATTAACCCTTGCCCTCAACCTGAGGTGGAGGGATCGAGTATTAAGTCATTTCTATTTGGAGAGTAACACAAAGAACCCCCAGCAGAAGAGAACAGAGCAAGGCATTATTAGCAGACTGTACCAGCAGCCTCCCCCATGTCGTCGTGTTGGTGAGCACAAAGGAGAGGCTGTTGCAGCTGAAGAAATACAGCTCAGGATTAGCCACATCCTGCCGAGCAGCAGAACACACCCTCACCCTCTTCCCCCAGGAAGCTGAAGGCTTGTGGGACCAGTCTGGCCCAAAGCTGAAAGCTGGAGCTCCCTGCCCTGGGAACCTGGCATGGAGCAGCACTGGAGTGTGAGTTAGGGTTCCCCAGAGCTGCAGCACGTTGCTGAACTGCACAGCACTTCTCACCCACTCCCAAACCAGAGCAGGTAGGGGACACAGGGCCCAGCTCACTGTCTCTATGCAAGGAAACTCACACACCAAACTTGGGATGCCGAGTCTTGAGGCCACTGCCTGAAGTCTTAGACACCCTTCCAGCACTTCTCTCAAAAGCATCAAGCCAGATCAATGACACTTAATGCCTCTGTGTGGACTGTAGAATCCCTAGCATTACACATTAAGAGCTTATTAAAATTCTCCCTTGGGGAATTTGCCCAAAGACCCAAATGTTTGCTAAAGGACTCTTTCTTCTCTTAATGTCTCTGTCCAGACCCTTTCACCAAAAACCAAGCTCCCCAAGAACTGCAGAGCTAAATCAGTGGAGGAAAAACAACAGTATTTACAGGGAAATAAAGGGAAAAGGAGAAATCGGTGGCTAAGAAAACAAAATTAAAAATCACAGTCATCTCTTCTTTCAGATAGCATCAAGCCTTGCTCCTCTGCGGAATTACAATCTTGTTCAGCCCAGCTGCTGACACCTGCAAAACACTGTCCACTTGCGCAGAACCAGGAAACGGTCCTCTGCGTTTCCTGGTGAGGACAGGCGTGTGGGCATCTGGCACGGGGACGTATGAGGCAGCAACTTTTGTGCCTCAACCTACTTTCAAGCAGTCTTTCTCAATTACCGAGATGCAATTTATTAATCCCCGTGCCTTAATAAACCCCAGCGCCTTGCAGATGAGCTCTGCATACGCATTTCAAATGCAGGCTTGCTAATGCGGTTAAGAAAGAAACAAGATTACCTGTTGAGAAGTTGGGCAGCGCTTCTTGACCCAGCCCAGCAGACCTAGCAACAAAGGCAGGAGAGCAAGACGTAGGTATCCAGCAGCTGACACCCCTTCTGCGCTGGAGAGAAACGGCTAACTGAAGTCTCTGCCCACATTCATTTCAGGAGCCTTACAATGAGCCGAACGCTATTTATTGCGCTCCCAGTTAGCGATATGGAAAGCAGCATGAGCACTGCCAGCGATCTCCTTCTGATGGCAGTCCTGAGTAGCGACAGCAAGTGAAACCGAGTTCGCTTCAACCCCCCTGGAATCTCACACTAAACTGGCAACAACAAAAAAATAAGAAAAATCCCCAACCAGACCACTTATGCCAGGCAGCTTGTACCGCTGCCCTGCTTACTAAAAATAAGGCAGTTTTCAAACGTGAAATGAATGACCTGAATAAAGGGGACAGATCATTTCACAGGCTTCTCTCTTTACAAATGCTAGAAAGAATCATGCTGACCCTGTTCTACGAAAGAAAACAAAACAAAATAAAAAACCCCCAAATGGGTAGCCCCAGGAAGGCTTGTGATGACAAAGTGGGTATTAATCTGAGTGCAAAATGGGCTTGGGGCATTTACTCTAAGCCACAAATAAAATGGGAAGCTGACTTCAGTTGAGCACAAACGTATTTAGAAAGAAGACATTGCATGGCTCTAATTTAGGTATTCTATATAAATTATGTGAACAACCATTAGAGCTGGCAAAAGTCCCCAGAAGTATTTTGCAAAGGAAAACACAGACTTTTCGTATGATTGACTTGGTATATTTTAGACACATATATTGGGTTTTTTTGGCACATCACCACTAGCAAAACCAGTGAACTAAAATATCTCAATATGTACCTGTATAAAACCCATTACAGTATCATGGAGACAAAGTCTGAGACTCTTCCTCATGTGAAGTAGTAAATTGCTTACAGTGACAGTACAATTGAATAAACTGAAGACTAATTTTTTCTCCTCAGAGCCGTCCACATAAAAGAATTGCAATGACTTGAATTCCTCAGTAATGTCTAAAAATGTCAGTAAGGCAACTAAATCATTTGCTGAAGTCTGGAAAATATCAGTCTGGACCTTATTAACATGGGAATGATGATCTGCTAATTAAAGATGGACATGGGGGCTCTGGAAATGTGTCCAGCTCTTGGGGCTGCCATGTGCTTCCTCTGTGCCCTCAGGAAAGTCCCCCGTTCTTTGTACTGTTTCCCACATGTGAAGTGGGGGTAACACTCAAAAAAGCAGCATCTCCCTTATTTAGACAATAGTTTATTCGGGAAAAGATACATTTCTCACAGGTCTTAGACAAAGTGGCTCAAGACTTCATTTGCGGCTCTTAACTACAAATAAAACAAAATCCACATGAAGCGTTAAGAAAAGCCTCTGATAACCCTGCAACAATGTCTAAGCCAAAAATCATAAAACAGTGTATGAATGCAAGTACCTGCAAATTATTGTCCATTAATCTAAATGCTTAAATATATCTAGCTCACTTAAAAATCCTCCCGCATACACGCTACTGTATCATATGGAAATACACAAACATTTTTCATTTTTATGAAAAATAATTTTTTTAAAATTATCACTAGAGACAAAGTTGTACGCACACTGTACAAACATAATGTAATCACAATGACTAGGTCAGAATCTGAATTGTTATGCTTTTATGAAATGAAGAAATCTGCATTTCATACAAATGCTTCCTCACCAGGATGTATTAAACTTGGTTCTACAGCACTGAACCAGAGACAGCTGACTGTCCACAAGTGATAAAGAACATTATTAATATTGCAGAAATGAAACTTCTTGTTAGGAAGTGTCAGATATAAAAATGCATCAAGGAGTCCTATTTAATCCTTATTGAGCATATATTGGAGGACTGTCTTTAATTTCATATCCACACTTCATAATTTCATTAGCATTTAAGGCCAAGAGAAATGATTCGATCATTCTTTATATAAATGACTGTCATTTCATCATTATCCTTGGACTGAGCCCAAAACTTTTGTACTTGACTGATGCACTGGTCCTGGAAAATCATGTGTTCTTGATTTAAAGACATCATGGGATAGAGAATGTACCACTACCCTTGGACATGTGTTCCAGTGGTTAATCCCCTTTAAAAAAAGGTGCTTAATGTACAATTTGATTTGTGTGCTTTCAGATTGCAGGTGCTAGTCCTTATTGTACTTTTCTCAGATAAGCACCTAGCCTACCTAGTCCCTACCTCCCCTGCTCAGCAATACTTCTATACCGTTATCAAATCCACTCACACTATTCTTTTAAAAAATTAAACAGACTGAGCTTGTCTCACACTGTAAAGCTTTAAAAAACAAAAAAAAAAAAGAAAAAATCATGTTTGTGCCCCTCTCCTCATCTTCAAATATTAATACCTTCTAAGAAGAGGGGCACCAAAGCAGCATGCCCTACTTCAGTAGCTGCCTTGACCCCCATTAAACCAGAGGTAAAATTAATTCCTCTTTTCCACTCCTGTGGTTTAACAGCCAAGGATCATAGGAGCCCTCTAAGAACACAAAATGACTTTTTGTACAGCATTCCCATTCACTTCACAAGCTGTCCCTTCCATCCAGTAAACATTGCTGTTTCTTTTTACCCTTTTGGCCAGTTCTTTACTGTTCTATGCAACCCTTTTTCAGAAGGTAAAATTATCTGTTCCTCCCTGGACTTCACAACAGTGGTCCTTATCACACCACTTAACTGCTTTACAAACATAAATTAACCAATGTGTCCATTGCTGCTCTACAGTTTGACAGGAGTTGTGTATTTTGCAAGGCAGGGGAATTAAAATCAGTGTCTTAAATACCAATAGCTAGCTAAGAAGTTGCCAGCAAAACAGTTTTACCACATGCTGATTCCACCCAGCTAGGCACATGATGGTACCATCAAAGCTTCCCTTGGGCAGACTGGTAGATCTGGTCCCTGTTCCCTCTGCCCCTGCATTCAAATCCCAGGGTTTCTTCCCCTGGACAGCCTCAATGCCAAGAGGCAACCTCTGAAAGACAAAGACTTGAGCTGCCGGTTTTCAGTGCACAAACCAGCAACCTGCTGTGCTAAACAGAGACCTGGATCCTGGTTGTCAGGTGCAGAACAGGACTGCCTCGACATAGTCCGTCCTGCTTCTGTCCCCAGAGCACCTCAGAGAAGCTGCTATGGAGAAGAGCAGTTTCTGGCCAAGGGCTGAAGCCTGTTCACAAGTGTACCTTCTAATGAAATTTCTTTTTTGGAGATCCCATGAAGAAGGAATAAGTATGACCTGGACCAGACAGCAGAAAAACAGCAGCAGCCAAATCTGGAGGACAGAAGTCCTTCAAGTTCCCTCTTAGCAGGTGTAAAAACAAAAAATATATTTAAATATATATGTATATGTATAAAAAAATCAAATTAGCAAGGCTTCCACTATTGAATGACTTGCCAAGATATTTACATCCTGAGAGGGTTTTGTGTGTTTGCAGCAAGACTTGCCCTACACAATGGCTAGCTTGTGCCTGCAAGATAGTTACTAGTTTCCTTTAGGAAACGTCCAGATTTTACCACAATGCAGTGCAAGTCTCTGCCTGCATTCCTATTCCTTATCTTCACTCTTCCAGAAACTAGACTGGTCACTGTGGTATAGTGCGATATGCATAGGCTGACACCAGCTGTAGATTCATTTGTGTATAATCCTTTTCTGCTAGACAGGTGTATATAAAGAGCTTCATTCACTACTATCCTGATCTTGTCAGAACCTCTCGTGTGCACAAACCTGTATCTCATAAGTGTAATGAAAGCTAGTTTCATAGTAATTGTTCTATACATGCTTATTATTCAAGTTGTATTAATGAATATTTTAACTGGAGATTAGGCTGAGGTGTGATTTCCACAAGATAAGAAATAGATTTGCCATGCTCTATTTTATCATTGTTAATGGAAGTGTGCCTTATAGTATTACATTTCTTAATTCTTTCATGTTATGCTCAGCAGCAATTCGAACTCTCTGGATGATGCAGGGTTACAAAATCACACTTTGAGAAAGTTGTGGACTTGCTGGCAGGCCTCCAAAAATGAGAGGCTTAAAAAACATGGCCTGTGAGAAAAGACTGGGGAACTGGGTTGTTAAACCTAGAGACAGAAGAACAGAAGGGACATGATCATGGCTTTCAAATATGCAGAATAGTGTGGCATCCAGGAAAGTAATAACATGTGGATAGGATAAAAAAGTCAGTTAAAATGCAGAAGGGAAAGTTAGGTTGAACTTTTAGGAAAGCTTAACGACTCAATGGTCAGGACAGCAAAGTACTGGAATAAGCTAGGGAGCCTGTGGAGCATCTGCCCCTGGAGAAGCTAAAAACGGCTCACCCACACGTCTCAGGATTGGTATGGATGGTAATCAGGCTCCCCCTAGACATGAAGTGTGTTTGGCAACTTCTCTGGCTGTCTCACAGCTCTTTTCTATGACATGAAGTTTCTAACTAGGCTGTGGTGAAGTGTGTTCCTGCAGAACTATATCTATCAAAACTCTAGAATAGCTGATTCATACGGACTAGAATTAATTGCTACTTGTTCTCCATGGCTGCAAAATCTCCTGCACTGGCTGGGTATTACTTTAGAGTCTTTGGAATCCAGCTGGTCCTACAGCTACAGAGCTTGTGATTCACACAGGAAAAGCTAAAGGATATTTCACTATCTCAGGCTCAAAATGCTGTCAATTAATTACCAGAGGTGGTAAATTTGGCTCTGCCAATGGGAAGGATGAATCCTGGTAAAGCAACACCATGAACATTGTCAGCTAGTAAGAAGGCTGACCCCTTTCCACCTCTATAGCAGGAGGCAGTTACTGTTCCTGACAATGTGCAGACGAGGAAGGTGGGACAACTGCGAATGAGAAGTGAAGAGGGAACAGCTTTGCTGCAGGCAAAAAAGGTGCAGCTAGAATTAGACAAAGCTCACACCTTGCTCGATAAAGCCATGCGGAGACATTGCGAGCGATGGCCTGGAGATGGCCTTGAAGGACCTTTGTAACACAAAATGAACCTTCCATCAGCAGATAACTAAGCGTGAATGAAGACTAGATCCCAACGGAAAAGTAAAAGCTGGATAATTCTCATCTGAGACCAGAGGCAACCAAGAGCATCAGCAGAGGGACCCGTGGCCAGCAGTCCATATCAGAGGACTACCCCCTAAGAGACAGGGCAGGAAGCCTATGGCTGGGGAGCACAGATAGGCAGGCATAGCAAGCAACACCCCAAATTCTGTGAGGTAGATGTGCATATGGAAGAAGATGTATATTTCTGTGGGAGACAGCTCAGGCCCACGATTATCCCTTAGGGTGCCATCCAAAGGAGCAACACAGCAGCACCATGTGAAGGTGGAGTGTTTAAAGGAAATGCAGTAACTTCTCATGGACTGACACTTAGAGCTACCCAATGGTGCTTTGCTGGCTAGACAATTTTACCAGCATCCCAGCTGGAAGGTCTGAATTTCTGCAAGAGAGATGCAGTGCAACACAAACAAATCTGTCTGTTCCACATCTGAATAGGGCCATTCTGAAGACTGCATCACACATCTCAGGAGGGCTCCTGTAGTAATTGTGTCTCTCTTCCAGTGTTCCTGTAGAAAGTTAACAGGTAGACCAAAGGCTGGTGTGTCCCAGCAAGAGACTCAGAGGTGTGTCCCAGACACGATGTCAAGTAGATTCATGTTTAAGGAGCAACAGGCTGGACATACCATGCTCCTTTCCCTGATTTTGCAGTCAATCTCTTCTGCAGGCTGAACAGCTCCAACTCTCAGCACCTTTCCTCACAGCAGAGGTGTTCCAGCCCACTGACCATTTTTGTGGCCCTCCTCCGGACCCAGTCCAACAGGTGTATCATGTGCAGCTTCAAGATACCATTACCTGAATCCTTCTAGGTCTTAAGAGTGAAAGGAAGAGTGAAAGGGGGAAGCTTACATATACTTCTAAATACTACTGAATTTCTTATGATCAGGCTGAAGAACTCATGAAGTCAGGCTCCTTTGGAAAGATGTCTGCAAAGGCCCAATAAACATAGTGACGGATTAGCTGCAGAGCCAGTGCCAGGCTCACAGCACAGGTACAGCCTACAGGCTATGCCCCTGGCAAGGTGGCTGCTGCTTACTGTTGTTCTCTTTTTCCATTCAGTCTTATACCAAACAACTGAGCTTCAGAAGGAAGTGTTCCCTTCCCCGGAGCAGAACCAAAGCAAATTAGCCACAGATTTAATATTTAGTGACCTAGAGCTAAAAGGCATTGAAAAGCAAGCACTAATGGGTGAAACCTACTTAGTAAAGGCAAATGACCAGGCTATGAGGATGCCAGGACAGGGGACTAAGAAGACTTTAGTCTCAGTATTAGCACTGTGGGCTGCAGAATGCATTCTGGAATGATCACAGTACAGCCCCAGCATCACTGGCACAGGTACAAGAAATCACAGCCCTAAGTCCCTGAACTTGTGCTGTCCATGCCTGAGACAATTTCCAACAGTTTGTTTGGAGAAAACTTCAGGGCACAGTATATTATGTGTATGTGTACTGTTCTTACCCCTTTATTTCACTATCCCTTGAGGAAAGACATGATGTTAACACACGATTGGAAAATAACACATTTTGCCTTATCCTTAATAAAAAAAGCTATCGGGAGAGCGAAGGGAAGGAAAAAGATTATATAAGCAAATATAAGTGCCTGAAGAGTTGCTTCTGCTCCTTTACCAGGCACGACCCAGATCCTGGGGAGAAACCAGGAGTGCCTCCACTAACTTCTAAGAGACACTCTTTTAAACCTTTCGTGAAAAGCAAGACATTTTCTGTGCCACCACACAGTGGCACTCTCCCCACACATTTCCCAGAGGTAAATCTGTAGGTTTTTTTCCCCCATTACCAAGATACATAAGAGCATAAACGCCACAGAGCAGACAAGGTTTTCAGACACCACCAGTAACTGAAACACATGCCACTTGGAACCAGCAGAGATGGTCAAACACCTGCTTTGACAGCACAAGTGTTAGCTGATTACAAGTTGTTAGAAACCAAACACTAGGAAAATCTGATTTAAAAGTTACTGGTAAATGTATTCTTAAGATCCTTTTGTTTCATTTTGTTTCCTCCCACCCTCTTCTCTGCACACTTCACTTGCACTTCTACATTCTGCCTTCACCATTTCGAGATCTCAGGTACTTCATGCCACTTCTGTCTTCAGTTACTCTAGCAGCACCACTCCACTCTAAACTCTGGCAAATCATTTATTCTCCATGGCTTCCCCAGAGGAAAAGCCCCAAGGACTCCCAAGCAAATGCACATCCACAAAAACACTTCTCTGCTAAACACTTCACATGTGGATTTATTCAAGGTGAGAACAATGGTGCGTTGATAGCACTGTAGCAGAGAAACAGGACTAAGTAAGTGGAAGGGATGGAAAAGTACAGACAAGCTGGAAAAGAGCCATTTACACAGGCTTTCCTGATATGTGTAGATTTTTCTCCTGAAGTGCTAAATGTCCAGGGATAAACACAAGCCTTAATCTATGACCTAAGCATTACACACACCTTGCACAGAGACAAGGTATCTGAGCTGATGTCTGTAATGATGCACATAAAAGAGAGGAAGCCTACACGATGTGAGAAGTGTTGCTCAGCCCTCCTAACTGACCTTTGCATAGGGCCATGTGCTATTGCAGGTGGGAGCTGGCCTGCTGGTGATAAAATATCTGTCCACCCAACGCATTCCGAGTTCAAACTGCAGATTGATTGTTTAGAGTTTGCACATAGCAGCTCGGGTGTATTTAGCCTGCAGTAAGATGGACTACAGCTGCATATACAGGTGATTGGAAGTACACCTTGAGCCCTGCCCCTTCCAACCTCCACCTTCTCGCTTTCCCACTTACCCAGCTCTTATGAAAGGTCTTGTGCTGTGATGAAAGATTACAAAGGTGAGTCTATAAGTAATGGTGAAAACATGGCAATGAAGCATGCAATACCTTCAAAGTACAAAGGGAAGAGGGGTCTCCAAAAAGGGTCCTATCAATTTCCAGCTATTTCTGATCAGCCTCCACCTTTGCAGCTGCCAGTTCAGATGAGCTAGGCTAGCTGCCAGTTACCCAAGCAGAAGAAACCCAGATGCCTACAGAGATCAAAATGATTATCACGCATGTATGGCATAAATACCAGTGACAGCGATTCATCTGGGTGACAAAACTCCCTCCACAGCCAAACCTCTATTTGGAGGCTGGGCCAGAATAGTGAATCCATCAACTATCACACAGGATTTTACCTAGTAGTACTTTGTCTTCCCTTTTCAGGAAAGAAACTCAGATAGCAGAGTAGTAGTATTTAGCAGAGGCAATTCCATTCTACATGGGAAAAATCACCCTAGAACATAAGAGGTAAGAACATTCATGATGGTTCAGCCCAAGGTTTCCTTTGAAAAACCCTTGTTCTTGCACAGGGAAAGACAATAAACAGCCAGCCCCTATCCATGCTCTTCCATCTCTTCTATACTTGTCAGCCATGTCTCCTCCAAGCTGAAGACAACTTCTCATTCAGTACTATACAGAAGCCATTCTTCAAATTTTCCCAAGTCTAGTATGCTCCTTGAGGATGAAAAAACCACAACCACATGTTGTATTCAAGGTGAAAGCACACCAGGTGTTTTTTTTTATTTAAAAAACCCAACAAAACAAAAACCCCCAAACAACACTGAAACCAAAACCAAACACACACACCCCACCCAGAACAGTGCAGTAGCATTTTCTGGTTTGTTCTTTATTCCTTTCTTAACTTCTAGCATTTGGTTTGTCTTTCTGCTAAGCTTGACCTGATGCTTTCACAGAGCTATCTAACATAACCTGAAGATCTTGCTTCAGAGTGGTATAGTCAACTCAAACTCCATGATTTTTTTATGCACAGCAAGCACTGTTTTCCTCTGCATGCTTCATTTCACATTTACTCATATGAAGTTTCATCCACCATTCTACTGGCCAGCCATTCAATCTCATAGGGCTTATCAACAATACTTCACTGCTAACCATTGTCTTTGTCGTCTTCAATAACTTAATTTTATCAGCAAAGTGTGAAGTCTCACTGTCCCATTTTCAGTGTCATTCCTGAATACGTTGAACATTACAGATCCCAGCACTGACCAATGAAAGTCCCCTGACAACATCTTTCCATCAGGATAACTTTTCTCCCAGTTTCTCCTACCTTGTTTCCTATCTCTTTGCCAATTGTTTGTACATCTCAAGACCTTCTCTCCTAGGCAATATCTGCTCAGGTTCCCAGTAAGGTACTTTTTACAAAGAACTTTGCCAAAAGTCTTACAGAAATCCAGCACCAGCGGTTTCACTCTTATCTACATACTTTCCAAAGAACTCCAAAGGTCTGCAAGACAAACCTCTTGCCTTTACAGAAATTACACTGAATTTCCCAAAACTGATTGTGTTTATCTCATTGTCAAATATATTTTTTTTCTATTGCAGCCTTTACTAGTTAATGTTCTACAGTTGCCAGGCTTACAAGCCTTTAATTTCCTGAATCCTCCCAAGACCTTTTTTTAAAGATTGATGTTATATTTACCCACCCTCCATGCTTCATATGCCAAGAAATTTTTAAGAGAAATGTTACACACTGCCTTTGGCAATACAACTATTTAATCCTTGAGTTCCTCAGACCTCAGGTGAAACCTTCCAGTCCTGGCAATTCGTTAGCATTCAAGACTGCTCAAATGTTGGATTCTGGATCTGTATCACAAATCTGATTTGCCAAGATTTTATGTTCTGTGACAGAGTGGGTGAGCAAGAAGGTGCTATCAACACCCTCACCATGCAGCCAGGTGAAAGAGCTCAAAATGAAAGGAGGTCTAGTGAGAGCTGGGTATAAAGACCCACACACATCCTCCTACACAAACACCTCTCATGTACCCTATGTAGGAGAGTGGACCTCATTACAAATATATCACAAGCACTGTAATCAAGAAGCAACAGTGACACTTAATGACATTTCTCCAGTACCAATCCATACCAAGGCCTCGTGCTCCCACCATCATAGATGAGCAGCACTCACAAAAGGGATACATTTTCAAGTAGTTTAATTTTCCATCCATTTGGCCAATGAAGCATTTTACTAAGTGGGCAGTTATCTTGGAACAGATACATATCACTCAGGTTAATCCTTCTAGCCTGATCAAAATTGTGTCAGACGGCAAAGCCCTGGTGTGGTCATTGCCAACCATCACTCTGAGGTGCTAAGACAAATGGATAAAGGGAGCACACTTAAAAAAAAGAGGAAGAAGACAGAGGTTGTGTTTATGAAGCCTTCACGTTATGAAGGGCTGAAAGAAGTGTCACTTCACTGCAGAAATGCAGATCGGAAGACTTCTACTTGCTTACCAAGATGGTTGGGGCAGAAGTTTTGATGACAGACAGAGTTTTACTTGCCATACTTACCCCTCCATCACCCCCAAATATAGCCACTGTCAGCACAGCTAGCAGCATAGTCAAATGGCACAAGACAGCTAGCTGCCTTTAAGCAGACATTTCATAAACAGGATGTGAAAGAAGGTTAAAAAATAAATAGTCTCATCACACTGCACTCCACTCCTGTGAGTGGAATTTCCTGCTGGTAGACCAACAACAAAACAGCTGGCACCCCCATCTCTATCGATGCCCCGGGAACATACAGCTGCTAGAGGTCCAAGTCCTTGTGTCACATCCCAAGAGTTCCAGGACGAGTCTCCTAGGATGCAGGGAACAAGAAGCAGACGAAGGGCACACACCAACTGGAGGGCATCTGCAAACAGATGCACAATAAGCATTAGCTCTCACCTCAAAATAGATGTTGTGTTTTGGTTGTATTCATGAGCATCGCAAATCTGGGTGCCAAAAGATGGCTACGATGAGAGTATTTACAGCTTGACTGAAAACCCAGTAAAACCTCCAGGTTGCATAAGTGGTTTGTTTTCTTTTCATCTCAGATTGTAGGCTAGAAAACCTCAGCAACACACCTGAGGGCTTGAAAAGGAACAGACTTGAGAAGCTGCAATGTCAGGTAAGACAGTCCAGAGCCCTGGGCCCAGTGGTTTACTCTGCCATCTGACCATGGTATTCATGCAGACTGCTGGCTTTGCCCAGCTGCAGGTCTCCAATGTTTGGTGCTGTGCCACCCCTGAGAGAAGGGGATCTCTCACGCTGCGGGAGGCCTCTGCATCCAGCTACTCCCATGCCTTAAGATTTCTCCATCTCCCATCCCTATTCTTACTCCCAGTGTATTTTAGAAATTCTCTGCAAACACCAGGGGCTCTGGGAATTCTTCATTCTTCCTCAGGAGGCTGTTTGCCCCATTTATTCTTCTCCAATACATGCACTTCACATGTATCCCCTTACTCCTTGTCTAACCACACTTTGTTCTCACTATGTTTCTTTACCAGGGCTTTAATTTTCTCTCTTACCAAGGACATGGCATGCACTGCATTTCATTTTTTTTTTTCATCTCACTGCCAGGATCACAACTGCTTCCTATGCTGGGAAGGCTAGACCTCTTTTCACTCTTCTGATCTTAACCAAAATCAGTAGCTTTCTATCCAGAAATCAGTCCTGAATATTACAGCTGATCAGATGCAGCATCCACTGGTAGCTTGTCACAGACAGATAATGCAGAGACAAGCATCTTCTTACTCTTTCACCTTGCTTTTTTAACGGCCACACCAAAAACACTAACAGTGTTACAGAAATTAAAATAAATATCTGGGCTCCCAGGGATATATTCATTAACCTGGTGCTAGGTTTGTCAGGGATTTAAGTGCCTGGGGGTTTGAGATATAGGCTTTGAATTTTGATAGCAGTGGTGCTGTTTCCATCAAGGCAGAATTCAGATTCCATAGATATCAAAAACGTTCATTAAGAAGAAAAGGGAAGGGAACCAAAAGAAAGTAGATTGATTTTTCCGCAAAATTGTTGAAACACATCTCTGTTTTGAAACATCGTCTCAGCTAAAGCAGGAAATGGAGTCTTCAGTCTGTTATCCGGCTTCTAACCCAGCTATCCCAGGAAGCAAGGAGAGGCTGAGACATGAAGCACAAGGACACATATAAGCTTGAAGTGCCCATAGATTTGTTGCAATACAGTGTTGAAATCAAGTAGTTGTTCTGATTTTGGAAAGTCTTGTGCTAGCAACAAGATTGAATAAAAGAAACCACTTTTGCAGACTTTGCTGACTGTTTCGCAGACCGCTTGAAAGTTGCAGAAAGCAGGCAAACATGTCTTTCAAAGCAACCTGTTTTTCATATCATTATATCTCCCGTTCCCAGACAGTGTCCTCTGGGTTTATTAGAAAGCTAGTAGCACCTGGTTCTTTAGAATCAATTTCATCTCTTACTTCTGCAGTATTGACTTGGCTCATCACCACAGCTTTGAAAACCTGATGTCTACTATTCTGCAGGCCACCAGGAGACAGGAATGGCTTGCATACAGTAATCTAGCCAGAGAGGTGATCAAAACAGGAAGGGGCAGAGCGGACCTGACAGGCAGCAGGCACGCACGTGGGAGCCCATCTAAAATTTCAAACTCTCTTCTAAAGGAAATCAGATGGAGACAGGCTTGGGATTCATCTACAGCAGAACAATTGGCTTTTCTTACCTGGCCCTCCATTCCTATAGCACACCTGTGACACGATATCCTCCTCCTCATCTGTCTCATTCCAGATCCAAGACCTCCTCTCTCCTGCACAATGCTACACCATCCCACCTTCTCTCACTGCTCCTAGCTGTGCCCATCAGAGAGCCATGGCACAGCCACTTGCTGCGACTCCTCATTATAGCTCAGAATTTTCCACTGCCCTCTGGAGCCCTCATGGTTATTATGCTCTCATCGCCTGGGCAAGTGAACTCAATCTTCGCTTTTCTGATTTTCTATTGTCTGTTTATTAGATGGACCCTTTGTGAACTCAGCAGTTCACACTCTCCTGTGGTGCCAAGTGTAAAATTAATATTGACTAAAAAATCTGGGCACTTCTTTCTGGCCAGAGAGGAGACATTTCGAATTAATGGGAATGTTACAGTGTTTCACACCCACTGTCATCTTTCTGAAGCCTCCAACTCTTGCAGCTCATTTCTAATTGCAGGCATTAACTCTTAATGGGCCTTGTCTGTTCCGGGTGGGTGGGTGCATCCCTCAGCCAGCCCAGTGCTCACATGTGCTGGCTGAGCATGTCCAGGACTTAGTGGGTCTCCTTGCAGGAAGCCAGCAAAGGTGGTGGCATATCCAACAGCTGCCTGGTTCTTCCAACTCCTTCACACAGCTGTCAGGCAGGCAAAGCCATAAGCTCTTCCTCTTTAAAGATGTCCTGATAAGGCAGGTGAAGGGTGTTTGGTTGAGAGCTCTGCCCAAACACTACTTTCTATCATGCTGCCGGTGAGCTGGCAAAAATGTCTTGGAGCAAAGAGATCATTCTGTCTCCACAGGCTCAATTCAGTTCTCTGGCTGAGAGGTGACTAGCAGTGACTGAAGGACAGTTACTGCCAACTGTGGTAGCTACTCCTGTGAGGGGGTAAAGGGCCTATCTGGCTTACAGCTGAGACCAGTAACTCTTTTGCTGCATATCACCAAACAGCCCCTACAGAGACACTACTAACTTTTGCTAGCTCAGAATTACTGGGAGGATAAACCCTCTATCAGCTGAGCACAGGCTGCAACTCTTGGTGCGGACATCCATGCCAAAAAGTCCAGTTCCTGGGTCACTCTCCAAACACTGCTCTGTTCTGACAGAGAAATGTCAGTATTTTCTAACTGGCACCACTGACCCAGCACCATTTCAGAGCTCAGGAGACAAGAGTGCTTACATCAAGCATCTCATCGTGCTCATACCTTTTGAGTGCCTGTAACGCTGCCACTGCTGTAAAATGCCACCACTGGTACGGCGTACACATCCACACACAGCACAAGACGTCTTTCAGTGGTCTTCCCTACAGCATACACGCATGCTCATGTCAGATTTTTTTTAGAGTAACCCCTGGTCCATCTGGCCTTACACAGGAGCGGGACAACGTCCAGGACAGTGTACGCTACTTGAGAAACACACACTGTGTCCTGTACCTGCAAACACCTGAGCACTGTAGACCATGAGGGACTGCAGCCAGGTCAGAGGAGTAGTGGGGAAACCAAGGCAATGCGTTAGCCGACCAGAGATGGAGACCTTCCTCTCACTCAGACTGACTTATTATTTCAGAGGTGTTGGCAATCAAGGTTTTACTTCGGTGTATTTCCATAGGCTGAGTAATAGATTGGGATTTTCTACTGGTGGATCAGAATCGCCCAAGGAGATCAAGAAACATAGTCTGGGGGGGAAGAGGATTAGAGAGATGCTGAACATGCAGCTATGATCTCAGGCAAAAGAAATCTTGCTCTTGCATTCCTTACACACCCTAACCCTCTATAGCCAAGAGCTCTTTGCCAGCCTCTTAAAACTAGCATATAAAGCAATTATACTGGCATAACACCATTACCACTAGTACCTCTGTGCACTTGCACAGCAAGTTTAAGAGGGGAGAATTTAGACTTTATCACTTCAAATACGTTGCCAACACGAAACGTTTGAGAAACACTGAGCTAACAAACACAATTTCCCCTCCTCCTCGTTCTCCTCACTTTCATTAACTCTCCAGCCCAGACCCTGCCTGCTATAGAAGACTCCAGTATCACTGCTTTTACTTTTAAAAGGAAGATAATACTGAATGGATTTTTGTTCTCCAGTGAAACTTGACTAAACAAATGAAAGAGGCCAGATGTACAAGTCTCTCTTGGTCATGTTAAGCACACCGTAGACTTCCAACCATGTTATAAGTGGAGGAGTGGTGCAGTATTACCGCACGTATGAGAAAACTGAGGCACAGAGAAGCACTTGTCGCATCACATGCCAGTGGATGAGCAGGAACTGAGCTCCCACCAGCCATGACCAATAAAACAAAGAGTTCCCTGTTTTCAAAATGAAAGGACACATGGTCTCTAACGCTTCACCTGTGGATACTTAAAATAATTGGATCTGGACAGATTAAAGGCAAATGGCAGTTGCTCAGATGAATACAGTGTACTATATGGAGCTACAAAAACTGCCAGAAGTATTTGATTTTCAGATTATACCAGTCATAAAAAAAATATGGATCACAGAATGTTGTCAGGAGAGGACAGCAATTGCTTTCCAAATGAAGTGTCAGATTATGGCAGCTCAGGCACTAACAAAACAGTGCACCTGATAAGCAGAGCAATGTGTAATGAACCCCCTTGCCCAGCACAGCTGAGCTGCAGGTGTACAACTGGATTTCAAGCACAGCCAGCCAGAAAGGTTTGCAGCAGCACAGATCCACATCAGATTCTGTCCTTCCCTCCCTACAAAGGCGGAAAATTTCCAAGTACGCGATTGGCTCAACTTTGCTCACACCACAGACAGTCAAGACCAACAGTGTCAGGTTTTGAAGTCCTCATCCTGCGTCTCACAGGAAGATATGTAATAGCAAATACACAGAGAGATAAAAGCCTTCATGCAGTATGAAAAACTTCACTTTACCAAACTAAAAATTAAAAACTTTGTCCTTTGAGAAAGATGGCAGGTTTTCCATTTGATACATGTAAATGTAAAACTTCCACTTACTAGAGTGATCGTAATTAAACTAAAGTAGATCCTTGCTGTTTTGAGAAGACAGGAAAGCTCTAAGAGGCTCCTAAGACTTACTGTTTTGGGAGGGGACAGTAAAGCTCTAAGATAGACTCCTAAATAATGTTACTTCGACAGCTTGGCCTTGGGAGGGCAGATGCACCAAACTACAAAGAGGCACCAAGAGGGCAACAAGCCCGGAGCAAAACAACCCGGCAGGACATGGTATATGTAATCTTAGAACTAGAGTTTGCGCAGAAACAAAGGTCAACCAGTGGACACTGTGAGGAAGAGTACAAGCCTTCATCTGAAGACCCCCAATGACCACTTGGGGACGCTAACAGACATGCGTGAAAGACATTAATATATGCTAATTAGTTCTTGGAAAAATCATGAATATGCTAAGCATTTCTCAGAAATATAATGAATATGTATGTTGTGACTGTATTTAACCTGAAATGATAAGGTGTTCGGCATGCACGTTTGGAGGAGAGATCCCCCGTGTGCCCAACGCCGTAATAAAGAATACCTGCTTAATAGCCTTCTGACTATTGAGTCTTCAACTCTGGCTTTTCACAGCATCACTTTGTCTTGAAAGATCTTCAAAAAAATGGAAAAACACATACTCCAAGCTCTCCATCTCGTTAAGATAAATCAACGTAAGGGACAGATTCTCCTCTTAGGTGGTCCTGTACAACCTACCAAATTATATTAGCAGAATGGTGGGAAATCAAACAAGGACAGGCTGCTAGCAGTCACCCAGACTGCAGTTCTACGCGGTTGGAGCAAACCAGTCCCGCTGCAAACCCGACAGACTTTTCTTTTGCCCTTCATCCCTGTGCTTCAAAACGTAAGGAAAGTGAAGCTCTGAGAAGACAGATCTGGCCCTTGTGCCAGAAACACATATATGTCAGTCTTCACATCAAATGTGTGAGCAGTCCCAAGAAATATCAAGCTAAGCACATGAGTGGGCAATTGCAAGACCAGAATGAAACATGCAGTTTGCATTGAAATACAGCCTATGATACACTGATTTTCCTTCTTCAGATGAAGCCAAAAGAAGTAGGGAGCATCATGCCTGTGCTTGGTATGACTATCACCATTTAATAGTGTCATCTGAGACTTGACATTGTTTCATTTGCTAACTGATACTTGCCTCAGTCTTCTATGAAATGGCCACAATGACCATTGTTATTGTGCTGTTTGTCTAATAAAAAAAAAAAAAAGTAAAAGGCTCATTTTACTTAGCAGTTGTTTATAACTGTGACGACGAAGGTAAACTTCAATAACCATTCAGTAATAATTAAGGCATGTTAGAGTTTAAAGCTCTAGCTTACAATAACCTTTAAAAACAAATTGTTTTCCTTACTCTGCCCTGCAGCAATGGAAAAGACAGTTAAGGTACCTTAATTGCATTTCCACTCCTTGCATGTTTTTAAATCATGCTTGGACTGCAATTCTGAAGTTTCTAAGGCTTCAGCTGTAGTCTGAACTGCAAAAAAGGGATATAAAAAAACAAACAGGAAAACATAGGCATTTCCTGAAATTAAAACTCAAGCAATTAGGGTATGTCTGACACTCAGCAATGATGCAGTGCAAAGACAAAGGGGTTAACATCCACACAGCACAATAAAGGACAAAATATCTTGGTTTGATCCAGAAAGCTATGCCAGAGCATCCTTCATCTGAGTGGTCCAGGCACAAAAATACTTCACCCTGGCAATCCTAGTTCTAAATGGTTCTTCGCTAGCTCAGGCACTTCTGCACTGCAATGTGCAGCGTTGACACTCCTCACTATGCACCCTCTCACGCTTTTTCCTCTCAGAACCACCTACTACCCAAAATTTAAATCCAAACGTTGCAGGCAATGCTGGCAGTGAGAGAGAGAGACAGAGGAAAGTGCTCCTCTGATTCACTGTAGAGTTCTTGACACATCAGGCTTGTGTCAGATCTGTTGAGTGCAGCCCTGATTCATTACACAGTTTTGGTGTGTTAATTCAAAGGGCAGAAGTTAATCTGGAGTCTACTGGCTGGGGGTAGATGACAGAATTTTTTGTTCCTGAAATGGGATTGGTTGCTTCAAGCACAGGGGTGCTGTATTAGCAAGCCTGTTTCTCACCACAGCTTTAATAAGATGTATGAGAGTGCAGCATTCACTATTCAATTTGCAGGAAGTGGTTTGAAAGCTGTTCTTTACCTCCCGGGCTCACGTGTGATGTGGCTGGGATTTACAACCTCAGTTAACTTACGTACGTTTTCCAATTTGCATCTATTTCCTGAAAGATTCAAGCCTGAGGAAAGTGGATGCTAATGTAGGAGCCTGTATTTGGACTGGTGAAGCAGATAATCCAAGATTAATTTCATCTGACAAAAGAAATCTTTTATTACAGTGTCAAACTCTGGTGTGCAGCTAGTAGCTCTCAGCAAGACCAGAGATGCAACTCTGCACCTGCCTTCTTGCACACAGGTGCTATCTGAAAAAGCCTAGGGAGATTTGACTGATTCTGACAGGGGCAAAAGTCTCTGAAAGCAAGGCCAAGAGCATCCTATCTATCACCCGGCTTTTGGCAGGATCGGGCATTGAGCCTGCATGTGATACTGCAGCAACTATCGAACATAAGGCTATGCTGACCACTCATAGGAGGTTTATAACAACCACACCGTGGGAATAATCCATCTCCAGCCTGGGCTTGAGGTCCTTCACTGAATCACATGCAAGGATCTGACAGGGAGACGCAATGCTCTGCATCTCATACACTCCGTTACCACAGTGGACAGCACGGGTTCGGAATAAGCCTTTGATACTCATATAAACTACCTGCCATGCAGGACAACACTGGACAGGTACAACAGTCTTTTAGAAAACTATGGAGCAGATCCAGTTCCTCACCAAACATATATAGAGGTCCATTCAACAAATCAGTCACCTCAGATGACTGAGGTCCATTACCTCTGTTGCCTGACATTCAGCTCCCATTACACCTTCAGCTTGAAAAAAGACGTTACTGCGACTTTAGCAATTATGACAATATCAGCTGCTCATCTCACATTCAGAAGCATTTGCTAGTGTGATCTCCGTTTTACTGAAGATGTTTTCTTTCATCCAGGCATATCCATGTGCTCACACAAAGCCTAAAGCAACACTACCATGGCCCTCAGTCCCACTCCTGCATGACAGCAAAGCTTCTGCATGTGAGAAACATGTCTCTGTCTGTGCTATCTCAGCTGGAGATGAAGAGAAGTAGATAAAAGAGTACCTGCACTTCCTATACCCTAACACATGGTTCTGGTAAAATTTTTATAGAAAAATATGACTGCAGAGTAAGTGGTACAAAATGATAAATAATAGACCAACTCCAACTGAATGAAGTACACACACAGAAGTTGCTTTGAGCAGGAAGCTGGCTCTTCCACCAACAGTAAGACTCAGTGTTCTGAGTGCTATTTGACACTCTTCCCTATTTTAGTCCTTCAGTTGAGACAGTGATGCCTTCTGAGGTTCCTGAGAGGCTTACTGGATAGCGTTCAGACTCTGCTCTCACTGCAGCACACTATCTCATTTGCTGTAAATTGCTAAGATTCTCCTGACCTATGAGCATGGTCCATTTGCATGTGCTGAGCCCTCTGGCTGATTTCTTTCTATCATTTAAAACACATCCCAGCATAACTGCCACATCCTTTCAATTCTCTCCAGCCACCCTGCACCCACCCTACTCCTTGCTCCCCAAGGCTTCAGCTTCTCCCCAGCTCCTACCGACACTGGTGACAGCTTCCCTCAGAGGGGTTTGCACTGACCCCTCGACTGCTGTATGCACTCTGCTATTCTTGTCTGCCTTTTGCTCAACACAAACACATGGACATGCAAAGTCAAAAACCAAACAGCTGGTTGTTACAACACATTATAAAACTTATTAATAATTTCTCCTGCATATTAAGGGATGCCTCCTTCATTTATTTACCTGCCAGGACCAGGTTCACAGCTGGTGACAGCTTTTGGACAAGGCAGCAAGACGAGTGCTGCATTTCCTGGCTCTGTCCTGCACAGACGAGGTCAGTGGGAGCTCTGCAGCAGCTTTCAGTGAAGCGGAAAAAGGCTTGGGGTTATGAAGGTCGAAGTTTCCTAAATTATTCTAATGAACCCTAATGTTGCTCCCAGCTTACAGTCCCAGCATGCTTCACCAACACTTATCACTTCACTCAGTATGTTGTTTGAGGACTAGCAGTTTGAGAAGAGATGTAACAGATGAAGGCACTTTTCCAGCTCACCTCATTACAATATGGTCAGGATGGCCTCGCAGAGAAGAAGGCCCTCCATGACCCATGCAGCCCTGGAGAAGAGTTCCCAGTCACTGATACAACACCCATTTGTTACCTGGCTATAGGGAACGGGTCTATCATCCAAACCCCATGGCATCAGGGAAGACTGACTTTTAGTCATTGCATGTTGGTGACTGGTGAACCCTGAACAACAAGTACTGGAGGAGAAAGACTTCTGCTAGCACACTTCAATGAGTCAGCAGTTTTTCAAGCCACCTTTGCCTACCAGACAACACTGGAGCGGTTCCTTAATGTTAAGATCAGCTCCTGCGTACCACTGTGGCTTCTCTGCTGCACAGCAGCAGCAAGCCCATTAGCCAGAGGAGAGAACCCAGCAGAAAACACCCATAGACAAAAAAAAAAAAAAAAAAAAAAAAAAAAA
>Ga0065711_1029890_pt1 | contig 34476 bp, 13 predicted proteins | sample Hoacrofraction12_FD_59098 | JGI IMG/M metagenome (GOLD analysis project Ga0065711, IMG submission 59098) | Hoatzin crop microbial communities from Cojedes, Venezuela - Epithelial fraction 12 v2 (version 2) | ecosystem: Host-associated > Birds > Digestive system > Esophagus > Crop | place... | reverse complement strand
CGCCCGCCCTCACCTGCTGCGCGCCCGCGGCGGCTCCGGAGCGGGGAGGGGATGGAGAGCGGCCGCCGCGCCCCCGCGTCACGTAGGGCCCATCCGGGTCACGCCGGGCGGGGCCGAGGCCCGGGACAGTCCCGTCACGGGAGGCGGGGAGGCGCGGACACCGCGGCTGGGTGGTGTTTGGCGTTTTTCCTCCTTTCCGCTCATCTATGAGGAGAAACGTCCCGTAAATCACCCAGTTCATTACCGGTCCGGTAGCGGCACCGGGAGGGAGGGACGGGGGCAGGCGGCCGGGCCCGCGCCGTCCGGGGCGGTGAGGCGAGGGGCGCGGTTCCCAGCCTCGGCGCTAGGGGAGGCTCCGCGGCCGCCGCGCAGAGCGCGGGGAGGGCCGGGTAGAGGGGTGAGCGGAACCCGTTTGCTGGAGGCGCTTCAGGGGTGTTCTTGCCCTACGCCTTTCACACGCAGAGGCTGCCGATCTCAGAACGGAGGTGTAGCAATAAAAGAAACAGAGGAAAACCCAAACTATTCGAAATCGTAAGAGAACGCGTGAAAACACAAGCGTTTGGGGAAGAAGTCTTCCCTGCAAGGGCTGAGGGCACCCTCAGTATGCCCAAACCCACTGAAAGGACAGAAAACAGACCCAAAAACCATCCCCAGACCCTCACTGGAGTGATGACGGTCCCCAGCGACTGGCAGATGCTCCAAGCTCTGGGGTACGAACGTCACAGCACGGCTTCCCGAGGACGTCTCGCCCCAGCAGCTCCTGTCTGAACACAAAATCGCTTTTGAGGAACAAATTCAATAGGCTAAACATTACCTACTTTTTCCTGCAGTAAACAAATACCATATTACTCTTCTATACCTCTCAGTACAATACCCTAATTTGCTTCTTCCTCATCACCCCGCTATTAAAAGCAAATGAAACTGCAAAAACGGTGAACCGTAAAAAAAGAGATCCAAACTCAGGACATTAGATCATCTTCCATCCCAGTAATACATCAATATTTTGAATTATTTAAACCTTAACTCTGAGGCAGACACATTAATAATAATTAAAAAATCACATTTAAAGCATTTATTTTGAAAAATAAAATACAAAAGATCATTGAATTATAATTGTACATGAAATTTATCAATCTTCTTTAAATAAAAGATATTTAACAATTTCCACATGTGAATAAAACAAACAACTGTTCCACCAAAAATCTTTTAGGACAAGCACAGACCACTCTTTTGAAAGCTTCATACATTTAAAACCAAACTGCTACAGGAAAAGAAAAACCTTTAACGATGGAGTTTTACAATTAAGTTAGAATAGCAATTTCGGAGACAGGCATTGCTTTGCATTTTTTAAAACCTTAAAAAAAAAAATTTGTGCGAATGTAATACGGTTCTACACTAACATCAGTGTTTGGTGTTTTGTGTTTTGTTTTTTTTACCAGGTTTACATGTGCTCACAACAGCAAAATTTTGAACAAAAACATTATGGAAGAAACGGGGGAGAAAACTCTGAGAGAGGCAGGCCATGAGCCGTACACCTCACGGAGCTCAGCGGGACCGTCCGTCTACGATCGTTTCTGTTGAAAAGGCAGCAGTCTTTTCTAAAGAAAAAGCAAAAGGAAGTTACGTTTGAGCTTTCAATGTAATATTCTGGTTTTATCCTTGACAACATTTTGTAATGACAAATAATGCATAATTAAGAATAATCACTGTTCTCTCAGTAGGTGAAAAGTCACAGTCAAGACTAACCACAGGCACTCAAAGCTTTCCTGTAAGGAATGTGGCTGCTTTTTCCATCACGTATCATTAGAGTTACTTCTTGAGGCATATTTAAATGTAAAAAACCATAGCTGAATTTGCACTTACATTCAAAATACTTGTGAATTTGGGCTGCATTTACATGCTGGAAGTGTCTCTTCCATTACAACGTTCCAGAGGTAGTTACTGCTGGGAAGTTAACAATTTGGTTTCTCAGAAACTGGACAGCAGCTTTAGACAGAAATACCATAGTTTGAAATACATTTTTCAAAGAGGTAAGTGACAAAAAGGAAGTAGATGGTTTAGTCCTTTTAACACTGACTACATGAAAAGATTATGGTTTCTCTATCAGTTTCAGAAAGAACACGTGCAATTAATCGTTAAAAACTTTTATACCCATTATTTCTAATTGGTATGACGCTTTTGGCTATATTTAGGGCTACAGGGAGTGCTACATTTATGGCCACATAATAAATATCCGTGCTGGGTATAGTTGTGTAGCGTGCTGCTTTTGGCTATATTTAAACTGGACGCATTTGGCCATCTTTTGTGTCAAGCCAGAACATTTGATAACGCGGTTGACAAGTAGAAATCTTGGATTAATACACTAAATCTTGCGTCATTCATTTGTTAACTAGTCTGGAATTTACTGAGTTCCCTGCACAATCCTGCCATTATTAATTCAACAGTTAAAATGCAGCTTATTGAAAATACTGGCTAGGAGACATACTAAAAGCAAGTTAGACAAATCAGCTCATCGTCAGGAGTTTCCTCTATCTAGAAAGGGCAACTGATTTAAAAACAAAAGGCAAAGACAATTAAGAGTCATCTTTAAAGTTTCACTGTTTTGTTAAAATGGGGACCTGAATCTGTTGTGCAACTATGCCATAGCACTGAAAGACACACAGATACTAGAACGAACAAGAAACTCTGCTAAAGAATGCCTGACGTGTAGTTTTGTGTACTCCTTTCAGCTTCAAGCTCTGAAATAGTGCTGACAATCCAACTGCAAAGCAAATATTGCAAATTGCTATGAGCCCTATAGAACTGCAGTGTGATTCCTAAAGCATATGAAGTATGGTTCTGTAGCTCTCACCACCAGTCCTCGTCCTTACCTCAATATGATTTTTTACAGATTCTGAATCAAGATCCACATCTTCGTATTTTTCTTACTACAATCTTACATGGAGTTACATAAGTTTAAAAAAAACACCATAACTAAATCAAGAAAAGCAAATGAGCGGGCTGCATGGTCTTTTATTACCTTCTGTGCAAGAAATATCCATTGTATCTTCTATTCCATCGGTTCAGTCTGTCAAGTAAATAATTAAAATGAAATTAGCTATTTTACAATAGAGGAGAAAAATATCATTATCAGCACCAATGTTTGTGCTCAAAACCATCTAGCTCTTTAGTTACATTGTGTTAATTTTATCTTTCGTGTAATGCTAAAGGAGAACACTACCAGCATCAATTTCAACTCCAGCATCAGTTTTTATTGTTTAAGCAATATTCTCTTACTATTTCACAAAGCTTATTTTTGCTTTTTAGATGACCTTTCTTTACTTTGGATAAATCTGCTCAGAGTTTGGTAAATACTGTAATCATAGCTAGCTAAGTGTATAAATCTGCCTCCTGAAATTTAGCAGAGTCCCATTTTGAAGCCTCCCTATCATATGGATTGAAAGAGGACGTTCACTGGTAATAGTAGAATTTTGATGTGTCATAAGACACTTGGAAGACACAAACAGCGTAATTTAACTAACAGATACTGTAGGCAGATCAAGGATCATTTATTCTGCTAGCACACTATCCATACGCAGTGAGCTATATTTTAAAGGCAGCTCACCTCCCTGCATTTCCAGAAATCCTTATCAGCAATATTTAATCGTCTCCTGTTCTAACACACCCTATGCTTGCAGCCATATATGCTGCAACTCGATAATCTTGAAATAACCACAATAATTGCATTTGAAAGCATTAGAAATGACTACAGCACAACTTTCTGAATACAATTCGCTGACAATAACTTTTAAGCAGCACACATTCAAATAGTTATCTTGCCACTAAGCTGCACAGACATTTTGGCCAGCAGTTGAGAGTGAACAATGCTGTGTGCAACAGCACATTTAGCTGTGTGGTGCCAGGTTCTTAATGGTTTTCCATTAGCTGAGCATAACTTGCAAAGCATGAGCACTAGCTGTTCAAAGGGTGAGAGCAGGCAAACATCCAGTAAAAGAGCAAAGCCCACGTTAGAGATCACAAAGATGTATCAGAAAGGTTTGGTGTCCACAGCAAAAAGCTATATTCTGAAAACATGAGACAGACGCTACAGCTATTCGACTTTACTGATCCATGTTCATTTTATCTTGCCACGAGACTTCCTTTCTACTGTCTTCTTTGGCTGGAACAAAAGAAACCAATTTTCTTTTTTAATCAATTAATTTTCATTTGAACGAATGGAGTAAGTCAAAATGCTTTGTTTGCATGTGGTAGATTCTGCTGTGTTTTCTTCAATCTCTACATCTAACAAAAGTCATAATCAAAGAGTTTTCTTAATACTGGGGAACCAAAGTCAAAAAAGCTTGTGCCTGGTAGGTTTTTTCTTCTTTTAAAGGTAAAGACACTGCAAATTACTTTGCTTTTGATAGGCTAGTTATACTTACATTCTAAATAAACTTCTGTACCATATGTATCGTTAAGGATAGGAAATCAAGTAAATATATAAAGTAACGCAAGCATTGCAAATAACTTGTCTACTTCTAGCCATTTTACAGGCTTTTCAGAAATCCGGATAGAAGCATATAATCTTTTCCTCTTTTGCTTAAAGTGTTGGCATGTTTGACTACAGTTATGCTGCAAGTTACCATTTCAAATACTGCTCTGCCTACTAACTCTTTTCTTTTTAAACAGCTCTGCTAAAGTGGTCCCCCTTGAACAGCACTACCCTGGAACAAGAAGATGACCACATGTGCTCCAAGCAAACCCCATCAGTACTGCGACGCCCCTCTCCCACCCAAAAGAATGAGCTGCTAAACCAAATAAAATATAAACAAACAATGGTGCTGGCCTCCAGCTCCTGGAAAAGAAGAGAAAGGCCTTGCAGGAGGCTGAAGAAAACTGTGATTCAGATTTGTGAAAAACATAGCAGCAACAACAACAAACGTCGTGGGTAACAGCAGGCTTGGCAAGTCACAGCTCCTGTTGAGACCAATGGGAAACAAGTGTGCCTCTTGCAGTTGCAGAGATACAAAATTCTGGAGGCAGAGAGTCCCTAAAAATGCTTTCTCTCCCAATTCTGCAACGCCGTACTCCTGTACATGCAGGAGGAATTGGAAAAAAAAAAAGAAGCTTTCTACTTAGCTTTACTTGAACACACCCAGAGACAGTAACAGCGATGAGCCGCTTCCTGGTTCTGACACCAAAGCACAATGTAGAGAGCACTTTAGATGGCATTTAGACATTTACCACCAATTATGCAGCCTACAAAAAATGCTATTTCAAAGAGCCTAGTTCAGCAGCTCTTACCCAAGAAATGAAAACCAACTGCTACATGTTCAACTTATTTCATAGGAAATTTTTCATTTAAACAGTAAAATACACATATTTTTGTTATTTCTCTGATGAAGGTGAATATTTGCTTCTTGTCTAGATCATCTGTGCTGATTTTTCATGGCTAGACTAGCAGAGCCACATACACTGGTTTTAAGCTTAAATCTGCAATAGGAGGGAGAATTAATTTCACTACACATTTGGGAGAGAAAAAAAAAGAAAAAAAAAAAAAAAACTACCACACATGCACACAGCAGCCCTTCAAGCTACTGCAACGGAGCACCCCAACAGGCACCTCCATGGAACAAGTCCATCCTCTCAGCTCTGTCACCTTCAGGAGACACAGAAGAGCTGCCCAGCAGGAAGGGATGCCATTTTCCAAACTGAATTCTTATGTCCGGAAATGGGCCAGTGGTTACAGCCCAAAACCCTTCCATCATGTCTACATGAGGTTGGAAGCATGTCTCCTACATATTCACATAGCTGAGGGGGAAAGTATCAAGAGATCTTGCAGTTTGAGAACTCCATGATAAGGATTTTGCGTTTTCAACCGCTATTGCTAAGGTTAGGTCCCTTAGGCAGCTGATGACAATTAACAGCATTTGAAGGGTGCTCTTGCTCTCTTCTGCTCACTTGATTATTAAATCAATACACCATCACTATCCATGGCTGAACTGTTTGTTTTGCCCGATACAGTAGTATTTCTTTTTAAAAATCTCTCATTAGTTATCTCTGCTCTCTGTACTGTACTTGCTTTAAACCATTCCATACAAGGCAACAAAAGATAAAGCTTCTCTACAACTAACAAACTTTGCAAGTTGGTCTGCACAAAAGAGAGTTAAACTCTCCTCCAGTTTCACAGCAGCATTCAACCAGCTCTGTTTACAGGCACCATACTATTAACACTGGTGTTACACATGCACTCAAGAGGGGCTTGGGACTGCTGAGGGTACTGGAGATTCAATCTCATGGATAAGCTATTCTCTTATAATCTTGAGTCACCTGTTGTCTTATAATCAAAGACAAAATAAAATTTATGAAGTGGTTTGTAAAGACTACACCTGCAAAAAGGAAACTAATCCAATACGGTACCTGTGGCACTTCTTTAAGAAAGTCCGGAAGCTGAAATTCACCTTTATAGACCTGGAAAAACAAACAAAAAAATCCAATAAACTACTCAAAACTAACATTCACTACTGTTTGAAACACTAAAGAGCGTGTTAAGACAGAAGGAAAAAAAAAAAGGATTCTTCTGGGTTATTACCATCCAGTAATATTTAAACAGATTTACCTAAACTGAGCACAAACTGTTTTTAAAAGCAAGTATAATTCACGAGGTTTGGTTGTCTGTTCCACAGCCATACGCTCAGTCCCAGGCTTGCTCTGTACTCAACGCTCTTACCTTGCTTGCATTAAAATCGTGAAACTATGTAACTCATATTACATTTCAAGCTTGCTTGAAGTAAGTCCTGTGTAATCCACTCCCTATGCTTTTATAAAAAGATTTTTAACAGTATGTTTAAATACAATAGGACTAAGTTGCTACAATACATATTTTTTTGAAGTTTATATATAAACAGATCTGTTGCTTCATATTTTAGTACCTTCAATAAATTAAGCTCCCTTTGGGCTTAATTACAATTTACAACTAAAACAGTCTCCATTTAAGTCTTCTGAAAGAGCTCCCTGTCATGATCTCATGGACTGTGTCAGAATTAATATACCAGCCAGGCAACAAGCAACATTCAGTTCTCAAACATTTTATGGTCTACAGTTTAGAAACTCAAAGTCACATAATACAATATTTTCTGATGCATCAAAGTACGTGTTATGTACAAAGTATTCATCATTCATGCAAACAGAGATATCATACCTGAACAACTGATCCCACCTTACTATGCTGTCCAAGAAAAGCTCTGTTAGTTTTCATATAGTTTATGGAGACAATGCAACTACAATCAAAGTCTGGAAACACGAACAGCTTTCAATTCTGTTAAAATGGTCAGCACTCCAGGAGTGTCAGCATCTCCTTCTAACCTGTTTTACACACAGACACCCTTTTATTCTACATATCTAGCTGGTGTAATTTTCAAGTTATAAGAAAGTTTATATATTTGCTTTAATCCTTAAAGATACACAGATACCATTATAATAAGTACAGATATATTGCTAGCAATTTTCTTTGAGTATTCCATGTCAGACCTTGAGTCACTTCGCAAACACAGTGTGCGAGATCAGACACCTAACTCCTTCCCCCCCAGGCTGTAACCACACCTCTGAAATCCCCAGCTTCTGGAGGGAGAACACAGGGTTGGATGAGGCCTAAGTTTTCCTTTATTATTTTCATACTATTTAGTCATTAATTTGCTTTTCAATTACAGAAATGTAAAAAAAAAAAAATTAGGGGGTAAGACTTCCCTGTATTGATAGATATATAGATTTAATAGCTTCATATACACATACAGAAGAGTTCCAGATACTAGCAAGTCTGTCAAAGTTATAGCCAGCAACTCTTATGATTATGAATTTCTACAACAACTGTAGCCTCATTACCAGCCTGAGTTCACAAGAGTTTGTCATTACTGCAATTTCCAATCTTTTAGAACATAGTATTACTTCTGAAACAACACTGGAAAAAGAGCAAGCAATAAATATCCTCAAACATACCAACAGCCACACCAGAGAAGTGTTCCCACTATCTGACCAACTAGGAAATAAACTGGCAACATATTGTCTTCTCTCTGGAGTATGCCTCTTAAAAGCTGTTTGCTTCTGAGATTCAACTGGAATACACTGGGGGGCAGGGGGGGTATTCTGTTGGGGAGGATTTTCTCCAAAAATAAGTATACTTCAAAGGAAGAGTTTTACCATCCTTTCTACTAAACTAAAAAGACCACACACCCTAATGTCATGAGTTCTCTGTAGTCTTGTGTGGCTGTAATCATATAAAAATCAAAAGCCACAAACCTACTTAGAAAAATTCTATAAAGCCATAAAACGGAAATGGGGCTGCTCTACAGCCTCGCTCAGAGTTGCACTCCCTGGTTTGCAAATTGCATCAAAGGAAAAAGATTCAGGAACTCAAGGGATGCTTATTAACAATATCCATTTTCTCTGCCTTCTGATGATTTCTGATGACCAGAATATACAGCTGTACCCATTCTGTCAATACACTGCGGTGGGCTAGGACTGCAGCTGAGGCAGCTCAGCGTTTCCTGCCCATCAGACACTGCACCCCACCACTGGCCTGCAGCACGAAGCCATGACTCATGTGGAGTGGACTTCGGAGCTGGCAGTTCTCACCACTCTATTGTTAGGCTAAACATCTCCAAACAACAAGGCTTCGCTCAGTCCCAGCACAAGAGCAGGAATTGCTATACACATACATTGCAGAACTCTGTTCTTTCTGATATTCCATGTTTTAGGTAAAATAGAAAGGCCGATTCAAAATGATAGGCACAGCTCTCATTTATATTCAGCTAAGGGGTTACTGTCATTCCCATGGAAATCTTAATGAAAGCCACACTGGTCAAAAATTCAGCATGTGGCTTACTGGAGCCTAGATATACTATAAATATTTATAAATGAAGGAGAGTATTTCATATTTTCAGCTTTTAACCAAGCCATTCAAACGCAAGCTGTGTTCTAGAGAGCAGAAACAGAAGTTACAAATCAACAATATTATCACATCAAAAAATGCTACAGAACAACCTAGGCAAGGTTCACAAGAAAAAATGCTGTGGGAAATTGACATTTAGTTTGATTTTGCTATAGCTTTAGTTTGATTTTTTTATATAGTTTTGCAGCCATATTGAGGCAAGGATTAAACCTCTGACATTTAGTTCGGTCCTATTCTTTGTAATCTTGCTAACAAGGACTGCCGTGAGCTCAAATGTCGATAACAAGGACTGGTGCAAGACAGGTAAAAGCAACAGGGTCTCATAAGGACTGATAACCAGAACCCTATTGTCTGCAAGAAGCCCCCCTCTAGTTGAAACTGGTTTGGCGGCTTGGAACTCAGCCAACACAGACAACTCAGCAGTTTTAGACCAAAGGTGAAAAGTACACAGCGAGGAAGACTACAAGCCTTCATCCAAAAGACCCCCACAGACGACCACAAGATGACATTGCGCAAGCACTAAAGAGGGACGGAGTATGATAATGGATTCCTGGAGATAATTATAATAATCACACCTATTCCCAGAACTAATTGTAATAACCCAGCCCACTTCGACAAACTTTGTAATAAATAGGTGCATGCTTTGTGACTCGGTGTGCAAGTTAGGAGGAACGATCCCCCTTGCATCCGTAGCCGTAATAAACATTACCTGCTTTACAACTCTGTGAGTTGTGGAGTTTGTTTCCGCACGTCAGTATCTTTTATTAGACTAGTGCTGCTGTTGGAAGAAACAGACAGACTTCCTCACCTTTTCTGGCAAACCACTACAGTTATCTGGGAATTCTTAAAAACAGTTAATACTGATGATGATGGTACATAGTGACTGATTCATAGCCAGAGTGACCAAACCCACGTTTGTCTCTCCAGAAGCCGCCTTCTTTCCCTCTCCTGCAATTATGACTTGGTCTAATTTTATTTATTTTATTATATATCAATATGTATGCCTGCTCCAAAACCCGTACCATTGTAATGCCCTTTGTAGGAACAGCATTTACTTCCAATAAGCATTAATAGTGGATAGGCAAGGGTATTAATCCATCAGCAATATTACAAAAATGACACTAATGTCATAGCCTGGAAAGATATGAAAGTGTTTCAGGGGCATTTGACACTACATTCACATTAAATATCACGATTTACACACCACAATTTACAAAGGCAAATCTTCTTGGGGCTGTCATTGGTTAGATTAACACACAAGTGTGCCTAATTTTGGTTCAGAACTGACATTATCTAGGGTGCTGGTTTTGTCAAGATTGAGACTGCATGGAAACTGGTTAAAAGTAGTTCCAAAACCAGTAAGTGGTCCCTTTTGAATTAAAACCCAGGGATCAACTGCAATCCAGAAATTCTAAAAACAATAACTCCATCTGCAGCCAAAAAAATGAAGAGGTTTCAGATTCAAAATTATTTTCTGACCGATTTCTGAGTCTAAAACACATTATTCAGAGACTGGCAGCAGAGGCAGAAGCAGGACACTGGAATGACTTCCGGTCTAAGCAAGAATTTAGTAAAACTGAGGATAAATTATGTTTACCATTTCTAAGGGAATTATTTTGCAAGTCCAAATGAATTTCCAAAGTGTGTGTGAGGGGGAAATCTGAAGTCTGTGTCACATTTTGTTCAGTGTTGGCAGTATTGAAGCTGTTCTATTAAAACAAAACAAAACACATAGCCAAACTAAACGCGTATTATTCTCAAAAAGAGATCAGAAAACCAGTTTCACATCCACTTGTCTGAGAAAACCCTTATAAATACACAAGGAAAACTTAAGAACAGAAGTGTAACTCAGAAGTGTAACCTGTAATTCATCTTTATAGAAGATTAAAGCACTCCTTTTCACCTGCTTTCAAGTCTGGTTTAGAAAGAGTCACATTGTATTTGGGCATTTCCAGGACATGGAGGTAATAGGTCCTTTTGTCTAAAAGTTAGCCTGCAACTAAGTGTGCTTGGGCTTGGTAGACTTTCCAAACATCAGAGTTGCAGAGTACAAGGCTATCGATGTTTAATTGTAAAAAAAAAAAACCCAAACAAACAAAAAAAACCCCCACACAGACCAGATCCCCTTTCTAGAAACAATCCTTTACTGCACAGTCCATGGAGGTACTCCTCATCTTGCTCTTTCCTCAACTTTTAAGTCAGCTTACAAGGCTTACACAATTCTTCACCTCTTTGCTGGAACTGCCAAGAAAGGAGACATCTGAGATGTAAATATTTACCCAGCAGGAACAACACAGAGAGCACAATTTTAGACAGGCCTATGAATGCCTGCCAAAAGGCAGCTTGCAACCATACCTAATTTTGTATTTTGTTTGTTAATTACTCTGTATGCCTTACTAATCATACATAGGCATAGCTGGTTTGAAAAAAAAAAAAAAGGTATCAGGACATCTGGAGAAAAACAATGGAGCTGGGAATGCACATGCTGGAAGAAACACCCACTAAAGAGGGTATTAAACTTAAAGGACACTGAGAAAGTTTGTGCTGTTAATAGTACAAGACAGCTGTAATAAAACCTCCAATTTTTGTTTTAAATATCAGAGAAAAAGCCCAAAGCCAAATGCCTTTATGAGCAACTTGTATTAACCAGTACAAATAAAGATGCACAGCCTTTTTTCTAAGCTACTTGAGCAGCCTGTCATTACAGCGTACCTCCACAATTACACATCTTTGACAACACAGGTAATTATTCTCATGCATTACTACAAATGTACTTCATACCCTTTATCATAGATTGTTTCTGTCTTTAAAACCTCAAAGTCCTGAAATCATGATTGTCATGGCTGTCTCAACTCTTAACAGCAGGAGACAATTACTCACAATTTAAAACAGGCACAAACCAGGAGTTAACAGAACTGTTTTTTCCTCTCAATGTTACTGCAGAAAATACCATCAACAGAACATAAAACAGAGATAGGTAACAGCTTTCAGATGTGATTAGAAGAACCCACATGCATTTAAACAGGCATGATGAAAACCATAGCTTTTTCTATAGAGTTCTGTACACCTCTGTCTCTAGATCTCTCCAGGGCAAGGAACATAACTTCATGAAGAAGTTAAGAAATTACTGGAATATGTATTCCAAGCATACAAATTCATTTAGTGGGAAGTATGTGCCAAAGAAAATCTGATGTAATATGTTACAGATGTGAGAGGAAACCACTTAGCCAATCATAACATAACAATAAGCCAGTTTCTACTGGGCATAAGTCAGAATCTTGCAATTATGAGCTGTTCTCCACTTTCGGTTTATTCTGTTAAACTGCTGACATGCACCGTTATACAAACTCACGATATTGAGAAGGGCACACCAGACTCTTCTAACCTGGAGTGATTCTACTTCTGTAATTCATCATACAGTGATGGGGCTACCAGTTCAGACAGCTTAATTATTTGCATTTTCTGCATCATTTAGTTACAAGATATTATTTTCCTTTATGTTCAGGATGTAGAATTTGTTAAAACTCTGGGGGGAGGTAAAAAAAAAAAGTAGTCAGTTATGCATCCATAAGGAAGGGACCCTTTCAATCATTATAATAAAATGAACAGACCAGCAACAGACAGCAAAATTCTTCAATCACTGAATAACTAGAGGTTGCCTCTCAAGGAGGTCACGTGCAGAGATCTGCCGAAGAGTGCAACAGCATTCAGACCTTGTTCTCTCTGCTCTGCATTCCTTAACGGAGACAAGATAAAGTGTCATAAAAGATAATATTGTTGGGCCTAACATAAAACAGATAAAGCCACTAACTTTTTGTTTGTTATTGGAAACATCAGAAAAATCTGTTATACTGGTGTTAGATCTGTACTCCACCAGTGCAGCTACTGTCAGATGTCTTATTTAACACCACATAGCACTCAGAGACCATAGTAAGAAGAGATGAGGTTAGGTTCATGCTCTGTTACTTCCTAAAACAAAACCAGAACTAAGATGACAAAGTGCAAACACTGGTTACATCTGATTATCTTTTGTGCTGTGCTACAGGAGCATGGAAAACCAACTTAACCATTTTGGTGTCCTAGGCAGGTAACGTTAAAGTGAAAAATCCACATTTAGCAGAGAACATCATTTTCCTTGCATTACCTACAAGCTCATAGAAATTCCAGTTCAAGCACTGTTATGTTAGCTGGTGAGAATCATCATTTTGTTTCCAGACTGAATTAAAAAAAAGAACAAAAACCTGTACATATTCAAGTCACCAGCAGGGGCCAGAAAAGGAGAAAAGAGGAAAAAGAAAAACAAGAACAGGACTTAACTGCTTCGAAAGCTTAAGGGAAGCTAATATTTTGCACCATATGAGCCATTCCTTTCAATTTTTCTCCAGTACTAGCCTTTGTTTTAGGAACTCTTATACTTTGGTTCTTACCTTCAGGACTAACAGCAGCAGCTTTGAAATTGCTGAACAGTATTTTCACGATTGAGTATAAGTCTAATTTGTTGTCTTTTAGCATTTAAGCATATTTTAGAACAAAGACATCATGCAGTTTAAAGGGTTTTTAAAAATATTTTAAAATTATCTTCTACAACTTGGCAACACACAGACTTCTAGTCGTAAAATACTGAACTGTCTGCATTCAAAAGAGCCTTTCTAGCAATGAGTATGTTTTGCATCCTGAACAATTTTCGTATTTTCATTCCACTTATCTTTCTGATTTTTTATGCACAGTATAAAAATGCTTTTAATCACACAACAGAATAACTCTCCGTAACAACCAGAACCGATTTGTTTGTTTTTTAACGTATCTGATAGCAATGAATTAAATGACACAGTGTTGTTCCATCTTTAGGTGGAGTCAGAATCTCCCCTGCCAGTGATTTCAGTCGTGTTGGGCTTCCATCCTGTTGTTGCAACTTCCATAATCAATTTAAGCCAGGATTACATAACCCCCACAAAACTGACAAATCCCCCCCCCCTCAAAACCACACCAAAAAAACCCCAAACCCACCCACAAACCATCAATCCTTCTCCCTTACTAGTGCGTTCTGTTTGACAGAGGGGCAACTTCCCTCATCTGAAGCGCTAGCTCACACCATTTTAAACACACCAAGACACTACGATGGTGCTGGAGTAGCGAGTGTCAGATAACATTATTTCAAGTTAGTCACTCTAAGAGGTTACTATACTAACACAATTCAGTTCTGCTTTAGTAGTCTAAACTTTATCTGTTTTCAATGAACAAAATTCAAGTTCTGTGTTCAAAGTTCTCAGAGACCACAAATATAATAGAACAGCTTCCAAACACAAAGTGAAGCAATAAACAGTTACATGCAAGATTTATATATATTCTTATTATGCACTGAAGAGTAACTTCAGAAAAATTTTATTTGGACAGCTTCATCTCCAACAATATACCCAGTACAAAACTCCATGAAAGACTATCCCAGCTGAAGAAATTTAAGAAGAGAGCAAGAACCAAAGTAGTGCTACAGTAATTTACTAATTCACCAGCTAAGAGTATGCAATAACATACTTAACTTTTCAAGTGTCAGTTCCTAAAGGCTGGAAAAAAATCTAGATTTTTTTTTTTTTAAATAAAATTCCTCTTCTCCAAGCTGTAGCAGCAAGAAATAAATTAGCATAGGTTCATACAAAGAGAAGGGGAAACCCACAGGGCAGCATATGCTACCCCTGATAGGCAAAACTAACACATCACAGTTGCCCCTCCCCTCCTCTCCCCCAAACACCTTGAAGTGTTTTGAAGTATCTGTCCCCCATCCCCAAATTAAAACAAAATAAAGCTGTGGGGAAAATAAAACAAAGCATTCTTCAGAAGTGAGTCAGCTCCCACTGATCATCAACCAGAATATTAGTTAGTTATTTCAAAACTCACTTGGCTGAAGGCCAAGCTCAGTGGCCAGTATTTTGGCAATTTACTATCCAAGATGCACGGTGGCCAGGAAGCCTGGCACTTGTAGAGAGGCTGATGAGCCTGCTGCCCGGAGAATTAGGTAACCTAAGCAGCAAACTGGTCTGGGAGTTGGGAAGTCTTAGGACATCAAGGAGAAAGACAGAGGAACCAACGGTCTGAGTAGGGATTTGCTGGGAACCCGTTGGGAGGAAACAGAGCAGAGTGACTGGGGAGGAATTCAAACTGTCCAAATACAAACTCAAATTGGCTGATATGAGCCATGGTTTTAAATGGCTCCTTGGGGTACACTACATTTTGAAAGCCTCATGTTCCTCTATTTTCAAATGGAATATTGTAAGTTGTGAAGATTAGCCATCTTTAATGCTTTTGCTTTTTTGGGTTTTAGTCTTAATTCAGGACATCTCCCTCATTTTATCTATACAAATATATATGCAAAAGTAATTTGGTTACAGAACAAGTGCCTAGTAAAATATATACTGGGTACTACAAGAGATAAAAAAATAAAAATGCTATCGTGGGCTGTAAGTAAAACTATTAAATTAAAATAGCAGTCAAAATATTAACATGTGTTCCATATGCTTGCAATATTTGGATCAGCTATTATAACAGTAACCTCCCATTTTTCATAGCTGTTTTTAACATTAGTAAACAACCTAGTTATGCTTCAAAGCAAACTTGTGAAAAAGCCTCAATACACTTTAGAGTTCTAAATTAGGCTTTAATTCTTTTAAATCTATGCTTGTGGCTTAGTTTATTACCTGAATTTCCCTCTTGCATTTTGAACTGCAATTCATTTCAAGAAGCCACCCAACAGTAAGCGACTGAAATCCATACAAGTTTTACAACTCAGACTGAGCTTGCCATCCACAGGTAGAGGCCTCAGAAAGGTCACCATACTGTAAAAACTTACTTAAATTGTATCAGTAAGAGATAACCAACCTTAAATTATCGCATTACAATCCAAATTTGTGTCTGAGTTCCTGTTTCATAGTATGTATGGGTAGGTGCATGAGGATTTTGTTTTCAAGGCTCTGTGAAGTAGCATTGAACAATTATTTTTTCAGAAGGGGTTGAATTGAGTGCAGTAAAGTTTGTGAGCCATTTCAAACAGTACAGTAAGTACTGGGAAACCTGCAAAATTCTAACCACTACCCCTACCAGAAAAGGTGGCTTACCTTTTCCGTGCTGATCTAACAACTATTAAAATAGTCAGCCTGCCATCCTTTAATACACTGATCAACTCTTCAATGAAAGTTTCCCAGGGAGAGCTTCCAAAAAGAAATAATGCAAAAATGTTTAGAGACTTCACAAAAAGTGATATTTTTTTCCATTACTATCTAGCCCATCAGCATACCAGTTGTTTGGGTTTTTTTTAATATCAGAAGGCTAGTGGAAGACAGTCCTTTTGGATTGTTCAGTTCAATTTTTCCCATGATTATTTTGCTGCAGCAGCAAAAGTCACCTTCTTTTAATAAAGTATACATTCTCAAAAGAACAGAAAAGTTAATTATTCTTATTTCAAACAATAGTAATGAGCTTTTCAACAGATACCTCCAGGGATAAACAACTGTATAGTCTAACTGTTCAAATTCCAACAGCATTAAATTCAGACTAAAATCCTTAAGTTTAGGTTAATCAGCACCAGACCTTCCTCCATCTTTTGTTTGTTCTACAAAGGGCAGCAAAGAATTCGAAAACACGACATTTTGACGATTTTGGGCAATTTTCCATCGGTCACTTTTCAAATTCTACCAAGTATTTGGGGTGTAATTTTATGACAGAGCTTCTGCCAACACTCATGTACGAAAAGCTGAGCTCATCAATCAAGTCTGATGCCCAGGCGAGAAAGCTAGCTTTTGTCTACTACCAACTAGTTCCCCAGCTATCCGGATGATTCTCAAGAGGTTCAGCTACATACACCAAAGAATGCAGCTCAGGCCTGGGGTTGGGGTAAAGGAAGATGAGCCAAATGGGAGACAAATGGCAGAAGCCAGACTTTCAGTGCTCAGGGTCCCAGAATTCTTCCTTCTTCCCCCCACGGCAAGGAAAACATATTGCTAAGTATCAAAAGGTATTAGAAACAGACTTCAAAAAAAAAGAAAAAACACGACTTCTGCTCTATAGCTCACATCCATGTGGTCAATAATTAAACACACAAAAATGCCTTACCCTCCTTGTGTTTTCCACAACTTTTTGATCTGGCTTTCCATAATTTGGGGGATTGGCATAAGGATCATAGCCCAGTTTTGCTAGCATGGGTGCAATCACAGGCATGTCTTGCAGAACATCAGCAGGTATCTTCCCAACCCACTTTGACAGTGCTTCCACATTGACTGGCTTGATTACTTGGTCAGTAGATCTTTCAACCCTGTGGAATGAGACAGAAAGGTTATATTTTGCATTCCAACCAATACTTGCTTTTTCACTAGCATTAAGACCTTTAGCTTGTTTTATGTGGGGTTGTTTTCCCACCTTCCTCTTCCTTCCCTCTCAAAATTTTATCTTTCTGCAGAGCTGATGGAAAGTGAAGTTCTGCTACATAAGGCTAAAATGAGAGTAAGCAGCACAACGTTCATGCATGCTTTCTGGTTCAGGATTTCACACAGAACGTACTGAAACAAGTTCTTTATATAAAGACAGCAGTGAAAGCCAAAGAGCTGTTAAATGAAAAGTATGCACACACCTACACATAAAGCAGTTTTGCCATTAGCATATTCCCACAATTGCTGTTTCATTGTATTAAATGCTCTTAAAAGCTGTGTTCTAAATTAAAATCCATGTGCCATTTATTCTCCCTCCCATACTGTGACTAAATTTTTTATTTTTTATTTTTAATAACAGAGACACCTATGGAAATGACAAAGCTGTAGACTGCAATAACATTTGTCATAACCATTTCTTTTACAGATTGAGTGTTTGGTCATTACACAGTTCTTAAAGGCAAGTGCATAATCATAGCAGTGTCTTATGTACTGCATTTAGAAAATAGTTGATTTGTTGCTCATTTAATCAACAGTCCCAAAGTAATTTTCATTCTTGCACCCTAGTTTTGTTGTGGGTTTTTTTTACTTTGTTTTCCTACATTCCTTGCTTCTTTTAGATTAGAAGACGTACAACTTCTTTACTGTTTATTTCTGAAACAGGCCAGCAGGACTCAGAACAGGCCGAGTAATTTAAAACTTTCTTCTGAACTTGGAGAGTGCCCATGCATTTTGGATGTCAAGGTTTATCTTTCTTTTAAGGCAGAATAAATATCAGGTCTGTATATAAAAGTTGCCTAAAGGAATATCTGCATCTGCGTTGCAAGTAATACCATAAGGGATGCCACTATATCAGTGGCTCCTGCTGGCTGGCTACACCTGCCTCAAACCTGATGCTAAACATACAGCTGTCACATCCACTTGCAGCTATCACCCATCCCAGGCCTTATTTACGTAGTAAAGAATTCTGATCACAAAAAGCTCTACCACCCAGAAAAGAAAATTGTTATACTTGAAAGTAACAGTGCAAAGTGTAACACCAGTACCTCACCTAAATAACAAAGAATGAGAACACCGAGATTGAAATTAATTCTCAAGCAGTCAATTCTTCAGTTATACAGCAGGCAGAATATGAGGAAACATCTTCTGTGAAAAATAAATGGATGTGTCCTGAACTAGTCCTGATAGTTTCAGAGTCCAGAAGCCTGAACTAAAGTCAAATTGCTCTCAAGACTGACATCAGCCAACTTACAACAGGAACAAGTTTGATTACAGTTATCTGATCAGCCTCATGAATCCAAGAAGAGGCTGAAGAATTGTTGCATAGCAGACAAACATTAAATCAATAGCAAGAGGCATCCCATTCAGATGCACACTGTACTGTGCAATGAAAGCTAAAATACAATCTATGCATGCATGTCTGGTAGTCATTAACTCAATCTGATCTTAACACCAGTCTTTACCTTGTTACTCTTTTTTTACTTGTTATCATAGCTAAAATTCTTCCAGGACAGAGGAAGGAAGTTAATTTACTGACCTTCCAGCATTGTATGACTAAGTACTTTAAGCACAATCAACAAAACAGACAGGGAAATAGTCACCCATGGGGAAACTGTCTTGGCAAACTGGGCCTTCACAGATTGCTGCAAAAGGTGTTTAATGGAAGCTGATGAGTAAGCACCTGACAAACAAAAAAACCTGTAAGACAACCCCCAGAATTTTCAGCCTTACACTCTTCAACCATTTTCAGTAGCTTAAACCGAAGGCAGGAACTCAGAATGCAATTTTGGGACCAGGGAGTTGCGACTGAATTTCAGCCTTCCTGAAGGCTATTGCCTCAGCTCACAAGTCTGTATAGTGAACTAAGTCTGGGCATTGCCTTTTTACTCCTACTAATTAGAAGACAAGCAGCTGACTTCATGTCAAATTAGCAAGAAAACAGCTGTTAAGAGTCGAGTTTCAGAAGTTCTAAGTGGCAAGGCAGAGGACAAAGCACCACAACAGTCAGAAGTCTGTGGAACCATGCTGGGTGGGACCCTCAAGAAAAATTTATCACTAGGTGTTTGAAAAAGTGTAAGACTTACAGTCCTCTCCCTCTCAGACAGAGCCAGCCAAGCCCAAAACCCCTTCACCACTGCAGATTGATTTGACCATTTAAAATAAGGGTGATACTGCAAGAAGTAGGTAATGGGCTTGGCTAATAGCTTATTGGAACCCCAAAACAATGGGTACTATGCATCAGTTAGACCTAATTTAGTACACATATGGATACCTCATCCTGAAGTAAAAGCACATTTAAAATGTGTATGTTTTGCCCCGCTGTCATTTTAGTCTTTTGTAACAATAAGCTCAGCATGAAACATTTCCTGGTGATTAATACCTGGCAAGAGATAAGCAGGGAACTGCATTTAGCTGTTCCTAGGCACCGATTCAAAAATATACTGTACCGCATTTGGTCTTCTGTTTAAATCTTTTTCTGTCCTTTCAGTTAAGGTGGGAAGGAAAGTAAAACACAATTCATGGGAAAGATTCTTCAGACCAGAGAACATCTGAGGATTATGGAGGAAGACAGATTGGAAGAAGACAGGAGGAAAAAAAACACCCAAAAACCCAAACACAGCAAAACAAGGAAACATACCAAGTCTTGGCAAATTTGATTATGCATGCATATGGCAAATGCTGCCTGGTCAGCGCTTCCAGGCTCCACTGCAAAACCACAGGAACAGTTTCAACTTTGAAAGCAGCTGGTAGCATAGAACACAGGACTAACCCCAAATACTTCTACATCTGTACTAGAATTCCGTCAAAGGTATGTATTAAAACTAGTATACTCTGAAGTAATTTTGCCTAGACAGCTATTTTCATAATAAGCCTAATAAAAACTGCTATAAAAAGGTTGATGTTTCTTTGCATCAGTGGTCACCACAGCTGCTTTCAGTTAAGAGGCAAATGCCAGAGCTATAGTAACAATACTACTTATAGCACGTAGTCCAGCCATAATACATTCCTTGAACAGCCACGTTGGCAATTACTTCAAACCACAGAAGGCTTCCCGCTTCTACAAATGCTGTGGTGCACATCCTTAAAACCCTTGCAGTGTTTCTACTTGCAGCTGGATAAAAACCAAAATAAGGGGCAAAAATACTACGTAAAATAGAACAACAGTGAGGCTAGGGCTGGATGAGCAACCGAAAAAGCAGGGATTGCTAAGCACTTGCAGGAGAAAAGAGTCAGGCAGCCAACAGCTTCCTCAAATCAAGCAGCCCAGGGAACAGACGAAGTCAGAATCTTAAATACAGACTGCCTAGTATCTAATATTGCTATTATGCAATAGCATAAGAGTTTCTGAGTCTGGAATAAGAGTAAAGTGGAATCAGCTTGCTGCCTGAAGAATTCTGCAAACCATTGGGTGGCTCGCTCATCTGTGGAACAGAAACAGCCTGCACGCATGATTTAACTCTATATACAACTGAAAATAAAACACCTTACACTGACCTACAGCCTCAATTCATCTGATACAGATTTCATGTGACATTGTTAATTCTGATTTCAGATAAGTTGAAAAGGTCCCTTCCAACCCCTAACATTCTGTGATTTGCTTTCTCTTACCAGGTAATAAGATAATTACAAAGATCTTTTAGCAATACTGCTAATCTCTTAAGTATTGCTAAATATTTCAAGACAACAAACTCGTCAGATTTCTTTTCAAAAACCCTCTGACAGTTAAAACACATTCAGGCATCTTATGTTGGACCTGACCTGAGCAGGCATCATGCCTCTGAAGTGGATGCTGAGCCTATCTGAAAGTCTTAAAGGTGAGTGGAAGATGATTGAGAGGTTTCTCTACGCAATTACTTAAGTCTTTACACAGTATCACAGCCTTTGCACACTATAACAGTAGCTCATTCTTTGACTTCAGAGGTTTTCCATCCTACCTAATACCTTACAGACAAATGGGGAAATAATTTTATCTAGATCTTCATGCTCTCCCTACTTTACTACAGGGGCTAGGCCTATGTGTTGGTAACTTTCAGATGCACGCCACATTTCAATACAGATTATTTCAGACTTGGGATCTCTTCCTCCTGTCAGTAAAAACTGTAATATAAATTTGAGTGTTCTGATTTTAATACACTATCATGAAACAGCCTGAAGCACTTGGTACCAGGCATGTGGTAAATTAAAGCTCTGTGAGCAGAGTTGCAACAGATAGCAGCGTTTTTTATTTCCTTAGATTATCTCTGACGTGATCTTCAGCAGCATCCTTTGGAAAGTCAGGTGGAAGAAACCTACTAATCAGAATCTGGAGCTCCAGACTCTGTTGTTTCACCTGAAAGACAAGAGTATTCACACTGTGAAGTAAAGAGCACTCTCCAGTAAGCTCAAAGAGAAATTTTAAGTCATAAGAGAACAATGTTAGTTAGAACCTGACCCAGAATGCAACAGCCATAAAGAATTTTGCTGCAGCCGAGAACAAGCTAAATGGAACTTGATAGAAAGAATGCTAAGTCTAATGCAAGGTGTATTTTGTTCAGCTGTCAAAATCTGATAAGCTGTGGCATACTCTCAAGTTCTCAGTAAACTACCTAGCAAGGATCTTTTCAAAGAATAATTTTTCTGGGCACTTACCCCCTGCTCTGGGCAAGGACCCCCTAGACAGGCAGCCACCTGTGTCCACAGCACTCTGCTGCACACGAGAGGGTAGCGAGGAGCTTGGGATGCCAAAAGCAGGTTTTAGCTGGTACAAGGAAATCAAATTGGGGAATCTCAAGCTCCCCCTGCACCATATGAATTAGTATCATATAAATACACAAACCAGACATCTAAGTTAGCGAATTTCATATTCACTGTTTTTTCTGCCGCCCTCAAAAAGACTGAGTCACTGAAATCATTATCAAATTATAAAGGTCTCTTGCAACGGAAAACCAAATCTCACCACCTATTTTGAGGGTATTTGATTAGATAAAAACACCACAGACATAACACTAATAACCCATTCTTTTTCCACTATTGCCAGAGCCTTCTGAAATAATAAATTACTTTCACATCTCATCTCATGAGAGATAATAAAAGCATAAAGAATTCTGTGAACAGATTGAATTGAGGGTCACAAGAACACTTTCATACTCCTTTGTCTAAACTTGAAAGCTTGATTCAAAAATACATGAAGCCTCATTTTACTTTCAACAATCCATTTCCTTAAGTTTTAGAGACATGAAGTATTGTCAATGCCTCACATCCCATTCCACCAGATTTAGCAAGAAATACTACTTCAGATTGTATGGATTCAGTAGGCTACTGAGTTTTACAGCATAGAGGTCCATTAATTTTTAAAAATGCTAATCTAGAAGCTGTAAGGTAGTAATATTTTATTAGAAATGGCATTATGCATAGTTATTTTTACAGGACACTTAACAGAACTTGTCAATCCCCTATTCATGCCAGTAAAGGTGAGTTTACTCCTCCCTCAGCTGCCATTGTGAAGCAGTAACATGACACAGGTAAGTGAAGAGAAGTTTGCATGCAGCTACAGCTTGCAGAGATATACAACAGCACACTGCTTCAGGTTAACAGTATCAGAAGGCTTCAATCTGCAAACGAAAAATAGCGTGAAAAAAGGCTGAGATGCCTTCTTGATAGCTCTGCAAACACAGTGGTGGTGGTTGTGTTTCTTCAGTGGGAATGCTGATGCGAGACCTCCAGAATTTAAGTTTATAACTGTTATCTGAGTTTTAAGTTCTCTTTGTAGCCACTGACTAATTATTCTATGATTTGCTTCAAACCACACTCCCCTACAGTATAACAGAAAATCCACACAGTCAGTTCCCTAGACATCAAATAATCAAAATGTCCCAATTCTTATTCCTCAAAACTCACTGGCTAGTGATGAATATTCAAATAACGGAGGCCAGTGATTTTAACTGGGCATGCCTTGCTGCTGGAATAGGGGTTTTTAATCAGTATTTTAGAAACTTAAACAGGACAACCTGGTAAGTGTATCTGCCATTGAAGAAAAAGGAAGAAAAGAGATTCAACATTCACACCTTTCCTGCTCATAAAGACCAGCCAGCTTCCGTATCTCAGAAGCCTCGCTGTAAATAATGGCCAAGAAATCAAAAAAGAGTAGTTTAACCAGCTTTCCCCCCCCCTCCCTTCACAATACCCATCCAGGTTTTCTAAGCAGAGCTGGATTTTGGTTTCTGAAAGTAGCCAAGTCAGGTGCACAGACGGCATGACAGAATACCGAGAGATCTGCTTACAACAAGGTTAATTTTATTCAAAATGCTTGTCCTTTTAGGAGCACATACCAACAGAAAAGCACGCCAATTCTGCTTTCTATTTTGTTGGAACAGTTTCTCAAGTTTCCTGGAAGAGTATGTTCTTGGCAAATACAGCTCCAAGGCCATTCTTGCATTGACAACAATACTTAAGTTCCTGAAATCAAACCGGTGATCTTGCTAGGATGACGAACACCAGTCTAGATAAAACAGTCCAGCTTTATTTTGGGGCACAGGGAAAAGCAAAGCTGTATTGGAAGAAAGGCTGATACTACACATCCAAATTCAAGTTAGACTGGCCATTAATTAAAAGTGTGTTCATATGCTCAGTACACATATGTTAGCAGGACAATTGTTCAGCAGGAGCAATCTGAGACTGCAAATTTTTAGTGAATAATTGTTCTTACTTTCCAGGCAGTCTGCCTTATAAATCAGCTTCAAGACATCACCAGCTACTTAAAAACCGAAACCAAGTTATGACTAGTCTTTTACATGCAAAGTGCACTATTTTACCTCTTAGAACAATACAAGGTAAAGAAGGAATGCTCATACTCACTTTGAAAGAGAAACACCCCCTGCTTTTCCAATCATTTCTTCATGGTGCAGCACTGCTTGGTTCCATGGTATTCGAAGAAACTTTAAGAGAGTTCTCATCCATCTTTCAGGATGCAATACGAGCTGTTCGTAGTGTACCAGCATACACCTTTCAAAACCAACCTCCATACACTGGTTATACATAGTTTCTATAGCACGATTCCACTTGGTCAAGCAGTCCCTGTAGCTGTTAAGGTCAAACCCAGCTATTGTGACTTTTCTAGATATCATGGAATGCACAGATGCACGACCATCCCGTACCATTAGAAGAAATTTGGCATTGGGGAAAATTCTAGCAAGATAAGTTAAGGATTTTAAAGCAAAAGGATCTTTGTTACACAAATATGGAGCAGGCTCCCCATGTTTCACAATGATTTCCAACAAAAACGCTTGCATGGCTGAGTCCAGAACCTCATCTGTGACTCCAGCTTCATCCAGTCGGATCTTCTCTTTGCTTGATCTAGCCCACATCTGCTTAACTGCCAGAATTCGCGGGATTACCCTTGTCTCTTCTCCGCATCGAATATCCGGATGGGCATCAAGCATGGCACGCATTAAGGTAGTGCCACTTCGAGGTACTCCTCCAATAAATATTAAAGGCATGTCTTTGTTGTAAGCAAAAGTTTTGTTTGCATGGACATTGGAAGCAGTTCTTACTGTGCTTCTCACGCTTTCCATCCTCACAGGCTGGCTGCGTTCTTCTATTCGATGGTGACACTCCATAGCATGTTGGCCCAAATAAAACACTGTCACTGAACTGATCACCAGACATGCCAATAGCAAGTTCTGTTTGAGTTTTCCAACCATTTTGATAAAGACTGTCACTTCAAAATAAAGAGACCTTCTATTCCAAATTATCTTCTAGTTCACATGCCATGGGAATCCTAATCCAAAATACATTAAGGTCTGGTGAAAAGGGAAAAAAAAAAAATTAGACTTTTGTTAAGAACTATAACAATAAGTCAACAACAGAAATTCCTGACAGCATTCAATAAAACTATTATCTCCTGGTGTTGCATTAAAACCACTAAATGCAAAGTCTAAACACGATCATCCCATAATAAAAAGCCTTTTTGTTTACCCATAGAAGCAACACAAAACATAACAAGGCTCATTACTATAATTACTATTTACATAGAAGTTCTCTGGTACATTTTAACAACATGTTTGAAAGAATTCTACCACTGCATAGGTATTGTTAAACTTTACAGTCAAAGACATCATTTAGATGGGAATCTAGACATTAAAAAAGTAATTATTAAGAAACCACTCTACTTGAGGATTGACAGCAAAAAAAAGACAAAAAAATGACCTCTCTGAGCCAGAGTCACCTAGATAGAACAAATTAACAAGACACTCCACACAAATCACATTAGAAATCACAGAAGAATTCAAGAATTAGAATAACTCTGGCATGCTGAATTGACGGTAGCAGTATCCTGCTCATTATCACATTTTCATGTAACTACATTACCTCCTATTTTGCTTGAAATGCTCTATTTCCTTCACAGGGTATGAGATGATGTAAAAGATGTTTCACAGTTACCTATCAACACCTACAGTGCCCAGTTTTTGATCAAGGCCTTTAAGCAATGAAGAAAAATAGTTTGCAGCAAGTAAGGGAAACTTCAATTTTTATTTCAAGGGAAGCTTTGATTAAAGAATTGTACAGTCATTAAAAACTACAAACACAATCCAGGAGTAAAGCTGACTAAGATCAAAACTAAGAACAGTCTTCATTTAAATAAGAACAAGAAACAATAAAAGAAGAATTAACCTATGCTGACTATAACAATTTTCATCCATTCCAGTATACAGGTAATACAAAGCAGGATACACAAAAGAAAACTAATGATTTCATCCTAACTTCCTTCTTTATTGTTTTCTTTACCTAAAATTTGGCCCTTGGAGATATTTCTCTCTCAAAAAAAAACAACAAACCCAAAACACCCAAACCCAACATAACCATAATCATTCATTATTCCATTGATTAAACAAACCCACAAAAACCCCACCCACCAACTCTCCCCCCACATCTTATGCAGTGTTTTGAAGTCCAGAGAAATGTTAGCTGAAATACTGAACAATTGAATAAATTAAGAAGAAAGAAAAATAGATCCTGTTCTCAACCAGCACTCCAGGGAAAAGAATTAAAGCCTTGCGTAATTTTAAGTCACATACACAGCACTGCCAGAATAAAGTATATGCTGCATTCTACCTTCAAAAAAGGAGTTTGGATTCCTTTTAAGGAGTGCTGGTAAGCTTGCTCTTTCTTTTAGTCTGTTCTACTTCATCTAGATAATTCTCTTATTTTTCACTGGTATGACAGCAAGAGTCTTCTCCCTCCAAGATACAACGTAACACTTCAGAGTTCAGAGTCTGAATATATTGTTACTACACAGAAAGGCTTATGGCAAGAACCCATGTAGCATATCAAAAGTCAACTGGCAAGAACAGTAAGACAACTATGCTTTACAAAGCATCACGGCAGCCCACATTAATGAAGTTTATGGTTATAGTAATTTCATATTTCTAGCATGCAACAGAAAAATATACTGTAAAAAAATTTAACTTATGTCATCGTATAATCTTCCTTCTGGTTCTACAATATCACAATTAATTGGTCCATTTTAAACCCTTACAATTACTACAAAAAAGTAAGAGAGGCAAATCAAGGACCACTCATCTGTTTTGCGATACATCAATAACATGGCTTTCATTCTGCTTTCTAATCTATAATTTAAGCAGTGATGATCATTCTGTGACAGAACAATTTCTCAATTTGACTATTATTTGAATAAAGTGAATTTTACCACACCAAAAGCCACCACTTTTCTCCTGGAAGTTTTAGGGTTTTTTTCCCAAATAGGTATGGTACTATTTTCTACAATGATCGTGTAACTACAGCGATAGTATAACTGGAGTCTATGTCCAGCTCTGGAGCCCTCAGCACAGGACAGACAAGGATCTGTTGGAGCGGGGCCGGAGGATGTCACAGCCATGACCCGAGGGCTGGAACCCCTCTGCTGGCAAGAGGAAAGGCTGAGAGAGCTGGGCTTGCTCAGCCTGGAGCTAGAAGGCTCCAGGCAGACCTTATTGCGGCCTTTCAGTACTTGAGAGGGCCTGCAAGAAACCTGGAAGGGGACTTTTTGCAAGGACGTGGAGTGATAGGACAAGGGACAATGGCTTTAAACTGAAAGAGGGGAGATTTAGGTTAGATAAATGGAAGAAATTCTTTACGGGTGGTGAGGCCCTGGCCCAGGCTGCCCAGAGCAGCTGTGGCTGCCCCCTCCCTGGCAGTGTCCAAGGCCAGGCTGGACGGGGCTTTCAGCACCCTGGGCTGGTGAAGGGGTCCCTGCGCATGGCAGGGGGGTTGGAACTACATGATCTATAAGGTCCCTTCCACAGCAAGCCAGTCTATGATTCTATGACCTCAGTATTTGAAAACAAATTAGAATTATGGGTTTGTACAGCTAACGCATCTATTACTAAATATTTTATATACTCCCTTTTTTTAAATTCTAGAAGTTACTTCTCCAAGCTGTAATGAGAGGATATTAAGTCTGAAACCCCAAAATAATAATAAACCATGGGTTTATTTTGTGTTTTTTTCCAGTTAGGGTTCTTAAAATTGCAATATTTAAAAGTAATTTTCAGTTTTACAGATGAGAAGAAAAACAAACACTGTATTAGATTTATATATTAAATCTGTATTAGATAGATAGATTAGAATTCTGGACATGAATATGAATCTAAACAAAACTTTTAGATAGAAACAAAAGATTTAAAAATCTGTCTGCTGATCCAACGTAGACACTTACAAGCAGGAACAAGAATATGCCATGTCTTACAGCAAATACCAGTGGGTTATGTCCAAGACTGGCTTAGATAAACCTGCTACTCTGCTGCCCGGATGACTTGATCTGTTCATGCCAATCTATACGTTGTATCTATTTTTTTCCATTCCTAACAGCTAATGTACAGACAATTGTTTTACCTGTATTCTGTAGTTCAACAGCTTTGGACTTTCAAATAAGGCAGGCTGAAACTGACTCTTCCTCTCAAAATTCAAATTAAATTAGTAGTCTAACTGAAATTTTAAAGAAGTGCTTGCCTTTCAGAGTTGAAATAACTCACTGAACAGTATGAATCACAGATGCTTTTAATTGTAAGGAGCTCCGAGTACTGAGGTACTGTCAATATTTTAAATGACTGGCTTCCTCCAAGCTCTTCCATTTCTGTCAGCAATGCACAAGACACCCTTGAATGAAGAACATGCTTATGACTACTCTCTACCCTCTCTCCAAAACATCATCCAATTAACCTCTTCCTCCATGCAAATCCAGTCACCAACTCAGAAATTCTCCAGTCCCCACCCAAGCAAGATGCTCTGGACCTGTCCCTCACCAGACCGCCGGCCTTCACAAACTGGCCAGCGGTAGCAGGCAGGCTGCCTTGTAGATTCTCCTGCAACTCTCAGCAGGCAAGTAAGTGCCTTGCACTTTACAGTCCCTGTTTTATGAGGCTGTGGAACCAGACAGCAGCGTACAGGCAGAGCACAGAATTCCCGCTTCGCTATAACAGCACGGCAGCAGAAGGAGGGAGGCAGGGAACTCCTCATGCATACATCTGTCACAGCAGTATTTTTCTCTTGCAGTGTATCCAAGAGAGCCAGTCCCCAAGCTGTGAGAGAATGTCTTGGCCCCTTCACACTCCCAAAGCTTATTCCAATTAGTAGTTGTCACAATACTACACTTGAAGTTCAGTTTAATAGCTTTCGTTTCCAAAATTAAATTGGAATCTTAACCTAAGAATCATACCCCTTACCAGAATACCACTCTTGTTATAATCAGTTCATCCTCTGTTACAATTTTCATTCTACTTACTTACCTCTCCTTGCTGAAGAGCTGGCTTTAACTGTAGCTAAAATATCTGGACATTAAAAGGAACAAAATCCCAGAAATTTTAAGTGGAGGTCACCTGAGCAATGCTCAGAACAAAATCATTCAGTAAATACTTCCACAGCACCAAAAAGCAGAAAGTCCCTCTCCTGAACAGATTCTGCATGAACACCCAACTTTCCACTAGGGAAAGGAAACTGTTCTGCTTAAAACCAACAAATAGCACACAGAATCTCTTTAAATACTTTAGATACAGTAAAGATTTAGTTAAAAGTCAGTACTCATTTCAGAGAAGAGTTAACACAACAAAAACAGTATTTTTCCACAGAGCACATAAGACCTGCAAATATTTACACTTCATACAATCCTAACATTATTCGGTTTGAGTAAAATCCATAAAACTCATTTCCTAAAAAGAAAAAAAGAAACCAACAACCCAAGAAAACCCCTCCCCACAAAAATCTTCACCTTCCAAACTAAAAACTACTCCTTGAAGACACTAATGCTCCTCAAATGCAAAAGTTAGGTAGCTGATCACTAGAGAAAAACATATCAAGACCGAAAGCATCAACTGTTCTACTCTCATCATTTATATTAGGACAGCACTTATAAAAAAAAAACCAAAAGAAACCAACAAACTCACCCCACCCCACCCCCAAATCCACTAGCACCAGCTTTCAGAACCAAGCTGAAGAACAGGCAGCATGGGAGGAAAGCCTGTCGACTGAAGGCCGAAATTCTCAGTTCACAGGTTGGGTAAGGCAGAAAGATGACTCATTCTCAGCACAATTCCAGCCTGTGAATGCAATTCTGTGTTGCAATCTGTGAGTAGGTTTCCTAAATTACTCGAAGTATTGACCACTCATGTACAAAAACCCATCCGCATGACCAAAAAAACACCACACCAATCAACCACAAATACCTTCATTTGATGCAGTAACTTTTTGATAAGTTCAAAGATGCCAAAGGCCAGAAGATCATCAAGAGCTGGTATTAAGCTGTCCCACCACATTCTGTGCTCACTGTTTTCTTACCTGGAAACAAGACCTGGAGCATGCAACTGCCATGAACTGTGGCAACACCAGGGCTCTGTGTGTCAGGAAAGCAACAGAAGCGCAGTCAGAAACAGCCCCTCTCAGCAAACTAATCTATTCCACGAGTCAGCAAACTCCCTTCTGCGCCTGAAGTTAGACATAAAGCTCTTTGGGAAAAGTATGACATATGGAAGTTACTGCCCTTCTAGCAGCTTGCAAACAAACCCCACCTTCTCCCTCCACTACATGAGTAAGAGCTCTGGATCACATCTGTCAACCTGAAGGATTATTACAAGTCATTAATGTTCTGCTGTTAACAGTAACTAAATCAACAGCATTTGAAAATCACAGCAAGGCAATCAGCAATCCCTTGTCAGCACTGAAGTAGAGCTTTGAAAAATTGTGGTGTTTTTACCCACTGTGACCCGAGAAGAGCAAACTTGCCACTCCACCTAAACACACAGGCAACTCTTAATAAAAAATCCAGAACAAAACAACAAAAACAACCTAAAAATAACTAAGAAAAAAAAAACACACCAAAAAAACCCCGAAACACCCAAAACCAACGAAGACACCCCCCCAGACAACACAGCCATAAGCTGCAGACATTGAAGACGACTACAATGGTAGAGAAGGCCTTTAGCAGCAACAGTTTCAAACAATAAGACTAAAACAAATTCCTGGAACAATTTAAGCATAGCTCGAAAAACAAGAGAGTTAAGATCTACAAGTTTCAGTGCAAGAAAATGCAGCTAAGCAGAAGTGTACATAACTGAATTTTATTCCCAGAAAAGTCAGACCTGAGTCACCCACAAGATGATGTTTGCAAAGCAAAATGACTGCTTTGTTTCCTCCTTCTTCACACACTAATTCTCTCTCCCTCCTTCCCTCCCCCTACATGCAGCGGGTCAAGACCTTTTTTCCTCAAGTTCATCCAAAAAAATGTTGAAGATTTTTAGCTTGGTCAAGAGGCAAGCCATTCATTTGTATTTCATGTTAGAACAATTTACCACCCAGCAACAAGCAATTCTCACAAGCTCTAGAGCTCAGACATTCACTTTGGAGGCTGGAAAGAGTGACGACCACCTCCCTTCTCATGTTCAACCAAACAGCTTTTGCCAAGGCTAAACTGACAGGACAGCAACACTGGCATTATCCATCTCAAAAAACCCCAAACCTATGTATATAAAAAGCATTTTTCAGTGATTAGCTGATCGTCTGCTTCCATCTCTGGAACATCTGTCTCAGATTCTTATAACTGGATCTCCTTCTAGGAACAGCAAGTATAGTAGTACTGCTTAGATTTTTGTGGAGTGTGTCTTGTTCCTGCATCTGCCCAAGTGTTCTTTGCAGCGTTTTGACCTCAGCGCTTCTGGAGAACTTAGCTGGGAGGAAAGATCCCACTCAGCTCGGTGTCAACAGGCCATTAGGCTTCACAGGTGTCCTCCAAACACTGTGCCCTGCCACCTGTGCTGGCAAGCAGGAGCAGGACAGAGGCAAGGGGAAGAATGCTAGAGTTCGTACTATTGGAAAGCTGTCTTTCCCCTCACTCTCTTTTACAGTTTACCCCTGTGTCCTCCTATGATTTTCTTTCCCTACTTAGGAGGTCTACTCAATCCCTTAGCCTCTGGGGCTATGACGCCCCCCACAAGGCTTTATGCAGTAGAGTCCAAAATACAGACTCCAGAAACCGAAGATCCTCACAGTGCAGGGATGCTTCCAGATGCACAACCACAGTCCGACTACTACACCCAAGGCTTGTGGTATAAGTCTGCAGAGGAAATTCATTTTACAGTGGCAAGGTAGTCAAGCTGAATGGAAAAAAATCCTAAACTGTTGTTCTCCATTGTCACTCTCTTCTCTGCTCTCAACTGTAGAAGGAGAAATGAAAATGCTGTAAGGACTTGAAGAAGCAAAATGTCAACCATGTCAGTATCTTCCTTGCCCCTTCTTGCACCTTTCATTTTCCTCTGTAAAAATAAATACTGGAAAAGCAGCAGATACTAAGAATTCTCAAGAATCATCGTCAAAACAAAAAACATTTATCAAATTGGAGACAATATATTTGTTAGAAGGAGGTCTGTATTAAGCTCATTAAGTAGTCCAATTAAGAAGCCCTTGCGTACAACATTAGTCCTTCAGCATTCCTAAAGAAAGTTAAAGAAAGGAATTCCATAAAACCTTTCCTTCAGCGAACTGGTTTGTTTCTGGTCGTTTGTGTTTGTTCACCACAAAGAAGATTGCATAGGAAAGCCGACAGTTACATGATAATGGTATAGCACAACACCAAGGAACATGACTGAAATATTCACAGTATACCACTTCAAGAAGCTACCCAAACTGTCATAGGCTCACATTCAGGAGATTGTTCCAAAAATTATTTAAGCATTCAGGAAGCATTTTTATGCCTTCAAAGCATCATGTGCACAATCACCTTCCTGATTTCCCCAGAGACCAGATACCACATGTTACTACCAGCCACGTAACAGAATCTGAGAGGAATGTCAAAGTACAGCACAAGCACGCAAACCTCAAGCAAAATACTGAGCAACACTAGAAATAAAAGTCAAGAAGATAGCACCAAGTCCATCTTGAGCTTTTTAAGTCATCATGGCTCTCAGGCCCTGAAGCTGGTTACCCTAGATCTCTCCCCCTATAAGTTATACAGTAAAAAAGGATGATAAAATAGAATGAGCAATTTTTATTCACCTCCACAAAGAAACAAGCATAAGTCACGTGGCAGAAAGCATCTGGGATGAAAGACAGACAACTAGACCTAGTGTAGTCTGTCTTCATCCAGAGCAGTTTGACAAATGGAATGATAGGACAAGGTTGGACAAAATTAGTGTAAGGGAATGCAGAGGTGTGAACACCATTCCCTTAGAGTTCACACTGCAGGAACTATAGGAATGTTGTCCACACATTTGCATTCCCTTGAACCTACACTTTGGGTTTTCTTTTAATCTAAAGCTCTGAAAAATTATAAAGGCCAAATTAACCTTTACAGCCGTAGACCACTGTTGAATCTGAAGCTTCCATATTGGGGAAGGCTGCATACAACTATTGAATAATTCCAAAATTTCTAGTACAATCACATTACAAGGACTAAAAAAAAAAAAAAATGCTCATGTTTATGCATTTCCCTCATATAATCAATAGGTAAAAGATGAAGCAAGCTGTACCCTTTCCTTTTACCTGTAAACACCCCCCAAAAAACAGCTTTCTTCATAATCCTCCACTCAACGGATATATAGATACACACATGAATATATATACATACACACACATATATGTAAAGAGAAATTCAGAGGCATTTGTGTCCTTCTTCCGGATCTGCCAACACCTACAAGCAAGACAAAAAAACACAGCAGACTCCAAACAGCTAATAAGGTTACCAAAGCACTCAAAACTCCATACTTTTAGGTTTTTCACCATTTAAGACTTCTAAAATGAGTTTGAGTACAGCTAATTAAAGCGTTCTGCTTCAAGTGAATGCAAAGAACTCTATATATTCTGTTCTACCTACATATATAATACATACAGCAAATTATCTGGATCTGCATATTGAATGGTCAAAAAAGAATTACCAATGTGCTCCCAGTTATGCAAAAAGACGCAGTATCTATTAAGTACTACAGTTGCTGCTGGAGAACAATTCAACGAAAGGAACTTTACTGGCAACACACACAACCTTCTAGCTCTTCAACTTTTTTCTATTTTTTAAAGAAAAAGAGGAAAAAAAGTCAGTAGCACACTAACAGCAAATGAGCTACTGTTCTGTGCACTTCCATGTGTGCTGTGCCTTCTCCGAGGGATTTCAGCACTTCATAACATGATAAGGTACTTCAAAGAATCAAACCGCTTAATAATACTAAAAAGATACAGACCTACAAAAAAAAATTGCCTCTCACGTTCACAATAACATACGCAAATGGCTTCTGCCAGCAACAGCACCAGCAAAACCGCTTCCAGCTACGAGACACACTAGGTCTACCGCTGCAGAACTACTGCTAAAATACTTCCACGTACTATGACTATGACAGGTTGCGTTTGCGGATATAAATGCAGCGCTATAAACCTATTTCTGCGTGCCTCCGCTACTCCACCGCGGGTGTTTATCTACAGCAGCGCAGCACCCGCGGCCAGCCCCCCCCGCCCCGCCACATCTCAGCTGCCGAACAAAGGCACCAGAGGCGCCGGGAGCTCCTTCAGCAGGTCAGCCCGCCCGCCCGGCAACTTTCCCCTTTACCCGGCTCGGATCCGCCTCGCACCCCGCCACGGCACCGGCGCCAAGCAGCGAGCCGGCCCCGCCGCCCCCGCCGCGCATCCTCG
>Ga0065711_1002357_pt1 | contig 34476 bp, 20 predicted proteins | sample Hoacrofraction12_FD_59098 | JGI IMG/M metagenome (GOLD analysis project Ga0065711, IMG submission 59098) | Hoatzin crop microbial communities from Cojedes, Venezuela - Epithelial fraction 12 v2 (version 2) | ecosystem: Host-associated > Birds > Digestive system > Esophagus > Crop | place... | reverse complement strand
GTTGCACCTCTTGGGTCTCAGGAGAGTAACTGGTTGGTTTATGCTGTTAGGTTTTGCTTGGTCTTCAATGCTGCAAGAGCCCAAATTAATAATTATTGTCATAATTATATATATAAACAATAATAATAGATTTGTTTGCAAAATAATATATATAATATAATATAATATATAAAAATATTATAATAATAATAATATCAAGATCTAGATGATGACATTAACTTGTTACTGATAGAATATTTCCTAGGCCAAAACGAAAGAAACTGGGACCTGTATTTACCATTGTAAGATCCAGGCTTAAAGCAAAAAGGAGAATGGATGTAGTAATATAGGCTGTCTGAGTTTCCAACTCAGAGATGCATTTCAGTTAAATTACAGTTTCAGCCCTTTGCCCTTCCTGGAGATAGTCCACTGGGGAGAACTAATAAAATCAGCATCTTCATCCCCATGCACAGAAGAATATTTCCAACAGATGGTGAGCCTGCAGAGAGAAAGTGAAAATGTTGGAGAGCTAGGGGAGGGAGGGCTGCAAGCAAGATCCAAGATGAGATGAGCTGGGAGGGCAGTCTGCTGCTGCACTAGGCTAGTTGCAGGACAAGCCTAGTTATTGCAGCAGATTTATCCCCTGCTAGTGAAGGCATGCAGCTCCCTGCTGCCCAGGAACCTGGGCTTTCTTTTGGATGAGCTGAGCTGGGGGCCTGGAGGAGCTCCCCCCCGTCTCACACTGCTGCGCAGCTGCAGGCTGGAGGTCTCCACAGTGGGAGCCTCATACAGGAGACGGTCAGATCCTGTTGCAGGAATCTGTGATAGTCTGGGCCCATTATGTTATTTTCCCACTATTTTCCACAGCAACAAAAGAAAATGAGCAAATCCCACATGGTTTTGTCTCAGCTGGTAATGTTTCTCACTCAGTAGCATTTCCAAAAGAGAGAGACTGAGCAAGAACCTCTGTCAGTGAATCAGAAAATTACTGTCTTCCCCTCGGTATATCTTAAATTTTCATCTTAGAATTTTGCTGTTAGCATTTTTCCATGTTGATAGCTATATTGCTGGAACACTTCTAGCAGATACCTAAGCTCTTTGGAAAAACCCTGCTGGCCACATAGCTCTTAAAATACATCCAACTTTTCTAACTAGTGGAGTGTTTTGTTAAAGTGGATGGAGAATTTCTTTAAAGAGCAGAGAAGGAAATAATAACACTAGGGGAAAATGTCTTGGAATGTGCCAAGGTCAGGCCATAACGACCTGATCAAATCTGACCCTGGGTAAGACATGGAAATATCAGGTATTACAAAAATAATAGAGTTCAAATACCTGGGGCAAATCACTCATTACCCCTTTCCTGTAGTTACTCCTGAGAATGGAAAAAATGTGTGAACCTGGGTTACCTGACACTTATTTTCAAAGCATGCTGAAATCCAGGCAAATCTCTAGCCGCCTTCTTATATGGCTTCATATATTACTCTTGACAAAAGAGTAATTACAATATGCATGTGGCTCCTCCTCCATGCATACGGTAGGCTATGCCCACAGCTCAGGGGCTTTCAGAGCAGAAATTGTTCAAATGCTCCTGGAGCCACTGGGAATGCCTACTCTATGGAATGTGAATTAAATTTGTTTCCTACATCTTTTGGTTACCCAGGAGCAGCCCTAAACATTAGCAATGTGGAACTTTACAGTCTATGTCATATCCTCCAAGCAAGGTAGCTTCAGTCTGTCAGCCTCATGGTCACACACAGGGCAGAGTCCTTGCACCTCCAATACAAGGTGGGCTTATGTGTGCTCAACTGTCCCAATATGACTTGCTCCTATCATGTATAAAAGGCACCTGGGCAGTGGAAAGTCTACTGAGATAGATTTCAGATGTGTTGCCCATGGAGCAAATACATGCCCATCACTACAACATGTAGTCCCATGTAACACGTAGTGATCTACATGTGGCTGTGCATCAGGCCACCACTAGCAACATGCATCACTTTGTCTGCGGCTGTCCAGAGCCTCTCTCAGAAGCTGAGAAGCTGAGCTTCTCCCTTCGGTTAGGAGAAGCAGTGCTGGACCCTTGGCAGCAGCCGGAGGAACCAAATGACCTATGGTTGCCTAGTAAACATTTCTGCACATCACGGGCTATTTGCACACATTGGGCATGACTGTTTCCAATGAGATGCCATCTGGAATAAGAACAGGCAGCTTCAAGCATGTATTTGAGCATTCAGACAAGTTTAGAAAGCAGACAGGAATGTGGAAGTTAACATTCAGATATTTCCCAAGCTTGTATACCTAGAAGCCAAATGCTCCAGCTAAACAGATTGTGCTCTATTAAATCAAAACAGTGCACTGACAAAAGCTTAACCCTCAAGATGACACCTAGCTCATCGTTACACAACAGTGTGTCCGTTGGTTATGGATATTGTCCCTGCGTTCTTAATAAAAACATTAATGCTTTGCTACCTTCCTTGCACACCCGAGCCACATTTCAAGAGAAGAGGGATTAGTTTCACTGGAGGACAAACAGTGCATTGAGACGCTGGGCTCTCTGTGTTTGGAGTAGTCTTTTGCCCTGGGGTGCTTCTGTGCTCGCACAGCACTAAACACAGTGGAGTCCTCATCCACCTCTGGATAACCCAAATAACTAACTATGATAGTCTACCAGCTCTTTGAAAACAGATATGTGAGCTACAGTCAAAATCTATTAACCGGATTCTCAGGTAGACTAAAGACATTTTAAGTCACTATGGCAATGGAAAGGGCTTCATAATTACAGCAAATTATATTTATAGTTGCTTCAGGGAAATGTTCATAGACCTTTCTTCCTCCAGTTAGTTGATGGACATTTAACTTAAGATATTAAACACCATTGCAAAGACTACAATAGATTCTCCTTCCTTGTATATTCACAGCTGCAAACTAAGCTGACATATAGTTTTCTTGATTTGTGGATCCTTAGACATTTTCCTGTGCAAGTGTATTTAAGCTTCCTGGCAATGGACTTGCTCTTTTTTGCGGAGCTGCCTGGTGCTTACAGGCAGCAAAACACTGCTCTGGTGCAAAAGGGGAAGAAGTGGCAGTCTTGTTCAGAGAGAAAAGCTAAAGAACATAAGCTTTTCAAGGACACCTTGCATACCAGAGGAATGTGGTTTTGGTGTATTTATCCAAATTTATAATGCGCTTGTCGTCAGGGTACCTAAGCATTACATAATGGGTTTAAAACAAAAGCAGTGGCCTGGGGCTGTCATTTAAACCTATTTAGGTTTTGAACGCTGAGGTGGAATGGAGGAGACAGAGCAGTGCACAGAGATTTAGAAATGGCATTAAAAAATCAAGGAGACACTTTCAAGTCATTCACAGTCAGATGCTGCCCCTCTTTTGCTGAAGCCAGGTTTGCTTGACACATGCAGGACTAAGTGGTCTCCCCTCAAACCTCTAACTCAGTAGAGTAGTTCTGGACCTCTTTGAGCAGTGCCAGGAAGAGAGAGATGAATTGGGATGTATTCTCATGGGAACACAGGTGGGAACTTCCTTATCTCCCATTCCCACTCCAAGTATCCTGTGGCAGTTCAGGATTTGTCAACCAATTTGCAAACAAATCTAGGCCTCTTTCTACTGTGTTAAAAGAGTGGGGAAAGAAAAATGAAAGCCTATCCATGATGGCTTATTGTGCTGCTGTTCCAGGTTAAGAGATGTTTGCATATATCTATGGTAAGAGGCTGGCTCTGAGCCAGGGACCTCCAGCACCGCAGCCAGAGCAGGTATAAGAGCACAGTCCACCAGCCAGGCCTGAAGAAATTATTTTTCTGAGTGAATTTATATCTAGGAGCATGAGCTGGCAGCCCCAGATATCAAGGCTCTGCTTTTCTGGGGCTCACACTGCAGCTACCTCTTGGAGGTCTGCAAAACTGTCTTGTTCTTCTGTGCAAAGAGTCATGGCGTGGGCCTCTTGGTCTTGGCATTGTTCACCTTTGGGTGTCCTGTGTTCGGAGGAAGAGGGGCAGACACCACCACGGTGAGTCACAGTGCCATTAGGTGCTTTGACCTGTCTTCCTCCCACCCCTCAGCTTGCCCCTTGCTGGGTCTCTCCCCAATTCCTCACGGTCCTGTTCCACAGCTGGGGCACTGGATGCCATGCGGTGGGACCTGCTTTCCCCTCAACACTTGGTCAGCCAAATGCATCTGCGTCACTCATTTCATTTGCACTGGTCTCAAGAATCCGCTACTGGGTAAAGCAAACCTCCAGGCCCAAACCCAAGACACCGCCACAAACATTAGTCTTTTCTTCCCCCATTCAGTTTAAAAAAAACTTTCACATTTGTATCCCCTGAAGGCTGCACGCACTAAATCCAGCCACCTCATGCTCCTCAATAACTGGAGCAGAACAAGCTATCTTTCGTTGTGAAGTATCATCTCCAGCCGCTGGCCATGTTTTATTGTCCTTTTCTGGATCTTCTCCAGCTTTTCAGCAGCCTTCAAAGAAGCACAGATCTGAGCCTGGCATACAAGCTGCTCAGGGCCAGGCTCTTCAGTGCAGCTGGTGCTCTGCTACTGCTCCTTGGCACAGCCAAAGGTGGCGATGCCCCTCCTGACCACAGCATTCCAGCAATTCCCCCTCACACTTCCCCGTCCTGTGCCCTTCACTAGCAGAGGGACCTGGAAATTAGGCCAAATTCTTTTTTTTTTTCCTTCTGAAAGTGTTTGTGGATCAAAATTGCACAGAATAAGACTGGAACCAGAGAAGGCAGAACATTTCTATGTGACGGAGATTTTAAGCAAGAAGCAGCTCCTCCTCCCCCCAGATCCTCTGCCTTTCTCCTTTCATGCAAATGAAGTTGTATGTGATCCTTTGATTAATCTGAGTTTGATATGACAACAGCAATACATTATGTTCTTCATTGGGACTAATGTGTTCCATAATCCACACTCCATTACATTGTTTAGGCAGTAAAACCGCAATGTGACTCTTGCACATCCATGCCTTCAAGGCAGTTGAAAGAATTTGGGTGGGAGGGGGAATTCATCTTGCAGGAGCAATGTTGAAATGTCGCCTTTTCTTTCCACTTCATAATTAAATTAAATATTGAAGCATTAGCATTTCCTGCATGGTGGAAATTGTCTGTCCAGCCCTCATTAAAATGCACTTCTTTGAATGGGATATACTTACTATGTAAGTTAACTAACTGGCCCATCATTTTTATTATGTACTCTATTATACATTTATTATACATACATGTATCTAATTATGTGTAGTTCCTGGTAGTCTCCGGTTCATATAAAATTGTTATCAACGTTGATGACACCCCTAAACAGAAGTGAGTTCTACTCGTGATGTAGCCAGGTCGCAATGTTTTTAGCATGGTCTTTGTACTTTGTCCTAAGCCCACTCCCACACCAAAGCCCCACAGGCTACAGCATTGCCCACAGCTCATCCAGCAGGTACCCAGCCCTTTTGAATGTTGGAGTGCAGGTTATCTGTGCCTGTTGGGTGGTGGCTGGGGATAGTGGGCGCGTTGTCGCACATCCCTCCTGCTGAGCAGTGGCCAAGTGGCTTCCGGTAGCTTGGGGATGAAAATACTATGGAATAGAGTTGAAAAACCTACCTGAATGACAAAAACAGTCATGAGCTTTGGTTGACAAACACGGGTACCTCTCCTAGCTGTCGCAGCTTAGTGCAAAGCATTTGAGTGCTGGCTGCAGCTTTTGCAATAGTAATAGAAATATTCTGTGGTATTAAAAAAATCTTTTGATGACAGCAGAGATGTCTCAAGTGTTAATGAACTTCCTGGAGGAATCTCTTCTGTTCTAAGGTGGAGAGGGAGCTTGTTCTGCTTCCCGCTTCCTGTTCAGCCTCCTTGGCTTTCCTAGCAAAATGAGATTTGTGACTCTGGGCATCACAGAATAGTTTGGGATGGAAGGCACCTTTAAAGGTCATCTAGTCCAAGCCCCCTGCAGTGAGTAGGGACATCTTCAGCTAGATGTTGCAATGAGGGCTCTGGCAGGAGTGTCCCCATGAGTTTACCACAGGGAGGGCTCCAGCTTTGCCCTGCAACGTAACCATGTTTGATGTCACATAGAGAAATGTTTTTCTTTCGCTTCACTTTTTGCAGAAATTGTCAAGCCCCAAGGGAAATAGTTGCATTTCATGTGGTCAGCCTCAGGAAGCGGAGTGGTCTTGGGAAATGGACTCCTACTGGGCTTAAATTTCAGCTCTTCCTTGACAGCCTCTTTAAAAGTTAGCACTGCGTTTCAGCCCTATTCCTTCTCTCCTGCTTTCCATCCTGTGGTCCAGCATGGCTGATGGGAGGGCCCTTCTGCAGTGCAGTGTCATCTCTAGACATGTGCAGTAGGGGTCTGAGCAAGCCCAAGGCATCCTCAGGACAGAGCTTACACCATGCTCGCCACCCCTCTCCCGCTCCCGTAGCATGGTGCCCCAGGGGCCTTATGCTGTTGGGGTAGGCAGTTCCATGGTCTTTCCCTTCAGAGGAGAAAAACTCTGTCCGTTCAAGCGAGCTCTCACTTCAGCCTGTCTTTCTGGCTTCACTCAGGCAGGAGGAAGGGATGCGGAGCACCCTCAAAAAGCCAAAGCCCTGGGCTTGAAGAAGAAAATGCCACTGGCCCTCTATAACCCAGCAGCATGAGTCATGCCATACCTTCTCCATCCCTCAGTCCCTCCTGCCCCTGTCGTCCTCCCAGCCTACCCCCAGACCTGCAGCATCCTGGCTGGCACCACAGTGAAGGGCAGGAATGTGCTCACTGCTTTCAGCTGTGCTGCCTGGCAGAGAGATTTAACTCAAAGATTGCTTGTTTCCACTCCTACTAGGCGGTGTTGGGGATCACAATCAAAAGTGTAGACCTAACACGGCAGGGGAGGAATCAACCAGCAGCATTTCAAAGTTACAGGGTTTTTTCCATTTTATTGCTCATGTCAGTGTTTTGCTTTGAACCTCCGCATCTGTTCTGCTGCGAATACTAACCAGTTTTAATACAAAGCATCAGTCAGAGCAAAGTCCTGCTACAGAAAACATCTCTGCATACAGCAACAGTTCTTCAATCTTAGTGAAGTCTTCCACAGGAAAGCTGTTCTTCTTCTGCCCAGCCAAGAACAGGTGAACTTTAGATTGAAATCCCAATAAACTGTACTATTTTACATTCGTCCCTGGATCAGGCAGGTACATGGATATAGCTAATGGACTTTCAGCAGTCCCTGCTGATTTAGAAAGTCTGGAGAAAAGTCCTTGGATCCCAACACGAATGTTACTTCTGCCCCTGAATATACCTTACTAGAATATTATTACAATTGTGCCAAAGATGCATAGTTGGGGGGGTAAAGTCCACTTTGTGCTTGGTGCTATCTAGAGACAGCAGAGAGATGGGCCTTGCCTCAAAGGGACTGGGGTAATTTTAGGTACTTTTGTAGTAGGATGTTGCCCAACTATAACATGTTTATAAGGGTTGTAGCTCTAATGACAAAACAAAATATTCAGGGTGTTTTGGAGGGCACTTACTATATGCTGGGGGCTGAAGGACACAGGCAAGGGATCTATAAACAGAAAGCCGATGTTTTCCTCCTTCTCCTCCACTGCTCCTGCTGGTAAGGACTGCTGTATCTGTATACCTATACCAGGGCTGCTTCTAGGGTCAATGCTTGGGAGGGGGCCCTGCAAATCTTTCTACCAAGATGAAAGGCGCTGATGGGTCTTTATCTCAGTGAAATGATGTTTGCAGCCTTCTTTACCATAGATAGTAATTACATGGGAAAGCTCTTCAATGGCAAATAACCTCTCTTTTGAGCAGCCAGCTAAACCTCTTGGAAATGGCATGTGGACACAGGGGCTTCCCTACAGACCTTCTCTTTTTGAAAGGGCATCACCAGACTGCACTACTTTTATGTGGAAGAATTTTTTCTTATTTCCAGTTGTAAATTCCCTTGTCCCTGTCCTTCCACTGTGCACCCTTGAGATATCCCTCTTTAGACAACTGGCGACAGCAGTAAGACTTCTCTTCCCTAGACAAAAGAAACCTATGATGTGCTCCAGCCCCTTGATTGCCTTAGTGGTCCCTTGATAGATAACTCTTACCCTGGAGAACACAAAGCTCTGCACAGTACTCCAGGTGCAGCCTCAACAGTATCAAACAGAGAGGAACAATCAGTTCCTTTGACCTTTTGGCTAATGTAGATTAGTGTGTTGTTGGCCTTTATCACCGCAAAGGCACACTGCTGGCTTGTAGTGTTGCGTGGTGTTATTATACACACACACACACATATAAAACACACACACAGAGTACAAGGCTTTGGAACAGCAAAGCCAATCCAGGATATGGTACGTGCAGCTTTCCCTCTCCTTAGCTAGAACAATCCTAGTACCTGTCCTGAATGTTAATGAAACTGCATCAAAAAAATGTTGTGGGACAGCAGTGAAATGGGATGGCTCGTTGGAACTCATTTTTGACTTTTGATTGGAAACACTTGTTTTCAGTCTTCTAGACAGAGAGCAGATGGGGAGCCCAGCAAGGCAAACTTCCAGTTTCCTGTTACAGTGTTGTGTTCTCATCTGGGCTGGAAGGCATGCCCTTGGCTAAGGACTTTGGGTTTGTCTAGTTTGGAGAAAAGGAGGCTGAGGGGCAACCTCATTGCTCTCTAGACTGCCCTGAGGAGGAGGTACAGAGGGGAGGTTCAGACTCAACATTAGGAAGCATTTCTTCAGGGTGGTCAAACACTGAAACCTAGAGGAACCTAGCTTCCTAGAGAGGTGGTCAGTGCCCCAAGCTGTTCAGTGTTTAAGAGGCATTTGGACAATGCCCTTAGTAACGTGCTTTAACTTTTAGTCAGCCCTGAACTGGTCAAGCAATTGGACTACATGGTCATCGTAGGTCCCTTCCGACTGAAATTTCTATTCTATTCTATTCTATTCTATTCTATTCTATTCTATTCTATTCTATTCTATTCTATTCTATTCTATTCTATTCCTCTCTACAGTGATAAGGCCTCGCAGACAGAAGAACATCTGCTGCAAACACCCAGCCATGGCTACTAATTAGCACTTGATAGATCTGCAAGGAAGATCACTTTTCTTCTGTGAAGATATGAGGTTAATATGAGCTTTTATGAGGAAAAAGGGAGCATTAAACAATTGAGATGGGAAATGGTTGCAGTGTGGTCAGATCTGAAGTGAGCAGAGCAGAGAAGTGTGGGAGCCATGCGGAGTGAGTTTCTTCGTGCAGTCTGAAACACAGCAGAGAAGAAAGAGGGTACAGGCAGCCCTGGTTTCTCTCCAAGCTAAAGAAGTTATTGGTTCAGATAGTACCATAGCCTAAATTAAAGAGATTACTCACCCCCGTTAGTAGTTTTAAAGTATCAATGGGGATTTTTTTTTTTTCCAGAAACTAGATTATCAGCTGTGCGTAGTAGGGAGTTGGTAAGTAAGATGATTATTGCTAAGAAATTCATGCACTAGGTGGAATGAACTCACAGTGGAGAGAAGAAATAAAATAGCCATCCATGAATACTGCCTAGCAAACAGCATCCCACGCTTTCGGGCACCCTCACACCATCAACGGATGCATTTTGTAAAGCTCAGTCAGATGGAAGACTTCATGTTTTCTTGTTCTCCTCCCCAGCTCACCATGACAAACTGAATTATCTCTCCTGGGGACAGCAGATGAAAAATCATCCTGATTCTTTTTCTGTCTTTGCTTTTGAAACCACCTGTGGTAGGTGGAAATTCCATTTCCCACTGGCCTATAAGGAGCCTTAGTGCCCCACTTGCCCTAAGAGAATGTGGCCTCTCTTCCTGTCAAAAGGAGCTGAGGGTGATTTCCTAACATTCCCTCTTAACCACATTGCAATGGGGCAAAACAGAAACAGGAAGCCTCTAGAATAAAAAACAATCACGGTTTGGATAATGGTGCATCACTAGGGTTAATTACGTCTCTGTGCAATGGTGTGGAAGGTATCAGAACGTGACAGGCTATGGCACTGAGCTGTTTAGAGAGCAGTGCTTACTTAGTGCAACACCATGTAATTGTTCAAACAAGACACGGTGGCAGGCTGTTCTACAAGAAGCTACCTTTATTAAGCAATTCCTTTCATTAGTAGCATTTTCTCTACCACCAAAGGATCAACTCTACTAAACAGCTAATTTCTCTTGGCCCTCTTTGTTGGCTTTGATGGGGGGTCATAAAATATTTCTGTCAGTCTTCTCTCACTAAATGTTTCACAAAGCCACATGTGTTCTCCAGTGTTGTTTTATTAGAAGGGTTGTCGGTTGGGGGTGGGGGAGAAAAGACTGCCAGAATTTTACCCAACCACGGACGACTGCCTACATCACTTACGCTGGAAAAACTCATGGGTGTTTGAGGTTCTGGGGGAAATTGGCAAGGGGGTGGTTTCAGCATGTTGACTCCTGTACCAGCATTTTTCTGACAGCAAAGTGCTCCTGCTAGGCACAGCCAGCCGTGCCTCTCTCAGAATTCCGCAGGGACAGAGGGTTCGCTGGTCTGTGCAGAATGTTTTTTTTAATTTTTATTATTGTGGTGCCCAGAGCTGGGCCAATGAGGCAAGAAAACTCCTGACTTATTGGAGGGAACGGTGTGAAACAAGCATTTCTCTATCTGGGAGTGAAACCATTGTGGAAGCTTATCAGCCCACATGTTCAAAGCAGGGCTATCTGCAATTCCAGCTGTTCATAGTGTGCGGAATGCTCTGAGCTCCACAGCTCCAGAATAAGCCTCTAGCTCGTTTGTGACAGGCATTGTCCCATTCCTAGCTGCTGCTTGGTGTGTACCACTCATCCAGCCTCCTGGGAAAATGCAACATCTTGATGGCCATGCAGCAGCTGCCAGCCCTGCTGTATTTTCCAATGCACACATGGAGGTGGAGCCAAACACCTCTGCACACCCCTGTCCAAATTCTAAAATGCTCTGTGACTCCCCAGTGATGGTGGAAGGCATCTGGCTGTGTCAGGGGCGGGAGCACTCTTGTCCCAAGCTCGGCTACATGGAGTTATCCAACAATCTTTACTACTTGCATGTTGCTTTGTAGGATAGAGGCCATTAAAACATTCTGACAGATGCTAAAATTGTGCTGGGGTAAGGTAAGAGTGGCCAGCTAGGACTGGCTGATCCTCCCTACCAAACAAAGACAAAAGTTGCTGAAGTAGCCGGGAACTGGCAGTGTTGTTATTATAACTGACCTCCCAGCAAAGAAGCGCAAGCCGGGGAAAAACATGTTTCCATTTATTCAGGCAGCATTGAGTATGTTGAAGGAATTGCAGTCTACTCATGGCTTTTGTCAGCTGGGAAAGAGGTTGAATTAATGCAACAAATTATTCAGAAGAAATTGTTTGCCAGACTCTCATTATGAGCTCTGCAGAACAGAGGAGTTGAAATATCAGATACAATTAACTTCAAGTTATAAAACCCTTTTGGGACGTAAAGACTAGACCCTGCCAACCCTACTGTACTGTAAAGGCCTGGTTACTGATGATTTTAATGGGAACCTATGTTTATTCAGTCTGTGTATGTCTGCATGTAGCAAAATCCATGAAAATCCTACAAGATATCATCCAGGATATGTCTGAGGAACAAAGCGACACCCCAGGCCAACACTAGCATAATTCAAGTGTGAGTTTTTAGTAGGACTAAGGATTCCTTGAAGTAGTGAAATACCAAGCTCATAAGCATTAGCACTGAAAATGATTTTCAAAATCTCTTGCAGCTAGCAGGATTTTGCTGAGGGCAAAACTAGACCAACATCAGTCTTCTTTCCTAATTGGATCCTTAATTACAAGGTCTTTGCACAATGCAGTTAATAAATCTCTTCAGGACAGGACACTGTGAGAACATGCGTTCTGCTCAGCACAACATGCAGTCTGTGGCCCGAGCAGTGGTCCACGATCTGTAGGGTGAAGAAAGCGCAGTTTGTTCACAAGCATGATAAAGCAATGTATCAGATTCAGCTGACACTAAAATGTCCTACAGAGTCTATGCCATTTCACCAGATTGCTCACAGCAGCTCAGAAAATGTTGATCTTGTCTTTTTTAATGCACGACATTGGGCTTTTTACGCAAATTTATATTCTTGACAACTTTTATTTATTAGTCTTGTTCCAGCTAAACTTCATTGGCCAATGTGAAATGTATTTTCAACTTATAGGCACCTCAGTTAAAAACAAAAATAGTAATGGAAATTGTTTCTTTTTCTTAACTGCCAGGGAAACGAAAAATGAATTAGTTGCACAGCTTTGGATAGAAACAATGGGAGAATAAAGAGAAGATGAGTCCTGCAGCTGAGTAGAAAGCCTCTGTTGAAGCATTTTGGAAAGTAAAGTTCATCAGAAGTGCTAAGAGGCAAATACTGTGTGTTCCTAAGGAAAATATATGTTGGGCATTTCCAGTATTTATAGCTATCATTTATTCAGAAAGAAGTTTTTAGTGCTTTTAAGGTAAATGCTGATCTTAGAATAATTCAATTTAATTAACCAAACCCGAAACAATGTTTGCATTAGCAACTAGCAAAAGAGAGACTCAGATCACTGTGATTATTCTCTGAAACCCCACACAACAGAAACTTAATAACGTATGTCACTTCCTCAGCTAGAAAAGAAAAAAGCATTAAAGGAAAAAAACAAGAGGGGATCTGCTGAGATAGGGCCCTTAAGCAGAATTCCTCTAAAATTATTTTCTTTTTTCCAAAACAGCAACTGTGACCCTTAGAATAATCTACAGTGATGATCCATTTGCACAGCCTGTAAACAGCAGGGATCAGATTTACTTCATGTCTCTACAACATGGGACAAATCCTCTGTAAAACACCACTTAAAACTACTGACCAAAGTTCCAAGAAGAAGCAGCTCCTGTGGTTGTGCCTGTGGGCTGGTGTATGTGTGTTGTGTTTGGGCAGGTATAGAAAAGAAAGGATAAATGGAAGCACCGAAATCCACATTAAGAGGCAGAGTTGGGGTTGTTCAGCCTGGAGAAGAGAAGGCTTCAGGGAGATCTTATTGCAGCCTTTCAGTACTTGAAGTGGGCTTATAAGAAAGATGGGGACAGACTTTTTAGCAGGGCCTATAGCAATAGGACAAGGGGTAATGGCTTTAAACTAAAAGAGGGTAGATTTAGGCTGGATACAAGGAAGAAATTTTTTACCATGAGGGTGGTGAAACACTGGAACAGGTTACCCAGAGAGGTGGTAGATGCCCCATCCCTGGAAACGTTGAAGGTCAGGTTGGATGGGGCTCTGAACAACCTGGTCTAGTTGAAGATGTCCCTGCTCACTGCAGGGGGTTGGACTAGATGACCTCTAAAGGTCCCTTCCAACCGCAAACCATTGTATTATTCTATTCTATGATTCTCTAAGTAGTTTTGGAGCAGGGTCAAAGTGAATAGAAAAGGAAAAAGGAAAGGCTTTGTGATTGCTGGAGAAGTCAAGAGTATCAAATGTCAAGAAGTAGGCTTTTTTCATTAATCTCACTGAGATGCCATTTTCCCTGTGGAAAGTCACTGTAGTACTTTTAAACAAGGGTAGGAGAGCAAGGGCATGGAAATTGAGTGACTTTCAATGAGATGCTCTGTGATGGCAGCTATTTCCTGGGCTGCCTCCTCTCATGATGGTTCTGCTACATTTTAATTGAGTACAAGCCTGCCAGGGTCAGGCAGATGAGGGAACCAAAGGAACAGATACCACCATTCTTACAAAAACGCCTGGTGTCAGGCACACATTAAAATCAGCAGGACATTTGCTTTAACATCTGCAGAAGTCTTAGCTATCACTGCTAATTGAATCTGGAGATTTGTTTAATTAACTAAGCAGATTAGTGCAGAGATCTGCAGGAGAAGGCTGTTGCTTGGCCTTAACAAATGAGAGGTGCAGCAAGGACTTCTGTGCAGTTGAGACAGTGGATGATGAGGTAGTGGCTGCCTCAAGAACCTCACTGGTGCCCTCGCAGGATATGAGGTCCAGCATTTGGCTCCTCAGCATTTATAGTTCTCTGGATGGAGTCAAGTGCCTGTACCCACACCTGACATATAAACCTGCCCATCAGGTTTCCACACTGGTGCAATTAAAATGAAAGTATTAAATTATGGTTCAAACAGGCATGCTTTCCAGTCATTTCCAATCTGCTGTAGGGAAATAACCCCAGAAGATGGGATCCATAGGGATTTTGGCCTGAGATAAACTTCGGCTCAATATAATACATAACAGGAAACAACATTAAAGGAAAATGATTGCCACTGCAAAAATCAAGTACTGAGTATTTAGGAGGTACAGATTCAACGCTGCCTGTGTGAACTTTAATCTACCTCTCCCGCCGATAACAGTTGTTGACTGCAATGTCATGAACTGTTTTTTTCTACAGTTCTAATGTCTCTCTTATAGAGGAAATTTGATTTTTTTTAATTATCACAGAATCACAGAATGTTAGGGGTTGGAAGGGACCTCTGTGGGTCATCTAAGTCCAACCCCCCTGCCAAAGCAGGGTCACCTAGAGCAGGCTGCAGAGGCCCTTGTCCAGGCGGGTCTTGAATATCTCCAGAGAGAGAGACTCCACCACCTCCCTGGGCAGCCTGTTCCAGTGCTCCGGATAAACTATAGTATATTGTTAATGTGAGTTCCTGTCAAGCAGCCTGGATGGCAAATGCTGAGAACCCGAAAGTGGCTGTGTAACATTATTTGTGACACTCAGACTGCAAAGGTTTGTGTGCTGTTTAATTTTCTTTGGATGTAGAAGAAAACAGTAATCAGTATTTGCAATATACAGTATATGATACTTGGTGTTACTAAGAGAGAGAGAACTAATTCGAGACTAGAGCCTGTAGAGACTAGTGCCTTCAGGAAGAGAGTCTTCAACGGACCAAAACATGGCACAGTATGATAATATTTTATGCACCCTTCATGCAGGGCCCACCACAGGATGGGTGCCCATGAGACAGGAGGGTCTGGCAGCTCCGTGGCAGCTGGCAGAAGGGCAGTGCAGAGCGGGCAGCTGCCTCCGTCTTCTGCACCAAGCCCCGGGAGCACGTGGGCTCCCAAGCGACCAGCACTGGGGCCCAGCAGAGAAGGAGATGTCAAGGTCAATATATTGAAGCACTCAGGAAAATGGGAAATTAATCTCAATGGTGTGATACTGGGCATTGCTCGCAGAGTGCTTAGCTCCTCTCTCCAGTCCTGTGCTCACATCTGGCACGAACATGTTGGGTGGATTCCCAGCTGGCTTTGCTCGGTACACCACTCTTCACACTGGTGAGATTGGTTGCTGTCCTGGTTTCAGCTGGGATAGAGTTAATTTTCTTCCCAGCAGCTGCTGTGGTTTGGATTTAGTATGAGAAGAATGTTGATAATACACTGATGTTTTTAGTTGTTGCTAAGAAATCAAGAACTTTTTCCAGTTCCCCCTGCTCGGCTAATGAGTAGGCATGCAGGAACTGGGAGAGAGCATAGACAGGCAGATAGCCCAAGCTGGCCAGTGGAAATATTCTGTACCATAGACATCACGCTCAGTTTATGAATGAGGGTTGGACAGGGGACAAGAATTCTTTTTTTTTTCTCTCTTTTCCATGAGTTTGAATCCTCTCTTGTCTGGGAGTTCTGTCATTTTTGGAAATTTCATTAAATTTGTAGAATCCATGAGTTCCAGGTTCTGCAATCGCTGCTTGGGGACTGGCTGCACATCAGTCATCAGGTGGTGAGAAAATTGTATTGTGTATAGTTTGTTTTGCATATTCACTGTCATAATTATTATTAGTAGCAGTATTAGTAGTATTAGTATTTCCTTTGTTGTCTTATGAAGCTGCTTTTATCTCAACGCATGAGTTTCCCCTTTTGTCTATTCCTCCTCCCCATCCCACTGGGGGGGGTGAGCGAGCGGCTGTCTAGTGCATAGTTGCTGGCTGCTGGGTTAAACTGTGAGAGGTGGGTTTCACAGCAACCACAGACTCAGCCTCACCTGGGGGCAGGAGGAAAGGACTCAGGCACATTTTCCTTGGTCGAGGCAGTAACACACAGCTGTTGCCAGCTCACTGAGTAGTTGCTGCTCATCACAGGATTTGCTCGTTGGAAGCCAGGTAATTTGTGCATTTGTGTTGGATTCATTGTTTTATTCAGTATGCGTATGTGCATGCATTATACATGCTAAACTGCACAAATGCACAGTTGCAATAATATTTATGTTATACGTGTGTTTATGTGTATCACGTTAGCTACTTTGAAGAAAGTTAGTGGAATCTGAGAAGCAATTGGCTTTCCAGTAAAACATGAGCAAAGAGGAAGTAGAAACTACTTGAAGGTTACTAAATCTGAAGTTAATGAACAGCATCAGGGACACCCAAAGTCATGAATAGCTCTTCGGACTGGGCAAAAGCCGTTAGATCCAGAGTAATGCCTCCCAGCTGGTGCCATTTGGGGTGCACTATAAATATTCACTTAAAAGAAGATTACGTTTAACACAAAAGAATGGGAACATGTGGCAATCCTGCTGCAAAGGCAAAGAATCCCTCTTGTATTTGTGGAGAAAGCAACTGGGAAAAACAGAGGCAGGGAAGCCGATGCTGCTGTCAGTCCCCGCTGTGCGCCTTCCACCAAGCGCTGTGAGGTTTCAGCCTGGATTGCATCGTCCCACCACTGCAAGAGTAGGCCAGGCCCAGAGAGGACAAATCCCTCAGGTCTCGCTTCATACTGGAGTTGTTTGATGTTAAATTGAACAGAAAAAATGTTTGTATTAAAAGGAAGACCAAATGACCCCACCACCCTTTTGCCATGTGAGACAGTGCCACGGAATATTTTTAGTTTTTCAAAATGTAATGTTTTATACTTCATTCTTTTCTGTGGAGAGTGAAATGGAGAAAAAAATCTTTTTTAGGCTTTCCTTCCCCTGTGCTGTAGCAAGCCTCTTCCCATCCCTTACATTGCAGAATACAGAATAATGTAGGTTTGCTCTGAAAAGCACAAGTCCAACTCCCTGCTCTGAGCAGGTCCAATTATATGGGGTTGCTCAGGGCCATGTTCAGCTGAGGTTTGAATACTGCAAGGATGGCGATCCCACAGTCACTCTGGTTCCTGTTGCAGCGGGCATTGTGAAAAATCCATTTCCCTATAAAATGGAGAGTCTCAGAAATACAGATTTTCAGCCATAGCATTTTACTCTAAGAATACTGAATCCATATTTTTTCCCACAATGTCAGAATATTAAAAACAAATTCAAGAAATAATAACAGATGAGACAAAATATTCCAAAATGAGGTGAAAAAAAATTTCACTGTATGCTTTTTGTCAGAACCATGCAGTTCTCACAAGGCTTTTCTGATTTGACAGAAAGGAATGTTCTGAGGGGTTATTGCCTGGTCTAAACCTTTCCAGTTATCTATAACTAGGACTTTGGTCAGTGTTACTGTCTGATGGGGTCCTGGCATACAGTCCAGTGCCATACTCCTAACTTGGGATCAAGAATAAGAAATTGTGATGATGTGTTTGATTCTTTGACTGGGTTCTCTGCTGCCATTGAAATGCCTCTAATCAAGAGAATCAATCTGTGAATGCCAGGACTGGGGGATTGCTCTGTCCACTGTGTGGTTTTGTTTGGGTTTCTTGCCAGATACGCTTTTATGTGCAATGGTGCTGTTTACAGCTGGATATACTCACCTGGCATTGCCCTCTTCCTTCAAACACTGTTACTAACTTTGATTTTAGCAGCTGGATGTGGTTTTGCATTTTGCTTTCATTCGTTCTAGGTCTTTCAAAGGATTTTTGTCTTGATTAAAAGATGGGTAAATTACTCAAAGGCTTCTTAAAGACCTAAGCCCAGATTTTAAGCACTGAGCTCCCATCAGCACGAGTGGCGTTATAGGGTGAAACAGTTGTGGCACTTCTGGCTCTAGTCGTGCAGAGAACTTTTCAAAGATCGAGGGGAAGGAGAATACTTCATCTAGGCATTTTGCAGATTCTTGCCATATGTAAATGTTTTTGAGCACAGGAAGAGCAAATCAGATGTCAGACTCTGACCTTCATTTTGCCACTAATGTGAGTCTACATTTTCTTTTAACAGTCTACCAAAAGCTTCTCTTATGCTGGGCAGAAAATGCATTTCAGAGGTTGTGGAGGTGGCAGTACATCTCACCATTTCTCTTCCCCTTAATCTGGCAAGCTTTAATACAGTAGGGTGTCAGCAACTCGGTGTCAGGTTGAGACAAAGCCGGAGAAACCCCCTGGAAGGGCAGCCTGGGAATTACTTTTAGAGGCAGGGTAATCTACCACCACTCTGCATTCAAAACTCCTGAGCCTTGCCCCTGAAAGCTGGGGTATTTGAATACTTACATGGATAGAGATTCCTTCTGCTCTGCCTCCTGGTCCTGAGCCAGAAATGAGTATTCATCTCACAGTTCCAAGCCTTTTCGCTCCATTTCATTAAAGAAGAAGGAGCAGGAGTAGGAGTAGGAGGAGGGGAAGGAGAAGGAGAAGGAGAATAATAGCACAAGCTGAGATTCTGATCCTCCAGAGAATAAATTTATTTCTGCGTATGAGTATCTCTGCATGCCTGTATGTATACATGCACATATATACACAAATATAGACATATACATCTCTATACATAAATATATATATCAATGTATATAGGTAGGTGTATATATACATATATATATATATGTTGGACTTATCTCCAAGAACAGCTGTCGATTTTCAAATGGTCTGTTTTCACAGAGCATCTACTGCTGATGTCCAGCACCTAACTTTCTTAGCACAGATGCCTGCTTCACAAATGAAGGAGCTGGCTCAACCACAGGTTTTGTCCTCGAGCTGAGAATAAATCTACTTTTTGCAGGTTCCCTTCCAGGGCATTTTTCTGCTGCTCAGCTCTGCTTCCCAGTGCGCTGTTGCTCTGACTTGGAAGAATAAAATGCTACCAGTGTTGCTCTACAGGGGAAATAGCCATGCTGATGGCTATCAGACCCAGAGCACTTGTGCAGAGGGAGATGCCAGAGCAAATGGGTCAAGTTTTCCCATCTTTTCTCTTTCACACCATTAACATTTGATTTGTCCCAACCTCCTTGAGCCACCTGCTTATGATTCTGCATTAGTGTGGAGATAACAGCAGGTGGTCAGCTCCAATCTACCCAAAACAGAGTGCCCCAGTCTCCCTGGACCTTACCTCAGCACTGACCAGGATGCGAAATCCACCCCATTTATTTTTAGAAGCAGAGACTGTAGTGGCTACAGAACCCAGCTGTTGGGGGAGGCTTATGGGTGTGTGTGCAATTGTGTGATTGTGAGGTTACAACAGGCAGGACATCTTGTGTGAATTGTCCCAACCACGTTCTCCCTTTACCAGGGGATGTGTTTGCCTGCCACTGGGACTAGCCTGCCAAGGGAGCACTGGTTCAGATGTCAGGCCAGGACACAGCATTCTAAGGCATTCCTGGGAGCCTGGATCTACCTGAGCTCACTTTAGGCATCTAGGAATTAGACAGCTGCTCTAAAACCTTCTCTTAAGCTGCTCTATAGTTAGCAGAGAGAGATGGATACCTCCAGATGACTAGCCAGCCTATTTGAAAACAGATGTGAGTGAGAAGCTCTAGGCCAGCTGAGGTGGTGGCAGGGTGGGTCCCAAGCTTGATCATCACTCTGTCAGTACTGCTGCACAACGTGTTTGAAAGCAAATTTGGCTCTTCCCATTTCCAAAATGCCCTCAATAATGAAAAAAATGGAAACATCCCAAGTGGATAGTGATGACTGCTAACATACTTTATGCTTCACTTGTGCTTAGGAACAAAATGCAGAATATATTTAGACCTCAAGTTTTAGGAAAATGCTGATGCTGAGAACACCATCCATTTCCAGATGTTCCCTCTATAATACAGGTGGGTCTTAGAAAGCAGCACTGTCTTCTGATATAATCGCTTCTGTTAAAAGTGAGTGACCAGTAAAAAACCCAAAACAAATGTATAGATTATTTTAAAATACAATGATGCTCATTCCACTCTGCTTTAGCTTGATTACAGGAGGCAGCCACTTATATGAAGCCAGACTGGACCACAGGCATTTCTGTGGCTAGCTGAAAGCAAACAGGTTTGTACATTAAGTCCTTCTCTATAGTAATGGGAATGATTCAAGGGTGTAGAACACTGTCTAGGTTTTCATCACTGTCCCAGGTCATTCAGTTCCTGCAACATACTGACCAACAGCACATCCTGTAGGCTTGTCCTGGGTGCACCAGGCAGTTGATGTTCTGCCTCCTTTCTACAGTCATGCAAGTTCTAGCTAATGCCAGTGCTATTTTTTCCATAGAAAATATTTTGTTCTTAGAAGGAATCCCAATCCGTAAATCTTCTGGCCACAGAACATAACAATTCAGTTCTCTTGTGGTTCTCAGTGTTTCACAGGCCATAGAGATTGCCAGCTCCATATTCCCGTTCTCTTCTCAGGTTGCTGAGACTCTGCTTGGACAACATGTCTCGTGGTACTTTCAGTCCCCTGTGTGCATGAGGGCACACAGGATGTGCCTCAGCAGGAACACCACACAACACTGAGGAGGCGGGTCAAAATTTGACCTTGGGGATAAATTTTGTCAAAATTTGGACCTGTGGGTAAAATCTTTGGCTGGAAAGACTGTTTTTATATAAATGATTTTTGAGGGGGCTGTATGCGGGAGGGCATTGCTCTGTGAATATGTATCTATCCATGGCAAATCCAAGTGGTGATTTCTTGCAGAAGATGTAACTCAGTGTTGTAAAGATTGGGAGAGCTCTGTGTACAAGTGCAGTACAAATATGATGCACATCTTTTACTCACATGAACTTGTCCTACCAATGTCAAAAAGCAGGAATGCATCACTTAATGTTTTAACCTACGTTATTGGCCTTTGCAGTTCTTACCATTTTTTTCTAGTATATGAAAAATAAGTGATCTGTTCAGATGGAGTTAGTCTTGAACTGGTTTCTGCATTTGTTGACACAAGTCTCTGGAGAAAAAGAGCTCACAACTGCTGAAGTCAGCTATTAATGCAGCTGGTAACCAAGCAAGCTGCAGGTCACCTCCTACAAACATTTGGTTGGCTACACAAATGAGAAGAGCACAAAGAAGTGAAAGTCCAGTGTGTCCTTAGGAATAAAGGTAGTGCAGTAGCTATCCTATATTATTAATGTAAATTACACTCTCCAGAGAACATCTGATGGGTAGTTTTGAGCAGCTGTAGAGTCGTCTTAGGCTCCTGGAAGTGGTGGCTGGAATGGCCCTGTGGAGTCTCAAATCCAATCTCCAACTCACGGCTGGACTGATGCTAACACTAGATTAGGTGGGCCACGGCTTTGGCTGAGTCTTGGCAGTCTCCAGGGCTGGCAGTCCCCACCTCTGTGGAGACCTGTGGCTTGGCTGCACCACCCTCCAAGGGAAGATGCCAAACCAATAATCCCAAATGTGAGAGCTGGCACGTTGGTTAACTCCTATTGTCAGAAGAGGAACTTCTTCCCAGGGGCTAATGGGCAAAGATGGTGGAGAGAGTACAGAGCTGTGGCAAAACTCAGAGTGACACTGTAGAAGGGGAAGAAAAACTTCATTTTAAACAAGATACATTTCAGTTGCACACCCACTCTTTAACACTCGTAAGTACCTACACATGTTTGTCCAGGATTCTTTGTGGTGACACAGAGGATTAGGAACAATAGAACCTGAGTCCTCATCTTGTGACCCTATACCTCCCATGATACTGTGTAAACGTTACTTTTATAATTCAGCCCGGCCCTGAGTCTGCTTCAGCAAGAAAGGGAGAAGTCACACCACTGCTGCTCCAGCACCAACGTGCACCCGGCACTCCTCCCAGTGCCACCTGCTGCCAGTTCCCAGGCATTATCTGTATTCCATCCTGTATTTCACAGCTGCTCTTGGTCTCTTGGCTTGCTACATATCCACCATTCACTGACTTCCCGCTCTGCTGTTTCTTCTGGTGCTTCCACATACGTGCTCTCTTACAAACAACTTCCAGGTTTCCTTTGCAAATCTCTGCAGAGCTGGAGTGTTTTACTTACTGTCACTGAAAAAGGCAACTCACGCCTTCAATAAAAACAAGAGTCAGAGACAGTAAAATCAGTGCATGAATCCAGCTGACCTGCAGAAACCTGTGAAAAATAATCACCCTACAGAGGGTCACTAGCTCCTCTCTGCTCTGTGTAGTGCTTGTTGGTGTGTGTTGCATGCCTGGAAGAAAACTTCTATGAGCCATGGGCAGAGCAAAGGAAATAAGACGATGAGAGGGATAAAGGATGAGAACAACTTGTTGTTGCTTTGTGGAGCTATGTGCTCTTTGATAGTTCATGAGAGACATGGAAATCCAAGCCCTGGGCTTGTATGGGCTGGATGGATCAAGGTTGATGAGGCAGGTGGCAGTCCATGCTTCTCTGGGTTTTTCTCTGTGCTTATTGCAAGAGTCTGTTGCCTGCTGTACTAACAGCACTGGAAGAAAGCAGAAAAGTGAGATGAAGAACTCTCATCTGCCCCAGCATCACTTCAAGGGATGCCAGAGCTGCCTGTGCAACTGTCCTACATTCAGAGCAGAGTCACTGCAGCCTTTCTGCTTTCTCTTGTGGAAGACAACTGATGGTTGAGTTGAGTTATATATACATCGCTCCATTGATAATTTGTCAATAGACAGGTAGTTTGTTGTGCTCAAAGCTTTGGTGATCCTATAACAACTACTCCCTCACCTGCTATCAAGATCTTGCCCTCTTATAAGGTGCACAGTGCAATGCCTGAAGGTGTTCCTTTCCAAAGCAGCCAGGTACCTTATCCCCTTCCTTGAGAGTTTTCTCGTCTCGATGTTGCTGCTTCCTCTTCCTCTAGTTCCCCTTCAAACAGCTTTTTCCCAGCTCTCAGGGTTGCACTGGATTTGCTCTGCACTGGTTGCACAGGCCAAAGAAAGAAGTAGCTTGCAGCAACCTAAGTGGTATCCCAGTGCATTCTGCAATGCCGTAAATACCCACTTCCACATGTACAAAACAAACATTTTGAAAACAAAGACAATGTCCAGTGTCTGATTTGGCAAGGTTAAACACTAGCCTGCGTGATCTTGGTAAAGAGGACCTCAGCATTGGCTCATTTATGTTGAGAGAAGACCTCTTCTTTACAGCCACTGTAGTCTGTATTGATGGGCAGGCAGCAGCAGGAAGGGAGTGGGCTGTGGATACACAGAAGATGTGAACCGTGCTGGCACCACGCTGTAGTTCAATGCTGCACCTGCTTGTGCAGAGAAGACCGTCCAGAGTTTGTCTTACGTGTAACAGCAAAATCAGCTTTGCAGAAAAGGCCAGCTTTGTTTGTGAGACTGCTAACACACAACTTAATGTAACACATATATTAAAGTTGAATATGATGGGGCATGTCTGATAGCTTGTTTGGCACTGTAGCTCTGCACTGTGGGGGGCACCAGCCACTCTGCTTGTGGATCTTCTTCCCTCCATGTGGCTAATTAGGGACACACTCTCATCCTTCATCTCCTTCCAGGTTAGTTCTGCTCTGACAAAGACTTGGCCTGCCTCAGTTTTTGCTGTTTTGTTTTTTTGTCCAGTCCATCTCTCCTATTTTTTTAAAGACAAGTAAAACTGGCTTGTTATGGACGGAAGCTGTGCCCAGAAGGCAAAATGCTTCAATAAGAGAAAAAAGGGAGAGAAAAGTACTGTTCTCTTTAGCCTGGCAGTAGCCAGGAAGAGCTGTAAGTCTCCTGGGAGGTCTTGTTACTGATGATCAAAGAGGCTCAGAGGAGACTTGTCTGCTTCGGAAAAAATTTCCAGAAAGCTCTTAACTCCATCCACAAGCCATTTCCCATCCAGTAACTTCAGTGGTAAAATATCTTGTGAGCCTCCTTTAAAACAGTGAACTAAAAAGTGTAGAGTATGAAGTGGGATTTTATGGCTCCCTGTATGTTTCCAAAATATGTTTATACTCTATGGAGACTCAGTGGAGAATTTGCATGCAGAGAGTGGATTGTATAATAGGCAAGGTGAGGACACTTCTTGCCTAGATGGAAACTGCTGAACTCACTCTATAATCTCTGCTTTTGAAAAGAGAGAGCTGGTGCAGAGCACTTTGTAATTCTGCGGCCAGGGCTCTTGCAGGGCAGAGGAAGAGGCATCTAATGAGTAGTATGCTAGGCTGCAAGCATTGATATTCATAGCGTTTGCTCACAGGTGAGCTATAGAAACCTGAGCAGAGAGCCATAAACCAGAACTACCTCATAACAAGAATGTTTATCAAGAGATAGAGCTAATAGGCCTGGCCACTATTGCTGAGCAAGCCAAGTCAGGATTTCCCTGGCACACAGGTGCTTTATATCTTTTTCAGCATAAATCTGCAATAAAAGCTCTTTTTCCCCTAGGCATTAGTGACAGATGACAGGCCATAAGTGTAATTGCATAGCTAAGATATAGCTCTTGCTGCAGTTAACAGTTTCTTTCCTCAGTAAGTGATACAGGCAAGCATGTTTGCACTTGATCCTTCTCAAGTATTCTGAAAATCAGAAAATACTAAAACATTTCCTGAAGCGCAAAATAGAATAATGTGTTCACAATTCATATTCAGAGCATTAGTTCTTTATTCTCAATGAGGCAACAAATAGCAGGCAGACTGAGTATCCATCAGCCTGATCATGTGTTCAGCAGAACGTGCTTCTGACTGTATTTGTAATGCATGGCAGTCACTGCATCGCCACAGTAAAAATATTTGATTTTGTTTACAGATGTTGAAAATGTCTCTGAAACTTCTCTTCCCAAGTGACTGGGTTTCTTCTAAGCAAAGATAAACAAATGCTTCTAAAGGTGTTCTCAGATCTCTCAGTGTTTCAGGTTTTCTTAACCCATCACGACACACAAAATCACTTTGAGGCAGAAGAAGACTCCTGGGGCGAGTCTTCAGAAAAATACTGTCAGTATGCTGGCCCTCTGTACCAGACAGTTGGGCCCATAAATCAAGACTGTGTCAACTACAAGGAAGTACAGGATGGAGACTGGAGACCATCTTCAAAACTTACGTCACCCAACCCATGCCCTGGTGGCTGCAGGAGTGTCTGGCCGTCTGTGTAGGGACATGATAGGTGTACCAGTGCAATATTTGGGGCATTCTGAATCTGGAAAGGGGTGAGGCACTGGCGGACGGCATGATGAAGGAGGTTCTTGTACCTTCCCTGTTAAATAAGCACTGGCGATCTGTATCAAGTGCCTGAATGTGAATGTACTTAATGTAGGAAGCCAATGGGAAGCACTTGGGAATCAACAGCGCATCTAATAAGAGTGAACCTGTTCTTGTCATAGCAGGGGAGCATGTGCTAGCAGGACCAGGGCACTCCAGACACTCGAGTGCCTCTAGTCAGCAGCTGTTGCTTTGAAGGAAGCAGCAATAATCTCTCTTCTGAGCACTTTGAGGCTAATAGCCTGCCTCTGCACTGCTCATTTTCTTATTTCCTGAAACCATATAGAAGGTGAAGCTTGGTTAGGAAACTACACTGAACTTTGGATGAGATAATCAGCATATGGACCGGTTCAACCAACCCACAAAGTTGGTCCGACTTTCTACACTGCAAAGACGATTTGTTGGGTCTACTAGACTGGTGGATGCTGGCTTATAGTAGGACTTCTAAGAGTCTGTCTTTTATTCTGAAGTTTGTAGACTTTTCTGGTTCATAACTTTCATTTGTGCCTAATTCTTTTTCCTCAAACTGTAAGAGCAGAAGTACAAGGCAGCAGCTGCAGGAGCTTACTCTTGACAAGCTACAGATGCAGCTCAATACAGTGAAGGGCTGTACTTGGGTAGGACTAACGTGCCAGCCTGACCTTGGCTTGGTGAGCTAATGAAGTGATCTGAGCCACAGTCAATCACAAGCCAAACAGGAGGCAACTGTGCTGTCACAGAGAAGGCACACCTCATACTGGGGTGTATCACCGGCAGTTGTCCTCCTTGCCTGTGTACAGTCAATGGGTTTTTGCTATTTGCTGTGGGTCAGCTTTGGGCTGGAGAGCTGTGTCTGAGCTGGGGCATTCATCGTGGAAGGGATGTAGGCCTGCTGGAGAGAGTCACAGGGAAAGCGTGAGGTGGTTTCCAGGTCTGTGGCCTAGGAAATACGGACTACAACAGAATGCAAAAAGAAGCAGGGATTGACTTTATTTAAGCTATCCTGGAATTGCCTTCTCTATCACCAGCTCGACTGGGCTTGCAGTCTGCCCTGGAGGCTGCACACTAGTGATAAGCATAAATATTTTAATGTTTCTTATTAATGAAATTGGCTACTATGTGCCCTAAAGATAATAGCCATCGAGCTGTCACTCAGAACGGTGCGAACAGATGCATTTTCCCCTGCAGCAATTTTCTTCTGTGAGAACAGTGATATTATTAAAGTTTGCCCAGAGAGCATTTTAGCAGCTCATTAAACACAACTGCATATTTTGTGTAGCATTAAAGCAATTCACTTAGTAATTAACTAAATGTATGATAAGATGTTTTAACTAATATTGCTTTTTTTGTGTGAGTGCTTTTCCTTCATCTCAATCTAGTGTCCTCCATGATAGCATGGCAAGGGAGGATCGATTGCCATTCAGGGTGGGGGCAGTATGTGAAGCCACTGCATGGCCCTGACAGGCTTTTCATCTGAGCATGTCAGGTCCTCCTCCAAAGTAACCATCCACCTCTGCACTGGACTTGCCAGCCTTCTCCCTCTCATCTCCATTCTAGATCTACCAAATAGCAGTCTTGATATTTCTCCATATTTTGCCTCTTCTTTTGGACTTCTGTGTTTCTCTTCATCTGGACATCTGTGTCCATAGGTGCCGTGTAGTTTCTCCCTTCTTGCTGCTGCTGCTTCTCTCTTTGTCAAGGGCTGTTTGGGTAGTTTTGCAGCCCTGTGGATTGACCCATGTCCCACAGTGGCTCTTCCAGCTGCCTTTGCTCCCTGGGGGCTGTTGGAGTGCAGAGCCAGAGCTGCTCTCTGCTATGCAATGGCCTCAGGCCCAGGGGAGCTTTGCTGAGCCAGGGCCCCTGCATGCTGAGAACCTTGAGACGTGTTGATCCCCTGAGCTTCAAGGGATGTATTTGTCATTCCTTGCCCTGCTCTGCTGCTATGTTCAGCTCCTTGAATCCCCAGCATTGCAATTGCAATTGCAATGGCCCAGTCATCACACGCACATGCGTGGCACAGGACAGCGAAATACATCTTAAATTTCCAGCTCACAGTGCTTGCTGCAGGTGATCACCAAGACCTCCATTGAGAAAAGCAATAGTCAAAAAGTCTTATGCTACATAGCCATGTGTTTTCTGCCCTTATGAATGAGCAAATCTGTTCTGAAGCTTTCCCAAGGCTGGGATGGGATCAGAGACTTGCCCTCTGGGTCTATCACTGGAATCTTTGCAGGTCTCACTCAGTGCATATCAGGTTTTTGTGCAGTCTGGGTTCTGTCATCCAGCACCAGCAAGGAGCTCCTGTATGCCGAGGGAGGGCTCTGCACCCCGCTTCCTCCCTGAGCCAGCATCTGGCCAGATGAGCATTGCAGTGGCTCTTCCGGGGTGGCTGTGGCATTCATTTTGCACCCTGAGGCAGGGTGACCCCAGGGACACTCAGGGCAGATCCTGGTGGTAGGCAGCAATGCAATGGTGCTGCTCCTATGGCCATGGGGAGCAGCAGGTCTGCTGCAAGGAGGTGACTCTGGGATAGTCTCTTGCTAGGCCATCAGCTTGCAGATGTGTCTGTCAGGTCACAGAGCCATGGACTGTGGGGTGAGCGATTCAGGGAGCAGAAAGGAAGATGGGTAGTGAGGGTCCAGGCCATTTCTGCAGCTAGATTTTTGCTGAGCAGCCAGATAGTAGGTGACCACTTTGCTTAGCACATGGGAAAATCTGTAGCAGATGCAGCGAGTTTGCATCCTTGCCCTAGATGGGCAAAAAAACAATTCAGCATTATCTGCAGAGCAGCCACCATGCATCAAAGTCATAATTTCACTTCTGTTGTTCATAGACGGTGACAGGTTTTTGTTTCTTCTAACCAGTAATACGACATAGGGCATTCACTGAAAAAACGGAGTACTTTATTACACCACAATGTCCAACATTCCTAAAGATATCTGGGATACTAGCTAAATTTAAAATGGGCCACCCTCCAACCTCAAGACAGAACTGAGTATAATAATATGAATGTAGTTTTTAGCAGCTTCCTTATATGTTGCTTTGTAACCAGAGAATGAACATTAATTGGTGTAAATCTTCTTTTGCACTGTTTTGGCCTCGTCCTAGAATAATTCAAAAAGTTTTCATTTGTTCACTTCCAGCAATACAAAGCATGTGTGACCTTTGTAAGGGAGATGGAAAACTCCTGGATCAAGTCACTTTTCCTTACAAGTAGTTTACCATAGACTGGCATATCTCCGCTTTGGTAGTACAATGTAGCCTTCAAAGTTCAGTGTTAAATACGAAACAGAGCAAGATGAGGAGCTTTCCTCATCTTCCAAGCATTTAATGTAACTTTGCTGCTAGACTTCTCACACTGGATTGTGAAATGGTGTTTTGTGTGTTGGTGATGGATTGTAATGGGATCCCACAAGAGGCTCCCATGTCACTGCTTAATGTGCTGCTGAACAGGAATCTGGGAAAATGCTGACCATTATCTTTTTAGGCACTTGAGGCACCAGACTGGCAGCGAAGGGCTGTTGATAGAGACACCTTTGAAATACTTCTAGAGTCAAAGTCTGCCACTCACAAATTAACAGGGCATTGAAGGGGTTATTACTAGTAGCCTTCCTCTGCAAAGCAGCTTACTGAATTTCAATATTGTCAACTTGGAGCGGGCAAACTGGATAATGTGAATATTAATAAACTGTTGTTTGGGGTTTTTTTTTCACACTCCCCAAGGTATTATTTTCCCCTCTTGTTTAATGTAAGGAAGGTGCTGTATAACTACGGAAACCTTCAAACACACTGCACCCAAGTTCAGGGCGAGGGAGGCAGGGGCAGAGAAGAAATGGAGAAGAGATGCTTTTTTCTCTGGAAGATTTCTCACAACTCCTAGATCCCACAAAAACAAGAAATGAGTTCTCTTAGGAGAAGACATTTCTCTTGTTCTGTGCAATTTAATAATGGTTTGGACACAGTCAAATTCTTCATCTTAGTCTTTATGTGCTGGATCCTTCCACCCACCTGGCTAAGCCTGGGCTTTCAGTGCCTGGATGCTGCATGTCTCACCATCCATGCAGGAAGGAAACAGTGGGAAGAGAATCAGGTGGAGAATCAGAAGCATGGGGAGTTGTAGAGCCTCCTACAGCCTTGCTGGTGGACTCATAGCAGGAGCAGAAACAGGAATCGATTCCCTGCTCATTACCCACTCAGCTAATACATCTGTTTGTGCATTCTTCCTTTCATCCCAAGGATAGAGCTTTTAGTCTTGTCCTTTCCTGTGAAAGTGTCGGTAGTGGAGACTGCGCGGCCCCTGCCTGCTCTTTGGGCAAAGGGGGTGGTGAGAGGAGATGGAGGCACTGACAGGCTAGGCAGGGTAAGCAGCACTTCTGTCCCAGGGCAGGGTGAATTTGCCCCTGCAGCACTAATCTGCAGTGCATGGATAAAAGCCTCCTTTGGTTCATGTGACAAATACTGCAGGTGTTGGTGAGACCAGAAGTAAAATAACCCGAGAGTACAATTGCAGAAACTAAAAGTGAGCAAAGACAAAGGCACTGCTGTTTTGCACTTCCTTTCTCAGCTTTATCAGCAATTGGGACGGAAGGTAGTGCAGGCCCAGGACCCAGCGATTACCGCCTGGTTATGATCACAAGATCAAAGATCATTACAGCCTGGTTATCATCAAAGAGTAGCGCTCACACCAGCAATCACACAATACAGTATTTGGCACACATACCACAGCTCTGGCCAGTAAAAACTTTAGCCCAAACCCTCCTGCTTAGGTGGAATATGAAGGCATCAAAGAAAAAAAATAACAACAACAACAATCATCATCATTTTTTAAAATTTAAAACTGGATAAAAACTTGAAAAAGTTGTACAGAGAAAGCAATCAATAAACATGAGACACTACAATGTGTGCATGGCTAGGATTCGCAGGCTTTAAGAAAACAAGAAAGGAAGTCTGAGAGAACAGTAAGTAAAAGAGAGATTGTAGTGATGGAGTAGACTGAATGCCAGGCAACGGAACTTATTGACTATGATGGAGAAAAGGCACATTCACTCAAACTGTATTTTTGCCTTGCCTGTCTTTGGAATGGATCAGCAGATTGTTCATGTCTCAGAGCAGGAGGAAATATTTCATGTTTATTACAGACAAACAGATTTTGACCAGTAAGCCGCAATCATTGGTATCCACAGGTTCAAAAACAACAGCTGAGGAGATAATCCAGCTCACCCAGGTTCATTGTTAACTAATACTAGAATAATTTCAATCGGAAGGAAAGCAGCTTCACCAAGGACCTCAGAACACCATCTAGTCCAACTGCCCCCCCAACACAAGCAAACACTGTCAGAGCTGTTCCAACTAGATCTGGTTCCTGCAGGAGCAAATCTGGAAACAGTGGAGCAGTTTCCAGAGATTAGGACACGCTGACATTTTGCACATGTGCAGACGGTGAGTGGAATGACCTGGAAGCGCTATTAGACAGAGTAAAAACAATGGAGAGACAAAGAGGAGAGTGGGGTAATGTGGATGAGACTAATAATTAGTGACTGTCAAAAGGCTCTTCTGGGAAACAGGTTTGTCCTGGATTTTATTATTATGAGAGGTCACAGGTTTGCTTGGCAACTGCAGGCGTTTGCGTGGACCAACCATACTTTGGCTTTGGGAGCACAGTGAAGTCACCTGCAGCATTCCTGCGAGATGGTGCGTGTGAGCCAACTTGGCTGCACACCCCTTCAGTGGGTGAGGTGACAGGGTGACAAGGGGCCTTGGCGCAGGCTGAATGAGAGTGTTACTCCCTGCTTACCCTGAAGCATTTACATCCCTGAACAGGTGATTCAAGACAATCTCAGGTAGCTGCTGAGGGATCCACAGCTTAAATAAATCCCTGAGGCAAAACAGGGAGCCTCTGGAGCTTGCCAGGGATGTTGTATTGAGTATTTGCTGCTTTCAGGCAGGAACCTTGTTCCCATGGTAATATGGCAGTGACCACCCCAAGTGCTTCCAGAGCCATATGAGGGCAGCACTAGGCGCACGTATGCCCCATCTCTACCTTAGAGGTCATCTAGTAAGATGTGCTTAAACTCAAGCAAAAGGTCTGAAGTCGATTTCAAAACAGCATCACAAGATTTGATATTTGAGATCCTCATGAGTCCACAGAGATGCCCTTACCTTTTGTTGACTCTGGCTCCAGTTGCTTCCTGTGGCAACAGTCTACACTTCACCAACTAGCTCAAATGATTTTAGGAGGTGAGCGTGATGGTCTATTTCCCTTATGATGCTTGCACTGCACATCCCTGCCAGGTCATGGTTTTCCCCATGGTTTTTCTGGGCCTTCACCAGCACCACAAACGTTTTGCCAGTTCTACATGGGAAGTTCAAGAATTTCTGGTGTACCTGTTGTAGGTCACCACCTGCCATGCTCACAACGTCTGGAGCAGGTTTTTGATAGCAGCTTGGATAACTCATTTTTCTACTCCTTTTTTGTTCCTGGCTGGTCTGATGATTAAACCAGCTTTAAAAAATGCATTCTCTTCAGGATAAATTTAAACAGAGCAATAGTTTAACTTCTCAGCAGTGTTCAATTTCTTTATTTCACTCCTGGTGATACAGCAGAAGGTCCACAGGGTTTGAAGCTAAAGATATATTTAAGTAATCCTTTATTTTAAGTCTCCAGCTCTAACATTTTTTGTGTTTGTAACTTTCTGTGCTGCAATGGATGTCTGGGACTGCCGTATTCATAGGAAGCAGAGATTCTCAAAACAACTTTTGATAAACATTTTTTACTGATGGTCAATAGAGTTGGGACTTCTGATTCCTTATAACCCTTTTGAGATCTGCGTAATCAATCCTGATCTACATTTCCTGATACGGTTTGTCAGGGAAAGACTCGGTCTAAGGGTTTCTCCTCTCCCAGCCTGATAGGGAAGATATTCCTTCATGTGCCTTTCATTCACACACTGAAGACAACATATCAGACAAATAGAAAAATAAAATTAAACCCCAGCTATTGCTCTTGGCCCTCAGTTCGTTTCCCTTTGCAAGGAATTGCTAGTTTCTGAAGTCAAGTATTCAGCTTCATACCCTTGCAACAATATATATGACAACAACATTTCCTCAATGGCTGTCCAAAAAAAGAGAACAAAACTCCTTGTTCGCCTCTGGAGCATGACCATTCAATGACTAGGACTTTTTTCCATGGTGGTTGTTTCTTCTGGGAATCTTTGCAAATGGCCTGAAGACAGAGAATGAACAAAGATCTCTGTACAGATTTGCTATTGCTTGGAAATAGGATGCTTGAAGACATGATGAGCCTTCATCAAGGAAGACCTCTATTCTTAGCTAAATGACAAATGATCATACCATAGGCCACCTGGCCTAAAGACCATACTTTCTTGCCAGGCTTTATCCTGCACTTTGAGCCCTGAAGCTCTCAAAATGTTAGCTCCAATGGTCTTATGCCATGGGACTCCATGGGCTCTTATACCTCTCTACCATTTCTTCCCTTGTAAAATAGAGGCATTTGCACACCTGAGTGGTTGCAAAGACCTGCACTGACTGCAGATCATCAACTTGATATATTGTACTTCAGTTGGCTATTAGGTACTTTGAGTTTTTCCCTGTAAGGCTGAAGTATCCTTTGTTGGGCAAAGCAGACAGGGTTTCTCTAAGGCAGGCAGAGGGAGGTGAAGCAGTGTGGTCAATATAATCTGTAGGGTTAATGGAGATAACATTAACCATTAGTGAAAGTTTTGCCCCTCTGTGCTAATAGCAATCCATGGGTAGCGCTCTGGAGCAGAGCACCCCAAACATGATGCTAAAAAACATCTCTCAATTATTTACAAATGCTCAAGCAACTTTCTAGGCAATATTTTTTTAAATGATTCACTGCATCTAATTTAAATTGCATTGCTTTACTTTGGGTGGGGTGGAGGTGGAGGGAAAAGCTACTGGAAGTAGTTATTTTATTACTGGCTCTAGACCCTGCAAAAAAATGTATTACTTCAACTGAGGCTGAAGTTCCAGTGAAATTTCTCAACATGGAAATTAAACCTCTTTCTTAGGAGACTGTAGCTCCTCTTCTTTGGGCTTCCAAAAACTCTTTCTTCCCCTAAGCCCAGTACAAATAAAAAGTTTCTGCCTTGTAGTTTGGCTCTTTTTTGGAAAGAGAGCATTGGCCTCAGCAGTAATGTCTTGTTGTGGGCATGCTTCCAGCTGTGCCTTCAGAAGGTGCTGCTGTTGTTAGTTCAGCTGCCTGGACAGCATTGTCCACAACTAGGCCAGACATCACCTTGGCCTTTGGGCCCTCACCAGTGGGTTGGAGTGTTGATAGGTCAAGATCTGTCACATGAATGTTGAGCAGCAGAAAAGGACTTGACTTCTGGAAAATCTAGTGTTGCACATGCTTTGTTTTCTTCTCCTTAAGTGTGCTATCTCAGGCTGCTGCCGAAATCTTCATTTGCTGATGGAATATTTCAACAGCTTCTTTAGAAGGATGACAAGCAAGCAGAAAAATCAAGCATGCATTATGTATGTGAAGATACTAGTTCTCAATTTTTGTACAATTGCTTAAATCAAATTTTGACAGGATGTGGCTGTGAAGTTGTTCCACTGATTTCCAGTCAGCCTAGAGGTCCCAGCCCGTGAAAATACATCACAGCATCAGCCAGTGGAATACTACCTCATGGTTTGGGTAAACCAGCATTAGAGATAAGAAGTGGAAAACACAGATAAGTGGGGACTAATGAAAAGAAGGAGGAACACATCAGCAGACTGCGTTAGAAATTATGTGGCTTTCTGGCCCTGCTGTGAATCTCCCTCAGTACATTGCATTGCAGAGACACGTGCTTCATGGGAGCCTGTTCTCACCAGCCTTCTCTCCCAAAGCCAGCTTTTTGCCAGGCTTTTTGGCAGCTCTCATCCATGGCTGTGTTTGATTGTTGGGATGTAAGTGTTCCTTGCGCACATCTGGGCTGATTTGGAAGTACTTCCTAGCCACATGTTCCAGGCTGCATCCAGCCCTGCTGAATGGCGCTGTGGTCGACCTCGGCTGGTTGCCAGGTGCCCACCAAGCCACTCTATCACTCCCCCTCCTCAACAGGACAGAGAGAGGAAAATCCCTGTTGAGATAAGGACAGGGAGATCACTTACCAATTACCATCACAGGCAAAACAGTCTCTACTTCGGGAAATTAATTTAATTTATTGCCAATTAATAACAGATTAGAATCATGGAATCATAGACACATAGAATGGTAAGGGTTGGAAGGGACCTTAAAGATCATCTAGTTCCAACCCCCCTGCCATGAGCAGGGACATCTTCCACTAGACCAGGTTGCTCAGAGCTCCATCCAACCTGGCCTT
>Ga0065711_1029889_pt1 | contig 34480 bp, 18 predicted proteins | sample Hoacrofraction12_FD_59098 | JGI IMG/M metagenome (GOLD analysis project Ga0065711, IMG submission 59098) | Hoatzin crop microbial communities from Cojedes, Venezuela - Epithelial fraction 12 v2 (version 2) | ecosystem: Host-associated > Birds > Digestive system > Esophagus > Crop | place... | reverse complement strand
TCCTGTGCAGCCTGCTGTAGGTGACCCTGCTTCGGCAGGGGGGTTGGACTAGATGACCCACAGAGGTCCTTTCCAACCCCTACTATTCTGTGATTCTGTGATTCTGTGATTCTGTGATACAGGCTTTGGGAAGAGTGGCTGGAAGGATGTCTGGCAGAAAATGTTCTTGCGGTGCTGGACGACAGCCAGCTGAACATGAGCCAGCAATGTGCCCAGGTGACCAAGAAGGCCAACAGCATCCTGGCTTGTGTCAGGAATAGTGTGGCCAGCAGACGTAGGGAGGTGATCATGCCCCTGTACTGGACACTGGTGAGGCCGCACCTGAAGTACTGTGTTCAGTTTTGGGCCCTTCATTACCAGAAAGACACTGAGCTGCTGGAGTGTGTCTGAAGAAGAGCAAGGAATGAGGCTGGTGAAGGGTCTAGAGCACAAGTCTTAGAAGGAGTGGCTGAGGAAGTTGGGGCTGTTTAGTCTGGAGAAGAGGAGGCTGAGGGGAGACTTATCTCTCTCTATGACTACCTGAAAAGAGGTTGTAGTGAGGCAGATGTTGGTCTCTTCTCCCAAGTAACTAGCAATAGGACGAGAGGAAATGGCCTCCAGTTGCACCAGGGGAGGGTTAGACTGGATATTAAGAAAAATTCCTTTACTGATAGAGTGGTCAAGTAATTGGAATAGGCTGCCCAGGGAAGCTGTTGAGTCCCCATTCCTGGAGGTGTTCAAAAAACATGTAGATGTGGCAGTTGAGGACATGGTTTAGCAGGCCTGGTGTTGCTGGGTTGATGGCTGGACTTGATGATCTTAGAGGTCTTTTCCAACCTTAATAATTCTATTCTTTTACAACCTTGCAGTGGGATCTAGTCACAAAATCCAGAACTAAACAGACAAAAAGTGTTTCTTCTAAATACCTGTAACCCATGAAATATGTATTTTTACTGGAGAAAAGCAGAGATTTTGGGAAGTCTCTTTTTTTTTCAGTTTTGTAATCACCCGTCATTAAAATATCTTACTAGAATTTTAGGGAAGAAACTATATCTTTACTACAGGAGTAATGGCTGTCCAGGGACATTGCCATTTTATCAGCTTTCCACTGGAGCAGACTTTGGGTACGTTGATGTCTCTATCAGTGCTATCAGTCTTTTTATACCTCTACTGATCAAACTTGATTTTGCCAAGACAGTGTGACTATGCTTGAAAAAAATCCAAGCCAGATTATTTCAGGTTTGAGTTCTGTCTTGTAGCATTAGGAGGAATTACCACAATTTCTAGCTAGTCTTGCACAATTTTTATAGACTTGCACAATTCAAATATGAGATGTGACTGGACACTTAAAAATGTAGGTTAATGATCTTGCAATATAACCCACATGAAATAGGCAGCTTACAAGGACAAACTCCAGAAAGCCTGTCAGGATTAAGTCATAGATGGATAAGTATTTGCAACTCCCATTACAACTCAGGTAAGTTTTGTGTCTTCTAGAATTCATCTCCGTATGAATAAACACATTAGAAGAGAAAACTTGTAATACAAGCAGGAAAAAAAAATCTGGAAGGAGAAAACTGACAGATCATAAATGTTAGGATTAATCCTTAAGCAAATATTTTTAATGCTAATAATCAGTTTATTAAGAACTACCAGCATTCTTCAGGGATGGAAATAGTCTATGTCTCTGAACTGTTGATTTTGCTTTATCTTTATTTTGATGTATTATTTACAGAATCACAGAATCACAGAATGTTCGGGGTTGGAAGGGACCTCTGTTGGTCATCTAGTTCAACCCCCCTGCCGAAGCAGGCTCACCTACCGCAGGCTGCATAGGACCTTGTCTAGGAGGGTCTTGAATAGCTCCAGAGAAGGAGACTCCACAACCTCCCTGGGCAGCCTGTTCCAGTGCTCCATCACCCTCAGAGTGAAGAATTTATTACCTTACTGTCCTATACCCACCCTTTTACTGCTTTATTTCCATAACTGGGGAACTGATTATGACCTCTTCCAAGCCTTTGTTAATGTTGGGAAAGAGATCTTCAGACAACCCATCTATGTGCAGTCAACATTTCACAGAGTTCCACCTGAATAAGCACATGCTGAACACATTCCATCACGGAAAACTAGAAATTAACATCCTTAATACCTTGATAACTATATGTTCCAGCATTATGTGAGACTATTAATCACATACATAGAATTAAACATTAGAATTAGGACAGGAAAGATTCATTTCACAGAACTACGATGACATGGAAAAAAATTTGAAGGTCAAGATGTGCATTCTGTTACATGAGAATACATCTAGTCAGATACACGGACCTTTGTTGAGGTCTAAACTATTTTGCTCTAATGGAACACAGTAGATAGATAGTATCCTCTGATGTCTGAAATCATACAGGTTCTCTTTTTTTCTGGGAATGTCACCATAGGAAAACCACTAGGCAGAATCTACACAGTGATAAAATGACAAATTACTTAATTCTCTCCTGTGCAGCAGTAATGTTAAAGTTAACATCTTTTTAAGAGAAATAAAAAAGACAAAAAAGTAAGAAAACCTGGAATGAAAATGTGTGAACTTGAAATAACTGCCTTATGCTATCATGTGTCAAATGTTTTATACTCCCTAGGTTTCTATTTCCTAAATTTGAAGAGGCTTGCTTTTGTTTTTATTAGTCAAGATAATTTAAAGCTCCCAATCAGCAAAGATACATATTAACAAGCCTGTTTATTATTTATAAACAGTTATTAAATAATTCTTCAAAGATTCCAACACATTATAAAGGCAGTTAATGACATGATTCATTTTTTTTTTCCTGCTAAAACTTTTTATCTCCTCAGATAGAATTTTAGAGTGTTTTTATTACCCAGCTTGAAGTGAAATTGAATTGTGTGAAATAACTGATTGTCAAGGACATCTGAACAAATGAAGTATTCATTTTATTCAGAATCCATTGAAGGATTTCTTGATGTTTTTATTTAATTTGCTTCGTATCAAGGAGCTGAATTCCCCTTTGAGACACATCACGAAAGAAATAAAAGATTAATAAAATCCCAGGAAGTTCCTACATTCTTGCAGAGTTTGACAAAAAGACTTAATATTGTTCTGTTTCTTCCTCACAGATAGAGACCAATGTTTTCATAGCAGTGTTTCTCTTCACAAGCTCTCCAGTGCCCTGGGTACAAGTACTACAAGTTTATACATCAAAATCTGAGAATGATGATAAATATATCAAGCGGAGTATGTTTAAGTTAATGATACATATGTCCAAAGAATACAGTCTATATAAATTGTTTTATTTATATAGTGCCATTTGTAAAAGCTCTTTAAAACGACAAGATCTTCCTGCGGTTTCTAACATATCTGCTGAACTGAGAAAGCTGTATAATTTTTAAACTTAAACAAATATTTGCAAAGTTCAAAGTGATTCAATTCATTTTACAACCAAAAAGCTGAAAAAGCCATATTCAAAATCATGTAACAGAACTCAGCAACATAGATAAGTTTTCAGGTACTTGGATGTTTATTTTAATTGCATTCCCAATTTCTCACTTCCTTATTAAAGTCCATTCTCACCTTTTTTTTTCCTCCACAAATAACTCTAATTTTCTTTAATCAGCACCTCTTTTCAGCAGTTACATTATCCCATGTTTTGGACTGTAATGTACATGTATATTTAAAATTCTGTCATTGCCCTTTAATATTTGTCAGTGCACAAGACAGTATAACCTAAAACATTTTCTGACAAAAAGAAAAAGTACAGTATTATTAATGGAATATTTTAATTGTCATTCCAGATAGTTTTTAAGAGGCTCATATTACTGCATTCTGTAGAGGAGGTAGAATAAGGCAGATGTCCTAAATAATATGTATTATTTAGCAACTAGAACTTTCCTGAATATTTTTTCAAGGTAGTTTTATGGAAACTGCAAGGTTAGACACAAAGTCTGGGTCTCTTCACTGAGAAACTTGCTCAGTCCTACAGGAAAGCAAGCAATTTACTTAAAAAAGCTGAAGAACTCCATCACAATAAGGGGGCTTTTCAGAAATCCTGACAGATAAAAACTAAGCCATGGAAGCCTGGTAGAAATTCATGCATGCGAAAATTGAATAAGGAAATTTTTGAGGAACAGTTCATCTATGGGTAAATGCCTCCCCAATACTCCAGCACAGTTCAGAAGGTTGGATTATCACAATTGTATGACAGCCAGCCGTGAAACACAAATCTGCTGAAGGCTGGTATATACTACCCACTTGACATTTAAGAAAATCTGCGCAATTTTCTTCCACAGATTAGGTTTCTTAGCTCAGTGATGTAGACTGCTGCCTTTATCCTTATTTACTCTCTCCATTTCTTATACTGTATTGTGTGCCTGTGTACTGTTAGTATGATATAGATAATTTCTGCACAAAACTGGAACCCAATAAAAGCGTGAAGAAATGTCATAAAGAAACAATAAGGCAAGATACACATAATACATATGACAGTAAAATTCTGTCTTTTTTTGTCAGAGTTGAAACTGATTATAAACAGAGTCAACTTTTGGGGTTTTTAATTTTCAAAGGTTTGTATTGAAAAGATCAGGTCTGCCATGTTAGTTCAGAAAAACACCTGAAACTCAATAATTACCATAGGTACTAGATCAGCAAAAGAAAATAGGAAATGATACCATAAAACAAGCAGCTTTTTTGCTGCAGAGCCTGCGTGCTGTGTAGACAGAAACTTCAACTTGTTATGATGAATAAACATTAACTTAATTCCATTCGAATCAGTGAACACATTTTTTACTTACCCTGTTAAACTAACTCATCTGTGGTTAAGTCCAGCATGTGTAATGCTTTTACAGTGGAGGACTTAGTTCTAGAAAAAGCTATAAGCAAGAGAAAAGCCTCAGAGTCTCTCTCTCTCTATCTCTTTCTCTCTTTCTCTCTCTCTTATTTATATAAGTATAGATTCACACGTGCTGAATTGCTGAAATGTATTTCTGAAGAACTTGAAAGTATCATTAAATACATCTTGGAAAAAAAGAAAATATAGGCACTTATGGAATTAATTATTCTTCTCAAATATAACATTATTTTGACAGAAAAAGAAAGTAAGAAACAATTATAATGTAATAAATATGAATATTTTTGCTGCAAAAGCACAAATAACACAGTTGCCTCTATAAGCAGATATTCCAACAGAGTCAGAGTTACATATCATTTATATTGAAATGTCATGCTGCTCCAAAACATTTTATTGGAAAGTGTCTTCTTTCGATTTTCGGGAAAAATCCTAAGCCAGTTTTTGATAATAAGACTTAGGTGCTTATTTATAGAAAAAAATACTGCAATTCTATGCCTTTGTTAAATTCAAAACTTCCTGGGTAACTAACTATTGTTGTAATCAAAGCTATTGTAGTGTTCTAGGTGATACTTCATCAGTGCATTGAATTGGAGCCAGGAAGTGTAACAGGTCTTTAGTACAGCAACAGGTGAAGTTTTAAACAATACAGCCTCTGTGCAGTTGTCTAACCATGTGTGCCTTGCGTCATCTGAGCTGCATGAAGGTATAGCTCCCAGCATCCTGCTGCTGGTCTCTCTGTGATATTTGCCGGTCCCCTGTGGATGCCTCAGATGCCTGAGGGTTTCTCAGTGTGGCAGTGGCCACTCGGTTGAGGCAACTGAACGGAGCCCTAAAGGAACAGACAATGCTGAGAAAGGAGATTTGCTTCTCTCTGTCAGTGACAGAGCACCAGAATAGCAAGGAGTAGCTGTTCTAAATAAAGTACATCAGGAGGTGTATGACTGCACCTCAGTCTTTGGAGATCTAAATATTCTCACAGCCGTTAGATGTTTTAAATGAAACTGTCTCCATGAACACCTTCCTTTGCTGACTGCTGCAGTAAATGTATGCATACATTGAAAAACAATAAAATCATGGTTCTTAAATTAATAGAGTATTTTTGGCTTAGTATTTTTTCTTGCATGTGGTACTCCAAAATAATGCCTTACTTACCATCGTTTCTCAGTGTCAGAGGTGTAGGAGGACTCAAAACTCTGGCATTTGTCACTGTGTTTTTCACCAGGCATATATAGCTGCCAACATCAGATGTTTGCACTTTGGAGATGTAGAGATTGCCTGTTTCCTGAGAGATGAACCGCCTGCTATCCTCTGCCACAAATGATGGGAATTCATTAAATACCCAGCTATAGATGATCTCTAAAAAAATACAGAAAAAAAAAAAGAGAAACAATAATGTGTCATGTTAATGTATACACTCCATAAATATTCATTAACTTTATTTAAATAAACTAGAAAAAAAAAGCTAAAGGCTTTTTAAACTTATTTGTCTGGTTTAGAACTGAAGAGAAGATTTTTTTTGTCTCCTTGGAATTTTGAAAATAGCATAAGCATTTAGTCCATAAGTTCCCTGGGAAGACGGATTTAGTCCAGGAAAAAATAATTAAATTATTCAATAGACTCAGGAAACACCAGTAAAATATTACAGAATCAGAGTCACAGAATGGTAGGAGTTGGAAGGTACCTCTGGGGATCATCTAGTCCAACCTTGCTGCCCGCCTGGACAAGGTCCTGTGCAGCCTGCTCTAGGTGACCCTGCTTCGGGGGTTGGACTAGATGACCCACAGAGGTCCCTTCCAACCCCTAATATTCTGTGATTCTGTGTGATTCTGCCAAAGCAGTGTCACCTAGAGCAGGTTGCACAAGACATTGTCCAGATGGGTTTTGAACATCTCCAGAGAAGGAGACTCCACAACCACTCTGCGCAGCCTGTTCCAGTGTTCTGTCACCCTCACAGCAAAGAAGTTCTTCCTCATTATCATTAGATGATTCCCTTTTCTAATCTTTCATGTCAAGCCAAAATTATATCAAAGCATTTTTTCTCTACTTGTTCAAATTTGCAGTGAAATATGTCAAGCTGCTTCTTATAGAACTAGGGATGACTTTTGCAAGTGTGTGTATAAACAGTTTTTATTATGAACATCAGGAACATCAGTTTTTAAAATCAGCAGATTGCAACAAGTGTCCAACCTCTCTTGCAGGTGGTATTACTGCATGACACTTCCATCTTCTTCTACATCTGCTTCACTGAAGAATCTCAGAACCCTTTCTATATACAGCTTAAAGGTCTACGAACACAGAATAACTCCTTAAAACAAAGCTACCTACTGCTTTGCCTCGTAATCCGATGGAGCAAAGACTAATCAAAGTGATTTTTAATCATGGTAATTAAATCCAGTCCCTTGGTTCTTATTTTTATCCCATAAATCTTTCTGTTCACCTGAAAAGTATATACTTTTCCTTTTATATTCATAATAATTGGTTGATAAAAAAGAATATTTCCTATTATTCTGTATGAGATTATATCATGGTTTATTAAAAACCTAGATGCATTAATGTCTCAGCATTAGAAGTATCAGTAAAGTTAATGAGATTCTGATTTAGTAGGGAATTCCTTTCAGGGAATTATTCCTGTGGAGTTCCACAAATTCAGACATTAAAGCCTTAACCTTATGTATACTCTTCTACTTGTTGTTCTCCTGTCAATCTTATCTTCCACTGTTTCATTTTGTCTTCACACGTAAATAAAATAATCTTCACTACTTAAAATGGCACATTTGTTTTAAGTCAATTTCTTGCTTAATCTCCGCCCATGACAGTCTTTAAAGAAATTACTCCAAAATCAGAAAAGCCAAAGTTAGTTCAGGTGTATAAAATTGCTACTACTACTCCGAGATGCAAACTAATCCATTGGTATAGCAAGTTTTTTATCCCCACTACAGTCAAAATGTTTCTTGATATAAGTTGGAAAATGGACAGGTCAAAAGAGTGAGAGGAAACGCCTCAGAATTTAAATTTTCTGTATGCTTTTCTGCTAATGGTAGGAGAGGAACTGGTATAGCTCTTCCTGGCACAAGAAGTGTGAAACACATTAACGTCCTAGCCTCGGTCAGCTGTGCAGTTTGACTATAACTGTGTAGAAAGCATTAGAAATTCCAACTAATCTGTCCTTTCTGTCTTTATGTTATACCGTTCCCTGACACGGTGGTCAGAAAGGAATAGAAAAGCACAGTGACTTCTTTTTCAACCAACATAAGCCAATAGTGCAAGCAGTCATGTAGAGATGCAGGAAGTTCTGGATTAATTCTGAAGAAGTTCAATCTAGTCTTGAAGTCAGATGAAAATTTTCTCATGAAAAATGACGGTATCAGTACACAAATGCCATGTAAAGGGCTAAATATATTTACCTGACAGTAGGAGAAGACTTCTCCAAAACAGGGAACTAAGCTGCACACATTGACTTTTTGCTTAAAATTAAAAATTGTAATTCTGAGTGGTTACACAGGACCCTGAGGAATTCAGGGATCACAGAGAGCTCTCCGTGTGTCCAGAATTTCCTTCTTCTTCTGTCACGTTTCAGGCAAAATGCTTTTTAGCCAAAAATACTTGTCTCTGAAAATTTCATTGACACATTTTGCCATGATGTCTTATCTGGCAGTAATGATTCATGGCAGCATAAAACTTTACAAAGTGATGATGAACATACAAGTTCAAGGAAAATACATAGACTTTAACAGAAGACACCTGTTACTAATTCAAATGGAAGCAATCTGTCTCGCTAATTGCTCTGGCTTAAAAGTAGTTCAAACCTAATGTAAAGCAGTCATCATTGTGGGTTCATTGGTAGTTCGTGTAGAACAGATTTTTTTCCATTTGTAGCCTAAAAACACATGCAGTTAATTATTCATTTGTTAATTAGAACTACTCCTTAGGAACAGATCTCAGCCAACAAAGTTTTGTGCCTCTAAGGAAACACAATACTTAGTCTGTGCTGGTATTGAATCCAGGGGAATACTGTCATTTCGTCACCTAAATGATGTTTGCTGTTAAAAATGGAGTGATGGATGAATGGGTAGTGTGATAGAGCACTGAGAAAAAAGTAACAGAACTTCTGCCAAATCTAAAACTCAAATAATTTATGCTCTAAAGCTGCAGTTTATGCTTTTATTTGTACATACCTACAGCATCTGTATTCCAGCCAGGAGCCCAAACTCCAAAACATAGACAAAAGTGCTAACTCTTCTTGATCATTGTCAGCCCATTGTCATTGAAGGAATTACTCTTGTTTTTCATTTCTAAACAGAAAAAACCTGGGAATACACTTTCAAATACCTGAGGACTTTGCATCTGAATGCTCAGGTCTGGAACTGATTTGGAATTCTGAACCTTCTTTGCAAGTGATAAGCTCCTTACACACTTTATGAAATTTCTGTCCTATTAGACCTGATTAAAGAGTTCAGCTGATTCTTAAATATAATTTGAGAATTATGTCCATACAGTATGCATTGGCTTCAGTGGAAATATCTCAGGGAAACTGCAATTTCCAATGCACGCTGTGCAGAACAGTCAGAAGCAACCACAGCTGGCTTGGGATCTGGGGACCCAACAGTTTTTAGCTGACAGAAGTTGATGGATGGTCTTGCAGAAGTCATTTTACAAAAAGATGTTAACAGAATGACTGCAATTATGGGAAAATAGGTGTATGCTGACATTGATCCATTATACAAATGTCTCACACTTCTAAATTTGCAGCCATGGTGGAGGATGAAACATGCATTGATGTTCATATTCTGGGGTTCTGACTGTTGCTGATTTGTATGCCAACAAAATTAAAATTTAGCGTTCTTAAATCACAGAAATACTAATGAAGGCTGTCCAAGTACAAAACCTGGGTTTTTTGTTTTTGTTTTTTTTCTTCTGGCAGTGTCATGCATAAGAGAATACCCAGATGTTTGCAATGACATATCAAAGTAACTAATTAAGAGAGAATGACGGAGAATCAACCTCTAAAAAATTGTTGTCTGTTTATAGATGTCTGTCACCTATAGTACACACACAGTAAAATATTCTGAAATAACAATGGGTGTAGTTAGATGCCACAAGTCCCACATCAGCTCAGCACAGGAGCACATATAAACTACAAGAAGAGAGGCTTGCATTTAAATAATATCTGAAATCCCACTCTTACAAAACGGTGAACTGCTGAGTGAATCTTTTGAATTTCAGAACAAGAAGCCTAAGACCAAACAGATGACACTGGGCCTATTTGTACACAGCTCACTGCAGTTGTTAGTGAACTTCAAACTTTCCTAGAACGGTTTCCGTCAAAAGATTTTAGAACCACTGTCATTCAGCTAAGCAGAAAACACAACTGCCATTGTATTAACTTTTTAATGGCAGACTAAACTCCAGAGATGCATCTCAAGCCTGACAGGTAAATAACAATGGCCTTCAAGAGATTTTGAAGCTAAAAGTCTGTGCTAACAAAATCTAAATAAACCAAACTATAACTGTAAAATCAGAAAGTAATTACTCTAGATAGGAACCCTCCGAAGTAATTTCCTTTTGAGAAAAACCTGAGTAAATGGTTTCTCCATGCTGTACTCATTTTGCTTTCAACGGGCAAATAAATAATTAAGTGAAAATAGGAAACTGTGAATACTGCAGTGTACAGAAGTCTAGAGTATTTTTACAGAATATATGCTGAGTTTATTTTTTATTTTTATACTCCTCTATTTTATTTTTAATGTGACACCTATGACAAAACCACAAAGATAATGCAGAGTCCTTTCTGGAAATTACTGTTGACTCCCAACACAAAAGAAACTTTTATGCAGATACTGTTTGTCAACACAAAACAGAAACAGAGACTAAAAAGCCAGAGAAATCATGAATTATAGAAGCAGTTACATATTGGCATTCTCCTGTGGCTTGGGCTGGAGGACTCTTCCACTGGTAAGTTCTGTTATACACAAAGTCTTGGTGTGAAAATGATTTAAATCAGTTTGGTAACCACAAAACTTGTATTTCCTTTTATAAATGACCAGCCTTGTTTACAGAAGAATGTCTCCAACGAGCTTTGTATCTGTTTTCTGAGGTCATTTGGAAAGTCTTCTAAATGTCTGATTTGTTTCTGTGTTTTATTAAGTACCTTTTAGTGTGCTGTATAGGTGAAAATCCAGGTCACTTGGTGATAAAGTAGTGAGAAGACAGCATCTATCTCCTGCCAAAAGGAATTTATGGTGTGAAATTTAGTTTGCCCTAATTTGTTAAACTATTTTTGTAGATCTATTTTTTCTGTTTAACAACACTAATTCTTAAACTGTCACAACGCGTCGTACTTCCCTTCATGGATGAAGCTGGAATACTGATGTATCAGCATTTTTGTTAGTGCTGTGTTGTGCTTTTGGAGATATCATTCTGATGCAGAAAATGTCAGTACTATGGCAAAGCAAAAGTCTTTCTGTCATTGTCAGTCAGAAAGAAATAACCCCTTCAGTATTACAAGAAGAGCTATGCTGCATAACACCAAATATTCACTCCTGTGTTTGTTAGTACCTGAATGTTTCCCAGATTTGCTTCAAGGCTTTTCTCCTGAAAAATTTCTCGTGACGTCCTTTTAACATGAGGTTTCTGGACAGCTTTTTCATCAGTCCTGTGCGCTAAGTGGTATTTCGGGTGGCAAGTGAGGACATAACAAGAAAGCTGCCATACAAACACCTTTACGGCCACCTAAAATCTAAATGTACGGTCCATACAGTGGTAAAATATTGCATCTTCAGGGGCAAAGCATGCAAACATAGATTGCACAATTCCACTTCTGTGGAGTTATGATGTTTTACAAGAAATAAATCTGTTTTGTGTCTTCATTGTGAGAGATATAGTATTCAATCTCCTTCAGTACCGTGTTGGGAAAATATATTTCTCTTCATCTTTTTAGGATTTCCTCTGATTACTCCAGTTCCACAAGATGGCAGTACTTGATGAATAAATGATATTGATGCCTGATGACAGCCAAAATCTGAGATAATCTGGAAGTTTTAGCAACTCTGAAGAAGTTGCTTCATCTCTTTTTTTTTTGTTTATAAGAAAAGTAATAAAAAGTAGACTCAAGATTACAGGCTGCATTTACTATACATAGCTATAAACCATGAACTTTGCATGATGGCTTCACTCTACCATTCAGAAATTTTATGTTTAAACAAAATAAAGTATCAGGAAAAAATATGCCTAAATGTTTCCTGTTGAAAATACTAAACCTTATTTTGTCTCCAGCCCAGTTTTCACCTTTGTTGTCACACAGTTTGGATACTCTGTGTACCAGCCGCAGAATAAGGGTCCGTTATGTGGCACTCTCTAATGATGGAGAACACCTCACATTTAGAGGGGGTACGGTTCTTTTTAGCTAAGATGAATGACAACAATGTGTTGTTTCTCCAGCCTCCCACCACAACCAGATAAATAATTTTGGTACATTTCTTTGTGCTGCTGTGTCTTATTATCTGTACTCATTAATCCTTCAAGAAAATACTTAATGAAGGTAATTTATTTGTTGCATTGTAATGCATACACGTAGAGCAAAGAGATGTTGTCAGTTTATCAACTAGCAATGAAATTACTTCTTTTCTGCTCTGGGGGCTCCGTATCTACTGCTCACTTACCTGGAACACAATTCTACCAATCACATATTTGTCTTTGTTCAGACTTAATTATAGTGGTAAATCTTCAAATATTTTCTTTATTATAACCATTCACAGAGCCAGTAACTAAAAATATGGTATGAAAAGTGTACTGTCAGGACTGATCTTGTACTGGAGAACACAAATATTCTATTGTCATTACCAGCGCACACAGCCAATACAGTAACATTTGTACCTTTGACTTGTATGAAATGTAGCCAGTCGTTGAAACTCCTAAAGACCAATGAAATCTCTTTCTCATACGTATGCTCTTTAAAGAGATCACATGTCATACAACAAAAATATGGCTTCTGGAAAGGGATTCTAGATAATTATGTATGTTTGCTTGTCACTGGCAAGATTTTCACATATAAAAAATCTGTTCCAGAAAGAATCAAAATATTATGATCAAAAGGAACTCAAAACCACATCTTCTTCAGGTACTTCTTTTGCCCTCAGGCAAGATCAGATATTCTCAGCTCAATCTTCAAAAATGTCTGGTGAGTTATATTCCTAAATCTAGATCTTCACAAGAATCTGTTCCATCGCTCAATTAATAATTAGAAAGTTTTACTTAATATTTGTGCGTAATTCCCTTTTTTTAATACTGTTTATTATTTACTCAACTTATTATATTGAAAGTATTGAAAACACTTCATTGATGACCTATACCAAAGTTTTACTGTTACATTGAAGACCATTACCCTTGTGTGTATCAGGCTTCTGTTTTCGAGGCTAGATCAGCCAAATCTCTTCATCTTTTCCTTAGAAGTCATGGTTTTGAATTCTCTACTTTGTGGTGTTGTTGTCATCTCTACTACCTTTCTACGTCTTGTAATGTAAGATCCAAAACTGGACATGGTGTTCTATTTCAGACAATAACATCATTGATAATGGGAATGATTAAGTCTCACATCCTCTATAGGTAGCAGTCTTCTTAGTATGTCCTAGAATTGAAGTATGCAATTTTCCATTCTACTAAATATTCCACTTTCTGTAACAGCTGTACTTTTCTAAGGAAGAATGTTATTTAATCACTTATTTCCCTTTATTCTATCTGTAAATTTGATGTGTGGTAAGTATAGTAACCTACATTTTGCTGATTTTTGTGTTACTCATTGTAAGTAATTTCTCCAATGTACTGATCCTTTTGGATTCTTATTCTGTGCTCTGCAGAGATTGTAACCTCTTGTAGCTTGGAGTCATTCACAAATGTTAAACATGCCTTTCTTTGCACTAGGCCACTAAAACATTCAAACTAAAAATATAAATATGGTGTAATTTGTTCTTGACAAATCTGTATTAGTTGTTTCTTAACACTTCGTTATCATCTTATTGACTACAAATTCAGATCACAGTAACTTTGCGGAACTTAAACTCAGTCTGACTATGGGCCCTCCTTTATTTAAAAAAAAAAAAGAAAAAAGCTCCATTTTATTTTATTCACATATTTCAAAATAATTTTTGAGAAACCATGCTCTCAGTAACTTTTTCATGTAAAGGAATGCTTAGACATGGTATAATTTCAAAATTTACAGGCATTTTATCAGTATACATTGTTGTCATATAATTAAAGAAAATGTGAAAATGACATAAATTTATACAAAAAAGCTGATGGTGGAAACAAATAAGTTTGTGGCTAGTACTGAAAGAAGTTTTTTGAGAAGGAAAAACACTGAGGAGAGAAAACTGACCACAAAGCAGAAAAACTATAAATAGGATGTTTTAAAAATCTTTTGAAAGCAAATAAAAGAATTCTAACAACAGATCTGCTATTGATACTCATCTGTTATTAAGTAGGGATGAAAATCAATGCTTATGTAGAAAAATCCTGAATGCTCCAGACAAAAATTGAGGATCTATATTTTACAACATATCAGGTAACGCAGATGTCACTGTACAATGCTGTTTTCTACGAAAAGCAGAAAAAAAGTGGATGGTAAAAACCAATAAAGTTAAACAGTCTAAATAAGTAATACCAGAGAATGCAATTCAGAATTTAAGCATTAGCTTTGCAGCTCTTGTAATCAATACTACTGACTTTACATAACTATTGAAACATCTATGGCCAGCAGCACTAGGGAAGTGATAATCCCTATGTATTCAGCGCTGGTGAGGCTGCACCTTGAGTACTGTGTTCAGTTTTGTGCCCTTCACTACAAGAAAGACATGGAGTTGCCAGAGTGTGTCCAGACAAGGGCAACGAGGCTGGTGAGGGGTCTAGAGCACAAGTCCTGTGAGGAGTGACTGAGGGAACTGGGTTTGTTTAGCCTGGAGACAAGGAAGCTGAGGGGAGAGCCTATCACTCTCCACAACTACCTGAAAGGAGATTGTAAGGAGGTGAGTGTTGGTCTCTTCTCCCAAGGAGCAAGTGATAGGACAAGAGAAAATGTCCTCAAGTTGTGCCAGGGGAGGTTTAGATTTGATATTAGGAAAAATTTCTTCACCGAAAGAGTGGTTAAGCATTGCAACAAGCTACCCAGGGAAGTGGGATGAGGCACCATCCCTGAAGGTATTTAGGATATACACAGATGTTGTGCTTAGGGACATTGGACTCAGTGATCTTAGGGGTCTTTTCCAACCTAACTGATTCTATGATTCTATGATTAGTAATTTCCAAAGACAAGAATGAGAGATAGTTTTTGCTTAACATTAGAAATGATAATCAGTAAAACCACATCATAAAGTCATTAGCTTCCATCTTAGATGAAATAATTCATTGACTGATATGAGATTTGATTAATATCTGGTTTAAAAAGTGAGATATAATTAACAATATTGGAAGAAAATAAATCTAGTCAAGCTCACTCAGTATGTTTTGACTGTTCTTTTTATTGCCAAATACAGCAAAGTTTCTGTACTGTAGCCATAAGTCATATTTTATAAAAGAGTACATTGGTGAAAAAGAATTTGGATAACCTCAAAATTAACTTATTGTTCATTGAAAGGATTAAAAACTGACTGCAAAGCGTGATCAAAAGGATCATTTCTGGAACCCTTTGTCCTCTACTGCTGAACATTTTAACAGTTAAAAACAAACCTATGTTGTTTTAATCACTGATCTACAGGAGAAATAAAATTGGACAGTGACTCTGTTTTGGGTAGCTTAATATTATTAGAGCCTTTTTTATGATGAAAATGTGTTAAATGTACAGTAACACAAGTTGATTATTTCTTAATAATTTGAACGAACAAGAATTCTGTGGTAATAACTAAACAACTTCTGTACTTGTGAAAAGTGTGGCATTGGAAAATAACGAGGATATTGTTTAATACTCAGGAACACCGCTGTAAAGAGTACTTGTATGTGGAAATTTTTTTCTCTGGCAAAATGTTCATCAGATTTTAAAATTTTTTTCTTCCTCTTTTCTCTTTCACACTTTACATCTCTCTTGTTCTCTGATCATGCTGCGATACATGATTTTCTCTATGTTTTGATGCCACTGGTGTGATAGTTACTCTGGCATGGTCTACTTCTTCTTACGCAAGTCTGCTGCAGGTGTGAGCATAATGAAAAGTCATATTCCAGAGCAGTGTTAGCTGCATGAACCCCAGAATCCTGCAACCAAGTGGGCTGCTGCATTACATGGAGATTGCATTTTATGGCTACTTCAAAGACACCAACAGATTAATGCATTTCAAAGGCATAACTAGGATACTCATAAAAAGAAAATTATAGGATGATGATCATCTGAATTTGTGGAATATCTCTCTGTCAAATGCAAGAGTGACATTATCTCTTTTTCAGCTGAGAGATGCAAAATTTCTGCATCCCTAGATTTCCTCCACTCATCATTTAACAACAGAAGTGCTGTTAAGCTAATTCTGCAATTTGGCTGAAAATATTCACTAACACTCCAGTTCTCAGAATATCAGTCTCTCAGGGAGTTTATATGTGTGTTTCAATTTGGCTTTTTGTATTTCCAAGAAAGAAAGCAACTTGAATTTCTCACTTTATCCCTCATTCACCTTGATTCCTAATGCCAGGAAGGATTAATAGTACCAGAAAAATTAATTAACAAGATTTATTTTCAGGCTTCCAGGTGCAGAAATGAAAATAAAAGGCTACTACAGTTCTAGTTTATACTTCAGAACACGATCTTTTCTAACAGCGTTCGGCAGTCTTTACATGCAGCTGTTGTCATAGGAATTGTACTGGCAAAAACTGAATACTTGGAGTTTGTAGTTGCCTTTGTATGGCTGCACATATTGAACTTAAGGTACACCCTACTGCCTCTCTGCTTTATATTCTCTTGGTGCTAGGTATTTTAATCCAAATTTAAAGGCTTTTACTGAGTCGGTCTGCAGGTCAGTGTTTGGTGAATTCCACCATGGCCATGGCATGATATGAGTGATGGATCTTCCTTGGGCCTGCTCCTTTGCTTCTATGATATTTATTATCCTAAGATCTCAAATCACGGGTAGTACCGTTATCATCACATTTGCACGGGAAAATTGAAGAAGTTGGAAGTGACTTCCCAGCAGTCAGGAATCCAGCTATATTCAAAGTGAAATCTCCACTAATACATAATTCTTTTAATTTCTAATATTCTTTCCTCTCCTCACCATCTCTGTACATCTACAAGAAATGCCAAAACACACACAAAAAAGTTATAGTAAACGAATCCTTAGGAGTTGTGTAGATGAACATCGGAGATGAACAGCTGCCCCCTCATCTTCCCTCTGAATTTGCTTTTCAAACATTCAAAAATAATTAGTATAAAGCACACAAAAGTTTGGTTCTAGTGCAAGGTCTAGTGTTCAGTTCCTTTTTGGTAAATTTTCTAAGCTTAAAGGTACTAAGGAATGGATCCTCCATTATATCTTTCTGAACACAATGGAACATGTGAACATATGCTCGAGAGAATAAGATAAAACAAAATTTATAGTCCCCAAAAGACAATTTTTAAGTATTAAGAATGACAGTGACAGATGATTTTTTTCACCTTAATTAAAAAATAACTCAAAGTGTAGATGAAAAGGAAGATACATGTCACATTAACAAACTGCCCTAGAATGTTGATGATGTTGTTCAACCATGTTGTACAAATAAATCACTACAAATAACCTCAGCAACAATCAATCATTTAAAATTTAACAATGTAGAGACTGTAACTCTTACCTGTTTCTACATACAGACAATACACTGTTGAGTCCCTCTACACTTTGTTCTGCACTACTGGAAATCCAGTGAACTACTTCCATCCATCTTCTACTTGTCACATAATGGTTATTTCGCGATAATATATAGCCTTCTGTTGTCTTACTTTCAGCCTAGGGTAGTGTCCCATGATTTTAATCTCTCCTCCTCAACCCCTTAGCAACAGCAGTCAAAGTGACACCTGATGTGCCACATTACATATACATATCACATGAAAAAAGCAGACTCTTGTCCAACTCTCCCTAATTTTTCTTTTCTAAAATATAAATTATTATTAAAATGGTGCAAGCAACAGGCAATTCTGCTCCCTCCTATGCTGAGTACATACATGGTCTTCCATAGACTAATTCTGTTTTTCAAAGCCCTTTTTCTTTTGGGCTTGAAGCATGATGTTGTAAAGTCACAGCGTCTGGACAGTAAATCAATGCAATTATAGTCTTTTCTTGAATTATTCTTTGGAGATCATCCTCTGTAAAATGGGTAGTGCTCCTTCCTTCCATCTTGCATTCTGCAGAGCTGAAAATAGACTTCAGGATTGAAACTACACAGTAGTTTGCTAAACTCCCAAAGGAGCTTGTGGTTCTGCAGGAAAAGCAAACTGAGACAAAGCCTTCATCAGTATTATCTATACCCTTTTTTCCATTCTCCTTTCTTCTTCCTGAATTTTTATCCCAGCAGTATCCAATGGAAGATTTTCTTAATCGTCGAACAAGGAAAATACTATGAAAATTAACACTTCAGTAAACCAGAAAATGAAATTAAATTTCCCAGCTACAGATTCTCTGCTCTAGGGTAAGAGCATCAATGCAACATGAATTGTATTAGCTGGCTAATGAAGTCATCAGCAATGATTTTAACAATATTGGAACATAGCATGAGAACACGGAAGATAGAAGTGGGCAATCAAATTATCAGAATTAAGTGTGATATTAATTATTACATAGTTAAAAAGATGATACTGTGATCAAAAAGAAGTCACTTTTCCGCAGTTATTGCTCTGGAAAACACCTTTTGTTGTCAGAAGATAAAGGATGAACATGTGCTGCTGCACAGGGGTTTGGATTTGGCTCTAATCATTCTGATTTTTATCTGAAGTCTAAGATATTATGCTTACATCTACTCGGATATTTTCTTCTTGAGAAATCCAAGCAATTGCCTTTAACGTATTTACTGTTAAGTTAAAACTACCTTCAAGCCAGTTACAATTGTATTGGATAGGAAAAAAGAACATAAATGCATCCAGGTATATATTTCTAAACAGTTTATAGTTTCCCCTTTGAAAAATATAAATGAAAACTACATACACCAACTAGAATTGTTTTCATACACCTTCATTTATTTGGAACAATCTTCCTGAACTGATTAAATAAGGCTATACAAAAATCTATGTCTCATTAAGCACAGTATCACCTCAAATGGTTGTAAGTTCACTTTCATATTGTACTTACAAAATAAGGAATAACTGACTTTATTATATAGGGAAACTTGTTAATGGTATCTTATAGAACTCAGATCAGTTCAGTCCAAAGCCTTCTCCTTCTGAATCAAGAATGACCTCCTAACATTTTCAGTAGTCATCTCTACCACAATCATTGTTGAACTCATTCAGTCATGCCTAATCTGGAAGAGTTGCATTTTCTGAAAACTCCACTGTTTTCATCCTTTTTTTCAATCCTTAGAGATATTCCCACAATGGTAATGGAGAGAAAAAGCTAGACTCCAGACTTACAGAAATTAATCATTTCTCACCTCTTCCTCCTTCTTATGTTTGCTCTTGTTTCATCTGTCTGATCAGCATTGTCTTTCTGGCTGCTCCTCCTTAGTTACATTGATTAACATGTGCACTCTCACTGTTCTTTCGCATGGTATGAAGTAGAGAGGTAATTGGGATTAATTAGGAATGTTCTATCTTAAACATTTTACTAATTGACATGTTTGTAAAATGATATTGTTCCAGCCAGTAGCTTAGTAAAACATCAGAACTGAATAGTAAATGGTTCTAATAGGAAGGTTATTAGGGTAAGTTAGTGTTAGGGTTAGGGTTTATTATTATATATTTCTTATTATTTAGGGTTTGTTATTATAACCCTAACCCTTCCTACCATTTCCTACTTTAATTGTTACCCCTACAATACTAGTTGCAGAAATGAGGTTGTGATACCGTGAACATACATTTCTGTTAAACCTGGCAAGACAATGCTGTCTTGTTTAATCACTAGACTGAGGGGTTCCTGATAGTTATGTCTAATTTGTTGAGACATCTCAGTAACAGGCTAGTAACTTGTCTCTAGGGAAGAGGAGCTTGCCCATTCCCAAAACTTTTCATCATTATTGTCTGATTTGTCAAGCTGCAGACTAATAGCTACATATGGCTGGTGCCTGAAAGGTAATTGAGCACAAGCCTAAGGGCCAACACACTCAATGCATTTTTTAAATTAATTAACCTCCTGTGCTTCCTCCCTCTTCTCTTGGTATCTCCTTTCACTTTGATTGTGCTGCACTGGAAGCTGGAGTAATATCTGTTGACAATAGCGTGGCTGTGAAACTACAGCATGTGTCCCTTAAGAAGAGACCTGTCAGGTCTACCCCTTCATCCAACCTTGTGCGCTGCCTTAATTGGCCAAGGTCAGCCAGCTTTCTCTCCTTACATTTTCGTGGTCGCTGAGGGGAAGAACAGTTCCAGTGAGTGATCCAGTTGGACTAGGAACACTAAACTTTCAGTTTCTAGTGTAGTTTAGCATACTTTTTGAAAAAATTATTAGTGTTTTTAAGGGAGCGGAGATGATTTATCAACGGTAAAATCATTTGGAAGAGTTTCTTTTTTACAATACCAAATTACAAGTTTCTTGGGAGAATTTACTACAGTTGGCCCAGTAATGCATTTTTGTTCATGTATTGCTTTTCAAATTAGTTTAAAAAATAATAATAAGAGAAAATCTAGACTTCTATTTCAAGAAAGTTTAAATCAATAATAACTTTTTATTCGTATGCCTAGAAATCAGGGCACATGCAGATCACTAAAATGTAATTAAAATCTAGTAACAACACATTTCCAACAGACTGGGAGTAACTCCTCATTGGCAAACATAGCTTGTTACAATGCTACCCTACAGAAAATTCTGTCATTCCCAAACTCTTTAGTTTCATATCCTCAGATGCATGCCTTCAACAAGATTGAGGAAGAAAAACCTATAAAGCGCTCCAGGGAACTCAGCAGCAAAATTACTGGTCATGCTTTGAGTAATGAAAAGACCACAGAAAAAAAAAAGTGAAGTTAATTGTGTTTGTTCGTTCCGTAATGAAAACTACAGGCATAGTCATCAATCAGTTACACAAATAAAGAATACAGATTCCTATACTGAGCCATGTCAGAAGCCATGGATATTCACTTTAATGATAGCACACATGGGATTCTTCATTACTGGACAAGAAAGTTACAAAAGAGTTCTAGTAAAAGTGATAAAGTCAGGGATGCAAGAGGGAAGCATCTGTATGATTCTTCCAGGGAAAAATGTGGATGAAGCAAAGAGATGACCCTGTGGATGTAAACCAGAATTAGGACAGGAATATAGAGTTTAAAGGACTGTGAAAGTGCATTCTAACACTTATTTTTTCTCCCATTATTGAAAAGCAAAGTTCAAGATTTGTTAGCATTCAGTTAAAGTCAAATAAACACAAAAGGCCAATCAGTCTCACCTCTGTGCCCAGCAAGATCATGGAGCAGATCCTCCTGGAAAATATGCTAAGGCACATGGAAATTAAGGAGGTGATTGGTGACAACCAGCATCATTTCACCCAGGGCAAATCATGCCTGACAAATTTAGTGGCCTTCTATGACAGCATTACAGAGTAGGTGGATAAGTGAAGAGCAACTGAATTAAATGGATGAAGAACAAACTATGACATGCAATTATGAGAGAAATAAAACAGAGTTAAGATAGGTGTCCTGTACGTCTTTATACAGATTCTCTTACTACAGTTCAACTCTTTGTTAAGTCTAGGACACATATCTGGCTTCCATTTTACCATTAATATGAGTCTTAAGAAACAAATCCCCAAACCCTGAACTTCAGTGTTCTTCTAAATCTTACTTTTGCTAGTAGAATGAGAATCATCAGGGTATTGTACAGTTCTAGCAGGCCTAGCAGTTGGGAGGAGATGATAGTTACGTCCAGTGAATGTGAAATGTTCCATTTGCGATCACCAGTTTCACACATTTTCACCTCTACAAACTACTAATAGAAGCTACTCATTGAGGACTGTACTAAGTTCTGCTTATCTTAAGCAAGAGTACCAGTTGAAGGCATGACCTGTGCAGCTGTTGTTTTGTGAATACTGCAAGTGGCCAGTGGTTCCTCTCCCAGGAAGCAAATTATGTAACTTTCTATACTAAAGTTGATTTGAAAAGTTGTGTTTGAAAAAACGTATCGTAGAAAAAATCTGGATGTTACTTTATTGTTTAATACATACAGAAATATATTGATATCACAAATCATGGTCAGGAAGAAATCTCACCTGTAGTGACAGGTTAACATGATGAAGTAGGATCCAGTCATGCGTAGAGAGACATGGAGATTCAGAGGTTTGAGTTCATGCAGACTTCGTATGATTTTGAAGAAACTGATAATGACTAGATCCACATAAATAAGGAAGTTCTCTAACGTTGTGCACTCGAATGCCACTGTTAGGTGCCTGGATCCTGGGACTGAATCCACAGCCTTAAGATAACCTTGTTACCTTCATATGAGTCAAGTTAGACATCTGTGAATTGCATTTGCAAAAGCCAACTTAGTAAATGGAGAGTCAGAGGGTGTATGGATGCCTTCAAAACAGAACTTGCTGTGTCCTGCATGCAGATACCTGAGACAATTACATGTAAACTGGCTAACGAGTGTACTGAGGGCAGTACAGTCCAAATGTAACAATCTTGTTATCATAACTAATTTGCCTGGGGAGGTCTGCTTCTAACAATTCTGTACCTGAATGAGGTCATTTAGAGCCTGCCTCATTATTTCTATGCATAATTTGTGCAGTATCGGCCTAACCAGGAGAGTTCTAGCTAAAGAGCTACTGCACTTCAGTTGGACTTGGGTTTCTACTTGTGTTGGACCTTCAGTCCAAAGCTGCAGTTTTAACACAAATATAGCTTTCAGATTCCTTTTGCAGACCCGGAGCAGTGAGAAGTATTTGGTTTGTGTTTACTTGAAAAGCGGTTTTCTGTGTATGTCCAACGTACATATGAACAGGAGCCCAGAACAACTTAAAAAAACGTTATCTGATGTGACTTTCTCCAATTATATGAGGACTAGGACAGCTATTTACGACATAGAAGAACAGGACAAAATCTCTTAGACCTTGGTAGAAAGAATTTTATTTCAGCAGCTTGCCAGTTTAGCAACACACTATTGCAGACACCCAGAAGATGCATGAGGAGGACTGTGGTCCCCATAGCACTGGAATTAATCATCATTGGTGAAGCATTTCTCATGGAAACTAGAGTTTTATAACACTAAAGGGGAGGCATAAAAGATGCAGCCTAGAATACAGTTTCCAAACTGGGTAAGATCAACTTTGTCCTTTAGAAAGAGATAAAAAAAAGTTACAGTTTAACATCTGTACAGATGTTACGTGCTGTGGAAAGACGATGTAGCAGCGCTCCCTCCAGACGTCAGCATTGTTTTGAGGCGGGTGGGAGCATGCATCTGCCTTCCCCTGCGCGCATCAGGGCTGTTCTCTTTCTAACAATGAGAATCGTTGTTCTCTATCAAGCTCATACTGAAAGCTTTGAATAAAAGCCTTAAAAAACTCAGCTGAAAGTATTAATTCTGAGGGAAACATTTAAATCTTGATGAAATCTTCCATTCATTTTTAATCTCGCTATGGTAAACCTTGCAATTAAGATGATTAAATGACTGAATAAAACTCTATATTTACATCCTTTAAACTGCCACAATGTAAAGCTGTAATCCTGTTCACGGAGAAAAGCAGTAGAGGCTTTTTAAAAGGGAGACCTCAAATAAAGCTTGTTCTTTAAGCTGTTGGTAATTAATGAAAATCTCACTTTCTCACTTAGGAAGATTACCCAAGAGTTAATTATCTAGGAAACCCATCCTGGAGAAGAAAATTGATGGGGGCTGAGGAAGAACTATCCTGTGTTATGGAAGGAAAAAAAAAAAAGATAAAATGTTATGTGTGTGGATTATCAAGTTAACCATGATTAATATATTTCACAAGGAACAACTTAAGCATTTGCAACAAGAAAAATATTAGTGGAAAAGCTTCTGTAGTAGACACATTAAAATGACACAGGACTCCCACTGAAGTCAGAGGAAACATTTTTTTGAGTAATGATCCAGGAAAAACAGGAGGTGAGAATTTGTTGGTGGCTGTGTGTCATAAGGAATCTGCACAAAATCTTTTTCATTTAACATATTTTCCTTCCACATTATGAAAGACAGCATAGTCTTTCCCAAAAAACTCCCTTATTTTGCTGCTCAGGTATTTCTCAGCAAAGGTGAAGATAACTTAACAAACTCATTTATTAAAACCAAGAAATAATTCTCTCATCTGAATCTGCACTGCAAATATTCTGAATATATTTCTAGTGTGCTTTTTATTTTTCTTCTTTCCTCTGTAAAATATTTGGACAACAATCTAATGAAAACTTACATGAACAATCTATATATATCACAAGTTTGTGTGTGTTTGTTTATTGCACTACTTCTTGATAATGTATCACAGCATTAATAAACATAAATCAACTCTGTATACGTATGAAACTTGTTTTCTTATTAAATTCTTGTCAAAATAAGTTAGTGTAGTATATTTTCAGTCAGTGATTCTTTGTAGAGACTTTCAGATTTTTCTAGAATTGCATTCTGTAAGAATGGAATGTAGGTATTATTCAATCAAAAGTATTTACCTTCTATTTGAAAACACTCTAATAAACCTAAATCTCTTTTAATATAGTGTTCTTTCACTAAGTTGTTTTTCTTTTCCTACAATGATGTTATTTTCTAAAAGGACTCAATCCTGAAACTCTTAGGCAAGTTTGTAAGTAGTTATTGACTTCGGAGGTTGAGGAATGGGATTCTGTTGAAGGATGAATTGCTTACAAGGTTGTGGAGAATGATTAGGTTTGATACTGTATCATGGATTTATCTCCTGGGATAAGTAAGTCAAAATTATTTCTGAAGGTGCTGATCAATGAATAAATCAATATAGAAGAGCTTGTGGTGTTCATCCACAAAAAATCCTGTATCATCAAAAACACCACATAACTCATGGTCTTGTTAATGTTAGATATTCACACATTTCAAGCATGCTTTAAATAGTCGTTAGCTTATATATATCCACTACAATAGCTTAGTATTCACTTGAAATTTTGTCTCCCAGGTGATTTTAAGGGTCAAAATTTCTTAGGACTATCTAGAAGACAATATCATCTTTGCAAATCAGACACAGAAACTGATATGGAGTATCCAGAAACTGAATGCTTTAAAAAAATAAATTTAAAAATGCATTTTAGACGTTCTTTCACACAAATCCTTGAAGTTCCTCCGCTCTGCAAAAGCATTTTGTAGCTGGAAGAGAAGTTTCATATTTGCTTCTTAATTTCAGAATTTAACTCACACAACTCCTCCTTAAAGTTCTGCTTTTCTCCAGAATTATTTTTTAGAAGCTGACTGATCTGGTAGTCGTCTTTCATTAATGTCTTGTACCTTATTTTACGAGCTTTGTGGAACGATTTAGTGTTGAAAAGTCACCAGGTATAGAATTTTTTGGAAGGCCCATGGAGGTAGATCTCCCCTTTCCCAAGGCTTTCCAGCTACTGTACTAATACTACTTGCAGTCCCATTGCCGTACCACAAGGACTTACAGCCCCTCTGTATTTTGCAAGTAGGGAGCTGGAGGGATATTGCATGTGATTCTGCATTACAGAATCATAGAATCATAGAATCATTAAGGTTGGAAAAGACCTCTAAGCTCAACAAGTCCAAGTGTCAACACAACACCACCATGCCTGCTAAACCTTGTCCTGAACTGCATCATCTACACATTTTTTTAACTCCTCCAGGGATGGGGACTCAACCACCTCCCTGGGCAGCCTATTCCAATGTCTGACCTCTCTTTCAGTAAAGAAATTTTTCCTAGTATCTATTCTAAATCTCCCCTGATGCAACTTGGGGCCATTGTCTCTCGTCCTATCGCTAGTTACTTGGGAGAAGAGACCACCACCCACCTCACCACAACCTCCTTTCAGGTAGATGTAGAGAGCAAGAAGGTCCCTCCTCAGCCTCCTCTTCTGCAAACAAAACAGCCCCAGTTCCCTAAGCCGCTCCTCGTAAGACTTGTTCTCTAGACTCCTCATCAGCCTCGTTGCTCTTCTCTGGACATGCTCCAGCACCTCAAAGTCCTTCTTGTAGTGAGGGGCCCAGAACTGAACACACTACTTGAGGTGTGTCCTCACCAGTTCTGAGTACAGGGGCACGATCATTATTACATGATGATCAAAAGAAAGGAAGGCCAATTCCCCTTCCCATTCACATGAAGTCACGTTTACATCTGCATAGCAATGCAATTTTTCATCTTTCAGTGATTATTCCTTTACACTGCAGAACATTTCCTGGCATAGCTATGGTGATGAAATAATGCCAACAGTGGCTCAAAATATTTTTCTGTAAGAGAATTTCCTGCTGGCATAGCATACTGGTGCTCAAACAATATAAACTAAACCAACTGAATGCTCTGTGTGTGCACAGCAGTTTCCACAGCAAGGGTTTTGCTGGCCCAGTGATGAAGATGAAAAACACTAGTTTTTCACCATCAAAGGTAATGTGCATGTTACAGTAGAACATTGCTTTGGAATCTGTCTAAATAGAAGTTTAAAAGCATAATTTTAGGGAAAAATTTGTAAACATTTTGATGACATATAAGGTGCATTTTGGGGAACGACAGCTGTTAAAACATGTATGACTCCTTGACTATTGATACCCATCTATCCTTACACTCTCAGTTTGTTTGGGGAAATCAAATTCAGCTATGGTGTTGAAACTGTCTCTCACTTTTTCTGCCTAAGTTTTTTCTCTCTCCGTTTAGTTATCATAATCAATCCTAAAGATTATGCACTCGACTCCATCATGTAGAGACTGTAGCATCAAACTCAGAAATAAAGACAACCATAATAACAGAATGTACTCAGACGAGGGAAAAGCAGAGAGGTGGCCGGAAGGTAACAAGTGTTAATTATGTTGATAATTGTAATACAGTAATAACATTCATTCTAAAATAAACAGAAACTGAACACATTTCTCTAACAGAATCTCAGAGGAGTTTTTCTTTTCTGCAACCCTTCCATCTGCAATGTGACTTTTTTCCAGGGAAAAAAGTTTTTAGAGGAATTAAAAATCCCCTCAGCACAGATCTCATTCCCCAAAGAGGAAAAGGATAGGTTATACTGTATCTATTGAAAAACAAGGTATTCTGTCTAGCGTCATGACTCCAGGTGTTATATGGTAGGTATGCAAATATAGAGACGTACTTGGTTATCTGCAGACATTGCAGGAGTGCCAATCTGAAAAGCAAAAACGTAACCTCTCTGGAATATCTACACTTTCATCAGGGAATCCACAGGCATTTCATGGGATTTATGTTATTTTTGACTTCTAGCAATGATGCAGTTGTACTGGAAATAAGGCTGTACAGCAAGACGAAGTAACCGAAATCATGGTTGTACTGCTGAAAATGAAAGACAATTCGTATTCAACAACAGTATCTTGACATTGACATTTGGAATAATTTCTGAAGGCTTCTAAACTCTAAAAGAAATCTGTGACCTTAAGGGAGCATATTCACCACGAGTGGCATGGAGGTTATTGTTGTTAAGTCCAAGTTTTATACTGGGAATAAGACAATCTTGTAACAGAAATTCTGCTGCTATTCAGTGGCATTTGCAGTATAGGAGTTTTAATTACTCCTTTGGTACTCCAAAAACTGTCAGTAGAAACCTGGATATTTCATTTTTGAAGTTCCACAATCAAACACATGTTGTATCTAAAATACTGAGCATCAGATAATGAGCAAACTGTAAAGAACCAGCGTGCATACAAGATGCAGCCTACTGTACCTGGTGAATGAAGTGGAGGGGAGCACATCAGAACAACTCCTTGACCTTCACGTACAGAGACAGCACTTCTTGTCCGACCGCTAAAATTCTCCAGATCTATCAAAAGAACAGAGCATTTTAGTTACATACCAAAGATTTTAAATTTTGTGGCTACTGACTTACATTTTATTTCCTCTTGTAAAGCTGACAGTTCCTTTTTCATACCTTAATCCATAAGAGAAGGGCCTTTAAAAATAAATCTATTTCCATTATAAAAAATTCCACGTTGCATCAGCATTTTATTACTCTTTTTAGTGCACTTGGGTACAATATCAAAGGAATGCAGCAGACAATATATATACCATTTACAGAAACATTTAATAGTGCTTTTATTTCTTCTTGCCATATCCTGTTTGGGTTTTTTTACCAGACGCAGTGATTCATATGCAGTGAAAAAAAGAAATAAAAGGGGAGAGAACACCTTGGCTATCATCCCAACTGATGATGTTGCTAATGTCATCTGGACAGTGCACAGTACATTGTGACCAGAAGAAAGGAAAATCAGCCCCATTGGTTCTAAGACCTAATCTTCTTTATAACGTATTTACTCTTTATAAATAATTTCTTTCTCACTTCTGGTATCACAAACACGGTCCAATTATGGGTAAATACATTTTCCCTCTGAAAGTTTCCCCCCAGGAGGGGAATAAGGAACATTTCACTTTCTGTACAAAAACTTTTGAAATAGGCTGTAGGGTGCTGCTATGAACTGTTGCTGTTGTTTATTTAAAGCCTCTCACCCAGAAGATCCAATTACTCCATTTACCACAGGCAACACTGGACCTGGATACAAATTTGAGGTGAATAGCTATGGCCTAACATGCATATCTGTAGCAGAAGAAATATGACAGCTCAGTTCAGCCACCAGACTGGTGCTTTCATCCATTCCTTGGTGCCAGCGATGCCATTTAAAGCCTTTATTCACCGAGGGTTTCTCTGGAGACATTTCTCTCTGATGTGGATCAAGGCAAAGAGAGCTGCTACAGGGGCACCCAAAGATATCTTTGAAAGGACATTGAAGCTTCAACAGGTACTAAATGAGGATCTAAAATATGAATAGATGGGGCTAGTGGGAGCATCTCTCATTGACATTCAATGACCTGTTGTTGTACCTGTTCATTTCCGTGCACAGACCAAGGTGCGGGTTTGAGCCAGACAGCACCGAACTGTTTGAATAGGTTGAGTAGAGTTACCACTTTCTTAACTGCACTCAGCTGACAGTTCTCTATTGGATGCTGAAGCTCCACATCTTGCTCCATGCCTAGTAGTGCACAAAACTGAAGTTCAATAATTTGCAAAAGTAATACGAGTTGATCATTGGTGGATTTCATAACGGGTTTAGGTGCACACTTTCAGGTAGAAAGAGACTTACAATCTTTCCAAATGCTTTCTCACATTTCTATAAAAGATATCTTGGGCAGAGGCAGAAGCCTAAAATTAAAATATATCAAAACTTGCACTGTCTTTGGGCAAAATAAATCAGTGTTCTCATTTCAATAATAGATACCATGTTTGAGAACAGAAAAGGTGGATGGATTTCAGTAGAATTTTAACAAATAATAGGACAATATTCCCAAATGATACAAAATTTGGCTAGGCAATAGTTAACAAAATATTATACTGCATTTTAAAATAAGACCACCATAGGTTATCATATAATCTGGTGTAATTTCACTTAAAATCGTCATCTAATGAATGTTACCTGCTGGTATATTCTGCAGCAATGTAATTATTATTATTTTATGTCTAGAAAGTAGCAGGCTAGCATATCACTGCACAATCAGCTGTTTTGGAGGGGAAAACAGCTTGCAATGAAAAGTTCTCCTAGTTAAGAATGTCTAGATATCACGTGCATGCAACTTTGAGTCTACAACTTTATGTATGTTTGTGTTTTCCTGTATTTTTCTGAAAGGAAGCTGATATATCAAGCAATATTGTCAGAAGTCTATTAAAAAATAAACGGTTAATTTTCATCTTAATGCACAATTAAGGAATACAATCATCTTTTTTAGTGCATAATTGCTGAGTCCTTGTAAAAATGGTATGTGTGCTTAAGGATTTTTTTCAAGGTCAATTTTTCAGGTAAGAATACACTGAATTTCCATAAAATTGTTCTTGTAGCCTTCCTTCTGAGAAAATGCGATGAATCTTCTCTGTATGGGTGTCCTAAAACATGCAGTTTGATTTACTCCTCAATTGCCTTCAAAGCTCCAGACTGTAAGCATAAACAAACCTTAGTGAATTTAAAATTGTGGACCGAACTTGAACTGATGTGCCATGGCTTCAAAATATTTTGAGATGTTCTGAAACCAGAATAGCTGCTCTGTGAGAAATACATAGGCCATATCTCTGTGTATTGGAATAGATATTATCACAGCAGTACTTCCTTACCCAGCGTTTAGAGGAAAAAAACAACCTATGTTGCAGACAGCAGAAAAAGAGGTTTAATACTACCGACTACCTGAAACCCATACTGCAAGTCTGCTATATGTACTTTAAAAGGAGAATTTTTTTTATATTTTTCTTTTTTAGAAAACATTTGAATTGGGGAATCAAATAGCTGAATAAATCAAAATATTGTGAGTTCAACAGAAAAAGCTCGTACCAGTGTGAGGAGAAATTCTCTCCAATTTATACAGACAGCAGGACAAGGAAGAAATCTTTCCTACTTTTAAAAAAGTCTCTGAGATTTGTTTCCACAGACTGTTTCTGTTATTTCTCATAAACCTGAAAACAAGTAAAGAGAATTTGCAGAAGTGTTTTTATTTTGTAAAAAAAATAAGAACTTAAATCGTTTGATTTCAATTCCAAACTCAATTTGAAATACTGAATTATGTAAAAAAAAAAATTTAATTTTGGAAAATGTTTTCTATTCTGTTGGTAGAACTTTGAATTTACATACATCTCCTGGAGGACAAAAACATCTTAATTTTAATGTAGAATCCTGTGTCTCCTAGGGTTATATGTTTTCATCCTTGAGATTAAGTTATTACTATTTATGATGTACAACCTGAAAGCCAATCAACACAAAATAAGAGAAATTTGTGACATCTAAATTATGAGCTCTGTAGGCAGAAGTAAAAGTTTTATATTTTTTGCTATTTTTTTCTGCAGGTGAATAAATGCTATTTTAAAATTAGCTATAGCAACCTCAGGATGTTTTTTTCCAATTTCCCATTTGTATGTGCACTGTGATGGACAAATATTCTTTTTTTTTTCTTTAAATGAAAACCAAGAATCTTCTTTTTAGTTAGAAATAAGAGTACTATGTCTGATTCAAGTTTCTACTTGTTCAAATCAATTAATTTAAAACTAAAGAAGGAAGGTAACAGAGAGATCTGAATTTCAGCTTTTTTTGCTATATTTTAGTTCTGAATTGGATTTCTTGTTAGCATAGAGTGAATAAAGGATTGACAGGTGCAAAAGCAGAGATTTAGCTGTAAAACAAATAATTGTGGGAAGACTTAAAAGGAAGGAAAGATGAAGGATCATGCTTACAATTCCACCACATTAAAATAATACATAAAAAATTGGAAGAATCAAATGAAAGGGAAATTTAATGCATTTCCTGCAAATCTCAGCCAATCCATAGCTGTACTGAAAAAGAAGACAGCTACTAAAACAGTATTCAAAATCCTATAATTTTACTTTAAAAACTCTAAAAAAGAGATTAAAAATAAAAAAGAAAGTGTGGACAGAGGTGGGGATCATAACCTGTTGCACAGCAGTGTCGGCCATCAATTCAGTGTTCTTGCTGCAGTATAAACCCACAACATGTGTGACATGTCAGACAGCCCCACACAGAATGAGCATATCCCTCATATTACGATGAAGTACATGGCTGGTTGATAAGAAAATGCCTTTTTGTTCTCCACAGTTGTTCATCTTACGCCCTGAAAATTAGATTTATTTACCCTTATCTCAGTGCTAGTGGCAAAGATGATAACACCTGTTATATCATCTACAAAGCAGTTCCTGGAGTACTAGCTACATGACTGCCATATTCTTTAACATAAGGCACAACCCTGATGACTTGAAAATATGTAGTGTTACTACAGAACAATCTGTGACACAGGAGTGGTCTCCACTATGACAGGGAAATGGTAGAGAAATTCCAAAGCTAGTGAAGAGGCAAGACATTAAATACAATGGGTTTAGTGCAACACTTTCTGGATGTCCTACTTGTACTTCAGGTATATTTAGCTCAGTGTAGTACTCAGTCTTTGACAGAAATTCTAAACTTGTGAGAAGTATTCAGATCACTGATCCAAAGGAGCTACCAGATAGGATGGCTGTCTCTGCAGTGGCTATTCCCACTCTTCTGAAAGGAGCTGAAGTGTGGGCTTCTCTCAGCACATATATGTATGTATTGATGTGTGTTGTGGAAGAATGACACTCACCACCACAAGAGTATCAGTTTAAATAAGACCCAAAAGAAAACAAAACACTTCTGCAGAAAGTGAAAGGAGTAATGGAAAATAAAGGAGAAAAATTTCAAGGCAGTCAAAGCAACAGAAAAGCTTTGCAGGACTAGCAACAAAATAAACAACGAAACAAAGGGGGAAATATTCTGCCATTGACAGAAGAACTTGTACAAAAGTTGGAGCTGTTTTTACCACTTAATAACCTTCCAATTTGCCTTCACTGTAGTTTTCCGTTTAGGCGTGCATAGGAGGGACCATTCATTCTCTGTGTTCATCAGTTGGCTGCAGCTGATGAGGGCAATAGTGAAAGGGCAGGTTTTTGTGACCCAGACAACAGTCCACTGATGATTGCTACGAAATTAGGATCAAATTAAAAAGGAAAAGCAGATCCTGTTTTTATTTTAGTTAATTACGGCTTGGTAACCTAGCATGGAAGCTGTGGAAGGCTATGTAGGCTATCATCACTGACTTAAACCAGTCAATACACTTCTAAAGTAGAAATTAGATTGGTGCAGAACAATGTCCTCTGCCAGCCCAGTTCTGTGAGCTTCGACTATTTTATGTGCGAATTTATTATGGAGTTTAAAATGGACGTCATATGATATGTATTAAAATGTTTAAAAACATTTGCAGAAGATATTGTAAAGAAAAGTATAAAGAAGGATATATTCTTTCCAATGAGGTAAAAAGAACTCTACACAAGGTAAAATTCTTCTGTCAGGGCAAGGACAAACTTATTCATTGTATTGTCACGATAGAGAGGGTTGCCTTCATCTCCTTGTGTTTGAATGACAGGACTAACATACAGACCTTGAGCTTGAATTGTAGCTCTTTAAAAAAGGTAAGATTTATGGTGAGAAGAATTCCATTAAAAATATGTTTTTCAAAATTCCATTATAACCTAAATCAAAAACATGATTTGACTGTAGACTCTACAACAATGAGAAATATAAACTTTGTGTTCCATAGCCCATAAACATGGGCTATAGAATAATGAAAGGTAGATATTAAAAAGAAAAGATGAGTGTAGTTGGATAGGGAACTTTGAAATGGGATGAACTAAATACAATACTCACGGGATATCAAGATGTCCAAATAAATTAATAGATAATTTTGTACTGACATATGCCTATTTTCTAGGAATATCAGATTAAATAGGTAGAGAAGTACTGTTAGAGTCACTCGTTGGACCCAAGAGTTACTTCTAATACTGAAGACGTGAACTAGAAAAGGTGTGAAGGGAAGCTTAGACATAAAGATTTCTGCCATGACAGAAACATCATCTCACCATGGTTAATGGGAAAAGCATACATCTTGTACTTTTAAAAATCACTTTACCATACGACTTTTAGGTGACAAAATAAGGCAAGATTCAAATACTCTAGAATGCATCATGCTTATTATCATTGCTGCTATTATTATTTATTACCAGAAAGCTTTTGAATCCTTCATGGATCATAAGTCTGACATGACCTGAAAAAGGTCATTTTTTTTCTCAAAAAAGTTAGTATGCGAGTATATAATGAGACACAACTGAAAGAGAATACAGAAAATCATTGATATATATTAAGACTGTATGCCAGCCACCCTGTGTCTCTGTACATCTGCAGACCCACTGAAGAATTTTAAGCAAAAGAGGTGGTTATGCAGATGTTTTCATGGAGTGCCAAGAAAAGATGAAGAGCACAGGAGAAAGCTTAAAGACTCCTGTCTGAAAATGTAAAATATGCAGGAAAGAAGACAGAGGATATTGCATTTTCTTGTGTTTGGATCAACATCTTCCAGATTCTTAGATGAATTTTTTTCTCAGGAAAAAAAAGTTGTTAAGGAATCTTTGAACAAGTGTGGTACTTGAGGGTGTTCTTGTAACAAGAAAATAATTTTCTTTCTACTGTGCTGTCAGCATGAACTATAAAGTATACACTATTGATTCATTTGCCCTGAACTAAATTTTCACTAAGAATTACAGAGGAGTTATTAACGAAAGGAACTTTTTTTTTCCCTGTCATTAATGACATATTTATATATATATAATTTTTATATATTATAACAATTCAAAAATACCTGGTCTACTGCAGTCAGCAGTATTATCCTGTTTATTACAGAATCACAGAATCACAGAATAGTAGGGGTTGGAAGGGACCTCTGGGGGTCATCTAGTCCAACCCCCTGCCGAAGCAGGGTCACCTACAGCAGGCCGCACAGGACCCCGTCCAGGTGGG
>Ga0065711_1002356_pt1 | contig 34481 bp, 11 predicted proteins | sample Hoacrofraction12_FD_59098 | JGI IMG/M metagenome (GOLD analysis project Ga0065711, IMG submission 59098) | Hoatzin crop microbial communities from Cojedes, Venezuela - Epithelial fraction 12 v2 (version 2) | ecosystem: Host-associated > Birds > Digestive system > Esophagus > Crop | place... | reverse complement strand
ACTGGACACAGTACTCCAGATGAGGCCTCACCAGGGCAGTGTAGAGGGGAAGGAGAACCTCCCTCGTCCTGCTGGCCACACTCTTCTTGATGCACCCCAGGATCCCATTGGCTTTCTTGGCAGCCAGGGCTTCAGCTAATACAGAGCTGTCTCTTAATGATCACTCTCTGGTTCATATAAGAAAAATTTTATGGCCTTGTACGATTTCCAAGATAAGGTTATCTGAAGAAAAAATAAAGTAAACTTATTTTGAGACATGCAGCACAAACCAAAATGCAGGTAGCATATAGTGTCAGCATAGTGAGGCTGTATGCTCACAAATGTTTAGTAAACAGTAGAGCACTACTTTGATCCTTTTGTACTTGAACTTAATGTATTCACCAAAGGACATATTTTCTGTTGGTTTTTATCTTTTTTTTTTCCTGAGAGAAACCAGGCTGTAGGGGTTTTCATTATACGAGGTACTACACTGGCATAGAGAAATACACTTTTTCTCCTGAGAAATATGTCATGTCAAATATTATTTGCACATTTATTTTCACTTTTCTATGTAATTTTTCTATAGCTGAAAAAAATCCATATATATTCTATACTTTTTATTTCCTATGTAAGTAATTTTGACCAACAAATTCAGAAAAAAATTGAAAACCAAATAACGTGAGTAACCATTGTAAACATTCAAATACTTACATGATAAAAACTACTGTTTTACAGGGATTTGTTAAACATTTATAAATGCCTTTTGGAAATTAATTTAAGCTTTACAAATTGTAAGAGCTGGATTTGGAAATGCTTCCTACAGTGGTACAAAACCAAATATTATTTGATCACCGCCATTGATCACTCCACAAGATCTCCTTTGTGAATATTTAAACCTTCTTTTTATGTTCAGTGGAAGAATTCCAGAGGTTCTTCTGTCATTTAGTCCACTATAAGTCTTAAGCAGGAAGGTGTAAAAAGGGATGGTAAATGGCATCCATCTCTTAAACTGGTGTAGATTAGTACCTCCTCACTGAAGTAAAATCTTCAGATTTCCATCAGCTGAGAAGGTGGTGCCATTTTCTCGGTTTGAACAGTAAGGAACTGAACAGCTGGCACTGATTAAATACAAAACCTGAGGTGTTCAATTGCTCTTGATCTCTAGTTTCTGTAGTAAAATAACCACTTAGAGCATTGGACTGCAAAGACTAGTAAAATAAAATGTAACATGCTGCAAAATTGTACTTATTAAGTCTTGAAAATGGGAAATCACTTCAGTGCAGGGAACTCTTTTAATTAACTCTCTTCCCAGGAAAGTGTAGTTACTTTCACCATTGATCTGAAAATACAATACATGGTTATTGGAAAATTAATTGTTACAATCAATCCTTGTGTGATTATTCAATCCTGAGGCTATTTACAACTCTTAAATAACAATAATATTTCACAAGGTATACTGTTGAACTATGTACCCATTTAATACTATTTATGAAAAATACTGTGGAAAATAATGCCTCTATTTTAGTATGTTCTTGGATTTCTGTAATAGATATAATATATTAGAATATTTATCTTCTACCTAGATGCCAGATTTTTAAAATCCTCCTCATATTTTTTTGTATTTTGAATCACAAGTGATCACGTCTGCTTAACTGGGCTACTCATGGACCATTGTTCATTATGCGTCAGATTTCACACTCTGACTCCAGTGTAATCAGAGGTGCACGACTCTAGAGAAGTATGCAGACATGATCCTGAATTTGGTGCAGAAAGATTCTTCTCTCTTTCATGTTTACTAACACAGGAATTTGTTTCCACTTTTCTTAATGATTTCTGTGTGATATACTTTATTTTTTTATAGGTAAAACAGTGTGACATACCTCAGCAACTATAATAGTTTCTATATTAGGTGCTCTATGAAGTAAGATAACATAGTGTTCTAGGCAACCTGACATCAAGATTCAGAAAAACTCTCGGAGCTCATATGTACACTTCCTGGTAATTACAGACAATACAGAAAAATTCTTGGTGATTGAAGTTCTATCTGGTTATATTTAGACGTCTCCAAAATGAGTATTATTTATAAGTGCATAGTGTTCCCTTTAAATTGTCAGGTTTTATTTACATTGAAAAGTTGAAAATACTATTTTACTGTATCAATTCAAATAAAAATGTAAGAAAACTGGGAATGGGCTTGAGGCTGGGGGGAAGGATCACATTCCAGAGAGTTCAAAGCCATTTTGCTTTTAATTTCTGTGGGGTTCACACAACATCCTGCAACAGAGAGAAAGGTTTGGTTCAAACGAGCCAAAATTCACAAGTGGAAGTCAGATATTTTCCATAAACACAAAGAAATAGTTCACTATTAAGAGTTACAAATGTAATCATTTGCTCTGTTTACCTCATAGAAGATTGACGACTAATGAGTAGGGGAGTTTTTCACAACACGATATGCACAGAGTAATTGGGCAGCTAGTATATCAGACAATATACTACTTGTCTGTTAATACACTTCTCAGGATAGCGAATGCTTACAAGTAATGTTTCATGTATATGTTACGAAAAGTAGTAGTGAGAAAAGACTCAATATATGGTCAGGTATTTAAAACTGATTAACATTTGCTGAGAATTCTGTGGACAGATGTAGATCTCTTATGTTTCATTTTCTGATAAGTAATGGGGATTCATATTTTAACTTTAGAGAATAAAATATTATCTATTTGGGTCATGGTTATTTAAATACTCCCATGATACAGAGCTTGCAATATCTGAGCATTACAAACACTGTAAACTGATGTAAAGTGTAGCCTGCCTGAGAAGACTAGCAAAGCTCCAAACATTAGTTCTTTCATGGCCATTTTCTTTACTATTTGTTATTATTCATCTTTACTATTTCTTTACTATTTCTTTTATTATTCATAAGCACTATCATAAAACAAATTTAATTTTAAAAGACCAGGTAATAAACATGCATTTTAAGCAACTGAAAAGTTGCAGAATGTATCATTTCATCATTTATCTTACTTTTCATGTTTGGTCACTAAACAGAAGTTTCTCAGAGGTACTACCTTCTTCATCTTGCTGGACTGCTTGATATACATTTCTGTAGAGTTAAGACGTGTTTTCTTACTGTGTTCATCTGTGTTTATATGGGGGGTGGGGGCTTGAGGAGGTGGTATTTTTTTAGACTGGGTTTTGTTCCGAATGTAAACTACAGATAATGCATGGTCTTAAATCATTCCTTAAAGGAATTCCTGGATTAGGATAGTGAAAGTGAAAGAAGAGAAAACTAGCAAATGGATATAGGAAAAGGGGATTTGAATAGTTTCTAAACTGCTGAGGCTTTTACCCAACCCAGCTGGAATCTTTATTTCTGTTCAGGTGTGCTGACTCCTAACAGGACCAAAGGTGTTTGTGACACCACTTCAGGAGGAGACTGACACTAGGAGATCTCCACAGTTCCCTTAAATCTGAAGACTGTGAAGGACACCACATGCCACAATTCAAACATAAGTTAGAGAACTGTGAGATCAAGAGGTTATGAAGATACTGTTTTAAGACTAGCTATCAAATGGGGGTTTTATCACAGAAACACAGAGTGGTTAGATTGGTAGGGACCTCTGGAGGTCGCCTGGTCCAACCTCTCTCCCACCTAGAGGTGGTTGCCCAGGGCCATGTTCAAACAGCTTTTGAACATCTTCAGGGATGGAGACTCCATTACCTCCAGGCAACCAGTGTCAGTTCTCAGTCATCCTTACAGTAAAAAAGTGTTTACTGATGTTCAGAGGGAACCCCCTGTGTTTCATATTGTGCCCACTGAAAGTCCCAATCACAAATACGAAACTGAAATCTGTGACTGAGACTTTACAAACTTCCAATCACAAATACTCAAAAAGTTTCTCTCTTTTGTCATACCTCTTTTCTGAGTGATCTTCGACCAGCATATATATGAGTATAGCAGGTCAAGGGATATGATTCTGACCCTCTACTCCTCTATGGTGAGACCCCACCTGGAGTACTGTATCAAGCTCTGGAGCCCTCAGCACAGGAAAGACGTGGACCTCTTGGAGCAGGTCCGGAGCAGGGCCACAAAAATGATCAGAGAGATGGAACACCTATCCTGTGAGAAAAGGCTGAGATGGGGTTGTTCAGTCTGGAGAAGAGAAGGCTCCAGGGACACCTTCTAGAAGCCTTCCAGTACCTGAAGAGGGCCTGTAAGAAAGACGGAGAAGAACATTTCACAAGGGCTTGCAGTGACAGGACAAGGAATTATGGCTTTAAACTAAAAAAAGGTATATTTAGATTAGCTGTGTCTTTTGGTTTCGGCTGCCGCCGGCAACAAAAGTGCCACGCGGCCGCCCCTCCCCCCACCGCGGTGCGGAGGAGAATGGAAGGAAAACAGGCAGAAAAACGGTGGGTCGGGGATAAGGGCAGTTTAACAGAACAGCAAACAGAGGGAACAGTAACAACAACGATACAGATAAGGAGAAAACACGACAAAACAGACCGCAGAACAGAACCGCGCTCTCGAACCGCACCGCTGCTGCACACTCCCGAGCTGTGAGTGAGTTCCCGCTGCACTGCCCCCCCCACCGGAACCCAGCACGACTGCACATGGTATGGAATACCCGGCTCTGTTTGGCCAGGTTGGGGTTGGGTCAGCCCACCCGGCTGTGCCCCTTCCTGGATTCCAGTGAAAATTAACCCTGTCCTGGCCAAACTCAGGACACTGTGCGAAAGAAATTATTTACCATGAGGGTGGTGAGGCACTGAAATAGGTTACCCAAAAAGGCTGTGGATGCCCCTTCCCTGGCAGTGTTCAAGGTCAGGTTGGATGGCGCTTTGAGCGACCTGGTCTAGTGGAAGCTGTCCCTGCCCATGGCAGTGGGATCGGCACTAGATGATCTTTAAGGTCCCTTCCAACCCAAACAGTTCCATGATTCTATGATAAATGTGTGTGTGTGTGTGTATATGTATGTATATGAATACACAAGTATATAATATACACATACTTATATACTAATATAAGTATAATATATATATATATGTAAGTATGAGTATATGATGCTGTTTTGGTTTGGAGGGGATAAATGCCAGGTGCCCACCTAAACTGCTCTATCACACCCCCTCCTCAGCTGGACAGGGGAGAGAAATAGGATGAAAGGCTCAAGGAAGAGATCACTCACCAATTACTGTCACAGACAAAATAGATTGAACTTGGGGAGAAAAGTAAAGTTTAATTTATTACAAATCAAACCAGAGTAGGACAGTGAGAAATAAAATTAGATCTTAAAACACCTTCCCCCCACCCCTCCCTTCTTCCCGGGCTCAACTTCACTCCTGTTTCTCTACCTCCTCCCTCCCTCCAAAGCGGCACAGGAGTACAGGGAATGGGGTTTGCGGTCAGTTCATAGAATCATAGAATCATAAAATGGTAAGGGTTGGAATGGACCTTAAAGATCATCTGGTTCCAACCCCCCTGCCATGAGCAAGGACATCTTCCACTAGACCAGATTTCTCAGAGCTCCATCCAATATGGCCTTGAACACTTCCAGGGAGGGGGCATCCACAGCTTCTCTGGGAAACCTGTTCCAGTGCCTCACCACCCTCATGGTGAACAATTTCTTCCTAATATCTAATCCAAATCCGCCTTCTTTTAGTTTAGAGCTGTTCCCCCTTCTCCTATCACTACACACCCTTGTAAAAAGTCCCTCTCCGTCCTTCCTGTAGGCCTCTTTCAGGTACTGGAAGGCTGCTAGAAGGTCACCTCGGAGCCTTCTCTTCTCCAGGCTGAACAGCCCCAACTCTCTCAGCCTGTCCTCGCAGGAGAGGTGCTCCAGCCCTCTAATCATCTTTGTGGCCCTCCTCTGGACCTGCTCCAACACATCCATGTCCTTCTTGTGCTGGGGGCCCTTGAGCTGGACGCAGTACTCCAGGTGGGGTCTCGTGAGAGCGGAGTAAAGGGACTGAATCACCTTCCTTGACCTGCTGGCCAGTTCATCACATGTTGTCTCTGCTGCTCCTTCCTCCTCAGGGGGAGGTCTCCTCACACTCTTCTCCTGCTCCAGCATGAGATCCCTCTCACGGGAGACAGTTCTCCACAAACTTCTCCAACACAGGTCCCTCCCACGGGCTGCAGCTCTTCATGAACTGCCCCAGCGTGGGTCCCTTCCATGGGGTGCAGTCCTTCAGGAACAGGCTGCTCCAGTGTGGCTCCTCCACAGGGTCACAAGCCTTGCCAGCAAACCTGCTCCGGTGTGGGGTCCTCTGTACATGGGTCCGCAGGTCCTGGCAGGAGCCTGCTCCAGCACGGGGCTTCCCATGGGGTCACAGCCTCCTTCGGGTATCCACCTGCTCCAGCGTGGGGTCCCTTCCATGGGCTACAAGTGAATATCTGCTTCACCGTGGACCTCCATGGGCTGCAGGGGGACAGCCTGCCTCACCATGGTCTTTCATCACAAGCTGCAAGGGAAGACTCTCTGCTCTGGTGCCTTGACCACCTCCTCCCCATCCTTCTTCACTGACCTTGGTGTCTGCAGAGTTGTTTCTTTCACATCATCTCACTTCTCTCTCTTGACCATCATCTCACTGCAATCTTTTTCTGCTTCTCAAATATGTTATCCCAGAGGCCCTACCACCATTGCTGATTGACTTGGCCTTGGCCAGCATCAGGTCTATCTTAGAGCCAGCTGGCACTGGCTTTACTGGGGAAAGCTTCTTGCAGCTTCTCACAGAAGACATCCCTTTAGCCCCTCTGCTACCAAAACCTTGCCACTTAAACCCTTAACAGATGCATGCATATGCATATGCCAATGTATGTGTGTGTATACATATGTATATGTGTGTGATCCAAAAAGTCCACAGCACTGTGAGGTTAATATAAAGGTGTGAACTGAATATCAAGATGCTGGAACTAGGATTTGAAGGAGAATTTTTATATAGATGCTTAGTGACCCATACAGATTTTTTGGAAATCCATTTCTAAGAGTGTTAAGCCAGTTCAAAAGTATATGCTGCTACTAAATTCAGGTGGAAAATATTGTCGAGTTTTTTTCAGGTGGATAGTAGAAGATAGTAGTAGAAGACTGTTTAAAATTCTGTATTCCTGTTAGTAGTAATTAAGAACCTGGACATATTCATAAAAAAAAGGCAAGAAAAACTCATTACTAGAATGCATTAATATTATTGCATTACATTATTTCTTTAAGCTATTTTAATGATAGTTAAATGATCACAGTATAATTATGTCATCATAGACAGGTAAGAAAAAGAAAGGCTGTAAAAACTAGTGTTAATTATGTTAAGTGCTGTATATAATTTTAACATGTTTAGTTCAAGAAACGTGTGATGTGAACAACCATAAATTGAGAATGGCTGTTGTAAATATATGTATTTTAGCTTTATAACCTTTATTTCCAAGAAGAAACAAAAAAATCCTTAATAAACATAATTTAGTTGCACTTTGTGAATAAACTTGTCACTATTTGTTGCTCTAGTGAGATTCATATTTGTTAAAATGCAAACAAGAACTGATAACTATGATCTATGTAAATGAATAATAATATATTATTCAATCAAACCTGAGATCTCACTGTTTTTTCATTCAAATATTTTTGCATTTGCTGCTGCTATAAGTAGCTATATTTAGTGCTCAGAAACAAATCTTGTTTTCCTTGTATACTATTAATGAGTTTGTTTTATGTGTTACTGTATACACAATAAACGCCAAATAAATTTCTGTGCAAAGCATTCTCAGTAGGTACATTGAACGTGAAGCTAAAACAGATCATTAACTTTAGATAATTTTGCCAACTATTTAATTCAGTCCTTTGCTGAATTAGTTTCTATTTGTGTTAGTGTCAACCACATGAAAAGTAAAATTGGATCCAATTTTTTTGATGTTGTGTAAATAAATGTTGTTTCAATTTGCTGAAAACATCTACAAAACTTGGTTCACCATAACAGAGCAAAGACACTGAGAAATACAGAGGTGTATTCATCTTTTGAAGAATATACTAAATTTGACTTTTCTAATCTATCATTAATCCAACTCCATGACATTTTATAACCATCAATTCACTGCATGAAGTTGTTTCACAATAATCGTAATTATGCACATCATTTAAATGACCAAAAATAACATGAAAAGCAGATTGAAACATCAGAAATTAAAACCAACATTGACTTTTCTAATCTTCTGAGCAGAATCTCATGCATCTTATTGGGCCTGAATTTTGCTGTGATGTTCTGCAGTTCAAAGATGCTTTGATTTCCATTCTAAAGATTTGTCTGAAAGCATCAAACTCTGACTGTTTCAAATTTCTTTAATGAATCTTAACTCTTTAATTTGACATATGTTTTTATATATAGAGAAGCTCCATCAGCTGTTTCCCTTGTGTCATCACTTTAAACGTCACATTTGAAGACAGCCATTTTAGAGTTTCTTACTGTACAGCAAAGCCTTGAGTGCAACTGAGTCAAGGTTACTAAGTAAACATGAAATCCAAACTTATACTGAGCATGGTGACACAAACAGAAACAAAAATAATGGAAACTGAAGGTTTAGCAAAACTGAATATTAAATAAAAAGAAGACAAAAATTTCAAGGCTTGGTCTTGTTCCCACATGACCATATGAATGTCATACTATTTGATTTTCTTTTTCATTAACCTGTTGGTTACATACAAGTGTAATGATGTGAATTTTTCTGCAATCATTCCTCATCTTACAGTTATCTATTTGCAAATTGAAGATCCAGTCTTGTAACATGTTTACAGTTTCTGACTGCTGTCTGAGAAATTCCAGTATTTTTTTCAACAAGCATGAGGAAATGTGAAGAGTCGGTTGACTGCCTGTGGCAGATGTGACAATGTTTGTGTTTGGATGGAAGACAGTAATTCTACATATCACTTGGAAACACAGAAAGTGACTGGTAAGGGCAGGAGAACATTGTGACAAATTTGTTCACATTTGTGAACAAAACAGGGAAGGTCTTGACCTAGGGCCAAAGAATGGGAAAAGAACCAAAGAACCTGTACTCAAACTCCTTTAGCTGTTGCTTTGTTTATTTTTAGCAGATGCTGGATTAATTTTAATGAAATTGTATTTGTTGATTATGAAATGAATCTTTAAGTAATTGGTCAATAATGTATCACTGTACTTTAAAGTGTCAGTCTCTTAAATATTAGGATAGCTGTGCCCGCCTCTTAAGACCTGGTCCAAGAACAGACTAACAATATTCTCAGCTGATGTGCAACAATGCTTAGGCCATAAGTGTGATTTGTGATCCTCTTACCTCATCAGTCATGAAAATCTGAAATTCGTCATAGACTCATCTACTTGGTGAGAAGTTACTCTTTTGAAAATCTGCGGCCATTTATTTGGGTTTGAATCTCTTTTTCTGCTAAACAATATTATTTCACAAGCAAGCCGGGCTATAGTCCTATAGCTGGGAACATATTTTATAGTAGAAACATGAGGACTCCAGGTAGGATCATACTGAAATTGCTATATATTTGACGGTAATTTGCTGAACTTGAAATAGGCAAGATCTCTATACTTGACTGCATTACTAAATGTCATATGATGAGAAATGGACAACCTCAGACACCAGTTACTTCCTAGTTTAGCCGATGTAATTTTGTTCACAATTTTAGCAAGCTCCACTTCTAACCTAGTCAGCTGTTTTGCACCTACTGTTGTAAATGAAGAGCTCTTCCAAAGATTGGTTGTTTTACAGATGGGAGAATTTCTGACCCCTAGATTAATTTTGCTTTCATATATTTCTATTTGTTCTCATGACAATACTGGGCTTAAATGTATATAGCTCATGTTTTTCCTTGGTAAATCCACTTTGGACAAATTACAAAATCTAAAGGTACATAAAAACCGGGTCTAAGTTTTATATTAATTTCAGAAGATGTACTTAAGTAGACACTAAAATAACATTGTAGAATTTTACTGAGAGTAAAATCATTAACTTTTAACTTTTCAAGTTAAAATGTGAACAACATATGCATAAGGTCTTCTCTTTCCACATACAGAAAATGGAAATAATTCTCAAAAAAAAAAAGAAAAAGAAAAAAAGAAGGTAACTATGTTAGTTCCAAGTTGCCCTATCCAGTCAGGTTTTCTTCACATCTGTTTTAAAAACTTACATTTCAGTACAAATCTCAAAAGACTAAAAAATGCAATGCACACTGTTAGGAAGAGGAACAAGATAGCTTGCTGATGTGTCATACACAGGAGATAACATCAGTATTTTCCTGGTTATTCTTCTCTATGGATGCACAGTGTAGCATATGCTCAATGGAGCAGAAAGTGCTTGTTTACTTTGCTGTTTTTGAAAAGACGCATATCTTGTCTACTTATGTCTATATCCCATATATATCTGCTTTGTCTTTCAAATTAGCCACCTTTTCCTTTTGTTACTGTCTGTTGTGGTTTTTCACGTTACAACGTCTATGTGTTTTTGTGATCTTGTGTTCTTTGTGGAAGAATACATGCTGTTCAGAAACTTCTAAGGTAAGACACTTTCAATTCTTTGTTGCAGACACTGTATGGCCTCTTCCACGCAAAGCCAAATCTGACTTGGCATGGACATCAGGAAATCATTAGAGTAGTTGATACCCATACTTGTTTCCTGTTATTCTAATTTGGGGAAAAGTAGTGAACTTTACTTGTCTTCTGTTAAGTTTAGAAGCTGAACTGTGGAGCAGGAAGTGAGAGTCAGAGTCTCATTTAACTAACAAATAAGAATTATTGAAAGGGCTCAAGTATATTGTCACTGTTTAACCCCATACAGCAGCTCAGCCCCACACAGCTGCTCGCTCATTCTCCCTACATTATGATGGGGGAGAGAATCAAAAGGGTAAGTGAGAAAATTCGTGGGCTGAGATATAGACAGTTTAACTGGCAAAGCAAAAGCCATGTGTACAAGCAAAGCAAAATAAGGAATTCATTCACCACTTCCCACTGGCCCGCTGGTATTTCTCTATTTTCAGGGAAGCAGGGCTCCATCACTGATAACAGTTACTTGGGAAGATGAACAACCTAACTATGAAAGTCCCTCTTTCCTTCTTCCCCCAGCTTTATATTGCTGAACTTGTCATCATAGCGTCAACTTTCCCAGGTGTGTCCCCTCCCAGCTTCTCATACATCCCCAGCCTACCCACTGGTGGGGTAGCATGAGAAGCAGAAAAGGCCTTGATGCTGGGCAAATACTGCTCAGCAGTGGATAAAACATCCTTGTGTTATCAACACTGTTTTGAGGACAAATCGAAAACATAGCATCGTACAAACCACCATGAAGAAAATTAACTCTATCATGGTCAAACCAGTACATATGCTTATACTTCTCCTTCCTTTCATCATCACCCTCTTTTCTGCAGTGGCTCATGACAAATGGGGTATTTCAAGTGCAGTTCCTACAATATCAGTGTGGGAGAAAAAAACCTACACTCCTATTCATAGTCTCGACAAAATTTTTACAAAACACAAACAGCTTAAAACTCAGTGGACTACGTTTGTATTTAGAATTTATCTTGACAGAATTTGGGAATTCCTAATGAAAGTATCAGAAGATTATAAATGGTAGCACAAATGATAAATTTGCTATTAATTTCCTGGAAGGAAATTCAGTATTTTCCCATTTAAAATTTTGCCATTATTTGGTCAAGCAGTAGAAAAATATGTTGCTTAGAAAAAACAAGACAATGAGCAAATAGTAAAAAAAATATTAACAAATGAATAGTCATTTACTCTAAACAATTCATGAAATAGCTACAGATAATAAATGTGACCAAAGTGATCAAGATTCATTCCTGCATTATTTGCAAAAAAAAAACCTCAGGCTCTTCTTCATAATGAAATCTGGACTGTTATTACCATCCTTAAACCATAATTACAACAAAATTTGAAGAATAATATTTTATAAGCCCAGTGTAACCCTATTACAGACTTCACCTGCTGTCTAAAACATATAGTCCAGGTATAAGTGGCAGCAAATTTATTCTTTCAAAGACCATGAATTAAATAATTTCTATGAATTAATTTGGTGATTATTATTGGAGACAAAATATTGCTGTCATATTGCCTTTTCAGTTTGAACAGCCTCACAATTTAATTTCAAATCTTTTAATGGAAGTAGAAAATAGAGTGCTATGCAACTCGCTGCCTTTGCCAAACTTAACTACCTTCTGTGTGATTTCCACACATTTTATGGATCAATTATTTACATGGAGCTCTGTGGATAACTCATGACAATAAAGAGACTGTTTTCCTTCAACCTTTGAAAAATAACAAACAAAAAAAAACCAAACCTGGATATTTTCATAGTTTCAAGGATAAAAACCCATAAGGAGAGACAACAATGCTTTAACTTCTCATCATATCGTGCTAAAAGGAGTCAGAAATTATCTGAGGCAATACAGCATGAGGCTACTAGAATAAACCTGAGTGCCTTCATCAAGTTCTGCACTATTACTACTGGACTGCTTCTGGTATTTGTGCGAGGCTGAATATCTCTATTTTGAAGACCCATGCATAAAGGAGATCTATCTTTCTTATGACAGCTTACTTATGACCTGAAACCGCACCTGTATCTCACACCTGCATACTCCAGAAATAAAGAACAGTTAAACTCTTCATCTATAGAGATATACACTGTCATTTCCTACTGCCAAAACTAATTAAACATATTTTCATCTAAGCAATGTGAAATTATGATCAAAAAGAATCAGAAATTGAGGTATGTTTTATATGAAATGTTTCTCTGCAGCTGCAGTATGTATCCACACATTCTGTAGGAGTCTCTGTGGCTAATAATGAGATCATGCAACAGCTCTACAATCAACTGAACATGTGAAGTCTTTCTCTTCTGTTTCCCTCTTATATTCAGAAAAAATACAATCATCATAACTTTGTTTGATACCTGTATTCCTTAAGCATTTCATAAACTAAAAAAGTTAGTGGAAGGAGCTCAGAGGCAGAGAAAATTGTACACACCAGGCTATGTCTGTGCAAACACAGGTGCAGGGGGCTGTGGTCTAGATCTGAGATCAAGTACCACAAACTGCCTCCAGACCTTACTTTTTACTGTAAGGAATGCAGCCCAGGCAGCAAACATTTTCCAGCATTAACATCAGTTACCTAATTGTCCATAAATCTGCTGGACAGTCCCTTTAAAGTACAAGAGATATCATACAAAGAGATTTATCCAAACTGAGGTTAAATAAAAAGCTTAGGAATAAAATAGAATCAGTAGTCTCCTCTAATAGGAGTGGCAAGAAAAGCTTCTCCCTTCACTGCCTACACTCTGTGCTCAGCAGGGAGGAAAGACTACTGCAGTGGAAGCTCTTGCTGTCACTATTTGAACTTACTGCCAGTGAAAACCAGCCTGGCCACAACTGTGTCCTGAACAGACTCAAATATCTAAAAACTATCATCGGAGGATGTTTCTGCTCTTGTTCATTGTTTGAATCTTGAACTGTAAACTGTGTTAAAATAAACACAGTGTATTTTTTTTTCAAGTTTTGAATCTTGAACACCTTTTTTTGCCTGTTGATTTTTGGGAAATTGGTTTTGAGCACTACAGCAATGTTCTTGGACGCTCTTCCGTGTAGCTGATTTAAGGCACTGTCCAAAGCATTTTTTGGAGGTTTTTGAAAGATGCTGAAGCTGTTCAGGACATACAGTTACAAAGCTATATTTTATTACATAATACTTACTATGGAAACAAAATGTCCATTATTTCTTTACTAAAAATAACAAGTTCTCACTTATTTCTTTTGTGCACCAAAATCATCACGGACGTTATCCAAGATTCCAAGATACGTTAGTATCTTGGAATCTTACCCTGAATCTTGTGATTCCAGCACTCTTCCTGAAGACCAGCATCCTGGATCCTTCAAATTAGTAACCTCCTCTTTAATTTTCTATTTCACTATGGACACGTAAGAGGAAAGAAAGATAAAACTTTAGGAAACCAAAGCTGTTTTGATATTTCTCCTTACAAAATGCAAATACTATCCTGCTTTCATATCGAAGCTAGTTACTGACACTGTATTTCTAGAGAAGCTCTCCAAACATTCAGAGACTTATAAGGTGGGGGGGGATGCGGCACATCTTCTGATGGAAGGACATGGTCCACATTCAAAGGTCTCTGCATGTTAAAAGAATTAAAATGAGACCTGAGGCTGTGAGATATCAAGGGCTGGTGATTGCCTGGATTCTGAGTGTGTGCAGAAGGGCTCTCTCTGTCCCACTCATTTTTACCCACCTTTCCCAAATCTTGCTTGAGAAGCTGCAATTCAGTTCCATATTCTGCAACTGTCTGACTGAAAATGTAACACACCCTTGCATACAGTGTTAAAATAAATGCTATGTATTTTTGTGTTCTTGTTCCTTATGGGATTTAAAAAAAAGAAAAAAACTGAAGCTAGAAGGAAAAATTCAAATGCAAAGTCTATTTACAAGCCATTATCCCTGCCTTATTATTAATGGTTTATTGTTTATTTTACTTTTAAGGGTAAAAATTTTCTTTTATAACATCTGGGAAGCAAATAGACATGACAGCAAAATATGCACAAACATATCAACTCCATATAGCAGGGCATGATTTATTTTCATTTCTTTCTTTTATGGAAAAGTGGGTTCTTTTTGTTTTCCTGTAGATTTTTTACTAAAAGCATACCTCCCTAGCTCCTTGAAGTATCCAGAAAGGACAATAAAAAGCATCATCTGAAACATACCTGCCAGTTTTAGCTGAAAATAAATTATCAGTTTCTATAACTCTTGTTGCTGTTTAAAAAAGAAAAAGATATATTCCATGTCTCCCAGGTAAACTATTTTCAATAAATTTTGTATTCAACACATTGATGTTCCCAAAGAATAAATGAACAATCCTATATATACACAATCTTTATATTTTGTTTAATAATTTTTCTTGCGGAAAAAGAGAGCAAACCAAGAAAACTCCACTTTGCCAGTTAGGTTCTCACTAATACTTTCACCATGGCTATATCTTGTCTGACTGTTCAAGAGTAATAAATTATTTCTTCTACCTCCCTGACTAATTTATTTCTGAATTCATGACCTGGTTCCAAGATGGTAGTAAGAATACTTTCTTCAGCATTATTTTCATGCCTGTGAAGTTTAGGAAAGTTTTCTGCATATGCAGGTACACAACGACTTATGTTTGTGTAATACTCATAGGGATATAATACCTTTTCCTTCTGTGAAGATTCTTGGGGAATAAAAAGGTCTACTTGTTCATGAAAACAAACAGTGATAACTCATATTTTGTCTACAGTTTTCCAAGTTATGTATTTGAATATCAAATTATTATGGTGTCTCCTCAAACTGTAAGCTAACAGCAATGAGCTGTTAATGTGTTCTGTACTGTGCCATGTATTGATGGGTGGTTTTTAGTTGTCTCCTAGACAACCCGTCATTGTGTCTCCCCATTTCTTCACAGGTGTGGATATTTTCAATAATGGCAGGGACCTGTTACTTTTCATACAGAGGTTGATAAGTTCTTGATAGTAAAAATTAGAAGTAACCTCAAGTGTTATAAATCTTTACATTATAAACCAGAAAACCTTGACCTCTTATTCCTGATAAATCTTTATTTGGCATTCTTAAGAAATAACATGATGTTTAAGTGGACAGAGGGAATAGTTCTACAGGAGAGTTGCATTCTTTTTGCCTTGCTGGGCCTGATGTCGTTCTCAACGAATTGGATTCCAAACTTTGGAAAAAGTAAGCTTCCCCATATGATGAGAACAGTAAAAGTGAAGAAGCTTTCCTATGCTCTGAAGGCTGCAGTACTATTTTTAGTGAAAACTGAAGTCACACTACTCTTACCTCAAAAAAAAAAAAAAGAGAAAAAAGTATCTGGTAGTTGTGGAGGTTTGTCTTCAAAACACCATTTTCTTGACTATTTTGTTCATGTTGTTGTTATTGTTAATACTTTGGCAAATTCATTAGTGAAAAAAAGTAGTTCTTACTTTCACAAAGAGAACTTTATCTTCTTCAATTATTTGGAGAGCTTGTTGCGCTTCTCAGGCTTCAATGATTCAAGAATGTAATTTTTAGGACAGAGTTTGAAATCTGAAAACTACAACTCAATGAACTGCTTCAAAATAAATGTGAGCTGATCTGAATAAGCCATCATTAATTCAGCTGAATCAAACCATGGTATTGTGAATTTAAGTGTTCTGGTTTATACTTCTGCACTATTCATGCCACATGTTAGCTAACAGTCAATCCCAGCTCTCAGCTACGTGATTGCACCACAGGTTGCAGAATGGGTAGCTTGACTTGGCTGTTCCTCAGCTGCCACAGCTCACAGTTCAGCATATTGAGGTAATATGAAATAAGTGCAAGTTCAAGCTGATAGTCTGGATTGTATTTTGTGGCTGCTCAAAGTGGATGTTTTGCCTCTTTGGTGTGTTGCAGAGGATGGGCAGGTGGGGAAACACACTGCTTAGAAAGCTCTCACAAGGATTGCCTGAGGTTGTGATCGAAAATCTCTGATGCAAGAACATGTTGACGTTTGCATTATCTCATCACATGTGCACCCAAGAAAGTTTTATTGTCCTAGTAGCAGCCTGGTCATTAGGGAGGAAAACAGCCCAGGAAAGTCAACACAGCCAGGAATAGTGCTGGTACCTTTACTGAGCAAGTAGCAGGTCTCCTTTTTATCCAGTTCAGTCTCCATTCAGAGCTGAAGATTGAAGATTACATAATCAAGATGTTTTCTAATGTTTATTTACTTGTAAAATGTATTGTAATCCCATTGACCAAAACTATATGCGATCAATAAATATTCAAAGGTAATTATGTTAGTTATTAAGTAAGTTTAAAGCAAATTGTCGAGAATTAAAGAAATTTCGTAGATAACTACCTTTCATTCTTGTTCTTCTCTCTGTGTACATTGTACAGCACGAAAGTAACAAAGCCTACTTAACTTCTAACTAGTGGTTTAAAATGCCTTCCTAATAACAGAAAGGTAAAAAAAAAAAAGAAAGTGGCTGATATTTTCCATTTTATCGGCTGTTCTTTCAGCTAAAATCTGAGACTTTGAAGAGTGCAATGAGAGAACTACTTGCAGACTGTCAGAATATAGCACGGAAGATGTCTATAGTGTAGTGGCACAAAGGTTAAACCGAGATGCTTGGCATATTTTCTTGTAAAATAAGCTGAAGTAAAATTCAGTTAAAAAAACTGTATGTATGCTTCATTCTCTATGTAGAGTTGCCAGTAAGCGGAGAGGACTTCGGCCTCATTCATTCACAAAAGGAGTCTCCATTGTTGGTGGAATGATACTGGAACCTATGTCATACTGTTAGAGCTGCATCTTCTGCAAACTTTGATATGTCTGGCTTTGGGCTTCTGGTATTACAGCATGCTGTCTGTTGAATCCTTCTTGAATGAGGGTCTGAATGCCCATGCACTGAGCAGGAAGCACCAGTAAACAGTAGATGTCTTCTTGGCACACTTGAATTGTGGTAGGAATGTGATTCCTAATAAACAAGAATGTAAACATATCTTTACTAACCATGACCCTTTCCCTGTAGAGAACTGAATTCAGGCTTGAAAAGACCACTAGAGCAAGTGCTAACTAGCAAAGAGCGAGCCACACACAAAAATTATATCCTGTTTGCCAAACAAACTAAATTATGAAATAAATACCACTGATTTCAAGCTTCCAGAAATATGTTTAGTGAGATGAATTCATACATCTCCAATGATTTGATTCTGTTCAAATTATCATTTATCATACATTCATAAATTAATATAATGCATTAAAAGCTTCATAAATCACATGCACATAAATACAGAGAAATATTTGTATATAAGATGTAGTTGGTCTCTTGACACATTGTATCTATAGATTTAATGTTAGTGCATTGTTAAATTTATTTCTCATTCCAAACTGTGTCAGCATAGCATGTAAATGAAGAATAGGCTTTGGCCTTTGCAACAGGTTTTTCTGTGTCTTTTGAAGCTCTAACACATGCAGTTCATTGGCAGCTACTGGGAAAAATGTTGTTATACTTTGCTCATATTTTCTTGCCTGAGGAGCACAGAAGCCTCTCAGACTGGTGTCAACAGAATGGCTTTCAAGTTAATTGAAAAGTATAGTCAATATGCTTGGGAATTCTATCACTCAGAGCAAAGGGAGGAATTGTATTTAACCAAGACTTTGTAGTGTTTATGCATGATGTGTTCTAAATGCCATGTCAAGCCCTAGAAGAAAAGCAAACAGAAAGGTAAACAAAAAGGAATTCCTTAAAAACACTGCAAAGAAGAGTTCTTACAAAAAGAATTACCTGCAGTACCTTTACAATGCACTGCTGGGATGAAGCATTTTAAGTCTCCAGTTCAGCAAACTCAGAAGTGCTCAGCTGACCCTGATGAAATTATTGTCATCCTCAGACATTTCCCTAAGTTGCTATTTAAACTGACCCTGGTGAAATCACTCATATGATTCAAAAATCTTACTGATCTCCGTCAGTCAGAAAAAGTCATCCATCTTTAGCTTTTCGGGGGAAGTTGGACCTGCTGATATATGAGTTCTGAGTTATTTTTTTCATGTGAAAACGACATTTTGAATGACTATGAACAAATAATCTGATTTCTGTAACTATAGAGGTACAGTGTACCTCTGTCTAAAATTGTCTTATGAGTAAATATCCTTTCATATCTTTTTGAAGATCTCATACTGCAGCTGGACATCGAAGTGTGCTTTGGTAAAATTTACCTAGAATGAAAAGTCTCTTAACCATTTTCTGGGGATGTATCTGTCCTCTTTTACCCTTTTTCTCTCCTATGTTACTTAATCTAAATGATGAGTGTGATAATAAATATTGTAATTTGAAATATTTGTTTTACAGACTTCCAATTTTACGGCTACTCTATTTTTATTCTAGCAAAGCAGGATATGAAATTTAATTTTGCTGGATCCTAAGTTATTTTTCTGAATTGTAATCAAAACCACTTCGCTAGCTGAGGGTGTATTTAACATTTAATTCCTGTATGATTCTTTCATAAGCAGGAATTTGGCTTTTATAAACTTTTATGACCTTGTTGAAGATATACACAGAGTCTACCTCAGTAATGCTTCACTTGTGTGAGTTAGATCACTAAATAAAATTCTATAAACTGACAACTTGAATGGTCTTTGTGACAACAATCAATTTACCTACTGTTTTACAAAATTTTTTTTTAATGTGAGGCATATATGCAAGTAATTTAGCATTTTCCTTTATTGTTATCAGCAAAAATATTTATTTCTCTCATAAAATTTTGAGAGAAATGATTGACTTGCCTTATTCGTCCCATTCTGGTGCAGTTAATGAACTATATCTGAATCCTAAGTGAAAGATAATGTTAAAGTAATTCTGTGGAGAAGCATTATATCTTCTAGGTCTATTTCAGCAACTGGAAATAGTGTAGAGCATTTCTGGACAGTATTATGTGACATTTTTAAGATTTTGCATTTGCCAACACATATAAGCATATGAGAAAAAACGTGTCTAAATTGAAATATATCTATAATGATTGCAGGTGCAAATATCACAAATAAAAATATGCATATGAGTCAGATATATATGACAACAGGAATGTGCATGTACAATGGTGAATGAAGAAAATTACTCAAATATGTGTCCCTCAGTAGTTTAAAAATCTTTCAAATTTACATGGAAAGTACAGATGGCTAAAAAGGATTTGCTATCTCCTACCAAAACATGGTAGTTCACATCTACTACCCACATTTTATTTGAACTTCTGTCATCTGCAATACAAAATCTGGATGGATAGCTGCTGTTATCATTCTCAGGGAAAAAAGATTGCCTTGTGGCTGGCTTATACACTATACTCAAGGCAACAAGCAATGGCCTATGACACAGACTGATAAAGAACATTTTCTTGCAGTTGCCAATTTTCTTACAGTCCAGAACGCTTTACATGGCACAGAAGGATTTATATAACAATGGGCTTTGAAATACAGCTTTTGTGTATCTATAGATTATTTTTAATAATATTTTTAATAATAGTATTATTTTTAATAATAGAAAACCCTAAGAATAGAGGTGATATTTCTTATTTTGTGTGGTTATTCACAACACCTAAGGCAATTGGAAGTGCACTTTCTTGCTTTTATTGAGAAGTGGTGTTGTCAAGGTAAAAAATATATCGTCCCCTTACCAGCATTTTCACATGTTCCTTGTTAACAAGTAGGTTTCACAGATTTTGCTAGCAATACAGTCTCCTTAAAATGTCTTCAGAGTCTGTAAGGAGAAATGTAGAAAAACAAAGTCTTGCAGACTGTTGTAAGGTTTCCTTCACGTGTACAAACAGAGCTAACAAAAGGAAAGAAGAAAACTTGTAAGAGTTTAGATCTATATGATTGTAATCTCATAAAATAAAAAAAACATACTTCCTGTACTGAGCTAAATGATGAGCAGTGCTAATGTAATTCAGACTGCATAGTGAATATGATGCGTGGAATTCAAATGAATATTACTTGATTTAAAGATACCTCCCCATGGTACCTTTTTTCAAAATGTTATTTACTTGCTCCAAACAAAGGATACTTCTGCCAGATAAATAGGTATTATATTCACAGATGTGTAGTATTATGTGTGTAAAAAACTTTATAGATTGCAGTCGTCACGTATTGATGGTAGCTAGCTGAACTCCAGTATATTGCTTTTTGGCAATAAGGCTTCGATGCTTGCCACAGTGGCTGAAAAAATGAAACTTCAATGCTATTGTAATTTTGAGTTTATTAAAAAAGTTTATACGGGCATCACCATTCTTTACACTTTCAAGGCAGCTCATGTTGTCAGTAGAAAATAGCATGATAAGCAAGGCTCATGTCAAACCATCTACAAAAACTGACACTGTCAAGCGAAGAAGAAACAATAAGATGATGAATTATGATATGCAATTATTTTAAATCTATTTTCAACCATGTCTTGTTAGGACAACCTAGGGTATTTCTGGTGAATTTCCTGCACAACTGAGTTCATAGTATTTGCATCATCACAATCAAATGTAAAAGGATAAATTAATAAAACTGTAGCATTTAATATAAAAATTAATTTAAATGATGCAAAGACAGTATTGCAAAGGCAAATTTATGTGTGTATGTCTATCGTGATAGAAACTGCTCTATCAAGACTGGGATTATAAGGAAAAAAGTGACAGTTTCTTAACTATTTGATATAGGAATGGAAGATAAAATATCAGTCAATTTCTGACAAGAAAAAATGCTGATGAAAAACAGTTTATGTCTTAGAATCTAGAGGTTCTGTGTATATAAGATACTGGTAAGGTAGACTAGAATTTAGTCTTTTTCATTATTTTAACAATGAAATTAAGGACTGTAAAACTCAATTCCTGCAGAGGAAGGAGTTCCACTAGTGTGTACATGCATGCGTTTGTGTGTGTATTATTCCCGTGCTGCCTCTGATAAACTTCTGGTCAGTCAATTTCAACTGTATTTGTTAGAAATAGAGTTCTTGAATATAACCCAGTTTATAAAAAACTCTTGGAAATTTGCTGTAAAAAAAGGAAAGATTTGCCTCTTGGAATGTCACCTGATAGAGAGGCAATAATATGAGGGCATTCCTTGTTAGCTACTAGGTAATCCATTCTGGAAGAGGAGCAGAAGAAAAGGGGTTTGTAGAGAAACAGAAAGACTCTCCAGCAAAGGGAGCATTTGTTTGGTACACAACAACTCTTAGACACTGAATTCCATCAACAATGATGGATGATGACAAGTATGAGTCAAGAGGAAATGAAGCTCCATTTATTCCATTGGTCATGCATCTAGTTGTTTTAGAAATAATTTTGTTCTAAATATGTTGTATGTTATATGTTATCTTTACCAATGATCTGGATAAGGGGATTGAGTGCTCCCTGTCCTGGGTTCGACACTCCCTCAGTAAGTTTGCAGATGACACCCAATTGGGTGGGAGTGTCTATCTGCTTGAGGGTAGGAAGGCTCTGCAGAGGGATCTAGACAGGCTGGATCGATGGGCCGAGGTCAGTCATATGAGGTTTCAGCAAAAGGCCAAGTACTGGGTCCTGCATTTGGGCCACTACCACCCCATGCAACGCTACAGGCTTGGGGAGGAGTGGCTGGAAAGCTGCCCAGAGGAAAAGGACCTTGGGGTGTTGGTCGACAGCCAGCTGAACACGAGCCAGCAGTGTGCCCAGGTGGCCAAGAAAGCCAATGGCATCCTGGCTTGTATCAGGAATAGTGCGGCCAACAGTAGCAGGGAAGTGATCGTGCCCCTTTACTCGGCACTGGTGAGGCTGCACCTCAAATACTGTGTTCAGTTTTGGGCCCCTCACTACAAGACAGACATTGAGGTGCTGGCGCATATCTGAAGAAGGGCAACGAAGCTGGTGAAGGGTCTAGCATACAAGTCTTATGGGGAGCAGCTGAGGGAACTGGGGTTGTTTAGTCTAGAGAAGAGGAGGCTGAGGGGAGACCTTTTCGCTCTGTACAACTACCTGAAAGGAGGGTGTAGTGAGGCAAGTGTTGGTCTCTTCTCCCAAGTAACTAGCAACAGGACGAGGAAATTGGCCTCAAGTTGCATCAGGGGAGGTTTATGTTGGACATTACGAAAAAGTTTGTTTATTGAAAGAGTGGTCAGGTATTGGAATAGGCTGCCCCAGGTAGTGGTGGAGTCACTGTCCCTGGAGGCGTTCAAGAAATGTGTAGATGTGAGACTTCAGGACATGCTTTAGCAGGCATGGTGGTGCTGGGTATGTGTTTGGACTTCTTGATCTTAGAGGTCTTTTCCAACCTCGATGATTCTATGATGCTATGTAGAATTATGTCTTCAACAAAGGTTGCCCTGAGGTTGTAGAGGAAGATATGGTTTGAGCATAAGTCAAATTGGTTGAGATGTTTATAAGAATTGTATATAGGATTTGAAAGCTAGGGCCTGGTATAAGAAAGAGAAAATCATGTGAACTCCTCCCTTAGTATGGATTGAACAGTAATCTCAGCCTTGAAAAACTTCAGAGACATTATGGACAGAGGCAAAGTTCACTCAGAAACCATGAGTTTAGCTGTCTCAGGCACAGCCAAGGGTCACAGAAAGGTTGTAGGATTGCACAGAAAAATAATTAAGATTGTCACTCTGCACTAGCAATATTCAGACAGTAGTAAGTTTGAAAAATGGCCTTTTTGGAAATAAAGGCTACTGCTAGCATTATAAAAATGTAAAATTAATCAGTGCAGATCTTCCCTTCTCAGTTCTTCCAAGTTTCCAAGCTTCATCAAAACAGTTTATAGATAGTTCTTCAAGTGGATGACCAATTCACCTTTTCTGATGTTAAGATAAACACGGTTGTCTAAACTATCTTTAAAAACAGTTTAGTATGCCTATTGAAATGCATGAAGCTGAACCTTAATAACTAAAACCAATAAACTGCTTCTCCAATTTGTTGCTAAACATCATGTGATTCCCTACTAATTCTTCAGCAAAAAATCTTTATGTCTTTAATTCAGTTTCCTTCCTTGAAAAGCAAAGCTTTTTCCTAATTTATGAAAACTCAGCTTCATTATGTTGTTTACATTCTACCTTCACAGTTACAAACTTCTTACCAAAAATTGCGCTACTCTTCTTAGAGCATTTCTGATATCCTTTATAGAACTCCAGTGTTTGAGTGCAATAGGAAGGAATTTTTAAAGAATTAGTTGATGTATGAAATCTTGGTATATACTTCAGACTTTGTCTGTATGTTTTGTGTTTTCTGTATCCTTCAGAAGAAGAGTTATTGTGTAAAGAGAAAAGAATGCCTCATCCTAATTAAGCAGTTCAATAGTCCTTTGGTTACGTTGAAAAAGACACTTCAGAAGGATGTATTATGTCCAAATATGCCTTGTGACCCTTGAAGTATGTTTTCTAACAGATGGCAGTAAAATTTTGCATATAGGGGTGCTTTAAAATTTTTCAGGCAATTCAGTGTTACAGAAAAACATTTGTAATGTAGATAATATGATGTCTGTCCAAAAGGATGAGGCCAATTCAAGACAGCTTCAGTAAATGGGATTTGCCTCACACCTCCCAGTGTCTGGCTCTAGGGCAAGAGTTGGGACACTAGTGGATAAAATTATCATTACTTGTCCTGCATTTAGGTATCGTAACTACATCCATCACACATTATAATGGTGACTGTCTTAGTAGTATTTGATCAAACCTGTCAAAATCACGTTGTGTCAAGGAACATTTTGAAAGAGCTACTATACTCCTAGGGGTATTTTTTTCTGAAAAATGTTATGGTAATATTAATTTCAGAAGACGTCTCCATGTAGTTGTTTGCATTTCATCTAAGAATAATTTTGTTCAGCAAACCGCGTTTAGAAGACTGTAAAGATTTTTGACATGTGCTGGCATTAAATACATTTCATTTAGATACAGAATCCACTGATTTTGCAGTCATTATCCAAACATTATTTGTCCTTTGTCTGTCTGGATTTGTAAAGTAACTTAGAAAGTTCCTTTGAACAAAATGAGTGAAAATGGAAATTAGTTGCCATTTTTGAACTGGAAAATTCCCTGAATTAAGAGATATTTTCTCTGTAGTCTCACCATTGACTAAAGAGAAAACATTAAAATTAGCAATATTAGGAACTGAGCCATGAAATCTTAAGAATATTTCTTAGTTGCTCGCCCTGCTGGAAACATAGGGCAACAGAGCATTGAAGGAGACAGGTATACATTTTCACCGATGTCACAAGGTACAGTCCTTCTTAAAAATATGCCTATTGTGAGAAGATAAAAATAGTCTTTCTAGAAAATATGCATTAGTGACTGTGGCACATGCATTGCAGAGAATTGTGCATTTTGTAGAATCATACATACTGACTGCTGTGGGAGTGTTGCAAATGAATGGTTAGGTTGCTTAAAGAATAACTGTCAAAGGTACTTGCAAGAAATGATTTTACAAAGAATTTATAAAATGTGATTTCACAAAGTTCATTGGCAAGGTTCACTCTATTATTTATCAAATGAATATAATATAAAATCAAGGTAGGATTAAGATAAAATGATTTATACAGAGGTTGAAAGAAAAGACACAGGTGGTAAGGGAAACCCTCCAATTGAGTCACAAAGTTCGGAATGGACCCTCTTGCTTTCTAAACTTCTGAGAGGAGCCTAGGTATGGCTGGATCCAGACGTAGCCTCTGACCACAATGGTTTATTTCTAAAGGAGATGTCTAGCAGTAATTTAAGGTTTGTTCATAGTCAGAGAGAAAGTCACAGAAATTTATCAGTAATTAATAATTAGTTAAATTAGCATTTACAAAGTTATTAAAAAAATCACTACAATCACAATAATAGGATATTACGATTTAAATCGATTCACACATACCTGTGCACACAGAAAATATTCATAGATAAAGGTACTTGTTAAAATTCCCCTCTATTTCAGTGAAATACTCACTTCAAAGATTGAGCCTCAAGGAGCGAGGGATCCCTGTAGTTCAGCCAGGTTCTGTCAGTGACAGTAACTTCAAACTTCAGAGTTCTAAGTGCTTAAAGAGGCATCCCACTCAGAGGGAGATACTGGGCGTAGCCCACTGCAGTCCAGAAGAGCTCAAATGTCTTTTCTTGGTACTGCTGCTTATAGGGTCTCAAGATGATTGTCATTGGTCAGTAAATTTCCATCCTGGCCATAATCCGGGTTGGTAATTACTGGAATTCTCAGAAGTCCAGTAATGCTGGTACCGATCTACCTGAGTTACAGTCCAGGTAGGATACAGTCCAAGGCTATCAGGGTATGACAGATCATTCCTGCTCTCTTCCCCCACCTTGGCCAGGACACGGAGCTTCTGGTACAGTCAGCACTATTCCCCACCTTAGTCATGCAAGAGTTCCTGGTATGGTCAAGAGGTGCTTAACTGCCAAATTCATTGCACAAAGGCTAAGACTTGACAGGAATTCCTGAGATCGTAAAGCATTCCAGGGGGAGGGAGGAGGGGGTGGGGAGCTGTACCACCACAGAAGGGAAGTCATTCCGTAGCAGATCAGTACTGCCCAGTTCAAGGTGAAGAAAACAGCTGTTTTTCCTTAGGCAATGCAGCATCAGCATTTCTGAAGTGTATCTAGTACATAACCATACTCACGAAATACAGCTGAATTTTGAGTATTGCAGTTCTCATTGTGAACTTCTAAAATAATTTTACAAAGCAGTGCTACCCGGAGTTTGGAAATTTTAGAAAAGGAGACAGAACACTTCATAAAATTTTAACTGTTATATTTGGTTGTTTTAGGGAAGGAAGGAGAGTCAAGAAACAAGATATAATGAAATGCAGGATGGTAGCTAACATGGTCCTCTGAGGTCAGGGAGATGCATATTTATCAAGGTAGCAGAACTGATTCTGTCCTTTGGCTCCTCCCCTGTATTCTTGCCTTCCTAGCTGTAACTCACAGCTCTATGACTTCTGACCACCTCCTTCAGCTCCAAGAAGATGTGACAATCTATAGTGAACGTGTGTGATTTTTTTTCTCAATCTTACAGCCTGTCCAGACATGACATGGAGCTGAGGGAGTGGAGGCTACTGAGAAAGACATCTGTTATCAAGTTAGCATCCAGCTCTGGAAGCCTGTTTAAGTCACCTCCATCTCACATTAACTGCCTCAGGCACCTGATTGTTGGTTACCCTTAGCTGAGTCTATTGGTAGTTCTTGGGTGCGCTTCTCTTGTTTTACTTGTGGTTCTATTCTTAGTAAAATATTCATGACCAGCTTTTATTGTGGTAGAAAAATACATGCAAACACTGAAGGAAATGGATGACTGAAATGGTTAAAAGGATCTCTATAAGTCTTGTTTGGCTGTGGCTTTTCAAAAAATGCCCTGTTTATGGGTTTGTTCCAGAGATAAGTCTGAAACTTACTTTTTTGTTGCAACGTCTACATTAGAAAACGCATCCATGGTAACTGAGTCTCTTAAAAGCTTTTGATTTGTTTTCATTTTTCTTGTATATATTATGTAGCACTTTGCCTTATTCAGCCTGTTTTATACCTCCTTTCATTTATTTGCTCTAATGCAAATTTTGTCAGGCTGCTCTGTACTCAAAATAACTACGGAATATCTAACACAGTTTCCCAACATAGACAGATATCTGCAATGCAGATCAGAGGAAGGAAATTCTGCCTACATTTACTATATATATGCTATATATATGCTGATGTATGTTTATGTATTACTTACATGTCTACTTGCACAGAAAGTTTCTTTCACATTTTTTTATCTACATTTTTAAAAATGAAAACAGTGATTAATTAGGCACATGCTTACCACTAAAATCCCTGTTAGTAATTTCTGTTCTCACATATTAAATGAAGGGGAGCAGAAACAACACGTATCCTTCCATAAAGCCTACTCTTCAAGGGGAGACAGTCTTTCACAGCCTCCCCTCTTCACTAACTATTTTGGTGATAGCTATCTCTCTCTATAGATATCTGCTTTAGCTCTCATATGCAGTGGTAGTATATTCAAAATACTGTTATTCACTTGACTTACCATAGGGTTTCAAAGCTAAGGTGCCACACATTTATAGAAGTTCCTTGATTACAGCTATACAAAATGAATGGCACCAAGAAGTAATTAGGTTTCAGGGTGAATCAAGGTCTAAATCTGGTTTAGATTAAATTTCAATCGTTTTCATTAAAATAATGGTCTGAAAAAACCCCACATTTCACAAGCTGATATTTTTGTCACCACACTTTCTATTCTCTTACAGCAAATTAAGAAAGGAATAGTTCCTCCTGAAACATTTGAGCCACTCAAACAAGAGAAAGCAGCTTTTAGTCTGGACTGCACCCAAAGTAAAAGCTACAACACAGGGTCAGCAATCTTTCAAGGCTGCTGTGTCAGGCTGTGTTTCTTCATTCTCGTATTGCAGATTGAATGCAGTGGCAGCCTGAAGATGCTGCCTCGCAGAGGAAAAGGAGTTCAAGTACCTTTATTGCTGTAATTTGTCTCTGAGTGAGGCAGCAGTTCCCAGGATTTTTGCCGAGGTTGGACCTCAGTGGAAATCAGGAAAAATAACTGTTCTTCACACATGCCACTCTCCTGATATTATATGATGGACCTCCTGCTTGTCATTTAAAAATCTGCGTCAGATAAATCCCTCTATGCAGTCTTCAGCACCTACGCTGCCTGTCAGCAGCTTCTGCTATGTTGGCTGTTTGAAATCTTTCTCACCCTTATAGTCAAAGGCACTTAAATTGTGAACTTTGCATTAGTACCTCTCTCTTGTCATTGCCAACTTGTGATCTGTTGGTGCTATTATTACAACCTGGCTAGTAAAGAGAGGTTGTTGCATGAGAAGCAGAGACCATGAAATTCAAACTGTTATGGGGTAATGTGCTATGTTTCCTAGTCATTCATTTCTCCAGTAGCCCCATTCTGTTTCAAGTCCCTAAAGACCTCTCTTTTTTCCCTTGCACAAGGTTCCTTCCCATTTCTCCTTACATTTAATGGAAAAAAGGCTGAGTTTAGTTCAGAGCTGCAAGTATATTGATTAGGTATCAGTTTACTTCCTTCTGGAAGAAATACAGGCCAGAGTTACAACCACTTTTCTATTGCTAATGTCTCTCTACTCAGTTACCAATTTATACTGAATTGATAGTAATAGAATTCCCTTGACTACTTGCAGTTAAATTTAACTGAAATGACCAACAGGTTTTAAAGTTACCAGGAGACATTTACAAATATGCAGAAGATGAGACAGTACAGATGTCTACATCTCATTTCTTCAAGAAACTAGGCTGAAAACGCTCCATTAAAACAGTTTGATATCACAGACTATTTACTGACCTTCGCTCCAGACCCTATTCATGGGGTTGTCTGCTGAAAACCTTACTGAAAATAGTGGATTGGAGCAACAATGACATTTCAAATTTATAAACCCACATTGATTTATGAACTCACATCCCCAGTTGAGAAGCGTGCCTTTGCCCCTTATTTCTGACAACATTAAAACTCTCCAGAAAGAGATCAAAGGATCAAAATATTTTCTCTATAGTTTGAGAAATTTTTTTTTTTAATTTGCCAGCTAGGTTCATTTATGCTGTGTGCTTTATGAAGGTTAGCTGGCCAAAGCTCTCTTCAGATAAAACATATATGAAGTCAGAGAGCCGTATAAGGGGAAGTAGAGGACATGGTGAAAAATCTGTTCTTTTTCCAGATTTATGTACTTTTGATTCCTGAGGTCAGCATTGAATAGTCTGAGCGGACGTTGGTATAGGCCATATCTATATTAAGAAATTCAACAATCCCAGGTACTGTTCCCAAGTAAAAGAAATCAATTGTTTCTATGTTTTTGAGTTATCAAAATGGTCCATGGCATGACTGTGGTCTGTTCTGACTAGCACCTTTGCAAGAAATTCCTCAGATGTGGTTGGGGAATTAGCATAGGCCAGAACTAGTTAGGGACAGATGTGCTTAGTACGACCTGTTGTGATAGGGCAAGGGATAATGGTTTTAAACTAAAAGAGAGTTGATTCAGACTCTACAAAAGGAAGAAATTTTTTATAATGAGGGTGGTGAAACACTGGAATAGGTTACCCAGAGAGATGGCAGATGACCTACATTCCATGTCAGGTTGCGCGGGGCTCTGAGAAACCTGATTTAGTTGAACATGTCCCTGACCATTGCAGGGGGCTTGGACTAAATGACCTTTAAAAGACCCTCTCAGCCCAAACCATTCTGCGTTTCTAAGAGTCTATGTAAGTAACTAGTAAAACAGAAACAAAGTATTCTATCCACAAAGAAAAAAAATATAGAAACATTGTCATAGGTCTGGGTATGCATTCCAAGACTTGCCCAGTGGAGTAAAATAGAACAAACTTGAAATATGTAATTACTGAAGGATCCCAACACTGGAAAACTTGTTGGAAGAAGAAATCATTGACATGACTATGGTGTCTCAGTAAGATAAAATTTGTAAAATTAAAGTGACAATACTTATGAAGTTAAAATGGCAGTAGTTGTTTTGGAAAATTATTACTGACTTTTGGATAGGCCAGTATCACATCTTCCAACTTCTAATGGAAATCTTTGGAGTGAAGGATATTTGGTATAACCATATTATTTCTCCTCTGAAGAGAGTCGAATGATGATTTATGAAAGAGGGGGTGCAATGTAAGGCTGACGCCTGGGATTACACCTTTTAAGAGGTGTTACTCTTAGAAACAAAAGCCTTCAAAAAAAAAAGAGATCAATAGCAACAGACAATATGTCTGCAGCCATCCATTTCACTGAAAAAGAAGAATTTAATAGTATAGATATGGGCTATTCTATCCCACATGATTTCATATTGTGCACGTATATCAATATTGATCTTGTCTAAATACACAAACAACAAGAAAATCAAGTTTTACTTGTTGAAATGTACTCATAAAACTCTAGCAGTCTTCAGAATTAGAGTCTTCAGAGATTATCAATCTCCTTGTTAACCTTCTGCGTGTATTATTCCATATAGAGCAACATGTGGAAATTACCAAAAAACTGTGGAAAAGTGGAATGTTGCATCCCAGTTGGTTATTAGAGCTGTGAATACCTGAAATCAAATGTTCCTTTACTTACTGTTATTCTGTAGCTATCTACGTGCAGATCAAGATGCTGTTTTGACACCTATGACTCCGTGGGCTCGTCAGATAGCTTTGTGATGAGCAGTCTGTTTCCAACCACCATTCTCCCCCAGTTCAGAACAGCAAAAAAAATACAGCTTTAAATAAACAGAAGGAAGAAGCAATTACGGTTTTACATGTCATCCTGTGTCTCTCTTCATTCAAAATAGCTTGAATCTGACTCCTTTCAGTGATACTGTAAATCTGCTGCATGTAAGAAAAAAGGGAGAAAAAGTAAGTGCATAAGGTTTTTAAAGGTTTAAAGATGTATTGATACCAATTTCAGAAACAAATTTTCAGTATAAGAGCAATATTAATATGCTCGATTGGTGCACAAATGATATATACCAGTGTTTTTCTAGATTCTGATAGATCTTTCTAGAGCAGTCCCTTTTAATAAAGAAAAAATACCTTCCTAGTACAGAAAGTCATACAGGCCTAGATATCATATTAAAAATAGAACATAAATGATACACTGGTCTTCCATAGTAGACCAGATATGTGCAAAGAGGTTAAAGGAAATCAGTAGCGTGTTACTGAAATCAAATAAAAGAAATTGAAGAGAATTAAGGGCTTTGAGTTGACAACTATGCCTAAACTGGCCTTTCTTAAGAGAGAAAACGGAGTTGTTCTGGCTTTGAAACTGAACATGCTGCTGTTGCTAACTCTGACTCAAAGAAATAAGAAGTTACAAAATGGAACATGTGTTGGCTTTTGAGTGACAGGTCAGTTAAACTGTAAATTGAGGATGTGAGGTTCAAGGAACCTAAAACCACTAATCATTAAATTTACTCTCCAGATTGCTTTCCTAAGGAAAACTAACTTACATATTCATATAGAACATGTGTTTGTCTGACAGATTTATCATACTATATTTTGAACCCAGTACCTAATCACAGTAGCAGAAAACAGGCATAAAAGTGTCCAAAAGATTATCCCTCTACAAGCTGATTGAAAATTGACATCAGAGTAAAAGAGAGACATCTTTGTAATGCTTCTGTGTGGGAAAGGCTAAATTGTGAGTTCATTTGTAATCCTCACTCATTTGACTGCTAGTACCTAGGCAACAATGATACTTTTATCAGGCCAGCCAATTGGAAAGTAGCTTTACATCAGGGATGCGAAGGAGTGGCACTTACTTGACCAGCCATGCAAAGAGGGATAAAGAGTAGAGAAAGAGCTGGGATATAGCACAGAAATTGCTGAATGTGTCGAAGGGACCAGAGTTTACAGTGGCATGTTTAGAGGTCACAGGAGGGGATGTCCCATACAGAGTGAGGAATAAAGACCAGTCTAATGACAATGACATTGTGCAGTGAGCAAACTTTAGTACTTAAAAATAAGTATGCAGGAAACAAAGCTTCATTAGACCTGCTGTTTAGGCAGCAGTTTGTGTTTGGTATTGTTTTGACAGGGCTTAATTTTATAACAAGTATAGGTGTGTGAAATCAGTTGGGTTGTTAGCCCTCATTGTAGCCATGTAGCACAGAAACCCACACTGAGAGCACCTTCCTCCCTTCTCACAGATCTGGGTGAGTTACTATTCTCACTCTTACACTGTGTGCTTGTAAGTACAACCAATACTGGAAGAAGTACATTGCAATTGCTTTATCCGACATTTATAGAAAAAATATATATATAGCCCCCCAAAAATGGACTGGCTGGATTAGGGTTGTCACTATAAACAACTGAAAGTCATCTCCCCTCATGGAGAGTACACGATGTTAAAATTATGACTTCCCACAAAATAGTGAATTTTTGTGTTAAATATGGCATATGCATGGTACACAAGATTGCAAGTTACTTCTTAAATGCTTCTGTGTTTATCAACACGATTATGAAATTTTAAACAAAGGATTTCAACAATTTCAATTATTCAAAGGATTTTCATCTGCTATTTACTAGTGCTTCCACATACTCTAACACTGCTTGTTGATGTCATGGGAGCTATATGCAAAGTCTCTAAGAAAACAGTTTTGCATTAATAATCATTAACTTTAGCCCTCATTTGGTTAATGGATTCTGTCCAGGTATCAGGAACCTATACCACATAACACCTTTCAGGGTAAGAGCCCAGTATTTCTGCCAGTGTAATGTACAATTACTCTTACAAAAAGTGATATAAATATGAAGTGTTAATAGATACAGATATGTACGGGTGAAGTCGAGAGATATCCTATTGAATAACAGGCTGAGCATTAGATTCCATCATCTTGCCTAGGCCCTGCACTGATTGAAGTCCTAAAATTAAACTGAAATCCTAAAATTAAATTACATTTTAAAACAAAATTGAAATCTCAGAAACTGATTAGTCATGCTCCACCCACGTATAAAGAAGTTATTACAAGTGACTCAAAACAGCCATACAAGCTTGCATAGATTTATTTTTCAGCTGGTACCATAAGATTTTGATTAATTTTTTGGGGGGGTGAATTAATTATTTTACCTGTGTCTAACTAAAAGGTTTATTTTTCTTAAAAAGAGAACAAAATTTCTCTTCCTACAGGACTATCTTAGGAGATTTAAACTCTGAATGTTTTTAGTGAAGATTGTAGTTCCTAGATGCTTTTACCCATTGCACAAAGATAGAAAACAAATAAATTAGTTTATAGCAGAAATAACTGCTAAATAATTAATAATTGTTTTCCTCCAGAGATACGTCTTTGTACGAACACTGACTGCAAGCCATTTAATTAGCTTTAAGTTGAAATGAAACATAACTTTGTGCCTATTAAATATTCATACATACCACTTATTTGTATTTGTTTATTTAATTACTTTAGAAAGGCATCTATTAATGGGGAAAATGGGAACCTCATCCAGTTTGAAAAATTATTTTACTACTGAGCATGCATCTTGTACGTGGGGACTTCTGTTGCCTAGTGGAATAGAATAAGTTGATTTTCCACAACAGGACTGGGGTGAGAGTAGGATGCAAGAAAAAAGGAAGAAGCAGAAGGGAAGTGTCACGAAAGTTTGCCTCAAATCCATGTCCTGAAAATTGACACAGACAGAGAAATGATATCCTGAAGCAGGAAAATAATTTTTCATTTTCTTTCCCAACCTTTATTTTCAGTGCAACAAAGACTCTGCTAAAATTTTATTCCTGCTTTTGTCTTATTCAAAAATTAAAGATACATTTAAACACAGAGTTTTGCAATGTATTCTAAATGATACTATTTCATCTCACTCAGCCAATCAGGCTAAGCAGGTTGTCATAGTTTAGCCTGCCTGGACTGCAGGTGCTCACTAAAACCCCCAGTCACTCCCTATCTTCAGCTGGACAGGGGAGTAAAAAAAAATGACAAAAGGCTCATGATTCAAGATAAGCAAAGGGAGAGATCATGCACCAATTTCCATTACAGACAAAACAGATTGGACTTGGGGTGCATTAAGAACAGTGTGGCCAGCAGGTTGAGGAAGGTTCTCCTACTCATCTACTCTGCCCTAGTGAGGCCCCATCTGGAGTACTGCATCAAGTTCTGGGCTCCCCACTTCAAGAAAGATGAGGAGCTACTGGACAGAGTCCAGCTGAGGGCTACGAGGATGGTGAGGGGACTGGAGCATTTCTCCTACGATGAGAGCCTGAGGGAGCTGGGCTTGTTCAGCCTGAAGAAGAGAAGGCTGAGAGGGTATGTTGTAAATGCTTATAAATATCTGAAGGGTGGGTGTCAGGAGGATGGGGCCAAACTCTTTTCAGTGATGCCCAGTGACAGGACAAGGGGTAATGGGCACAAACTGAAGCAGAGGAAGTTCCGTCTGAACATGAGGAAGAACTTCTTCCCTCTGAGGGTGACGGAGCCCTGGAACAGGCTGCCCAGGGAGGCT
>Ga0065711_1029888_pt1 | contig 34482 bp, 26 predicted proteins | sample Hoacrofraction12_FD_59098 | JGI IMG/M metagenome (GOLD analysis project Ga0065711, IMG submission 59098) | Hoatzin crop microbial communities from Cojedes, Venezuela - Epithelial fraction 12 v2 (version 2) | ecosystem: Host-associated > Birds > Digestive system > Esophagus > Crop | place... | reverse complement strand
AGAGGTCCTAACTTGTCTCCCATCCAAAAAAAATGGCTTTTTTTTTTTTTTTTTTTTTTAGTTGGGATAAGTTTCCTGATCTGGCTGTCTGGATGGGGCAGTAGCGAGGAGGATCAGATGAGATGCAGGAGAATGGGGCTGCCGATGGCAGCAGTTCTGGTTTATGCTGGTTTAAAGTACTTGTGAAAACACAGCAAGGTGTAGTAGCAGGTGTGAGCCGTTGACAAAAACCTGTTTCTCTGGTGTTTTGACTTCAGCAAAGTAGAACATGTCAAAATAGAACATGAAAGTAAATATTGTTTCATTGTTCATGAACACATACACTGATGTAGTCTGCTGACATTGTCTTCAGAAATTTATTAAGGAGCCTTACTAAGCAGACAGTTTTTGAAGACCTTTCTGTTTGTGTTGCATATACTGTAGCACTTTTGAAAGACAGGTTTTGACACTATGATTTCAGGGGTACGGTTTCTTATTAAGAAAGAAAATCTGCACTAGGGGTATATCAGACAAATAACAAAGGTTTAAAGTAGTGAGTGGAAGCAAACTTGCTTTTTGTGTTGCTACTGGTTACGTATATGGCCCTTTAAGAGCATTTACATTAAAAGAAGGTAAGAGTGAACAGGTTAGATTTTAAGCCAGGTGTGTCTAGACTCCCAAGCAGGCACCAAGTTATACTATGGTTGGAACAGTAAAAAAAAAGAGATGGACAAAAGTGCAATTCTCTTTTTGTAACTGACTGTTTTTTGGGTTGTTTTTTTTGTTTTTTTTTTAGGAAGGGAACCCCGTCTGCTTCCTTGGGGAAAGACAGAGCAGACACAGTGATCATCGGAGGTGGTTGCGTTGGTGTGAGTCTAGCCTATCACTTGGCTAAGGCTGGCTTGAAGGATGTTGTTCTGCTGGAAAAATCTGAGCTCACTGCAGGATCTACTTGGCATGCAGTAAGAAATGTTTTATTAATCTCTCAGATTAACAGCGGTTTGTGTATCTAATGGTGGTGTAAATTTCATTACCTTTATATTCCCTGGCTTTCCAGAGATTAACTACCTTGGTTATTTTATAGATACAAACATTAGCACTGAGTTCTTTACAGATTGGCTGTGTGAGCTTTGAAAAGTCGGTTCAGCTCTCCGTAGTACACTTTTCTCGTGTAAAAATTGGGACAAATACTGTATTTTGAAGTTACTGGAAGGTAACTGTTAGCATTATTATACATTTTTGGCAGTTAATTGGATTTAGACTTTAAGCCTTATTTCAGTTTGGACTTTTTAAATCCAAGGTTTTATTTCTAAGGTAACCTATGCTGCAGGCTTTATCGTTGGAAGTGGTTGCACTGGCATGCATAAATCAGAAATGTGAAATACGGCATTATTGTATCTGTAATTACTTTTTATATATGTGCCATCCTGAAAAAGAGGTGAACAAGAAGCAGCATCAGTGTCCAGTTCTCACAGAACAGCACTGTCCCAGAAACTGGTTATTATTAGAGAGAAGAGCTTTCTTTCCTGCCACTGCTGGCATTAGACAGAATTGTGAAGGAGCAAAGCTAACAACTGTACACTGCGGGGTTTTTTTAAGGCTGAATGTTTGTCTGCACTCTAAAGAAAAGAACACAATGGCATACATGTAGTAACGACATGGTGGGGACACCGCCTATAATCATGCTAGTCACATGGACATACTGGTGCACAACATGCATGTGTGTAATTACATATTTTCTATGTCAATATCTGGAGCAGGCAGTGTAACGAAATGAAATAAAGCTTGCCACAGTAATAGATGCTTTTTCCATTCATTTCCAGCTATGCTTAGCTGAAGTTGGGAGAATGTTATCCCTGTGTGTAACAATAGAAAAGAGTAAAAACCCCACAGTTTGCTGTCGCTAGAACTACTGTGTAAATAGAAAGGAACATTTATGCAATACTGGTACTATAGTTACCATTTATGAACATTTATGCAATACTGGTAACTATAGTACCTGTGCACCTTTCAGGAACAAATTGAGGAGGATGACACAGATGGATTATATTTGATTTATATTCTCATACTTCTCCCAGGGGAGGAAGTCTGAAGTTTGAAATGCTTTGTCTTTGTGCAGCTGTTTTGTGTGTTTGGGGCCTTATGAGAAAACAATAGTAAAAAATTAGATTAAAAAAAATCACTGCCTGAAATGTATAAGTAGGTTTATACTTCATTTTACTTGCTTTTCAGCAAACAAAGCAAAAAGAAAACACATTGTATGGAATTAGGAAAGCCAAAATTCAGTAATTACGTCTCTTTTAGACAGTCATACCACAACTGATGCAGTTCAGTGAACAGAGCGGCACCGTTCATAGTGTCAGATCGTGCATCTTATGTATTGTAACTATGAAATGATCAAAGAAATACTTTCTCTTAAGTACATGAGTGAGGCACAGACTGAATTCTATTTGCCCAATGCGTATACAGAATGATATGCCTGTAAAAAATAATAAAAATCTCTTCACAGAATAAGAAACCAAAATCTTCAATGGAGGATTGTTGCTAAAGGTTTCCTTTGTTCTTGTTATACTCAGTCTAGCTTGTTGCTCGTAACTGTGTAAAAGCAACATCTCCTTCAGTATTTTTGCCCCCACTTCATAATGAGTGCAGAAATGGAGCACTGATTGAGGAACTCTGTTTCAAAGTTAGGGAGGGACCTGGAGTGCAGCAGAGAAAGTGCCTGCGCTACCACTGCTGAGAGGGCTGCCTTGTGGCACCTGTTGCAACAGAATTTGATGCGATTAACACAGCAAGGCATGTAGTTATGGGACAGGTTAAAATTGATAACTCTTAGGTAAACTGCATGGTATACTGTCTCTTTTCATTGAACTCAGTATTAAGAGCGCTGTGTCTGAAGATGAAGAAGTTGTATCACAGTGATACAGTGCTAGATACAGATGAAAATCACACATATAGTTAGTACGTGAAATGGCATGTAATATATTGCCTGCAGCCACAAATGTTGAAAGTCTGGTTCAGGTGTTGCTGCACTATACCACATTCTCCTGCTTTCACAGTCCAGTAAGTCCTGCCAGAGCTCAGGATCCTGTTTCATATAGATCGGATTCCTGCTAGCATTGCTGCCAAAATTTTATTCCACTTCTCAAGTCTGAGATAAATTTGACTAACTTTCATATGTGTTATTAAAACAGCACAGAAAGTGTGCACATTTTTGTGTTACCAGTAGTAAGAAGATACAAATAACAGAGCAAGTGCTGCTCATTTTATACCAATCTAACCATGACAAATGAGTGGTTATTACAATGTGTGTAAATTAGGTCAAGACTTAAGCTTTAAGAACTTTAGGAAGTTGTGCTGTTCTGCAAGTTAGATTGTTTGTGATCTCACTGAAGCCCTAGGGATGGAATAAGGTGTGTATAACTCAGCAAATTTTTGTGTTGTTACTTTTTAAAAAGGTGTTTTCTAAGAAAATATTTATCATATTCTGTTATGTGATACTTTTTCTTGCTACATGCAATGGATTTTGCTGCTGACAGTTAATTAAGCAGAGCACAAGACAGATAAAAACTTGTAACAACTTGATCAGAGTTGCAAGGAGAGAATGTAGGGTATAACAGTGTTAATAACATTTTCCTCCAGAATCCTAATTTAATAATGGTGTTAGTACAAATCTGAAACAGACTGGAATAGAATGAAACTGATAGACAAAGATTTCAACATATAAAAATTTCAGCTATCAAAATGATTTGAAATCTCTGGGTCAATTTTCATAGCAGAGTGGCTATTCTGAAAATTATTTTCCCAGCTCATGTTCACCTACGGTAACAAAATCTCTGTCTTACAAAAACAGAGCAAAACCTAGAGAAAATCTTCTTGAAATACAAGTTTTAACTAGAGATTCTGCAATGAAACAGCCCTGGGTTTTAGTCTGAGGTAATTAAAATAAATGTATTCACAACAACATAAAAGCGCACGTATCGAATGAGATAAAAAATGCATTTAGTCAAGTATTTTGTCTCCAGCAGTGCCCAGTACAATGACAATCTGATATGATAAGAAGAAAATTACAAGCAGTGTTTTTCCAGACTGTTAATTTAGCCCAGGGACTTGCTAAATCCAACATGCCTGTTTTGTGCTTAACGTGGCCCTTCGTAGATTTATCTCCCTTCAACAGACTTGTGTGATCACTTTTTAAACTCAGATTGTTGAGATAATGAACAATACCAAACATACTAAGGGAACTAGAGCCAAATTTCTGATTAAAGTACAGACGCAACTGAAATATATAATACTGGTATATGACTAATTTTGCACTTTTTTCCATTGGCTTATTTTGGCATTTCAGTTGTGTTGTACATGATGGTATTGTATATAAGCTTTAAGATGTGACAAAGATAAAATCCTCACAAGGAAAGGCAGGAAAATCTTTTAAAAGTTATCATACTCTTGCTCTGAAGATATTGAGTACCTGTCATCTGAGGCAGTGTGTATGATTTATGTTTTTTGACAGAAGTGGTATCTGAGTGTGAGGTATTTGCTAAAGTGCCATTTGAAGTTTATTGTTTCTGAAGAAAAAGATCTGGTCTTAAAAGTGAAGCTGCATGAAGAAAGATGGGTCAGAGAGGCCGTGGTTTAAAAAAAATGAGGATGTGTGATCTAATTCATGCAATATGTGTTGATATTAATTGTAGAGAAGCATAACGTTTAGTAGGTTCTTAACATAATTAAATTAGTTCTTAGCATAATTAAATTAGTTTGAATTAAAATGTATCTTTAAAGATCACTAAATCTTGCTTTTGTTATTCATATGTATACAGTTATTCCATCAGCTTTAAAAGTAAAAGCCTGTAAAATATGTAGTACAGAACAGAGTTGGCAAGTTAAAATCAAGAGTAGTTAATATGTACACATATTGTGCAACTTAGAAGGAAACTACTCAACTTTACTGTGTAACTACTCATGCTCTAGTGTATGTGTTACTTTTCACCTTTATATTTCTTCCTGTTTTTTTCCCAGAATGGCAGTGATCTCAAAGGTGGACTCTGGTGCCTAGCTCCCTTAACTGAAGCAACCTTAATCTGTGGATAAGCTCTACTTTAGTTAGCCAAATATGCACTAGATGTATATATATATGTAAAGTATCTAAATCAGTGTAGTTACTTATCTTGAAAACCTGAGGTAATTTTGCATTTCTGTTGTCTTAGTTGGAAGAAGGCTTTTAGTGAGATGTCAAATTCAGGAGATACAAAGATATATGCTAAACTACAGTAGCACTTTAATTCTGCTGTTTTTAAGTGCCAAATGTCTGCAGTTATGAGTGTCATTAGATTGATGCAGCTGTCTCTGTTGTAGGCAGGCGAACAGTTTCCTTAAATATAGAAGAGGTTGTACTAACTTCTTGATTTTACCTTTGCATGAACCCAGAAGGGCTCGACAGCTTTCTAAAGTGAGACCTGGTAAAAGATGTGCAAAATATGTATAGTAATTTCTTAAGCTGCTTCTGGACCTGCCTGGACAAGGTCCTGTGCAGCCTGCTGTAGGTGACCCTGGTTCGGCAGGGGGGTTGGGCTAGATGACCCACAGAGGTCCAACCCTGAACATTCTGTGATTCTGAAATGCAGCAATTCCTCTTTAACTGCCACATGAGACAACTGTTGAGAACAGAAGAATACTGACTTACATTGCCCTGCTGTTCATACCCCAGGAAAGTAATAACTCGTGTTACAATCTGGTCTTTGTGAAGGTTTGGTTTCTTTCCCAGCTCCATTTGCAAGAAGGAAAAGATCCTACTACAGGACATTTAGAGTTAATCAGTTGATTTAGTTGGTCAGGAATGGACTTGTGTGTCTTTTCCAAAAGATCTGAAACAGACAACTGAATAATTTAAACCATAGGACAGAAAAACTGCAACAGTATCATGGGTTGACAAATTTGATGAGAAAAGACAGGTGGAAAACACATGTACAGAGAACAAGAATGCCATGAACTGCGAAAGGATTTTATATTTTTGTAGCAGGTGGCTCTTTCCATGTGTTGCTTTTCTGTGCAGTACCTTGACAGTTCATTTTTGAATGACAGTTGGAAGGAGGGAAAGAAAACACAGCATTTCTAATCACATCTCTGTGTTGTTGTTCCTATTTCTTATTTGAGGCTGGTTTAACTACTTATTTTCATCCTGGAATAAACCTGAAGAAAGTCCATTCTTACAGCATCAAACTCTATGAAAAGCTGGAAGAAGAAACTGGACAGGTAATCCTTGGAAGTATTAATTCAGATGAATACTAACCTTACTAATAGTCTTACAAAAAAGTTTGGAGTTGACAAGTTGTATATATGTGTGTAGATGACTATCATAAGGCTCCGTTTTTATTTAAATAAATTCTGCTGCTTGCATGTCTATGCTATAGTCTGGTGCTTAGTCATGAAATATTTTAGATGGCTTCCCAGATGATCTGCAACTTTAGCTTGGTATGGGAGTTAAAATAGCATCACGGATCTGTAATGACGGATTAAGATACATTCCTGCTTTAAACATGTCCATTTAAAAATTCATATGATATGATGCTGTCTGTATTTGAGAAGATTGCTGCAATTCTTCCCCTCCCTTTCAGAGATGTGTTTTTATTTAGTGACTTAAGGAATGGGTATGCAGAGAAACATGGAAGTCATCTTTTTTATCTGGCATCACTCAGCCATATAGATTTCATTTACTAAACTTTTGCTTGCTTCAGACTGCAGCAGAAGTTGCAGGATCCTTACTGTACTAGTCTACAAACTTGGTAATTGTAATAAAACACGTTTTTGTTCTTGCTGCTGCTCAGCTAGATAAGATATTACAGGACATTATCATTGTGAGTTCCACTAAGACACTTACTCAGTCACGTTAATGTCATGTGAGGTAACATAGAAAAGGTGATGTGGGTAGTGTATACCAGAAAGTGGGCATTCAGTGCCCAGCTATATAAGGATTTCTACTTTATTAAAAAGACCAAAAAGGTGTGTGGTTATTCGTTGTGTCAATAAAGGTGCTTAGTCAGTTAAATTTAATCTGCAGCATCTCAATAGAAAATTATGCAGGTGACAGACTTTAATATAAGCTTTTACCTATTTATTTTTCAGATGTATCTGATTCTGTTTTTGAAAGTGCATGAGTGCATAAATTCAAATATTAATCAAATTTTAATAAAAATAATAGTATAATGACATTCAGTACAAGATTTTTGCAACTGTTTCGAAGATAGTATGTGTTAACCTAGTGAGTTAATTTGATAACTTCTAAAAAATTTTATTTTTCTCTAGGAGTTTACATCTAATCCCTGTTCCTTCAAGGGCACTGAACTTATCTGAATCTCTTTTCAATGACTTTAGTGACAAAATTCCTGTAGACTTCCCATAGAATGGGAGCATGCATTTATGGAGGTAAGTGAAGGTTCTTTCAATAATTCACTTTAGCTCTTTGTTTTAGGCGGTGGGGTTTCATCAGCCTGGCAGCATCAGAATTGCTTCAACTCCTACTAGAGTGGATGAATTCAAATACCAAATGACTCGTGCTGGTTGGCACCCAACAGAGCAGTACCTAATCACACCTGAGAAAGTACAAGAGCTGTTTCCCTTATTGAACATGGATATGGTAAAGAACGTAATTTTGTAAAAAATAACTTCCACTGGAGTTAAATATTCATCTTTCAGATGTGTAGATATAAGGTCTGTTTCCTTCATACGAAATGTATAAGAAATTATTGGTTTTCAGTGAAAAAAATATGCACTATAAACTAAAGTGACTCACATGCATTTTAGTGCATACTGTATATCAGTGTGCATAGAATTAATTATAATATATACAATATTATAATATTAAAGCATTGCAACCTGTGATTGCATGGGAGAGCTGATCAGTTTTACTTCCTTAGACCATTGCTGAGTTGGATAGCTGTAGCCCTGATATTATTACATATTTTGAAAATTTGGTTTGACTCCTTAAGGCTTACTACATTCAAGAAATACAGCGCTTTTAAGAAAATTAGTTGATAAACTTTAATTTCTTTCACTTTGTGGCATTTTACCTCCACTTAGGTTTTAGCTGGCCTATATAACCCTGGAGATGGTCATATTGATCCCTATTCTCTCACTATGGCCTTGGCTGCTGGAGCCAGAAAATACGGTGCCCAGTTAAATTACCCTGTCCCAGTGACTAATCTGAACTTCCGATCAGATGGGACGTGGGAAGTTGAAACTCCACTTGGAGAAATTCAAGCAAAGAGAATTGTGAATGCTGCAGGTAGGATTTAGATACACATTTGTATACTTTTCAGATTTACAAACTAGGTGACATGGAGCTTCTGTACTGAACTGTGTGGATTACAGGAATAAGTAACCTATGTTTTTGAACATTCACTTGGTTTGTGGTAAAATGTACTTTGCACAGAATGCTTTACAGTATAGTGAAGATTTAAGTGTTGTCTTAGTTGTCTTTGACTAGGTGTTAAAAATACTTCTTTCTGGTTTGTCTCCAGCAGTTGCTAGTCAGACTGTCTTGTGAGATTTTCGTAGCAGAAGAGACCTTTACTGGTCTACAGTAAGTTGTGTAGAAGAGAGGCTACTGTCTATGCATATTGTCCTCTAAAATCTTATGAAAGCTAAGTAGGAAGGGAGATGGGATATACAAATCAAGTAACAATATCTTCACTGTTTTTCCAAAGAGACTTGAGGATTTCCAGAAAGTAAGGTAACCCTGCCTGTTTCAGCATTATTTTTGTGTGAGAATGAGCTCTATCCACATGTCGTGAAATAGATTTTTATTGCCCTTTGAGTAGTATTTTAAACATGCACTTGGCTTAATACATTTTTTGATGTAATAAAAATTTCCAAACTCAAAGGAGCTTGTATTTACATGTGCAATATTTATTCCTCATTGTGTTAAAGAAGCCAGACGGATGTTTCTGCTTCAGAGATCTTTTGGGCAACAGTGCTTTGGTTTCTGTTTGTTTTCCTAAACAAGTTGATAGGTTTAAAAACCTGTATTCAATCTAAATGTCTCTTATTTTTATGCTGCTTTATACAAGTTACGGAAAAATACATTTTTGGTGAAACTGTTGGCACCTAATTCCTAGAAGAAGACTTTCTGTTTTCATTTGTTTGCAAACTTGCTGAATATTTACTATTTGGATGAATTTTTTGCGGACTGTCTGTCTCAAACTGAATCATATCTGCATTTTTAGGGCATGAGTCTTGCATAGATCCCATCTCAGTGATTGATCAAGCTTCAGTAGAAAGCTGTGATGGCTGAAGAGGACTATCTCCTCTTGCTCAGATGGGACAAGTGAACTGAGAGCAAGGATATATCATTACAATTCCTTTCTACATCTGTGCAGTGGAAAGGAAAAAAACATCTATTTCTGGTACAAAGCAGATAAAATGAAGTTGTTCAGTGAGACAGGGACTCTTCTTTTTGGTGGCTAGAATAACCATGGCTGACAATTTGATTTATCAGTGAAGTGGACTGGAAGGGGAATACACTGGAAGAATGGTACTTGGGAGAGGTTTCTGGAGGTGCTTGGGAGCACTGGCAGCAAGCAGAACACTTACGTGCTAGACGACTTGCTGAATAAGGATGCTCAAACCCAGAGCAGCTGTGGGGATGGCAACAGTGGGGATGACACCTCAAAGAGGGATGGTGGAAAGGGATCTGACATGTTTCACAGAATCACAGAGTGGTAGCGGTTGGAAGGGATCTCTGGAGATCATCCAGTCCAACCCACTGCCGAAGCAGGTTCACCTAGAGCAGGTTGCACAGGACCGCGTCCAGGCAGGTTTTGAATATTACCAGAGAAGAAGACTCCACAAGCCCTCTGGGCAGCCTGTTCCAGTGCTCTGTCACCCTCAAAGGAAAGAAATTCTTCCTCATGTTCAGACGGAACTTTCTATGCTTCAGTTTGTGCCCATTGCCCCTTGTCCTGTCACTGGGTACCACTGGAAAGAGTCTGGCTCGATACTCCTGACACCACCCTTAAGATATTTGTAAGGTCACCTCTCAGCCTTCTCTTCTTCAGGCTAAACAAGCCCAGCTGCCTCAGCCTTTCCTTGTAGGAGAGATGCTCCATTTGCCTCATCGTCCTTGTAGCCCTACACTGAACTCTCTCCAGTAGTTCCTCATCTTGCTTGAACTGGGGAGCCCAGAACTAGATGCAGTACCCCAGATGGGGCCTCACTAGGGCAGAGCGGAGGGGGAGGAAAACCTCCCTTGACCTGCTGGCCACATCCTTCTTAATGCACCCCATTGGCCTTCTTGGCAACCAGGGCACCACGCTGCTGGCTCATGGTCAACTTGTCATCCACCAGGACACCCAGGTCCCTCTCCGCAGAGCTGCTCTCCAGCACGTCTACCCCAAAGCTGTACTGATGGATGGGGTTGTTCCTCCCCAGGTGCAGGACCCTGCACTTGCCCTTGTTGAACTTCATCAGATTCCTCTCTGCCCAGCTCTCCAGCCTATCTGGGTCTCGCTGGATGGCAGCACAGCCTTCTGGTGTATCCACCCCTCCTCCCAGTTTTGTGTCATCAGCAAACTTGCTGAGGATACACTCTAACTCTTCATCTAGGTCGTTGATGAAGAAGTTTAACAAGACTGGGCTCAGTACTGACCCCTGGGGGACCCCACTAGCTACAGGCCTCCATAGAGTCTGCACCGCTGATGAGAACCCTCTGAGTTCTGCCATTCAGCCAGTTGTCAATCCACCTCACCGTGCACTCATCCAGCCCACACTTCCTGAGCTTCCCTAGGAGGATGTTATGGGAGACCGTGTCAAAAGCCTTGCTGAAGTCAAGGTAGAAAACATCCACTCATGTACCCAGCTGGTCATGCCATCATAGAAGGCTACCGCACTGGTCAGGCATGATTTCCCTTTGGTGAATCCATGTTGACTACTCCTGATACCCTTCTTTTCCTCCAGTTGCTTAAAGATGACTCCAGAATGAGCAGTTCCATCACCTTTCCCGGGATGGAGGTGAGGCTGACTGGTCTGTAGTTCCCTGGGTTCTCCTTCTTGCCCTTTTTGAAGACTGGAGTGATGTTGGCTTTCCTTCAGTCCTCAGGCACTTTCCTGTTCTCCAGGACCTTTCAAAGACAATGTAGAGAGGCTCAGCAATGACATCTTTCAGCTCCCTCAGCACTTGTGGGTGCATCCCATCAGGGCCCATGGTTTTGTGGATGTCCAATTTGCTTAAAAGAGTTCCAACCCAATCCTCCTCGACCAAGGGAAGGTCTTCCTTTTGCCAGTCTTTCTCTCTTACCTCCAGGGACTGGTATGCCTGAGGGCCAGCCTTAGCAGTAAAGACTGAAGCAAAGAAGGCATTCAGTAACTCCGCCTTCTCTGTATCCTCTGTCACTAGGGCACCTACCTCTCTCGGTAGCAGGTCCTCATTTTCCCTAGTCTTCCATTTGCTGCTGATATAGCAATGTTTCATTAAGGGAACTGGAGGAACTGGAGATGGAGCTTTTCAGACAAAAAGATTAAGAAAGATGCCTGCGGAATGGTTGTGTGTGAAAATTTGTTTGGAAAAGTGGGGCTGCCTGAGCTGTCTGAGCATGAAAGAATGGTGGAGTGGCAAGGGAGAGGTAGACGCGAGTAGATTGGAAGGAAGAGAAGGCAGGTGGGACAGGATTTGACAAATGAGGGAGACTGACTTGCACACAGAGAAAAAATAGCTGAAGAAAGGTGTAAGGACTGGTGTAAGAGAAGTAGAGTTTGAGACTGTGGAAAAGAAGAGCAGGGGTGCAACAAGCAGGGATGGGGAAGAGAGAAGATTAGGACAGAGAAATTTTGAGGGAATGGGATAAAAGGGCTGAACTCTGAGAGGATGAAGTTTACTGGGTAACCTTTCTTTCAATATCTGGGATGTAGACAGCCCTGTATTAGATCATTCCAGGCTTTCAATTAAGACTAACTGGGAAATTCATTGAAAAGTGTGCTTTCTCATCATATGCCTCCCATACATAGGTGATCACCTGCTATTACTATAAGCCTAGCTAAAATAGCAGGGATCTGAAAAAGTTCACCTTGAGGTTCTAAGTGTGCTCATGGGTGCCATATAATGACATTTTGGAGAGGAAGTGGACTAGAGGAGTTCAGTATGCTTTTTAGAAAGCAAGCAACCACACAAATGGGGAAACTAAATTTGAAGAATTTTACTTAAACCACAAAGTCAAGCACTTGGAAGGTGAGAGGTGTCAATATTTGATTGCCTTTGGACTGTCAGTTCGTGGCTTTCAGGCATGAGTTATGGGACAGTATTCGGTTACAAAATCACAAGCTCTCTTACTAATAGGATCCTTATGTCATTTGTTACACAGTATAGATATATTGGTCTGGGAGTGGTACAAGATTATGGAATGGAAAGGCAGCTCTTTTGGCAATCAGACTTCTTATTTAGGCCACAGGCTTCTAAGCACTCATTATTCCTAACTATTGGCTCTGCATCATATGGATGAAGTACCACAGATGTAGTAATTTCCTTGTATTTTTGTAGTGTAGTTATTTTTCTTTGGCTTGTGTATCAACTTGACATTAGGCAGAGTTTTCTAGTGAATGCTTTTCAAAGTTTATTTGCAAGAATTAGAATGCATCCTTGTGAAATTTTCGTCTTTTTCTTCTTATTTAATAAGTCATTAAACCCATGATATATTTACTTAATTCTCTTGTGTAGTTAACTGTTCAGCCAAAATGTGCATTTGAAGCACATATTGCTTAACATTCTCACTAAGGATGTGAAATCAGTACTGTACAACACATATCTATCATAAATGTTCTCTCGGCTAACATTCATTCGTATTCTCAGCCTTGCCTTATTCCACTACAGATCGTGACTGGTATAATTCAGAGCTCATACTTTAGGCTCATGTTGCAATACGAGCAGAGAAAAATGTATCAGAAGACTGTCTGCACTCTCTCTCCCCCTTCATCCCCCATCTGACATCTGCTGTGGAACTGGAACAAACTAGTCTCAACAAACCTTTAGCTGTTTCTTATGTGAGATTTCCATTTTGGGAGAAAACAGATGCCTAATAAATAATCCTTGACATGAACTAACTGGTACTAAGCCTACTGAAGTTATTTGCAGCCTATTTATATTGGAATGTTTGATTAAAGTCTGCAAAAATAGTGAATTTAGTTTATATATACAGTATGTGTTTGTATATATAAGCACACATTTGCAGACATGTATGCACTGCATAGACAACCATTTATATATATATGTAGCGATGGAAGATTTTCTTTTTTAAAAACAGGAGATAGATGACATAGTTCAGCAGATATACTAAGTAATACAACCACTAAATATTTCAGCATCAGATGTTTGCAGTCTCTACCATTTAATCGCCACAAATGTCCTAGAGATGTAATTTGTGCCTTCATTTATCTCTACTGTATGTGATAGGACTTGACATCTGCTTCCAATTAGAATTTTGTTTCAGAGAACATATTCTTCCTTTTGCCATTTTGGTGTTTGTAATAGCTTTTGCACATCGTTCAAAAACTTCAAACAGGGAAATGGTAATATTTTTCATTTAGTAAATGTCAGCTATTGTTATTCTAAGCTGTTAAAGAAGCGCTTATCATAAGTATGATTTCTTTTAGAAGTACAATTTTTAAGATTTTATTTTGAGCAAACCTGAACTATTTGCCTTTAATTCAAAAGGAGTTTAAAATCAGCTGTGTTTGTAATGTACCTCTGCAAACTTAATAGCTGAGAAATTTAATATTATTTTGAAAGAAACAAAATTAAGTTTCAAAGACCAAAAATGAAGTCAATCATTTTTATTTTCTTTCAGGAGCTTGAATATGCTTGCTTTCTATATTTTTCTACTGATTCTGTTTTAATGAGTAAGCAAAATAGTGAATTTATTAGAAGCACATTCCCAGAGCATTATTCCATTTCCAGATATCTCTTGAAGTCCAAGCAATTTTGGCAGGAAAACAGTGCACGATACTAGAGATGGAGTTTTCTGCTACTTCACCTTTCCTTCTCCTCTGAGGATCATTAGCTGACCTTACCTTAAAATAGTTTTCTTTGTAGGTGACATGGCAATGCTCAAATTAAAAGAAGTTCCCTAACGATTGTTAGCCTTCTCTCAAATCCACATTTGTATTTGTCATGTGTAATGGAGGAAACCCATGCAGATGTGCCAGAAATTCAACTTTATTAGAATTTTTTTGTTGTTTTTTGTAGAAGGGAGCATAAATCAGGTTTCAGTAGCCTTTAGGCTGTAGATCTTCTGGATCACTCACTGTATGACTATGGTATGATCTTCCCTGAGCCAGTTTAACTGACTTAAGTGTTCTGTCAGTGAGTCTATTCCAAGTGGTGAGGATACCATTAAGAAGCAAAAGCTTTACATATGCTAAATGCAGAAGAACAGATACTGGGTTTTAGTATTTACTGGGCAGGAGCTTTTAATTGAACAGATTGCTCTGTTGTGGTCCTGGATTTCCTGCTCCTTTGCTTTAGCTGGCGGTGAGCAACTGCCAAGTGAGCCACAACAGAAAACGTTTTCCTTAGAAACTTTGCATTTTCAAAAACTGTGGGTGTTAGACACTAAGGCTGGTTTGTGATGTCAAAGAAGAGACTGACAGCCCTCCTGGCATGGGGGAATGGCACAAGGCCAGCACAGCTCAACGCAGCTTTCCTAGTTGCCCTGGCTGCAGGCCATGCCAGAGATAAGAGGATCCCAAGTTACTGTCAGCAAGTGGTGCGGGCTGGCTGCTCCTCGCGGGAGGGGGAGCCAAGTGCGGTAACAAGGCTGGCAGGGCAGGGCTGAGCCAGTAAGACCTCTTTCCTACAGGGCACAAGAGAGGGAGTTGGGCAGGCCCAGGACCGGCACCTGGGGTCTGCCCAGATCTCCACACAGGCCTGTGGGGATGAGGCACAGGCAGATCCATAGTGATGAAGCCAGGCTGAGGACAAGCCAGGAAGTTGATCCACAGGTCAGGAACAGGTCTGATGACGGTAACCAGGGTCAGATAGTGCCCAGTGGTCAACAGGCAGGACCACAGAGACAAGACTGGACTGATGTTAAGCTGGGAAGTAGTCCACGGATCAGGCTCTGGATCAATGATGTCCATGGCCAGGTACAGGCATGGTTGTGACAGAGCTGTAAGCAGGCACGCCTATGACCAATCCAGCTCAGACAGCTTCTGAAGGCCCTGAGCTGACCTGAAATGGGGCTCCTGGGCCCATGGGCAGGGGGGTGGATAGAAGTCCCAGGTGAGGCTGTTCAGGACTGTTAGCGCCTGTTAGTGCCCTCAGGCCCTGAGAGCTAAATTTTGATCGGATCTTGGAGAATATGGAATTGAAGAGAGAGGTAGGAGCATTTGAGTAAGACAAGTAAGCAGCAAAAAGGAAGAAAAGTTATATGTTAAGCTGGGCAACATGGGAGTGAGTCCCAGGAGAAGGGGCAGCTCTGTTAGGTGGAAAATCTTGCTGGAGATATTTTTTCATCAACAGTTTGGAGTCAGTTGGTTACACAGGAACCAGGCTGACCTTCCTTCTTTTCCCAGGTGCCATACAGCACATAGCCTTTTATTTGGAAGGCCCTGCTATCTCTTCCTCCTCTTCCATTTTGCCTTCCCCCAACCCTCCCTCCCAGGCTTCCCTGAAACTCCTGCTTCACTGCATTTTCTCCCTTCCTTCCTACTTCTGAGACCTCTGCTCCTTGAAACAAAGAGTCAGGAGAGTGGGGCCGAGGGGTATTCCAAGCTTCTTAGAGCAGCTATCATGCCAGTCAATTGCATCTGTCTGATTCCCAAGTTTGTATGTTCCAACCTCACAGCAGATGTGAGCCAAACTAGAAAGTTTGGCAGTTAAGTGGCTTCTACTCCTTGTCTTTGACACAGTCAAAATGTGTCGCACTAAGTGAATATGTCTTACCAGCTTAACCCTAATAGAGAAGAAATAGATCTGCTTTAAGTTATGCCTAGTAGTATATGTGAAGGACTTTGAGCAGGCTTCAGGGGCAGGGAATAGTTGCTTGCATTTTCTGGTCACAGTCTGTATCAGAACTTTCAGGACAGCTATGGGAGAGCATGCTGACTACTCACCAAATGAACATCATAATGCATTGACTGCAATGTGAGAAACATAATTGATGTGAGCCACCTGATGCACGTGACAGAGGAGAGAAACTTAAATTCTTGAGGTTAGCAGGCTGAAAGTATTGCCTTGCTCTATTGAGGTGTTAGGACTTGATTACTGTCGTGGGAAGGCGTCCTAGCTTGTTTAGTTGACAGTAAGAGGCTAGGTTAACATGAATTTATTCTGATTTTTAAGTGTCCCTGACTTTGCTAGGACTGCATTGCAGGCTTACTTTACTGAAATAAACCATGCAGTTGGTGGCACTGTTAATTAAATTATCTTCTGAACTTCTAGAAGCCTAATTTATATTTTACCAATTATATATTTTTTAGTATCTGTGCACTATAACAATGCAGTATAATTAGGAACAAGGACATGGAATTATGGAGGAAAATTGATGCTGGATAATATGAAAAATAATTTGAAAATTAAAAGCGTGGAATAAAATTTATTTTTCCTGCAAATGTTTTACTGTTATTTTCCACTCATTGAGATTAGTCTTTGAATATATCTGTTTTGGTTTTTGTCTTCTCTAGGCTTCTGGGCCCGTGATATAGGCAAGATGATTGGCCTGCAGCACCCCCTCGTACCTGTTCATCATCAGTATGTTGTGACATCAACTATCCCTGAAGTGAAAGCCCTAAAAACAGAATTGCCGGTGATTCGTGACTTACAAGGATCATATTATCTAAGGCAAGAAAGGGATGGTCTTTTATTTGGTCCATATGAAAGCAAGGAGAAGATGAAGCTACAGGACTCATGGGTAACAAATGGAGTCCCACCAGGTCATTAAGAACATTAAATCTTTAATCTTGATAAGCACTAGCACACATTTTAATGTGTATGAATCCCAGCCTGTCATACTGCCCTATGTGATGGAAAATTGAAAATTTTTGCAACGCGTGATTGCAGTACAGAAGCTTTTTTCCAAAGAATAGTTGTAACTCTAGTGATGAGTGAGTAGAAATAAAAATGTAACATAAAAAAAGCCCATTTGAAATAGGCACAAAATACACATCTACAACATAATCTTACCCTACTCTCTGAATTGGTGCCTGTGTGTTATGGTTAGATGCAGTCACCAAACCTGTGTTATGTAGCCTTTTGCAACTGAATAGGGATTTTTCTAAGCTACAGTTCTCTCCAGCATACTGACAGGGGCTCTGGATTTTTGGTGTTCCCCCAGAGATAGTGTGAATCGTAGAATCATAGAATCATAGGTTGGAAAAGATCTCTAAGATCGTCAAGTCCAACCATCTGCCCAACAACACCATGCCGTCTATGTGGCTGTCAAATAGGAACACAGGTGTAGCAAAGGAATGTCTCAGTCAAATGCTGTGCTTGGATAAAGTGCAAGAGAGCTGGAGATTTGTATAGAATTTTTGTACAAAAAAATACTAACTATGCCATACTGCTGCTTATTAAAACAAAACAAAAAATATGCGGTGTTGTATCTAGGTTCAAGCTTCCCATTCACTTCTAGACAGAAATTTATATTAAGTCAACGGTGTCGCTGTTTTAAAAAACATGTGTTTCCTAAGGAAGAACAATCAGCATTGTTAAGCTTTGGATTGCACTGTCACAGCTTCCTGAACTTACTGTCTCCAGTAGTGTCAAGTCCCTCTACAGAGTGATGTTTAGTAATGCTTAGAGCACAGACTAACGGGTGAAATATATCCAAGAATTCACTAAACACCATGGAAATCATAAGCTCATGCAGGCAGTATATTTCTTCCCCTCCCCAACCTGTTGAGAAAAATAAGTGGGTCTTACTAACATAGAAGGAAGTTTCTGTGTTTCTCCACTTCCTTTCTACTTCATTGTTGAATTTGCATGACCTTAGGGTTAAACAAATATGTATAAAGGACAGTGTAACTGCAGTGACAATAAACTTGATCCTGCAGGTAACTAGGGATTTTGCATGCCATTTTTCTTGTGTAGGATGGCAAAAGCTTGGACATATTCACTGATGAATTCCATGTAACTTTTATATATGTAGACTGCATAACTGTATTTAAAATGTAAGTATTTTCAGTGTAAGTAAGTATATAATAAGAATCAAATATTTGTGCAGGTTTTGGAAAAGAACTTTTTGAGTCTGATTTAGACAGAATAATGGAGTATGTTGAGGCTGCTATGGAAATGGTCCCCGTTCTGAAAAAAGCAGACATCGTAAACACAGTTGCAGGTCCTATCACCTATTCTCCAGACATTCTTCCTATGGTGGGACCACATCAGGGTGTCAGAAATTACTGGGTGGCTATTGGTTTCGGGTGAGTAAATTCTTCATGTCGACTTTTCTAAGTCATGTTACTAAGATGGCAGTCAGCTCAAGTTTTGCACATTTTTATGGGTTTGGAGATTGTTTTGCACATATTTTATGTAAAATGGAAGTAGCCTTAATTACCACTACCTACATAATAGAAGCTCATCCTTCTCTCTTACTGCTTCTTCATAACTCTCACTATTTTTTTCAGTCTGTTTCCTCCTTTTATTCTGGAGGCCAGTATCTCTGACACAGATACAAGCAGCAAGAAATGGGTAGTACTTGGTACTGTCTGTGCAGCAAGTTAAAGTCATAGCAGTGCTGGGTTTTGTAATACATTTTCCAGTTCATTTTATGTATTGCTTTGAATTACATTGTGTTCAAAAGTTGTTTGTGATGTGCAGAAACTGGTGTCCTGGAAGTTGGGCAAGAATGAATGGTACAGGGAGAACTTTTAGTATGAAGTATTAACTTTCAGGTGAAAAGTTGAAGGCATACTAAGCAGAAGGCATTGCCAGTTCCAGGGATACAAACATAGTAATGGTTCTGGCTGTTGAAGGCTGGGCTGAAAAACTGTTGGTGGGTGTTGGAGGAAAGCAAATTAGGAGGGCAGTGTGACAACAGGAATAAGTGTTTTGCTGGTGTGATTCTTATGCCCATTATGATATTTTCTTTGAAGGTTATTTACACTTTATCTAATCTGGCCACACTGAAGTCAGTGGTAAAACTCTTAGTGACTTCTCTTTAGTTGTCTTAGTTTGACCATTTATTGAAGATAGATAGAATGAACTGAATAGAATTCCAGGCACATGTTATTGAACACACTCTGTTTATATTGGTTTTCCAGTTGCCTAATCTGCTGTTCAAAATCCAGCACAGCTTTTTCCAGTTTTCTTTCAGTCCAAATCAAACAAACCCTCAGATCATAAGATAAGGCAATATCACTAATGTGCTTTCCGAGGCCCACAAAATAAAAAGGTTTGGTAATTTTGCAATGATTCATTGTGAAAGGTGTTCACCTTTGCTGCTTGGATTTAAAGAAAAAATATTGTTATCTTTTAGTAACATTTGCAGAACTTACAGTTACAAAAGTGGTTTGCCTAGTTCTTGTTCACCAAAAAGTCTGTTTAAGTTCATTACTCTGTTGCCAGACGTTGGAGCTTGTTTTCCTTCATTGGTGTCAGTGGGAGCAGAATCAAAGTTCTGTATAGGAAGACCAGTGTTGTATGTTTAAGTTTCTTTAAACAACTTATTTCAAGAATTTGATTAATTTATAAATGTTTACACACAGGTCACAGTTATGGTGCTGTCATTGGATTGCTTTGTCTGCTTTTCAGGGACGTTTGACTCTCTGTTCTATGCTTCTGGGTCACTGCAGTGTTTCTACCGGTGTTGTAATTTTTTGTGTGCATTAGCAAACCCTTATCTCATAGTCAACTAGCAGGGACATTGTGACAGAGGACTTAATGCTGTTAGTTTAGAGGATTTTTATTATCTAAAACTAGCAGCTTGCTAGGCATTTTAATGTGAAAAGAAGTTAATAAGTATAGTTAGCAGAGCTTGTAGCACTGTTTATTATTAAGGTTGCTCAGTGCTTCCCATTTTCAGTTACTTATAGCTTTGAAAATGTTAACAAGAGTAGGCTATAATTTTATTTAGAAAAGTTAAAGTCAAAGCAGTGTAATCATTCCAAAGAACGAGGTTACTGGGAGGCATGTTGTTTTGCTGTGTTAAGGTTTTTGCGGTGAAGACTTTATTTAGAAAAGCTCTCATCTCTCCATTTTCTGATAACGAACTTAACAATTGGCAGAAGTGACCTTTGTCCCAAAGATAGCATTTCTGCCATTCTTCACAACATCTATCCATGAGGCCTGTTGCCAAGCCTTTATAAATGTTACAGCTCTTAAACACGTAGTAGAGACTCATTAAATCTTGCACTAAGATTCTTGCATTCTGCATACATGGTATTGCACAGCCAGAGACTGAGCAGGAGTTTTGATGCAGAAATGGGATAGATAAATGACTAAACCTGGGACAAAGACAAGGGAAAAGGGACCATGGTGTGCAGGGACTCAGATTTCCTAGGAAAAGGAATGGAATGAGTCGCAAATCAGGGAGAAGGAAGGACTCATAAACAAGTAAGAAACAATGGTAGGACAGGGACAATGGAGAAGATAATCTGGCCGGGATTGGAAGGAGAGAAGAAAAACAGAGAAGGGCAGTCTGTGTTCATTAAGGAAATTTTCACCAGATCCTCATATGAAGACTTGAGATTCCTAAACTGTACCGCTCTTTACAGCTACTTGTGATGTCCTATCCCTGCACAGCATGTGTTTCATTCTTGTGTAGCAGAACTGCAGTGGACATATTAATACAATCAGCTCCCCATTATGTGAGGTAATGAGGGATTTGGGCACCCTGTGAAGTTTAACATCTCTGGTAATGTAGGCCCAGCTAGGAGCACCAAAATCAACTGGTTGAGCAGAGTCAGTGCTGCAAAGCTCTGTGGAGTGTAGAGACCACTCAACACAGGCACAATGCTGTATCTGTAGTAGCAACTCCACATTGCAGGGCAGCCTCCCTGGCTGTCTTGCCCTTAGGGTTACGCTGCCATCAGCTCGACAGTCTTCAGCTGAAGCTCAAACACTTTGTTGTGTTTGGTCTGTGACCACCCACAGTCATGCAGTGGTCTCTGTGCTGTGTTACCCTCTGCTTTTGGCTGCAGTGAGTTGTGCGAGGAGACTTAAAGTGGCTAAAACTTCTGGCGCTGTTCTTGAAGGCATCATAGCTGTGGTCACAAAACTTATACCTATGAATAACTAAGAGCTGCTGAATTAAATAAAAACCAGCAACAGCTGACTCTCCTGTAGTACTTGCAGAGTGGCAGTTTACAAGCACTCATCGTTACTGCATCAGCTGTGTGACAGAAGCTTGTGCTGAGAGTCTGAAGATTTGTGCTGAACAGCCTAAAGGAGTGTGTTTGGCAGAATTACTTTGTGTACTCAGCTGTTTGATATTACTGTTTTATTTAAATTAATAAGTAAGTTACGGATAAACCCCCATCATATCAAAGTAATCTCTGGAGTCATGAAGTCAGGTGTTATACAAGTGCCAGAACTATGTTGTTTGTGTAATCTAAATTCATTCTTCTTATGCATAGCTTTAGAATTAAATGATTACATTTTTTTTTCCCATCAGATCCTTGCCTTTTTAATTGAGGACATAGAATTCAGAATGCAAAGTCGATGAGCAGCAATTCAAGTTTGTTTTAGCTTCACTATTCAGTGTGAGCATTTGTGATTCAATTGCTGCATGCTGATCTAAACTTGGTTTTGGGCAGACTTACTATTTCTTCAAGGATTTCGCTGTTGTGCTCATTGGACCATTTTATAAATAACTAAGAATTTATTTTCACATCTTCCCTAGACAGAAAGCTATTTTGACAGTTTTTTTTTTTAGACATGGCAAACTAATTCATTGAGATATTAAAAAAAAAGTTTTAAATCATTTGGTATTAATAATTATTTGTCATTAAATGTTTCAGTGTCAAACCTGAGGTGCCTGAAATTTAGCACTGCGTGGTACTGTTTGGCCACATGTAGAACTGAGTAGCAACATACACATATAGTAGCACAACGAAGTTCCTTGTCTCTAGTTGTCCAGTTCAGGCACCATGCAGGAGCACATTTCACACACAGTTTATTCCCTATGGCAGTCAAGATGTCAAGCATTTTGAAAGTTAGAATTACGTACAAAATGTTCAAGTAAGGAAACCTTAAATCTATCACTTCATAATCTTTGAGCACCTACCTTTGCTGTGTGGTGTGGTTCCTTTAATGCAGGTTTCTGATGAGATCACCTCTATAGTCTGATCCTTGACACACTCATTATGTAGAAACAGGGCAGGCTTTTGCTACAGACTGGTAGCGAAAAAATTCTACATGTTCATTTTGTTAGCTTAAGCTTTCTGGAACCAGTTCTTTTTGTAGTTGTAGTGGAGAACAGAGAAGGTAAATCAGGTGAGAAAAGGCAGCTCTCAAACTCTGACACCACTGCAAATAAGTCTTCTAGTTTTATCTCCAGTTCCTCTACATTCCCTCGTTTTCTGTGGAGCAATAGAAGAAGTATTACTGGTGTTTCAACTTCTTTAAAGCTCTCTCAGTAGTGTTGTCTCCTGACTTCTGCTGTTGCTCTTGCCACTGTAATGTAAGTGCTCAGTGTAGCTGGTAGAATGTCTCAGTCTGGTTTTCAAATCTGAGTCTGGTTTAATCAAACCTAATTGAAAAAGAAGAGGTATTCTGTGACTAGAAAGTGTATTTTATAGATATCTGAAGTTTGAGAACTTTCTTTAGTAGGAATTGTTGAAGAGTTCTCATGTCTGTGAACTTCAGACAAAGAAAGTGCTTGCTGGAATCTCAAGCACCACAATGCTGCTCCATTAGCAATGGAGTTCTGCTGCTGACAGTGAGGCAGTAGAAATATCTGTCAATAAAGCATGTAATCTTGGAAAACAAGACAAAACAGAACAAACAAAAAAACCCACACAAAACAAAACAAACAAAACCAGAGGGAAATATTTAACACACGTTAGGGTATGTATTAGTAGTATATGGTAGTACTGATTTTTAAAAACAAAACAAAAAAGACTTGGCACTGCAGGACTGTTTTTCCTGTTTTTAAGGTATGGCATTATACATGCTGGTGGCATAGGAAAGTACCTCAGTGACTGGATCCTTGAGGGGGAACCTCCATTTGACCTGATAGAATTAGATCCCAACCGCTATGGAAAGTGGACCACCGTGGAATACACAGCAGCCAAAGCAAGGGAATCTTATGGTTTTAATAACATTGGTAAGAAGGTATTTTTAAAAATACATTTGTATTCCAGCAAAGCCTGCCTCTAGATTTCTCTGTTCATATACATGTACTCTATCTTGGTTATGATCTTAGTGTGCCATGGTTTTTGGTTTGGGCTTTTTTTTCCCCCTCTAGTTGGTTACCCTAAAGAAGAAAGATTTGCTGGGAGACCAACAGAGAGAACCAGTGGGCTGTATGATTTGCTGAAGTCAAAATGTTCTATGGGCTTTCATGCAGGATGGGAGCAACCTCATTGGTTCTACAAACCTGGAGATGAGCCTGGATACAAGTAAATGAAAGATAATTTTCTTTTTTCTGATAAATCGTCATGATAGCAAGGGCCAGCTGAGTTAAATTTAATGAGAAGCATACTTTTATCATTCATTTCTGCTAAAGGTGTATATTAGGTAGATCTTCCATTCTTGTTGTTTCCATAGTTTAGAATCCATTTCATTCTGACAATGCAGACATTTCAAAACACACATTGAGGTATTCTGTAACTCTTCTGGGTTTGGGGTATCAGGGAGCAGCCTAGCTCAAGGAAGAGGTTAGAGAACAATTTGTTCATTATAGATTTGTATTTTTCTTCCTTTCTTATTATTTGATTATTTGTTTACATGATAATGGTCATTCCTCTCTGTGTAATTCTCAGGAAAGGAGAATCCAAATCTATCTTTCTTTCTTTTTTTTTCCTCTGAGCCTGCCCACCTAGTTACCTGCTTGCATCAGGGAGCGTCCAGCAAATGTTTTCCACAGGAATACTAGAGTCCCAATCTAAATGAGGCTCATAAAGGAAGAAAGAGACACACTTCGTTGTTCAGAAATAAAGCCTTTGACACCTTAAACTCAAATAAATGATTCAGCAACAAAGTATGCTGTAAATTTACACGACAGACTACTAGTTCTTCTAACATTTGAACAGTTCACAGTTTATTGTACAAAAAGGTTGATAAAATATCAACCCGTATCTTTCTCTGTTGTTAAAGGATTATAATAATTAAGCTATGTTACACCAAGGAAAATATTGGGTAAGCTACCTACAATTAAGAAAGTGTATCTCTCTTGAATGATTATTAAGCTGAAGAAACTGAAGACTACATTTTGCTGAAAAGAGCACAAGATTTCCCAATTGTGTTTTATGTGTGTAAATGCTCTGTTTCAGACCCAGTTTTCGGCGCACAAATTGGTTTGACCCTGTGGGTCGTGAGTATAAACAGGTTATGGAAAAAGTTGGTGTGATTGACCTGTCACCATTTGGCAAGTTTAAAGTAAAAGGCACAGATGCTGTTAAGCTGCTGGATCATCTATTTGCAAATGTTGTTCCAAAGGTAAATGGGACAGTGATAACTGTTTTAATGTAGGACTTAGACAAGCAAGATCTCTTTCAGAAGTGGAAAATGAAGCATAATATTATTGCTGTATCTTTCAGATGGCAAACACTCATATCCTTTGTAGATATTGCTGTGTCAGGAGATGTATTTCATTCAGTTAAGAGCGCGAACAGTGGAGTTTATACTAGAGCAGCCCCAAGTAGAAGTATCTTTTGACATGGATCATTGAATCATAGAATGGTTAAGGTTGGAAATGACCTCTGGAGATCATCTTGTCGAATCTCCTGTTCAAGCAGGTTGTCTGGAGCTCATTGCCTAGGACTATATCCAGATGGCTTTTGAGTATCTCCAAGGATGGAGACTCCACCAGCTCTGTGGGCAACCTGTTCCTATGCTCAGACACCTCTACAGTAAAAAAGTGTTTCCTTACATTCAGACAGAGCCTCCCATGTTTGAAATCTTTGTCTAATGAAGTCCAAGTGAATCTCACCTGGAATTCTTTTATAGTAGTAAGTAGTAGAATAGCTTGGCAGCTGCTTCCCTGAAGCTGTGCTGTACTGTGGCAGCTTGAGGCAGCAGAGCAAGGAAAGGTGCTCATGCATGGATGTTGTATTCTTCCTGAATGCCCAATGGAACAGTTCTGTTGTGTTTTTTTTTTTCAAATGTGATCCATGCTTGTTTTCCACCCACTCATACTGACTCAGTTTTATATCTGGCTGACTGGAGCAGGGAGGCTTGCAAATATTCAGAATATTCAGCTTTCAGCTCACGCCTGCCCTTTCTCCACAAGTGAGGCTGCTCAGAGACCCTCAGAATGTGATTCTGTTTTCAAAAATGGCGTACTGTGACACACTACCCCAGGTTTCTTATTCTTGGTTCTCAGTTTATGGTAGTGCTCCACGAGTCGCTTGATTTTCCTACTTCGTCAACCACTCTTATGCAGTGTCTTTAACTTCAGAGATATACCTCCAGCAAGCAGATGGTTTCTTTTTGAAGGCTATAGAAACAGGGTTGCTCATTTCAGCACAGAATTTCATTAAGTTTTTGCTGCAGGTGATAGTTTTAGCTGCTTCAGACACCAGAGGGAGGGAACATAGGGCAACAGTAAGTACACTGAGACTATAGGTATGAAGGTAGATAACTTCTTCTCAAAGGTCAGAGCCAACTGAATGGGAAGGCTGTACACAAGAATGGTGTCCTATGGGTGTAGGACAAAGAAGAACCTGAATTGCCAGGTAGTCGTATTTTTTACTGCTTTAATTCCGTCATAGCGAGAGAGATTATAAATTTGTCTTCTTTCCAGTTTGGGGTAGAGCTGGAGTAACTGTCATCAGTGGGCGTGAATAGCACTTGCTGAATATATTTATGTGGTGGTGGGAAAGCAACATTAAACAGGAAATTATGAGAACAAAGTGAGTGCTTTCTGTGACATTTAGTCAGTGTTGCTAAGGGGAAAAAGAAAGATAGCAAAATGGAATTAATAGTTTATGTGTCCACTTAAAAATGCAGTATTCACAACAGTTGATTATTTAAGCTGTCTGATTTTTGGTACCACTCATGCTTGTCTGCATCATAAAACAATTCAGGGAAGTTACTGGAGATGTGTGACAAGATGTGTGACAACCAGGTTGAGTGTGACTACCGTCAGATCCTGAAAATTCAGTTATATGCCTGTAATATGCCAGTAGCTATATTAATGTAATATGACCTTGGAAAAGAATGTTAATAGCTGCAATATTTATTGAAAAAGAATGTTTATGTCAATAACAAGTAGAATTTTTTATTCTGATGATCAGAGAACAAACTAAAATTGATTGTGTTTGCATTGAAAATGCATTCTTTAATCAAATGTATCTTAAGAACACCTTGTGTAATACACAATTATTAAATATTTATGAAGGTCTTGATTTATCTCATTTCAAAAATTTCAATTTTTTTCTATGAAGAAAAATGTGAACTTTCCACTGTAAAAGTTAAGCTTGGCAAATTGTGTATCTGTCTGCTCTTCTATGGTATAGAAAAACAAACATAAAGTCATTGTTCTTTCAAGTAAAGACATATTTCCATACATTTTGTAATGTTTAAGATTTCAAAGGTTTTATTTTGTATTCTTAGTAATTGCAAATTTTACTCTGTAGGTGGGTTCCACAAATATAAGCCATATGTTAACACCGAGAGGAAAAGTTTATGCTGAGCTAACAGTCTCTCAACCATATCCTGGAGAATTTATGCTTGTAACTGGCTCAGGGTCAGAACTCCATGATCTGAGGTTAGTTCATTTTTGATACAGTAAGTACACAGTGCTGGACAGTCACATTAATATAGAAACCTCTTTACTAGGTGCCAAATTCTTAATTATTACTGAACAAACCTTTTGCTAGGTTCAGGAGAATTCTACTTCGTTGTTGATTTTGGTTTCTTAGAAACTTGGTTGAGTTGAATCCTGCAGCATAAGCAGTTTTATATTGGATTATTGTTGGTGGAAAAAGATGGAGAATTTACTGATAGTTATGTAATGTACTTTAATGGAGATAGTTCTTGTTTTGTTGTTCAACCTGTTTGTGTTGGCATTGTATGATGGAACACAGCATGGTTGTTCCTTTCTAGTGTTTTCTCTTACGCAAAAAAGAAAATTGGCTTTAAACATAGATGACCCCACAGGTACTGACCTGGTCAATACAGATCGGTAGTGCAGTCTTCCTGATAGGATGATAGCATCATCTTCTTTGGGCTCTGGGGTCACAAAGCAAAATGACAGAAAGCAAGGAGATAGAAGCAGTTGCAAAATGGCTTCATCAGAATGGGTTTCATAGATGAGCATTGGGAGTGACATTTCTAGTGCTGTAAGTCGCTGTACCTACACACTAAGAAAAAGAATTTTTCTCAGTGGAGATTGCTGATAAATCAGTTATTCAAAGTGAATTAACACATAAAAGACTGAAATTTCCTACCCTGACACAAGGTGAGTCATGTACTGTTTCATAACAGTACCACAGGAATCAGTAGCACCATTGGCACATTCAGGAACCAAGTGGCAGAACCAGACCTAATGCATTTACTCCTACAGGATTTCAGCAGTCCTGTTTGGTACTCCTCAATGCCTGAGATCTTTTAACACTGCTTAACAAAGTAGTACTTTATAAGATTTTAGATATAGTCCTTTCACTTATTTTGTGAGCTTCCTGAAAGACAATGCCCAGGTGATGTTTTTGATAAGGTCAAAACTCAAAACTGAACTTTCTGCCAATACTTTAAATATTGTATTCAGGAAGGAACAAGCCTAGTCTTACATTTCTGTTGACAGAGGAATTTATTTTGAGATTTGTTACATTCATTGTGTTTATTCCTTACTCTTTTTGTATGTTGACTGTTTACTAACACGTTGTGGATCCAAAGGCAAATCTGTGCTCAGTGCTATGAAGACAACTCCTTTCTTGTATCTTGAAAATCCTGTTCCACCCACTTAAATTCTCTCCTTAGCTGGTTGTATCCCAGATGCCTGTGTTCCTATACCAGTATCTCATGAGAAAACACTGTTTAACATCAATGGTGGATTTGAATATCGTGTGTAGCATGTACTTCCATTGGTTTTGAGAAGGTGTGTGAGAAGGCACTGGGAGCTGCTGGGCAGATGAACACTAGCAAAAAACTGTTCCTTTTTAATCTTTATCCAAATCAGTTATTTTACTCAAAAAAATTAACATCACTGTCGTGTTTTACATATGCAGATGGATAGAAGAGGAAGTAACGAGAGGTAGATATGAAGTTGAAATAGAAAACATGACAGATGAGATGGGAGTACTTGGTGTAGCAGGTCCATATGCCCGACAAATCCTCCAGAAGTTGACAAGTGAGGATCTGAGTGATGGTTCATTTAAGTTTCTCCAGTCTAGACATTTGAAACTTGCTGGCATTGCTGTTACTGCCATTAGGATATCGTACACAGGTAAGCAAGAGAGAAAACAAACTCTTAAGGAAAGAGTCAATAAATAAAATATTAAGTGTAACTAAAATTATGTTGAAAAATAAATCTCATCATGTATTCATAAGCAGTAGGTTAATCACATTTTATGTATAAATGTGTGAGGAAATGCAGTACATTGATTTTCACACGTGATCTGGTCAGACTCTGTGCTGAGTTTTCCAAGACCTTTTTCTCTAGACTACCTTACAGTGTAAATACTTATTTTACAGAACAAAAGGCCAGTTCTGATAACTTCTGTGGTATTTGCTGCAAAACCATCGTCAAGAGTTGTTTTTGGATTACCATATATTAGTGTTTCTCCAGTGCCTTGAAAACATAACACTGTAATGATGAGTATTTGTTTTTCTCAGTTATTTTGTATTTTTATTTATTTTTATGTCTTTCCCTATTGCAATGGACTGAATTCAGACCATTCTGAAGCAGCTGAAGTCCTTCCTTTCTGTTGTACTAAATATGATACAATATACTCATTTTATGCTTACTTACACTCAGTTACATTTGCTGTTCATTTGCCAGGTCATCATCTGTTTATAATGCCCTGAAACTTCACCTCTCATTGTGACTTCGCTACATGACCTTTTCTGGTCACTTATTCTGATTATTCCTATCCCCCTCGCCCACCTGCCCCGATTTCAGTTAACAGTTTAAATGAGAATAATAGTACCACTGCTTAAGATCTAGGGCATGATTCATCTGGTGGCTCTTGCAGGGGATTAGACTTGATACATATGATTGCAGAATTGACCCTAGAATGTGAATTAACACTTACAGCATTGATCTGCACTTTTTACCAAGAATAGGATTGTGTTTATTAGGATTGCTTCATTGTTGAGCTGATGAAACCGTTAATCTTGTTTGTATAACAGGTGAATTGGGCTGGGAGCTGTATCATAGAAAAGAAGATTCTGTAGCTCTTTACAGTGCAATCATGGAAGCTGGCCAAAAAGAGGGAATTGACAACTTCGGAACATACGCTCTGAACGCTTTAAGGCTGGAAAAGGGTTTCCGAGCCTGGGGGGCAGAGGTCAGGAAATATATAACTTCTTTATTGTTCTTTCTGTTTATTTTCTTTATTTCATTATGGCTATATAGCTTTTAGTCAGATAGTATTTGTTCCAGTTTGTCCCTTTAGCATGAAAAGAAAATTTACCTTGAGGAGGAACAGCTGCTGTAATTCTGAAAGTTGTCTTTACTAAATATAAATAACTAGTATACTCCATTGCACTTCTGGCAAAGAGATACTTATTTTGATTCACTGATGCTTTTCCCTCTTGTGTATAACAAAATTATGAGGGTTTTGCTGAGCTCTAATGTTTTGAAATCAAGGATTTGGCTGTTAGATTCTGAAAATGTTTTGCATCTGTAGTAACTATGTCATGAGAGGCCAATTATTCTTGCTTCATAATGTATTTGGAAGTTTTTAATTTCCTGTTAGCATGTTTCTGCCAAATTTACTCACTCACAGTATAGGTCTACTGAGGGGGCCTAGAGAATTTGGGGAAAATCAGTATCATTTCTGCTTACCTGGAATTTTTCCTAATTGCTTTGGAAAAGAAAGAACTTTTGAAAAGGAAGGTGAAATGGTGTGCATTTAGGGGTCCTTTTCCTTTGCCCAGTGGTAGCTATTTTCATTCTGCTTCAAATGCTGCCTTATAAATCATTCCCCCTACACCTAATGGGAAAGTGGTAAACAAAATTGGCTTTGTGTTTTATTTTCCTCTCCAGCTAAGGCATTCTCCTGTCTAACAATTAATGTGCATACCTCAGTTATTCAGTCTTCTGCAGGTACCATTCTGCTTTGACACAAAGTCTTGTTTCTTACTGAAATGTGTGTTTACTTTGCATATTGAAACTCAGATGAATGGTTTACATATCTATACTTTGTATTGAGTGTGATAGTAGATATTCTGTTGAAATCACATATTGGAAGCATACAGTGTATTCAAATGGAAGTTCCACAGGAGTAAGTAGAAGGCTGCAGGGAATAACTAAATAAATACCGCCTCCCCCCTTCAACCCGAAAGCTGTGATAGTCCATCATGTACGGATGATGAATTTACTTTTTCATTAACAGATGAACTGTGACACTAATCCCTTGGAAGCTGGACTAGAATACTTTGTAAAGCTGAACAAGGTATGTCTTATTATTTTCAAAGTGTTCTGTTATCCGCAAGATTATTCCTTGAAGTGTTCAAAAAGTAAAATTTAATTATCTGTATAATACAGTAGGTTTAGAAAATGAACCAAGCAACATTTTTTCGCTGTGTATAAATAATTTATTAAATACCCATTTGTTTAAAATAAAGTTTAATATTTTCACATGTTTCTTGCTAACAAAATTATACGTTAGGTCAGGTAGTTGCAAATATTTAATGTTATCTACATGAAAATTAACCTTTTGTGATTTATTTTCATAGATAAATTTGAGTCATGCTTTTGTAAACATGTAGTGTCTATATACAAACTGAACAAGCCTGTTCATATTGTGAAAACATTTTACCTGCTTGTTCTTATTAAAGGAGTTGTCTGTAGGATCATTTTCACTGGCTACCACTCTGGTACAGCAATTACTGAAAAAAACAACAGATTTTTCAGAAGAGCTGCTGACTGATAACTTGGATATGAGTCAAATACAAGTAAAATTAATATCTTAGTTAAAAAAATAATAACAATTAGTTATTCATAGAATTTCTGAAGAGGTCCTGTGCTCACAACTTGTTCCTGCCTGATTTAAAGCTTAGAGAATGGGACTGGTTGAATTTAAATATGCACTAAAAATGAATTTTCATTCATGTTACTCTTTTATCAGCATCCCTGTTTGTTTGTATTCATATTTTAGCAAATCAAGCTCTGTTATAGTACAATAGATACAGAAATTGTTTGTTATTCTCTGTTCTGGTCCAAATGAAACCCACACCAAGTGTCCTAGCTCTGTCAAATAGAGGACCTTTCCATGAAATGCGGTGAAATCATTTCCTGTGCAGCTCTAATTAGCTATCTGTTGCTACCAGTTAGCCCATCAACTCAAGCAACCGTTGCCTGCACAGTGGACGTGAAGTTTCTAATGTAAAAAAACAGGTCCTATACATTTCAGGTTAAGGTGCCTTAAATGATGGGATATTTCTGACTTAATCTTTTGCCTCAGTTTCTCATCTATAAACCAGAGAAAGTGCCAACGTTTTTACTCAGGGGAGATCAAGAAGAAAAAGTATGTTTGTGAGACATTTCATCTTTCAATTATATAATATGATACTGGGACAAATTATCTTCTTATTTATATTCCCTTTATACCTGAAAGGGTAATGAATCAGAGAATAAATGATCCTTGACATTTTTTTCCATGTTATGTGGAGGCACTATGGAACTGATGGAAGGAATCCCGAACTTTAAATTACAGCTCCAAATAAAAGGCAAATATTAAACTTTGGGTAGGCAAGAATTACAGAAGCATGTTAAACCTAATAAGGTGCTTTTATCTTTATGGGACAATTTCATCAACAGTAACAGGGATGAACCCACTCTCCAGCTGTTGAATCCATCTATAGATGTTAAAGTTCTTCAACCTGTACAGGATTGAAAAAACATTCATTTTTATTGTAATCTAACATCAGTGTGTGCTCTAGCATGAAATACAGGTTCTACACTTGTTTTTGCCCAACTATGAAGCTCATCCAGTGGAAGGTAAGGTGCTCTCAAGGATGTCAATGGCAGTTCGTATATGTAGTGGAGTTACAGCTGTCTCCATTGGGTACTGTAATTTTGCCCTAATCAGATAAAGTGACACATGGAAGGGAAGTACAGAATCTTATGGAACAGGATGATGTTGTATTTACTCATCAAGGACTTTACCATCTTCAGGAGTGTATTAGCAGGATTATGGGAGAATGCAATGAAAAAGGTTACTGTTGCTAGTTTTTCTTTCCACTTCCATTTGATACATTTGTTTGTTTGGGGGTTTTTTGTTCTTTTTTTTTTTTTCATGTAAGCAAGAAAGCAGCCATAAGCAGGGAAAGCTGTTGATTTTCAAGATGCCGACGCAGAACATGCAAAGGCATTAAAGCAAATGGAGCACTTGATTCTTTGTTGCTCTGCGCAGTTCTCTGCATGGTTGAAATGCAGGGTTGGAATAGCTCTCTGAGGCAGATACTCACCTTGTAGATGAATGGGCATGGAATGACTCTCCAGCATAGGTGCAGGATGTCAGCCTAAAACACTTGCCAGTTTTGCTGAACTAATGTGAAAAAGGAGACAGTCTATGTTTATTTATTGACTCAAATGAGGGCAGTTGTCACTGTATGTTGACACTGCAGAGGTACCTGAGCTAATTCAGATAATGGATGGGATCTAAACACTGTAGCATGAAGTGCAATGTGAGATTATTTACTCTGCTGGACAGCTTGGGGCTGTAAGTCCCAATTCCATGTCTCTGGTTTTAGTGTCTTTCTGGCATGGCATAGACCTTAGTATTCCTGAGAGGCCACCGTGATTGAAGACAAGCAAAATGCTGTGTTATCATCTGCTCCTGTTGTTAAGGAAACTTTTTGCAAAAAAAGAGCAAACATGATACAAACTACAAGCAACAGATACAAAAATCTGTTTGACATCTTAGTCTGTAGGGTTACTGACAGGGATTGTTCCTTTAAGCATGCGCCCCCAGCTGGGGAAAGTGCTGATTTCTGTGTAAATTAGAGTGCTGCTTACCCTGGAACAAGAAGCTGAAATAGCTCACTAAATGGACAAAAAGAATTCAGCATAAGTGAATTTGGAGTGATGTGTCACGGAAAATGTAAACAGTTTCTAAACAGATTAAAGTGAATGAACAACCAAATGCCAGTGAAGGTAATACAACCAAGAAGTATTTTAATTTCCATGATAGGGCATTCAAATATCTGGGAAATAAATACGTAAATTCCCAATAAAATCCTCATGTTTCTCTGTGTTTATAGAATTTAGTGTATGCATCATCTTCAGGTACATATGGACTAGTAATTTTGTTGTGAGGAGTAACAGGAGAAACTGTTAAAAGCTGAAGTTGACTTTTTTTTTTTCCCCTCAGTCTATTAAACTGTAGCATGGCAATAAGTAAACTTGTTACCTCAAGATTTCTGTGGAAACTTTCATTTTATCATTAAGGCTGAAGAGATGGTATTGTTCTAGGTGGTTTCCTCTAAACAGTGCTTGATAATCCTTTTTTCTCTAATGTTGGTGTTAGTTGCTTCCTTGCACAGATGAGCAGGATGGGCTGTGATTAAACCAACATGGAGGGACAGTACCAATTAATTTCTAAATTAGAGTATACATTATCTTCATAAATTCATGACAAAATCTGTCTGGTTTAGGGATATGATTTTCTTTAATATCTGTTGTCTTTCTTGTGTTTGTTCCATTGGTCTTACATTTAGTAAGTTAGATAAGTAGTTAGATAGCCTCATTCACTAATATATTCATCTCATGAATAAGCACCCTGCTCTTAAATATTCAATAGAGTCCTCATAGTGTTTGTGGCAGGAAATTCACATAGTATCTTTCAAGAAGAAGAAGCTGCAATTCTTTTTTCTCAACATCTTAGAATATATTTTTAGTTCTGCTGCACATTGGAACTGTCTCAGGTTCAAGTGGTTAAAGATATAGTATATCACCTCTGAATACTTTCTATTTTTCAGAACCCTGGTTTACATTTCATGGCTTTTTCAAATATTACTGTAGAAAAAGATAAGCAAATCACCAGATATTTGTTTACTCCAGACCATTGTTCTGTGGCAGAATCAACTACATCTGTGTTTACCTTGCCATATGAATAAAAATTTCATGTGTGATATTACAAAGACACAGAATCACAGAATCACAGAATAGTAGGGGTTGGAAGGGACCTCTGTGGGTCATCTAGTCCAACCCTCCTGCCGAAGCAGGGTCACCTACAGCAGGCTGCACAGGA
>Ga0065711_1002355_pt1 | contig 34484 bp, 20 predicted proteins | sample Hoacrofraction12_FD_59098 | JGI IMG/M metagenome (GOLD analysis project Ga0065711, IMG submission 59098) | Hoatzin crop microbial communities from Cojedes, Venezuela - Epithelial fraction 12 v2 (version 2) | ecosystem: Host-associated > Birds > Digestive system > Esophagus > Crop | place... | reverse complement strand
GAGGGGTGGTCGCACCTCAGAGGCGGGTAGCCTTCGGGATGGAGGTTTGTTTTGGTATTAAAATGATATTAAAATGAGCAAAGTTCACGAGAGGGTAGCACTTTGGCAAGGTTTCAAAAACCTGTTGGCTCAGGGGGTCAGATGAGCTGCTTATCAGTTCTAGAGAACCATTTCTTCCTGCTTTATCATCACGGAGCAGGGCCACAGAGTCTCCACTCCGTTCCGTCCTCTATGGTGTGTTGCAGGGAGTTGCTGTGTTAGTGGATTCCTCGCATGCCTGCTGCAGCTGTGTCCCATCCTCAGAGCTCTTTTTGATTTCATGCTTTTTCTCAATGGGTGAACACTGCTACGTTTTTCATATAAACCTTAATTTTCAGATGTAAAACCTTAATTTTACTAATAATTCCACAGCCGCGGGCAGCCTTTATGGTCTTGATGGAATAGAGCCGTATCTATGAGCTAATTACTTTGTGCACCTGTGGCTGAAAAACAGGAGGAAAGGAACAAAGAAACAGGATGGGAAAATCCAACTCTTTGATAAGCGTGAAGGTCATGTGAACAGCTTGATGACCAATCAGAAGAACAAAGGAGGTACACGCCAGAAGAGCCTCACCAATGAGACTCTGGGGGTGGGGGACAAGGGGATATAAAAATGTTATGATTAACCATTAAAGTGCTTCTGCTGCTGCTTCTGCTTTTGCTTGCTTTTTCTTGCTTTGTGGCTGCTGTAACTTATTGTGGCGTGCTGCCACAGAAAACACATTGCTAAATTACGAGGTTTTGTGAAAAAGTTCCTAGGGCATCCAGAACTTTATTCTGCAAAGTGCATCTGTACCTAATCAGCTGTCCCTGACATAGTATGCATTGTGTGGCAGTAAAGAACATTTCAAAACAAGGTAGACCGAAATTCGACACTTCTCAATTGACCAGTCAGATATTAGTACTATTGCAAACCGTATATGAGTTCTGCAGAATGTGTCTCAAAACATTTTGTTTGGTCTCTAGAGTATTTTCCAGCTCTCTCACAGAGATCACTTGGGTGGACTTTGAAATTCTAGTAAGACACACTGTTGTTTGTGAAAATGGACCTCACCATTGTGTTAAATATGATAGCTATTACCTATAATTTCCCTTTTAAAGTAGTGTCAACATATGGATTATTATTATTGGAATTTGGTATGTAACTGAATGCTTAAATCATGATTGTATAAAAGTCTGAGCTTTCCTTCTTAATTACGTACTCTAGTCTAGGTTTTATTATAAAGCTGAGAGACTGGTTTTGGTAATATTCACAGCCATGGTACAGGACCACTTATGGCAGTATCCATCTGAATTCCATACTATAGTTTCCTTAGGGTGATGTATCTCAAAGGTTTGTTATTCATCTTTACGAACATGAAAAGTATCAATCATTTGAGCATTCTGACTATTTCCTCATCAGGCTCAGTTTGGCTAGTCTCTGTCTTTATAGGTACAAGGATAAATTTACATGTCCATGCTTGAAAAGGAAAAAAAAAAATCTCAAATCTACAGAATAAAACATTGCTGGAAGCCTGGACTACAAAATATTGCTGAGCTGATTGTGCCAATTAGAGCTGTTGAAAGAAATCACCTCACGTAAACAATTTCTTTATGCTTGCAAAAATATTTCATAGGTACAGAGTACAGACAGTAGTCACAGTCTGCTCTGATGGGCTTCTCTACAATGCCTTACAAATACTTACATATATCAGGCATTTGCCAGGATATTTTGTTTGCTGGTTTGGTAAGTCAAAGAACAGTGGTGTTTTCCCTGATACATCTGACAATATGATGGGTGTATTTAACTTGCTGCTTGCATTTTTAGTCTTCATCAATAGCTTGACGTGTCTCTTAAGATAATTACGTAAGCTAGCTATTGAGCTGTTAAAGTCCAAACTCTGTCGTGGATGCTATGACTCAGAAATGTTCTTAATAGTAATTCCAGGAATTTCACTGCTTCTCCTTCAGGTAATGCCTTACAGATGTAGACTGAGGACTTCCATGATGTTTTCACATGAGAGATCATTCCTTAGTGTCCAACGTCCTTTGGTGCCTATTGATACTTACTGTGGCCTAGAGCCTGTAAAACATCACGTTGCTGATATGAGGCAGACCTTAATTTGCTCTAGTCATTTACACGCAAATTACTAACATATAGAAGTTTTCTCTGATGACAAAGAGTACAACCTTGATGACCAAAGCAAAGTGGCTAACACTGCAATGATTGTCAGTGTCCAGACTGGTCTATTGGAGCCATTGCAGGGATATAGCATCTTACCATGGCACATGGCTGGCTCATTCATGTCTAATTTGTAGTCCTCCCAGTCATGTGTTCATGTCTGTTTCTGAAGACATATCCTTCAGGAAGACTTGTCTGCCCTTGTTATTTTCCCAGTATTGTTTGGAGAATAATATTATAATCAAACTTATGGTTTTGCCAGTAGAAGTCGTAACGTGGATACTTTATTCTGCAACAGGAATGGGAATATGATGATATTCTGTACCTGGCAAGCAGATGCAACAAAAAATGTTGTCTATTTTTGCTGTTGCTTGTGTACAGAAGAAGTAAGTTTAAATTTGATGTGCATTTTTAGAATGTGAAGAAGTTCATGTGATACTTCCACACCACAGTTTTTACTGTCTTCTTGGGATACTTTGTGTCACGTATTTTTAATGCATACTTTTCTTATCACTGCTTCACTTATTCTCCCCTAAAATTCTGCCAGCAAAATGGACAAAACTCTTCAGCAATATTGTTATGTCACCCTTTATATCAAATTATGCAAAGATATTTGTTATTTATTGTGCTGCTGGAACACAAACCAATTAACATTGATTTACTATTTAAAATAGAAGTCAGCTGCATATTGTGTGAGTTGTGCAGTGTTCCAACATTGCTATTGTCACCTTCTGTCATTATTTTTGATGTAAATGTGGGAAATGAAAGAAGTAAGGACAGAAATTAATTTCCAGCTTAACAGTCTTTTGTTCTCTAAACTTTCTGAATATATAATTAAATCTACGGGTTCTTTCTTGCAAGACATCATTGACAAGTGAGGTGCTCAGAGATGCTAGATACAAAACTAAACACACACAGACTAAGAACTCATGACAGATTGTCCGGATTGTACATGACAGTATATTCGTCCATTCAGTACTGTTTAAGAGTTTACATAGGAGTTACATGTATAAATGCCTTTGAGGACCTCGGCCATTCACAGTCTGTGTTGTATACAGCAATGTACACCGGTGCCCTCTTTCTGTAGCTAGTCACAGAGTTCCTTTTTATTATTTAGAAATAGCTTTGTGATCTGCTTTGCAGCTCGAGAGCACCTGATTCCCCATGTACCTGTTAGGGATCCATAGAAAGTCATGAATAACTTCTGAAATGGGTCCTTGGTTTGTACACTGATGTTTTGTGCCATGGCTTTTTATGTTCATACTTTACTACGATGTGGAGAACAAAATGCTGTATCCTGTATTCTTATTCTTGTGACAGCAATGAGAGAAGAATGGTTGAACTTCTTCCTGTCTTTACACATGCTCATTACAAAGCCATTAGAGTTTTTTCTCAAGCAGATGCTCTCAGGATCCTCTGGCTCTAACAGTCCCATGGGAGGGGCACTTAGTTATGGAATGAAATTTCTGCTTACAGTGGAAATACCTTCTCAAAATCACAGTTCTATTGTGAATTATGTGCTTCCATAATATGCCATTTCTCCTTGAGGAGAGAGGAGAAACCACCTATGATTTTTAGTAGTAACTGTATTCTTAAAGGCATTCACACCCCAAGCAGACAATGGCTCTCCTATAAATAACCACAAAAGAAAAAGTAGCACTTCGGTATCACCTCCCTTCTTCCCCCACATCTATAGCTGTAGCACTGTAGCTCTGGAGTTTTTTTTGTTCCTGGCAGATGACATGCATATACTGAAAATGCATTTAAAAAAAAAAAAAAGTAGAGAAGTGTTAACAGATAATCTGCACTGTCTGTCAAGATTATGTTCTACAGAGCAGAAGAATAGTACATGTAATTAAACTTTCCTGTCTTTGCTAATGTGGTTGCTAATTCCACCTACAAAGACCTCTAGGGGAATTTTTCTTATTAATCACAAACGTAATCAGCTTCCAACAGGCCTTTATTTCTGCAAATGTTCTCCCAACCCCTACAGAATCCCAGCGGCACTGCTACACCAAAATCAGTAGCCTGAAAAATACCTTTGCAGAGAATAAGATATTCTAACTTCTAAATGGACTGTATCATGGAGAAACTAAGGACTTCAAATGGAAAAGCACAGGGGTTTGGCTTCATGAACTACATAATCTGTATCTCCATCTTTCTAATTACAGAGAATCTTTACCATTCCTTCTCTCCCACTATTCTGATATTCTCTTTTACCTGTGTGTGGGGAGACAGAAGAAATGAGAGAGTATGTCGTGTCTGCATATGTGCAAAACCAACAGTTTCCCTAAAATATTTGTGTGAAATTTGCAGGGAATGCTTGAAAGAAATTTAGAAATGCCCATTAGAAATACCAGGTATTTTCACTTCAAAGATACCAGTCATGATTTTTAGATGTAACCCTGTTCCTAAAACCAGCCACATCATGACCAGACAACAGTTACTATGAAAAGATGGGAGGTGCTCATGAGACGAAGGCATCCCTGCTTTGGAGGGCAGAACACTGGCTACTTTCTCTTTAGCTGGGTAAGTGGTACTGCTCTGCCCTCTCATTCATAAACCTGTAGTGATTCTAGTTGCATTTCTACGTGTAGGTGCATACTAACTGGTGTATTATAGAACACAAAGGTAACCTTACAGAATAATCATATTTTTATGAAAAAAATTATGGAATTACCTATAAGTACTTCCACGGTAAGTTGAAGAAACACAATTTCTGACTACATAAATATTCACCAAGAGTGTAGAAATAGCCATCCATCTACAGATGACTTATAAGCAGACCTTAAGATAGACAGCATAAGATGAGTAGATGCGCAAATGAAATCTTTCACTTCAGCTATAGACTGTAGGCGTGGATAAAACCTATGCATAGGTATGAACTGATTTTCCTAGCTCACAGAAATTTCTGATGTGTTTAGAGACAGAGTGAGGAGCTCCTACGTGCTAGCTGGGTATGATTTTCTGTCATCACAGTGAGTTGGCTAAATTCAGAGCAGCTTCCAGCGATGGGACTGGTCAAAATGTCAGGAAGTTGCAACTGTTGACTGACCCCCATCCTAATGCACACACCTGGCCTTCATTTGTGGTTGGCAGGGACCTGCTACTCTTAGCAGGTTGCATTGACACTGCTGGTTTCGCTTGGAGGCTGCAAAGTATCAGTGAGTTAAGGAAATAAAGCAGAAAAGAAATGGCAAGGGAAAAAAACAATGAAACAGTGACCAATCAGAGAAATGCACTGAAACACAGAATTACTGAATGACTTTCAGATCAACCCAAATTAGCCGTTTTTGATTTTCAGCCTATTCTCTCATCACTGAACACATTTTTTTAGTGTTTGTTACAACAGATACAATCACATGCTTTAAAGTTTATTTGCTAAAATGTTTTTAGCCAAAGCTTTTTATTTTTTTTAATTCATAGTTACTTTGCATTGGAAAACTAAATCTATAAGCACACCTATTTTCTGTTCCTGTACAACAACAAAATATGTAAATACTAGATATTACTTTTTCTTTTTTTCCCCAGTGGGTGTGGGGTAGGTTATTCTTGAGGGTTTACTCATTCTTCTTCATGACTTGGCTGCAAACACATGTTACTTTTCTATTTCTAGCACCCCTGATTTTATTAGCCATCCCATTATTGAATGGTGTTATTTAAAATGCGCAAAGTTCATCACTGAATACTACTGAAATGTTTAAAAGAGTAGAAGCAAATGTTTTTCTTTTCAAAAGCTTCTCTGCAATGATGTTCTATGGTTTTGTGCTGTTCTATAGTTTTATTGTTCAATATACACTTGACTGGAAGGAAGTCAAAATATATTCGAAGTTTGCAGGGTTTGTCCTGGTAGGGTATATATTGGCCCTGCATAATGTAACCCCTTCTTTAATTCACTGGCAAATAAGAGGCATAAGAAAGCAAACCAGAAACTAGAGAGAATTAAATTGATAGAACATGTCATATTCTTTCCCTTCACTCTGTTTCCCCTCAAAGCAAAATCAAACACAACAGCCAGCTGTGGTGCCAATGGTAATGTGATTGCCTGGTGAGCCCCAACACTTCAGGAGGCCAGGAATCAAAAAGGCAGAATTGCTGGTGCTGCACCTTAAAGGAATGATCGAACTCCTTGACCTTTCTGTTATGTAAGGAAGAGCAGGCATAGTTTGGACCTGCAGCAGACCAGGTGGAGGCTATGTCTGTGCAGTAAATGGCTAAATGGCTTAGACATTCTATCCATCTAAACACTGTGTGATTGAACCTGTATCATGATGACTGGATAGGTCTTTGTGCCCACCAGGATGCAGATGGATGTACGGTCTTGTTGTGCAATGCCTCTATTTATTTCTTTGTTTGTCTCCAAATTAATGATCCATTGAATGATGCTTTAAATTTTTAATCTTTATATTTACATATATGTAATTAGTCGAAGTCAGTCAGGCATTATTATTCTCATTCCAAGATTTCTATCAGCTTAGGCTCCACGGTTTACAGACAGATCCGGGACAGAAGAGAAGCAGTTTAAGAGAAGATTAAAACTGGGCCTAACCTGAGGAGGGTTCTCCAAATGAGAAATGCATTAGCAGAGATTGTTGCCTTTGTGAAGTCTTTTACCTGTAGAACAAGAGTGACAGGAGCTGGCAAGCATTAAAGAACAGGAAAAGGTATCAGCTCATTAACAGTACCTGTTTGTGGGGTCCAACTTATCCAACTTAAAAAACAATTGGAGAAAAGGAGAAATAATTGGTATTTGTATTTCACATACAAATAGAATTCCTTTTATGCTGCTGTGCACTTCCTTTAAATGTCTCTACCAGTGCTGTTGAGAACAGCTCTCCCTTTCTCTCATATTAGTGGTTTATAAGCTATAATCCTCCCTTTATTCCTTTGTAGGAATAAAATAATCCCTTTATTCCTGTCATAAAAAACAGCAGGTGACATAAGAAGCAAAACTAAATATGGGTTTTGTACACCAAGTCATTCTACATGTACTGCTAAACAAAAGTGCTACTGAGAGGATCATTGTGGAATTACCATGACTTTTATGACTTCTATTAAACTTCAAGGAAAAAATTCTTACTTTGTGGAAAAACTTGTGAGGAGGAATTTAGGTGGATTGATTTTCTTTGCAACAGACTAAAAATTGGTTATTAAAAAAATCAAGTATATTTTAGATAGAGAAATATATTTCAACTATAGCCATGGGCTTAGTAAAATTAACAAGTTACCATGAGACAAAGAGTCTCAAGGTAATACATCAGGCAATACATCAGAACACATGAGGGAATTCGCAGAAGCTGTCTGAAAGATGCTTCTAGCCTGTAAGAAACACAAAGTAATCTGAATGAGCTGTAATGTCTTCCACTGGCAGCTAAGCTAGCTTGAATGACCTCTCCTGGTAATTTTCTGCTCTCAATTGGCTAGAAGTGCCTAGATTAACAGTTTGCAAATGTAAACTGATAGGTGTTCACTAGTTAAATCACAGTAACTTGCTTGTAACTTTAGCTACCATTACCTAAAATTATTGTTAGTCACAACAAGAGTGCTGTTGTACAGCAGTTTTGTACAGTTTTGTTTTAGCAATACAAAGATGTATTATTTGTTGTTAGAACTTAAATAACCTCACAGATTGATATCAATGACATGAAAGCAATTAGAGTGTAATAATGCAAAATAATGTTGTTAGCAGTCTCCACTTACAGTTTCCTAAATCACTGCATTCCAAAAGTCAAGTATTTATTAATTTTATCATTAGACCGATCATATACTGTATTGCTTTCTTCCCTTTAGTGCATCTACAAATCTTAAAAAACAAAGCATGGCAATTTTATTGCCTGGTCTCTTAATGCGTCTTTTAAATCAAATAATGTCATAAAAAGCTAATTTCTGTGGATCCAGACTGATATTTCTTTTGTCTTATTTAATCACATTTTATATACTGCAATTCGCTGCACTAACTTCTGTCTCAACAACAGTAGTTATACTGGAGCTTCTAGTTTTGTAAACATATATTTCCAGTGGAATAGCTGGATTATGCACCTACTGAAAATAAAAAGAAAATGGAAAGATTTTTGACTGAACTGTGATTCAACAGAAACCAGCATCATGGTTTTTATGGTGGGTGTCACATATTTTGAATTTAAGAAGTTAACATTCAAAATATGTGTTTTATCTTGTGTATTTAGCCTGTATAGGTGTAAAGAAGATGGTAACAGGAGAGAGTTGACTAGTTGACTGGATTCTGTAGTCCGCCTTGCACGGCATATCACTACAACTGCCTTGCAGTTTTACCTAGCACTACCTGTCACTACAAGTGCATCTAACAGACTATTGATGAGATCCTTTCATCATGGTGTGGTCAAAGCCAGAACAGGTAGGCATTAACAAAACCTGAATATCAACAGATTCAGAAAGAGAGGTGGCATAGTATTTGCCATTGGGTTTAGGGATATTTTAGGAAATATATTTTGGGAAGACATACATGATTGTGTCAAACACAGAAGACATGTATTTACCAGAGATGCTACTTAACTAATTAGCTAGAATTAAGCAGTTAGCTAGTTGTGCTCAAGTTTGTCACAACTTTGCAAGGAAAACTCAGACTCATCAGTTGAATGCAGGACCATTCCACAAAATTGGAAGGCATATCCCCTTGACCTGAAATACAAGTAAACTGGTAGACTAATTTTGAGAAAAATGTACTTAGAGTAGTCATGGCCCTTGGTGCAACCTATGGTCCTCTCGTTTCATTTTCCTGTGACTTTCTCTTACCTCAATCAGTATTTTCCTTTGTCAGAAGTGACAATAACCAATGAACACTCCAGCTGGGAAATGGGAGGAATCACCTCTGATTTGGCATGCAACTGCTGTTTTCTCATTGATAGATACCATTGTGTTCTGGCCATGAAAAAGTCATATTCTCCACCTTACTTTTTGGAATTATTTTTTGGACCACGTTTTACCCTTTTTTATTTTATACATGATAAACTACTGAAGGATTGCATGGCAGAATATCAGAGTTCTTGGAGGGAGAATAGTTAACATTTAAAGTTTTAGAATATTTGCTCTAATGATATCTCCAAGAAAATTTATAAGAAGACTACCTATTCTTTGTTTACATAATATTTATTTTATATTAACCATATGCTTCAAGAGTCATAACAAGAAAATTTTTCTTTTCCTCTTAGTGTGTAATTTAGTTTAGGGAGATATTTTTCTGTTATCCTCTCAGATATTAAAGATGATCACAGATAAAGGTGTGTGTGCATGCGTGTCCATACATATATGTATGTTGTTAGTTGAATAACCTGTGGATAGCTGGTTGATGTGTGGTCCTTGTACGTTCATGGTTAATCAGCCAGACTTGGGATCAATCAGAAATTCCTTCCACTCGCATCTTATCAGCAACTGCCATTAGCCTATTTTTGTTCCCCACTGTAATATGGAACACAATCCACTTTTTAGGAGTATTTAGGCATGTTTTTCATCCAAACATTCTCAATTGTGGAATCTAGGACATTGGAAATATCTTCTTCACTCTTCATCTGGAATATTATAGCTTTTCTACAAGTCTTAAGTTTGTTGTGTTAGAATCGTTTTGTTAAGATGGAATTTTGGGTCTTATAAACACTAATTTGCTATTTGTCTGCACTTTCAGGACTTGTTGATACAAGATGTTATTTAAGTCTGCATGACCTTTTTCCTCATTAACCAATGCATATTTATTTGGTTTTAGTGCTTACTTACTTCATGTTATTTTCCTACTAGACTCGTAAGAGTTTGGTTAAGACCTCTATGCATTAAGGCTATATCCTTGTCAAAATGACACAAAATAACATTTCATTTCTAATTGTTTTCAATTTAAATTGATACCTTCACACTCAGGACTTCAGTCAGCCACAGCTAATAAGACTTATTGCTGCAGAATAAAATTCTGTTGTCTCAGAGATCTGCATACCCCTATAAAAAACACAGATCACTTCAGAGGCAAAATGAATATTTCTAGTTGTTTGGTTAATAAACTAATTGTCCGTACAGTTTTATTTTCAACTTTTAAATATGTTGTTATGTTTCCTTGAAGAGTGGAGAATATGTTTGCATTGGCACCACTTGTCTGAGATTTCTTATTCCCAACAATATAATTGCATACTAGGTGATAGAACATTTCAGGATAAATGGTGTGTTTGAAATTAGAAGAAGAAAACACACCTTTTAGTGTTAAATTGACTTACCTCTACTGAACTATAAGGCAACACTGAATAAGGCATATTCAGTCTTCAGTTCTAAGTGAGCCCAAGGAAGAACTAGTTAAAGTATGAATGAGGCAGTGTAAGAAGGTCTGACACTGTGGGTACATTTCTAGTACACATCATAGTCTAGTGTAGTGAAGCTTTGAAAGAGCTTTGAGGAGTAAAATAGTACAGTGCCAGCAGTGTGGAGTTCTACACTACCATGACCAGCTTGTTGGATGTTAGCTGTGCTATCATTACACTGCTTCTCAGTGAGGATCATGGACATATACTTTATTCAGGAAATAAGCAGAGCCCCAGAAAGCTTTCATTCCTAATACAGAGGTGCATTTTTCTTGTTAGTTCACAAGGGCAAGCATAATTGTTATTACTATTAAGTATCATGATTCTGCAGCTATGTAAACTTATCTGTTGTTAATTCAACACTAAAGTCATACTTTATTAATATAATAAAAATGACTCATGGAACTGTGGAAAAAACATTGCAAAATAAGTGCTCTTTCCCAGACTTACTGTTACTCATTACTTCATGTAAGGAACCTGCAGTCTCTGATAAGCCTTGAAAAAGGCCATACTCTGATCTCAGTTTCTGCAAGTTTGGGCTTGACCTAAAATCACAGGCACATTTCCCTCTCTTCAAGGTGTCTGGAAACTAAAATAAACCCTACATGTAATTCTACCAATGGCCATTGAAACTTGTGTGACACAGGATAAAAAAAAGCAATTTAGTGAAAATCACAAACAACACACATATATTAAACAACTTACAGACAATTTTGATTAAACTGTTGACAGACTTTGCACATTACCAGTACTCTGTCTTGTTTACTGACCTGGCTATTAGGTAGACACTGTTAAATTCTGGAAATCTCTTCTTTGGTTGACTCTTTCGGATATAAACAAGGAAAGTCTCAAAGATTCATTTACATGGCAGAAGTGGTCACAAACAGCTCTTCCTTTGAAAGCTGTGACTGAGTTCTGATCTGGCTGAAAGATGGGTGTCCCATTTTATTCTCCCAGTTACAGGTCTGTAATACCTTTATTACATCTCTGTCAGTCTAATGCATCTTTAATAGTTGACACATCACCTCCTCCTTTAGCCTAGGACTTAGTACTTTGATCCCTTAAAGTACTTCTGTAGAACATGGGACCCAATGCAGTGCTGTAGAAGGTACAATTCATATTGGAAAGCAGGGCTTTGGCCCTTAGGTTACAACAATTCCTTTAGTTTAATGGGGATCAATAGAAGAGTGCATAAAAGACTACATGTAGTTCTTAATCTGTAATACCCTTCTTGCCTTGTATTTCTTGTCACTTTATGATGCAGAAGAGATGAGGAGGAACAAATCAAATATTACAACTTTGTTTTCCATCTTGTTCTCCCTTTCCAGCACACCTTTTAACATCATACTCATTCACTAGTATCTATTCTATCTACTAAAAGAGGTTACTTTGGAGGAGAAATGCCAGCAGATGATCTTGAGCCACAAAGTGGGAGGAAGATAGAAGGAGATTATTCAACAACTTTTGCTGAGGAGCACTATCATTTTTTGTTGGAAAAGTCACAGAGAAAGTAAGTAATGGGAATAGAAATCAGAAAAAGGTAAGTGTATGAGGCAAACTGAAGCAGGAATATTCTGGAATATTCCAGAGTACTCATTTGTGGTTAACAAATCAAGCTTTGTATGCTTGTAAGCTATGTATAAGAAAACCCACAAGTATGTAAACAATTCTTTATTGTGGCTTTATTAATGTAGCCCAAACACCCACATTCTCAACCACTTGATAATGTCTGATTCCTTACGAAGGCTTTTGCCCTGTTTTAAAATCCCTGATTCATATTTTAGGGTAGATCATAACTTTACAGTCCTCTCTAAGGGCAGGACATTGTTTTAGGACTACTGTAGAATGAATGCATGGAACATCAAAAAACTTTCATTGTTGACCTTTTGCCATGGGAAATGCCATCTTTTTGAGTCCATGTGGAGCAGTTTAGGCTCCCTGGACATTTGGCCCACAATGGCCATACAGTAGGGAATAACGCACAGACTTTATCTTCTTTACTATGCCTACATGCTCTTCTTAAAACAGTCAAAGTTATAAAGAAGTTTCCAGGAGTTGAGTAGAGAAGCAATCTTTATTGGGACAATGTAATCCAGTTTAAAAATGGGACACAGATTTTTTTCTGATGGAAAACTGTCCAGAATATAGCTCTAGTTTTCTAAATATAAAGAAATTGTAAGAGGCAGTGGTATGTGCCAGGGGGCAGAGAAGAAAAATGCTTATGCGAATTTTTCTTTACTCATGGAATCATAGAATCATAGAATGATTAGGGTTGGAAGGGACCTTTAAAGGTCATCTAGTCCAACCCCTCATGCAATGAGCAGGGACATCTTCAACTAGACCAGGTTGCTCAGAGCCCTGTCCAACCTGGCCTTGAACACGTCCAGGGATGGGGCATCTACCACCTCTCTGGACAACCTGTGGCAGTGTTTCACCACCTTCCTTCATCCTGTTAAGATTTAAAATCTTTTAAACAATATTTTCAAGGGAGATGAAGTGTTGGGGTTTTTTTAAATTTTTTTTAATATTTTTTATTTTTCTATATTTTATATTTTATATACCCTGACTTTCCAAGCCCTTTTCAAATTAGTGGCCCACACTCATTCAAACAATATTGACCAAAGCAATCTTCATAGCAGCAGTGTTTTGTGACTATTCAGACAGCTCCTCTGGAAAACATGTTCTTCTGTGTGAAAGTCTGGGAGGCTAAAGGAAAAAAAAGTGTATTGAAATTCTGTAGAAGATAAAAATGTTGTGTGTAAGGCCTATGCAAATGTAAATTGTACATATACTCTGGTTTTGTAATCTGTTAAAAAATAAGCTCAGGTTGTAGTTTGTAGCCTCCACTTCAGTGAGTTGTTTCCACTGAAGATATTACCGTTGTATGTAGATGAAACATTGGTCCAACTGACGTTAAATGAGTTTTTCCGTTTTCAGCAAACATAGAATTCTGTTCTCTGTTTTAACACTTGGTACTCTTCAGCTTTGGATAGACCATGAGATCCTAGAATGACTGTATCACCCAGAATACTTAAAAATATGGTTTTCTTCCTCTTCTGATCTTTCTTTATCTTGATTTTTTAAAATAATGCAATTGCAAATTGCTACACTTACAGTACTGTAATTGTTATTACATATTACTAATAGTTGTAAATCATGAAAACAATATTGCAACCCATTGATTTTGTTTTATTTAGTCTTTCTTTTGACATAAATCTTTGACTTTACAGCATCACTACATTCAATAAAAATAGCTTGCTTTTTTTTTTTTTGGAAGTGGATTTCCCAATCTGTGCAGAAGCTGCAGCTTATGCTATCTGATATATTGCTAGACAGGAGCAGTACTAATATGTTTTAAAATGTATTGCGGGGCAAATATGTTCTTTCACTGTTCTCTTTATTTTTCCTGACATTTTGCTCCTCTGCAATGAATGAGACATAGTCCGTATTCCAATAGGAGACAGAGTGTGGGAAAAATTATTTTTCCTCTATTCAGAAACTGAAAATTCATCTGGATAAATGGCACCTGAGGATTACCATAAGGATTTAAAAAGTAAGATGGATTTGTAGAAACCAAAAGTATTTCCAGAAAACCTCAAATGTTCTGTAAGCAAGACAATAGCAAGACTACAGCAATTGTGCAAGAGGACATCAAAGCCCATGTTCAGTAGAATTACATTCAGTAGGAGGAGCTGACATTTATCCAGTAAAATGGATCTGAACTTTCCGGGTAAACTTGAAATGTTGAAATAAACCTGATTTACTGTGGTTCTAGTTTCAATTCTTTTCACCTCCAAAAGATGTATATTCACTGAGACAATGATTTTGTTGCTTTTATTATGTACAGCTTATTGGACTATTGAAAGGTAATCTCTCTTCTTCATTGAAACGTGAAACAATCTTGGTGGCAGACAACTTTTTTCTTAAATTATTTTTAAACAAATCATATTTGCAATGCAATACATCATTTAAATGTAGTTGTAGTAAGGGCCGCTCAGGGTATGTTTTCAACCAAGCATATTGTGCAAGTGCTTCTATTTGCTGCTACTCTCAGGTTTTTAAACTTAATGACATTTCCATTCAGTAGTTTCTTTGACCTCTAGAAGGATACTTTCAGTACTTTCCTTCGCATCTTCAATTTTTCACAGCTTTTCTTTCTCTTTGCTGATGCTGAGAATCTCTAACTTTCAGTCAATTGCTTCTCTTGTAACGGCTTTCTTTCCTATTGTTCCTTCATAGATAATGCTTTCCTAACATAGACATGTTAAACTAACTGAAACCAGTTTTGGTTTTGCCACGGATTCAGTATGTACCATTTTGAATCAACCAATTTTTGTGGCTTTTTTTCCAGAAGTGTTTGGGCCTAATTCTCCCAAACAATTTTTCTCTCTAGCAAGGATGAACCAAGGATTTAGAAGTTATTCTCCAAAGCTTTTTTAATTTGGAGGACATTCAGATGGGTATGCAGACTTTGTTTTTCTATAAGCTTATGTTTATTTATATATAGAACTACCACACTGCTGGAAGTGCAGCTCTTACTGCCGCTTTTCTTTGGCTGCCAAAGTGTTAGTCAGTCAATGTCCCCTCATTATGGAAACTTTATAACTTGCTTGTCATTTTTCAGTTGTTTACCTTAGCTCAAAGCAATTAACTAGACTAGATGATAAGCACATGTCTGTCTCTCTCTTTCTGAATAGGCAGTCATGATGGGTCTCATTTCTGCTCTCCCTTATACAAGATAGTTTCCATCATCAGATATATGTTATAAAGTCTGTACTCCAGATGTATATAACTGAGCAAGATTTAGCCCACTTGTACCTTTTTACACATAGGATGTATACAGCAATTGCAGTGTTCCTTTTTTTCTTTTTCAATACATGACAAAGGTTTTGTTGGTGCTCATTTTTCTGCTTGGAGACAAACTGTCCAAATCAAAAACTTTCATAAAGTTATTTCTTATAGTTTTCTTTTAGTCTTTTCTTCAGGTGTTACTATCTTGATTCCATCTTCTCTCAACCATATATTTCACAGCTTTTCATATGGGAGTAAGTAAAATTGTTTGCTTTATTATTTCACTTATGATTGCATCAAATAGTGAAGTTTGTGAAGTCTACTGTGAACTTTGCTGTGAAGTCTACTGATAATAAGTGCACTTGTCTCAGTTGCTTCTCATGGATCCAAGTGTAATGCTTTATATTTGGTGATTATTACCTTCTGACAGCAGTAGACCTAAAAGAAAGTTCAGACATGACTGTGCTATTAAATTATTTGCAGTGTGGCAGTAAATCATGGGGTTTCTACAGCTGAGCATCGGAGAGTTATGCTCAGGGATTTATCCGCTCTGGTCCTAACTACACAATCTCCAACAGAATTGCACAGAATCACAAACCAGTTGAGGTTTGAAGGGACCTCTAGAGATTGCCTAGTCCAACGCCCACCCCAGCTCAAAACAGGGGCAGGTAGAGCAGGTTGCTCAGGGACACATCCAGTAGGGTTTTGAGTATCTCCAGGAAATGAGAGTCCACAGCCTCTCTGTGCAAGTTGATTCAGTACTTGATTGTCCTCATAGTAAAAAACTTTTTACTCGTCTTCAGACAGAATTTCTTGTGTTTCTGTTTGTGCCCATTGCCCCTTCATCTGTCACTGGGCACCACTGAGAAGAGTCTTGCTCCATCTTTAAACCCTGCCATCAGATATTTACAAAGATTGATAAGATTTCCCCAAGCCTTCTACTTTCTAGGCTAAACAACCCCCCCTCTCTTAGGCTATTCTCATATGAGTGATGCTTCAGTTCCTTAATCGTTTTTGTGGCTTTTCAGTGGACTCTGGTAAATCCATGTCTTGTACTGGAGGAAGATCCCCAGTACAAGAAGCGGCAACCAAAAATGGAGACTGCACAGCCTCTCTGGGCAACCTGTTCAATTTCACTGTCCTCATAGTGATTTTTTCACCCTTCTATCCAGTCTGAACCTCTCTCATTTTAGCATTTGCTGTGCCTCATCTTGCCAGCATGCACCACTATAACTGGTCTGGCATCTTGTAGGTGTCGCAAGCATGCTATTAGCTCTTTCTGAAGCCTTCTCTTGTCCATGCTGAACAAGCCCAGTTTCCTCAGCCTCTCCTTAGGGGGCAAGTGACCATCTTGGTGGCTTTCCGCTGAACTTGCTCCAGCTAACTCAAGTCTTTCACGTACTGGGGTGCCCAACAGTGGGCCCTATTTTCTACATGCAGTCCAGCAAGCACTGAGTAGAGGGATATTCACCTCCCTTGATTTACCGGCGGTGCTCTTGGGGATACAACCCAGGATGCTGTTGAGCATCTTTGCTGCCCTTTCTGCAGAGCTACTCCCTAGTCAGTCAGACCCCTGCCTCTACTCTATGATTACAAGAGGTTCCCCCTTCCCAAGTGGAGGAATTTGCATTTGTCCTTGGTGAAATTCATGATTCATGCAGTTCCTCTTGCACATTCCTCCAGTCTGTGTAGGTCTCAAGGACTTTGTTCCTCAGGAACTTGCCCTTCAGCCTATTCACTGGTTTGCCCCAAGACTCATTACTTCCCCTCTGATGTGGGACTAGGCAGAACTGAGACTGCCAATGCTGTCCAGTCTTTTGCCTCCTATTTTATCAGTTCATTTATTGGGGGCTGGATTAATATTTAGATGTAGCTTTTTTAATGGATAGTAGAACAATGGATGTGCAGTTTCTGTTCTGCTTCTTGCTTTCTGACCCTTTTCCACTCTTTCCTATCACAATTATACTATTCCTAGTCACACTGTAGACCTTAGGTTTTAAACACTGCATGAAGAAACTTCTGCTTTTATTTGCCTGCGAGGTGTTTAGCAGATACTGGGTTAGACTGTGAACTCCGTATTCACATTATTGAACTCTTACTCACACAGCATTACTGGCTTCAAAAGCTGGAAGAATTTACATATCAGGGATTTGATCCTGTCAGTCTCTATTCATGCAGACAGTCCCATATTTCAAATCTGAAGTCAAAGGACGTGTCTCAAATAAGACAGGTTGGATACAGTCCTTAACAAAAGCAACCAGAAAAATTCAAGACACACTCCAGAGGGCAGAGGCTTTTTCAGGCACAAAAGGAACTGCTCAAAGTCAATTTCAGTAACAGTGAAAGAAGAAGTGAGGGAGGGTTACTGGCAGCTGGGAAATTTAGACATCTAAGCAGTGAGACGCACTTTATCCAGCATTAACTGAACAATGAATAACTTGGACCATACGTAATCATTATCATCATTGAGGTCTATCAACATGGACCTTAAACATGGGAATTTCTTCTGGGTTTTGCTAAATAATAACTTGCTGCTTTAAAAAAATCCCTAAACCCTAAACCTTTACTTATGGAGATTCTCCTACATAGCTGTGTTATCAACCATAACCCGGAGAAACTTGCCCTTAGGCCTACTAGCATAGTAATACCTTTTCTAAGCCAACAGCATAAGCCTGAATTTATTACACAATGGAGGTTTTCTGCTCTCTGTTTCAGCTATAATATCCCATAGTGGGAAGACTGCAGTGGCCAGTAAAAGATCTAGCTCTGCTAAGCATATTTTAATCACACATATGTTCTTATTAGAGGCAGTAAAATTAAACTAGCTTTAAAATATTTGGTCCTGGTAACAGTGTAGCCACCACAGCAAGTAAAACAGCCATGAAGCAAGGTAAATAAACATGTGCTGTAACTTCTCTACGGATCTACAGAATGAGACTCCCTACAATGGCATTTAACACAACTCTATCATCTATATTCACTGTGACATGTAATTTTAAGAGAGCTTATGGCGTCAAAGAGTAAGGTACAGCCCTCTAGTAGGTAGACAACAAGATGCAGAATCTAGGAGCACTGAACAGCTGTCAGTGGATAATATGAATTCTTCATTGCTCTGTCAGATTGTGAGACCTAAGTCCATGCAGTAGTCTGTCAAAATGTGCTCTTTTGATAATTTCATTCTGCACAGGATAGACTGGTGGTGTAGTAGAATAAGGAAGAAGAAAGATGGAAAATATTTTCTTCTCATCTCAATAATTAGAAGGAAAATTCCTCATTCTTTTTGGCAGAAGGAAGAGGAAGATCTTTCAGTGGCTTCTCCACAGCTATTCATGGTAGAGTTACCACTAGTGTTGAGTTTCTCCTCATGGGTTCATGATTTCTTTAAACAAATTTTCTATCTTGAGTATTACACAACATAACTTCTAGAGGCTTCTGCCTACTTACGACACCAAAATCTGTCCCTTTTCCAGAATTAACATTAGAGAGATTAAGGGCATAAATTGTCAAAAAACATCAACTAATTTTAAGTACTGGATTTGTGAAGTCTGTCTTATTCCCTTTTAACCCACTTGCTTAGATATAATTTTATGTATTAAAGGCACTGCTGCTTGCCATCAGCTGCAGCTCTGAATGCTCCAGCTCTGCTGATGAAAGCTCAGAGATACTTGCCAACCACCCAGAAAAGCACCACTCATGTAACAACTGGTAAATTACGGAAAGTTGTATCCAAGTGATCTGTGGACCATTGCACTAGCAATCTGTAGCAGGGCACCACCGCTTGGCAGACATGGGAATGCTGTGTTTGCTATGACCTGTCTTGTTTATTGGCGTACTTATTTCTGCTACCAGTGCAGCAAGGTTCCTGCAGATCTTTTCGTCACCATAACACTTTGCACATCGCCAGTGTGAGATGGAGAGCACATGACTGCAGCCAGGAGCCCTGTGGGAAGGTAACCATGTGAACCTATCCTCAGAGCCTGCAGTAATGCCTACCACAATAGGACAAACAAGTAAGGCAGCTCAAGCAACCTGAGTGTACTTTTATTTGCAAATGTGTTCGTCTGTGTACAAGTAGACAGGAGTGAAGAGAACTGACTGGGGATTGTATCTCTCAGGATTAACAGTTCCTGAATCAAACGTTTAAAATCAAGTTACTTTCTGGTTATTTCTCGCTGGAAGAGCCTTCCCTTTCTAATTAAAGCTTTTTGTGTATTGCTTTTCATTCCAAATGTCTACATAGTTTGATTACCAAGAATGAAACAGTAGGCCAGCAGGTCTTCTAATATGTGTGGATGAGTGTAGTACGCATTCCCTGAAGACATTACTAAATCCTGTTTATTTGTGTCAATTTTAGCATTTGAATTTAAAACAGTGTCTCGTCGTGGTGACTTCTAACATGGCATTTCCTTCTGTTGAATTCACAGGTGGGCAGTGTACTCTCAGGCCAACAGACGATGGCAGCTGCTGATGTGCCTTGCTGAGTTTTGACCACTTGGTGAGACTCTAGAGCTCATGTTTTATTTTTAGCTAGTCCAATAAGTTAACTGAAAGCATCCACCACACTCCAATCCCCAAAAATATTCCATTACATATTTTAAAAATATCACGAGGGTTACTATGCAAAGGTTTTCATGCTGGGTCATTAGACTAATGATGTCCTCTGCCATTGATATGGATGTCACACCCAAGCAAATGAGTAAAGGAAACTTATCTGGTTCTCAAAAGTGATGTTTCCAGAAGATTTGTTAACTGTTTGCTGTGAAAAGCAAATCATGACTCATTGGTACCTTCCAGCTGGGAACATTCAGTTCTAGGGAGAAGAAGGAAAAAAAATTAAAACCTCTGTAGCTGGAAAGCAAGAAAACCTTAACACAGAATGGGCAAATACTATACATAAGGAAGTATTCAAACAAGAGACAGAAGGTTTTCATTGCACAGTAAAACAGTCTGAGTGTTTGTACAGACTCTTTTCACTAGCAGATTTTTTTAATGATGCTTTAATCAAACCGTGAGCTGGTAGTTTGCACTACTAGCAAACCCAAAGGATAAACGTTCATAGTTCTGTGCTGGGAGGTATGAGGAAATTTGCACTGTATCTTTCATGCTTCACTCCCTTCTATTCTTCCCCTTCAAACAACTTGCCACGAGGGGGCACAAACTCTATTAGAAAACAAAATTCAGTTATGAAATAGTGTTTTGCTGTTCTCCTATCATAAATGAAATGTATTCCCAGTGAAAAAGAGTACAGAAGGACATTTGCGTATTTATCTAAGTTGGTTAAAATACAAAAATAGGCAGCTCACAACTCTCTGTGGTCACAAGCACACACTGAACAACGCTTCGCTACAACAAGGGTGCGATGGGCTTCTCTGAGCTTCCTCACGCAGTGTGCTGCTTGCAGTCTCTCAGGTTTCCTGGTGGGTTTTTTCAGTTTCCACTGATCGTTTTTCACATCATTAGGTTGAAACCCCTCTATTTTACTTCAATGAACCTCCTGCATGCAGAGAAGCCCCATTTATGTGCACTGAAGAGGCACTAATGCCTGTTTTTTAATACGGTAGATCAAAATTATCAGGAAGCCTGAATAATCAGAATTACGCAGTACGTTAAATGTTTCCTGGTTTTCTCATTCCCCTGGCACTGTAGCATTTTCTTTCCCTCCAATGTAGCAATAACAAGTACACAGGACTTGTGTTGCTTCAGAGCTTCCTCAGGAAACAGCTCTGCTGTACTGTGCGCAAATAAGGAACAGATCAGTTGAAGTAAAAAAAAAAAAAAAAGAGGGACTGGTTTTCTTTTGCACTTAAAGCAGAAAGGAATCTTGCAGAGAGCTCCCTTACTCTCTGATTTTATCCCTGATGCTATTTTTCTTGGTTTTTTTTGCACGTACTCTCCCTATATATACATATACTGCATGCATGCACATACACAACGTATTTAACTATGTAACAAAACATGCATCCTAGCAGAAGATGTCACTTCAGTCAATAATCACAGTAAAGAAACAAAGGTGCATACAGAGGAGGGGTTGGCTTAAAGAGCCTGGGTCTCTGTTAAGGATTAGCATCAGAACAATCTACGCTGCCATGTCATTATCATGACATGAACCTCCAGTGCCCAAGACACACACCACCCAAACAGATCACTGTCTTTAAACTACTATTCCAGGGAAAAAATACTGGATAACAACAGTGCTCATTACTGGAGGAAAAAAATTAAAGCAAAGTAAGGCCACTGTTCACAATTACTGTTACTCACATTTACATGTGGAGTTTTTTCTGCTGCAACTAGTTTGGTGGGATTTCCAAGCATTTTTTTTTTAAACAAGACAAATGTATTTCACTAAGCCTACTTTCCTTCATCCCTTGACTGCACTAGACAGATGACTATAAAGGCTAGCTGTCCTGAAACGACAGCACAGCTTGAGGATTACAGCAGCTACAGAGAGATGGCCTTCTCAGCTCATGTTTGTTTGCCAATGCCAACACCAAGCTTGTTCATCTCCGAGTGCTCCGTGGAGCTGGCGTACAGCAGTCGTCTGTTATGCCAGCAACACAACTGCCTCCCAGTACTCTTTCTAGAACAGTCTCAGTGGAGAAAAAGTGCATATGTAGGACTGGATTTTCAGAAGACACAAAATACTGTAAGTATTTTCTCATTTGCATTTTAAGATATGATGCTGTCATAGTGCTCAGCTCTTTTCATACACAGCTGTGGCCTGTGGCAAAGACATACTGTACATTAGGTACAAATTCCTGTATGCCTCAAGGACCACATCTTGTTACCTAAGATTAATTGAAAACTCTTAATAAACAGTATTCTCCTCCACCCATGTTATAAGTAACATGACATTCAGCAGCAGAGGCAAGTTCAGAGAGCGAGATAAGCAAGCCTTCCACAGTATCAGATAGAAGCTGCTGAATTTCTAAATTCAGTTTTCCGCTAGTTTTCTTCCTCTTCATGTCAGTCCTCTATAGAAAAAACTGACTTGCACTCATCAGTTTTCCCCATGAAGTAATTCCTGTTCCGCTGACTTTGAAATACAGTCTTCTCAGCAGGAAGCCTAGACCTGTAACAACATACTCAACGAATTCACAAAGTAACGCCAGTGCTTCACCTCTCCTAGACCACTGTCAGTGGAAAACTCCAAACTTGTACTGGCTCTGGGAAGATGTAACCACAGAGGAAACCAGACGTTTCTGAAGAAAGCACAAATGAGCGCTGAATGCTCTTAAGATTCAGCATGCCTGAGAAATAAAAATTGCTCACCCTCACAGAGTTTTGGTAAGTGGGGAGTAGCTGAAGGCCTCATCTTCATGTGCAGAACGTTACATGTCCCTGATTTTGGCAGCTTTACTGTTTTGTGAGATCTCAGAGCTCTGGGTTAAACTAGAAATGAAAAGCTGTAAAAGTCAGAGTTTGGAGCTTCTCAGAAATAACAGGACACTGTTTTATAACAGGAAAAGGAGGACATGAGCTTCTCTACAGTGGAGGCAAAATTTACATCAAGTTGCTTAGATTATATTCATACCACAGCATCTCTGCACATCAGGAATGAGTCATTACAGTCAAATGATGCATTGTGTTCTGAAGGGATAACAGTAAGGTATGGCCACACTGCCCTTCCACCAACAAAATCTGAAATTCAAGTGCATGATGTGAGAACATGTGCTTTTATTAGGTTGTGCCTATACTTTTGGTCACTGAGCAAGTGCTTCTCAACATCCACATAAATTAACCACTGGACACCTACAATGTTCTTAAAGTCATACAGTAGTAGAACATGTGCTTTTACTAGGATGTGCCTATGGTTTTGGTAACAAAACAATTGCTTCTTAATGCCATACAAATTAACCAGTGGACATCTGCAGTACTCATATTCTTACAGTAGTAAAGTGGATTTGGTGAAGGAATTTGGAGTTATTAAATTTTTTTCAGTCTGCCACAGAAGTTCCAAACTGCTTGGCAATGAAATGCGACACATGACTATGCTTAAGTATCCTCTATCTTGGTCTGCAGTGTCCAACAAGGTGAAGGCCATCGCTTGGGCTTCGCAGTGTTTGATCCAATGCAACGATCCTCTGTCAGCTCAGACTCATGTTTGCCATCTGTTGATTCTTGGTCTTTGCAGGCTGCAGGTGGCATTTGCACAGCAGACATGGCATCTCTTGTGCAGGCATTTATTTCCTCTTCAGCAACAGAGTCTTGTTGGCTTGGATTATAGGATTTTTCAGATAAGCCAATATAGTCATGGTCAACAACTACAGCACCTTGTAAAAAGTAATGGTTGTCTGTAAAAGAAAAGTAGCCATTAAATCAGATCCTTCTAGTTTACTGAAAGCCATACTTAAAATGTTAGTGAGGTGCTAACTTACTTTTCAAAACGATTTCCATAAGACGACAAGAATGTTTCACAGTAGTCTGATAATGTGAATTTCCTAAATTCCCTGAGTACAAAATGTTTGGCTGCATCTCACTACATCCACAAAATAATGCTTATAATGCTCCACATTAAGAGTCTTTCTTAGGTCAATGACTAGCTTGACATCTGTCATAGTCACTTACTGAACTAATACCTTCAATGAATGGACACACAGATTCTTCCATTTTGTGCACATACACAGAGAAATGTGGCTACTCCAAGCTCTCAAGGGAAACCTTAATGCAACATCACAGGCTTTCTTAAAAAATAAAAATAGAAATATAATAGTTTTATAGAATTTAAAGATGACAATGGTGAGTGCTACTGTATAGTACTACTGAGATTTTCTTCCCTCCAATATATGGTTACAGTGTTTGACTTTTCCGAATGAGTTCAAATAAAATCAAAACAGTCTGACCAGACAAATTAGAAGCGTAACTGTCAACATAACAATAATACTTCTGTTTTGAAAGATGAGGTTAGGGCCTATCTTCATGCTCACATGAGGACCTTAGTGTGAAGTTAAGTATTCTGTTAAATCATAAGAGCTGTTCAACGGGTAAGTATCTCTATACAGGGGGGCTACAAATCCTCTGTCAGATGCAGGTCCAAAGAGGAACCTTTGTGTGAGCATGCTGTGGAGGTGAAACAGCACTTTTCTGGCCATGTTGCTCAACAGATGTGTCCCAAATCTGCCTATTTGCATTCCTGAATCATTTGAGCATTGGACCTAGAGGCATTATCTTGAGTTTAATATTTAAACCGAACTACACTCAAACAAGAAAAACAAAATGTTGCTTCAGACACATAAATGCATGTTTGCATAATGTGTCCCAGAACCTCTGCCTGGCTGTAAAGACACCTAGGCAGCAAACAACCCACGTGCACCCAGACTGCAAATCTGTGATGCCTGTACCAAGGACTATATCAATGCACTGACTCAGGTTTTACCTTTAGACGAAGAGTGTTACAAAAGGTTATGAAGAAATATTTTGCTTCTGTTTGCCCATTCTTACCTGTGAAAGATTTTTTCATCACATGAAAAATGAGCACTCCATCTTCAGACTTTGCCTTTCCTCTTTAAAAACTCCCATTCTCACACATCTAAAGTGTGATACACAACATACACCACAGATTTTTGGAGCAAGGTAAGCAAAACACTTAACACTTACCAAGTTGGTAGCTCAGGCCACAAATATCCTCACCTAAGATGTACTTTTTCCACATTTATTTCACAGAGAACACTACAAATGCTTTGTTCCCATCCAACGTTATGCCACCAGTCTGGTAGGACAGCCACCAGACAGACACCACAGCAGTAGTAACAGTAAATAAGCTGCAGATAAAAAGAGCCCACCCCTGCTAATAAAGTTAAGTCCTTTGTTACAAAGATACACACGTTTCTTTATGGATTAAATAAGATGTCATTCACTATGTAATTCACTGCCCAGTTTCACTGCTCTTATCCAACTGAAATAATACTCTTTCTTGATTGTTGTTGGGCTCTTTGATAAAGGCTGGCAATTATTTTGGCATAACCTGTTTTACCTCTCTACACAATGTAAATATGTATGAATAACGGTCTATATTTCTACCATTTGTAAGTATTCATCATCCATTTAATTTTCTGTTTCTGTCACACAACCAATCTTTAGTCAGTTCCTGGGAAAGGGAAGAAACTCTGTGTTTACCTACTGCTTCTGCAGTATTTTGTGGTAAAGATACTAGGCTCTGATCCTATGAAGACAGCTACATTTAACTTGTACTGTGACACAATTTACCAAAGTCATTGTAATATCTGGAGATTATCTGCATGCTTGACATGCATGTGACTTCTGCCTTATGGATCAGCCATTTAATGAGGAGCTGGAAGCCACAGAGGAATTGTCCATCAGTAAAAGCGGTGTCCTGGAGATGTGACACGAAATTGGTACACTGGTTATGAAAGCTGTAAGAGTCAACTGGCATAAACATCAGCTTCTCACAGGAAATTCCAGAATTAGTTTCAGCTTTGCAAATCCCTCAGTTTTAAGAGGCGATGGAAGAAATTACTATCTCAACGCAGTTTATGCATTTTCAAGAACCAAAGCTTAACCACACATGCCAACAGACATGGTCTTCTAAATGCTGAGTATTCATTTTCCTTAAAGTGCCTGCAGTGACTCAAAGACGGCATCAACAGAAAAGAAACAGCTGCCACTGATTAACATGACAGCACTGTAAAACGACACACTGAACATGTAAGAGCAAGAGTGTTGGTTGATTACCCAAGTCATTGCGAATTTCTAGCAGTCCTATTAAAGGACTACAAAATAACTAACTAATATAAAATATTACAATTTTATTTGCTCTGGTAAGAGACACATATTTACTTCTTCAGTAGCAGAATTTTAAAAAAATATCTCCAAAAATCAGTTCTCTGAGTCAGTTTATTTCAAGGCTTTAGAGGACAGTCTTTTGTTGTTAAAGAAGTCTGAACATGTACCATCCGCACTAATGAGACTAAGCACAAAAAAGAAAAATTCGGTTTCCATTGCACAAGCAAAATAAATGTGAATCCTCTCTACATCAAACCAGAAACACGGTCAGAAAACACTCTTTGAATACAGTTCAGCCTACTTGTAGCACATTTTCACCAGCCAGCACGAACAAGGCCAAACCACAGATTACAAGCAACTTTAATGGAAGCTGTTTTTAAACAGACTTTAAACGTGATTCATTAGCTCTGTTCCATGCTCTGTGTGGGTTTGAAGCCACTCACACTCACTGTTCTTCTCCTTACTGAAAACTGCACTTATTACATTATTACGCAGTGTTAGTTCAATTCATGCTGGTGAGTAAATGATACTTGTTCACTCTGATAACATAACCTAACACCAAGACATAACAGAAAGGTCAAAAAACAAACATCTCCTCCCACCAGTTATACATATACAAAAAATACACACACACGTACATACCTTTTTCACTGGACCCTCTTATGTATGGTTTGAGGTGAGACATCTTAATCGGTCTTTTCAACCTGGATCCTGTGGCATCTCTTAATATTGCACAGCCATTATCTGTGATATAATCTATAATACAAGGACCAACCCATTCCGACTGGAAACGACCATCTTTCCACCAGTTTTTCCTTTGCCTGAGGACTTCATGACCAACTTTAAGTCGAAGGGTATTTAATTGCTTTGGCTTCCTTTTGACAGGGACTTTGTTTCTGATTTTTTGTTCATCTGAAGTGTTTTTCTCCACCTGTAGAAAGATACATATGGATTACATTTTGTTTTTCCAAAAGCAATCATGTATTTTCATAACATTGGTTAATAACGCAGAAGCATAACATTAATTGGTTTTGGATGTGTGTAATCCATAATACATGAGTCTGGAGAGTTCTGAAGAGATCGATTTTATCTTCATAAGTCAGTAGCCCATAGGCAATGGTTTTCAGCTTCTGTAGATAAGCAGCCCCCTAAGACAGATTTGAATCTCTTTTAAGGTTACTCCCTCCAAATACATATGAGAATTGGTACACTGGAATCTAGGGCTCACAGGTGAAAGGGGTGAAAAAACAAACAAAGCACCAAAAAACCCACACTGCTTTAAAAGGTTAGTTATACCTTACACTTCAAGCCTTTCCATCTTTATCTTCAGTCTTCTTACTAGTAAAATTTGAATATATAACATTTACCTGGCAATCGGATGTTTTCTCTTCTTCCAGAGCTTGACTGGCTTTTTTAGTTGCTTCAAATATTTTGGCAAACATATTGTATTCTCCTTCCACACGTATATTCATTGTCTCAACAACATGTGGGTTGCGATTAAACATTTGGAAAAATGGGGTGTTTTGATCTGGCTCCTATTTAAATGGGGAGTAAAAAGCAAGAACATTTAGCACAGCTGTGCAGGTATTTTGGGGGACTTCAGTTAATACAGGAAGAACCTTCACATACCAAATTTGTCAAATTGAACGCATAGGCAATAGCAGACAAGTGTTCATCCCAATCATTTGGATGGTCAGTGCAGTATCTGTTAAGGAAAGCTTTGATTGTCTTGCATGTTCTTTCATTTACATCATCTGTCTGAGGATAAGACAATACAATTTGTTTCATTCCAAACAGTGCAAACAGTTCTTCATTTATCTTCAAAAGAAAAAGAACACAATTACTGAAGGTTTCCCTCTTCTGTACCACAGTTCAAATAAACAAATTCAGTTTTTTATCCCTTTTGTTGACATGATGGTGACTGAGCTAGTGTCTTACACACATATTCCCACCAAACAATACAGTGTTGAGAGTGAGAACTAAAGGAATCAGTATGGCTTAGAAGCCAGTAATCGATGGTTTCTGAACACATTTCTGCCACTAATTGAATTTATTATTTGCTCCATATCATAGTCTCATGACTTCATCGTTACTGAGAAGGTCAGTGTGAAAAGTTCTTCATAATCACTATAGGCCAATGCCAAAAATACCCTTCGCTCTGCTATACTGGACAATATGGATGAATGAAATACAGCATGTTGGAGTGTGAAAGCCTGTGCTAGTTCATCGAAGTGACAAAATCTGCACTGTGACCAGCAGGAAATCATTTTCCTATGTTCTTTATCCAAAGAATAAAACCCTGGGAAATGTTGCATAAAGTTACAATTGCAAATAATTGGTTTGTCTTTTTTTTTTTCAATTAGCAAAAAAAATTTTACAGTCTTTCTCAAGAATGGTTTAATATAGGGGGAAAAAAAAAAGAAACCAGCCGTGTAAAAACTTACCTGATAAACAAGCTCATTTCCTTGATCAATAGGCATTTTTTGAGGTGGCCCATATAAGAAAAACACATTTATGATTGCCTTAGCAATTTCAGCAGCTGAAGTGTCCTGCAGCGGCAAGATAACAGCCCATCTTGTAAACAAATCTGTCATAATTATGACATACTTGTGGCTTCTGTTGGTAACATTAAAAGGTCCCAGTAGGTCTATAGCGACTGCTGTCCATGGATCCTCTGCTCTGATCGGGTGTGTTTTGGGTGCTGTGGTGGTTGTATTCTTTGCCACTTGGCAATGCTGGCAAGCATACACCTAGCGCAAAAATCAAGGAAGACGCCATCAGTAAAAAGTGATGGTGAAGGTTTAAGACCATCAGCAAGATCATAAATCTCCATTGTCCCTCTGTAAGTTAGGTCAGACTAGGCAATGCAAAATTATTTACCCTTAGATTTTCAGCCCTAGCATAAAACCAAAACAAAACCAAACAGCGAATGCCAGGAGAAGGACACGTACCGGAATTCACAACTCAACTCTCCTCATTCTGAAAGCACCGTGCTCTTTAGAGTCCACAGTATAAATTTTAATATCCCTTACCATCTTTAAATACTAAAGAATGTATGAAGCAGCTGGGATCCAAAGAAAGTCCCAACCATTCCCTTTTTGGTTCTACTGTGTGTGTGGTGGCTGAAAGATACTGGCAGCATACACAATCTTCCAAGCAAAACATGGATCAGCTTTACCTACAGCACAGAGCCCCTTTGTCCAAGTCTGAACTGAAAGCAAAGACTCATTTGCAGTTCATGTTACAGCTGTGCATGAACCCAGAGTATTCAGGTGATGCAGCAAGCTGATAGCAACAGTAATTCGGCCATGAAGGATATTTACATACAGTTTCCTCAAGGATCACATTCTGCCTAGGGATCATGTCCATGTATCTCTGGGTGAAGGAGGAGCAGGAACTTTCCCAAGCAGTGATTTGTTTAACTGTTTCCTGAACATGCCTAATTGTAGAGCAGAGGCACCATTTTCATATTCTTATCTGCCAGCAGCCACTCTGGCCTCATCTCCTTGGGATGGTACACTGCATCCTAACAAATGCATATTAAGAGACCTTGCAAGAGAAATCCCTCTCAAAGACCAGATGTGCCCTGCATACTTAAAGGCTCCCCACCACCGGGTAACATATGGCAACAGGCCAGCCACATGGTCAGTAGTAAAAGAAAAAACAAAAAAAGGAAACACCATGCTTTGCCAAGAAGACTATTTGAAGCTTGATTTGATTCTAAGTTTACGTTTCCCCATCATGAAGCAGTATGGGTGCTTGCTGTATCAAAGTCAAAACATTTGTAACAAGACTACATTAAAAAAAATCCTGTAGCTATGAGACCATACCCACTGCTTGACATCATTTGTTACAGAGGTCCAGTAGTAATTAGATTCCACTAAAGTCAGTGTCCTTGATATGCCATGATGAGTGCCAGCAGCATTTTCGTGGCATTTCTCAAGCACCTTTTTCTTTTCTTCATCTGAAACAATTACCAGGCGCATCTGTTTTCTGTCTTTTCCAACATAGAACAATTTATTTTCTGGAAGAAGAAAAGTACCAGCAAATTACATTGAAGTGCTTTGCCTTTTGTTTAGTTTACTAAGCTACCTGGCATGATTCGGTACAGAATTTCTTAAATTGACTTCAATTCACTTCTGTTTAAATATAGCTTTTTGTTTACAAATACTTTATTTCCTCTAAAGAGACAATTATTCACCTGCATTTATTAATCTGTACAGGAGGCAAGTCAGAATGGAAACAATGTTCCCACAGGAAGTCTGACTGAAACACAAGCTAATGTAGGTTGTGGGAAGGGTAGGTCGGACATGTTATGACACTTATTGTCTGCCTGCCAGCAACCTGACGCTGCGATTCGCAGCTTTAACTCCTCCCTGCCTTCTCTTTACATAGGCTTTGTGGGATACAGAGAGCACAGCAGACTACAAAGGCTCATATACCTCCTTGCAGGGATGCAATAAAGCCGGGAAGGGCCAGGAGGCTCCAAGGTGACAAAGGGCAAAGCCATCCTTGCACTTCTGCCCAGCCACGCAGCACAGAGCTTACTCCAGACCTGACTGAGCACTCCTTGTCTACAGCTGCAGATGGGGATTTCCCCTTCTGCAGTTCTTTCTCTGAATTATGGATTGTAATGGTCTATGTATTTCCCTGGTTTCTAGAACAAGGTTTGGCTTTTAGATAGCTACATAAATCCCTCCTGGAAAGGACTAAAGCAGACTGAGTTTCTGCTTCTGTAAACATCCTCTTATATATTAACAAGAGTTAAGCAGAGTGTTTCATAGAGAATGCATATTAAAACCACAGTATGTTGCAAAGCAAGACCCCACTTTCTTTTTTTCCTATCAGCAAATCTTCACCTAAAAATTTATTTCCAGAGTAGTTTGAGAGAATGTTTTTACCTTTGAAAACAAATTTTTTAGCTGCTCTCCTGATTCCACTTCTTTCACTTGATAATGTTGTGGGATGATACTCCCCTGTTCGCTTGTAGTATGCAATCTGCTTCAGGTGGAGCCCACCATTTTTTCCACTACGGACCATCACTAACCTGAACAAAACGCACAGTATTTGTTATATATGGCAACTGTCAGAGATGCACATCTTCAGTTTTTACTGGTTTCTTTGTAGTTCAGCGGTACAATGTAGCATCTCAGAGGATGCTACACAATCCACTGCACTGGTCTCAACTTAGGCAACAAGGAATACTGCTAGACGCACCACATTTGTTCTGTGCAAAGCTGGTTTTGTCAACCTATGTTTTAAACTTCCAGACAATGGGGACTTTCACTATATTCATTGGGCAGGGTGGGGGAAGTGCGACCAGAGAGAAAGAAATTGCTGTTCTTATTCGTAAACATTTGGATAGCTCTCAAACGCAGGTGTGCTGGAGATTGGGTGTGTCCAAAGAGCCACACCAGTTGGAAAAAAACCAGATACACAAATAGGAAAACACAACTCCCTAGATAATAAACAAAACAATTTTCTGTCAGTTTCTAAGTCATCTGACAATTAGATTTTGAAGTCCCAAACCAGACTCTGCATGTAAGACAACAATTCAATCCCTGACATTATTGGCTGACCTCCGTGATCACATTAATAAACTAAAATGCATCACTGGTACAGGAAAAAATTAGGGTCTAGCAAGAGTAGCATCAATACTATTAGCAATTAATAACAAGCAGCAATATTCACAGGCAGAAATATTCATGCAGGCTCTATGGGATTTCAGTGATTTTTTTTTTCCCCCTCAAATCTGCTCCAGCAGCAATGAAGATGTAGATGGAACCACAGTTCGATCCTGCTCTAATTAATGAAAGCATCCAGTCTTTCTGGAATCCATGTTATCTCATTATACGTTGATACTATTTGAAAGCCAAATGTGTAACTCAGGATATTTATTTTTCAATTTTTAGATTCTCATCTGTTTACTATACCGAGGGTGAGAAGGAGGTAAAGAGCTCTAAAGAGTGATTATGCCCACTTATTTACTCCATTCTTCTCAGAAAATACAATGGTGTGTGTTATTTATAGAATAACATACTCATACAGCTGGGCTAAACATTGCTGTGTTATCAGTGTCACATGCATACCAGGAACTTCACATTCAAACAGTGACAAGACCTTTGTCCCACTGAATACTTCATTTTGCACAACCTAGAGCTGGCTTTCAAAATCAGCCAAGTCTAGAACACTAATGTTGTGTGGCAAAAGTAAAATTCTCATACCTGAAAGAAGTAGTACAGATAAACTTTTCACCACTACAGTTCTGTCTGAGGAAAGAGGGTGTTTCAGAACAGGGAAGGAGTGGAGGCAAAACACGGCAGTGTTGCCAGTGATTTTGGCTGGCACAGCAGTTCCTTGTAAAATTATATCTGATAGCACGAGTCAACGCAACCCACGGAGTTGGTGCACTGGATAACTAACAGCAGAACGGAATAAAATGATAAAATTTGTGTTTCTGTTGTTTTAAAGGAGTCGATTAACTAGCATTTCTGACAGCAAAAAGAGTACTGGTGAGGAACAACTAAAATAACCTATCTGCCAGAGGTATGCCTTCAAGTGTCATTCATGGGTCTCCTGAAGGTTAGTCCTGCAGTTACCCAAGCATGGCTGGAAGTCAAAACCAGCCAGGTATGATTTATCACTTAACCATTGGGATGATGGACCATTTTGGCTTGACACAGACTTTCACACATGGCAAGAAAAGATGCTCCGGAACAATCTTTATTCTTCCGGTACTTTTTGCTTGTGAAACTTTTGCTTGAAACAGTGAATGTTCTCCATGTAGTACATGATTACTGATTCTAACAAAATGAAGTTGCACAGCAGTAAGATACATCTGAGCGGGACCACAGCTTACACTTCAGATAAATAGAAATTCTATCTTCATTCCTACAATGGCAAACTCTAATATAAAACTTTGGAAGAGTGTACATAAGCCAATGAAGAAAGAATGCATTATGTGGTATCCATATTTAATGTATTTAGTAGGATCCTGATCCAGCATAAGTGCGCCGATAGTCTGCTGGATTGCTGCCTAAGAGGACAACATTAAATGAGCTTCCTCCCTGGATATTTAGTTCCCTAAACTCATCTTTCCCCCATACTTAATTTACTTTGTTCGGCCTAATCTTGAAAAAAATTAACTGAAAATAACAAATTATAAAACCTTCTGGTTTTGTTATTTAGAATAAACCATATTACTTCAGATAGTTCATATGCTATCTCTAGCAATACTCTCAGTGTATCTGGTAGTCTGTAAATATCAAAGACATTTACATCAGTAATCAAGTCTTAATACCTTTGAAGCTGGAAGAGAATACACTGCTTTAATTAGAGTCTTTTTGACAAAGAGAATGAAACTTCCACATAACCAGCACTCTCTTTGTGTTAGTGTCACAGCCAACACAATCATACCTGCTAACACTTCACTGTTTTACTTTTTAATGCCCGTCCCCCCCAACCCATAAGCACAATCCTAACTGCAAAGATAGTTATTTTTTAGTCCAGCATTCGAGTGCTTCCCCCGCCTCTACCCGCAATTCCTACCAGGACCAGGAATTCCCCACGGAGCCCTGAACCAACCTTTTCTAACCAAACCGCTCCCAGCAACCCGTGAATAAAGACGGGACACGTTCGCCTACATCCCTCCCTGGCTTCTGCAAGCCCGAGCCGCCCACGCCACGGAGGCCTCCCACCTCACACCCCCCTCACTCCTCAGGCTTCTCCACCCTGAAGCCTGACGCACCACCCCGCAGACCGCCTGCACCGCCAGAGCGCACGCAGGCCCCGGTCAGGACGGAAGCCGCGCTGCAGGAGGTGACAACAGGGGGACAGGAGACGCGAGCAGGCGCGGCCCCCCGACGGCGCGCAGAGGGCCGCGGCGGCGGCTAGCGGAGCCGAGAGGGTGGGTGCGGTCAACTGAAGGCTGGCGGCCCACGGCAGCCCTGCCTCCCAGAGGCATCTCCTCACGGCAAGGGGCCCCGCCCGCCTGCCCGGCGCAGCCCCAAGGCCGCGCCCAAGCCCTCCTCCCGAGCGCCGCCGAGACTACGGCCCCCAGCATGCAACGCGCCGCCCGGGAGCGGCCCACCAGCCGGCAGCGGGAGTCCATCGCCTCACGCATGCGCAACGCGGCACAAGCGCGATCTTTTTCCTTCCCCGTTTCTCCGCCGCCGGTCGCCACCCCCTCCTCCTCCTCTCGGCTCCGCGGCGAGGTCGCCGGCACGTCGGGCGCCGCGGAGAGCCGCCGGGCCCCCGGCGCGCACCTGCTCCAGCAGAGGTATCGGCACCACCTGTCCGGGGGAGGGCGGGGGGAGCGGCCGCACACTGACCTCGCCTCTTCCCGGCTGGCTGACCGCCACGGCGGCCCTTGCGCCCCGAGACTTATGTGGCGCCCCCGGAAGTGGCGGGAGGGAGGGAGGGGGGCGGGCCGCCGAGGCGAG
>Ga0065711_1029887_pt1 | contig 34485 bp, 22 predicted proteins | sample Hoacrofraction12_FD_59098 | JGI IMG/M metagenome (GOLD analysis project Ga0065711, IMG submission 59098) | Hoatzin crop microbial communities from Cojedes, Venezuela - Epithelial fraction 12 v2 (version 2) | ecosystem: Host-associated > Birds > Digestive system > Esophagus > Crop | place... | reverse complement strand
GCTGGGCACCACTGAAAAGAGTCTGGCCCCATCCTCTTGACACCCACCCTTGAGATATTTATAAGCATTTATTAGGTCCCCTCGCAGCCTTCTCTTCTTCAGGCTGAACAAGCCCAGCTCCCTCAACCTTTGCTCATAGGAGAGATGCTCCAGTCCCCTCAGCATCCTTGTAGCCCTCCACTGGACTCTCCAGTAGCTCCTCATCTTTCTTGAACTGGGGAGCCCAGAACTGGACACAGTTAGAAAAAGCATTTGTAGGTTTTTTTTCTGAGAAGTTTTTTGCAACTTCTAGTTTTTGCGACCTCAAGCATCACTCAGAGACCTGGAAAACTAGTTGTCAGGAATTTTATATTCAACTACTTTATTACAAGCTCCTTAAAACTTACCAAGATACTTTTACCAAATCTTTGTACATTCACCCAGCACGTCACGATTATTCTGCAGTGGAAGAGTATGTTTGCAGCAGAGCTCAGTATTTAAGACTGTGTTGGATATTGTGTCCTCTCCTGATGAAGTCCTTGTGACCCAAGGCAAACATATTTTTATGCTACTATTGTGAGTTCAGTGTATTCTGTTGCGTATGTTATGTCTTTAACAGCTTCTCTGTGGATCTTTTCTGATTCCTTTCTCTATCTGAAACACTGATCTGTAGAGAGGAATGGGAATAAGAAGCATTTGAACTCCAGCACTAACACTGCACTCCCAACCACAAACATATGGTTGACTTACCTACCAAAAAATTGGGTTTCTGACTTTCACTGAGTAATTTCATGATGGAGCGCGAGAACAGAAGCATGACCTTGTGCTCTGAAAAGAGCTATTCATTAGCACCATGCATTGCAACATTTGGACCCAGGTTACCTGGTGCGTTTGCAGGAAAGGTTTCAGTTTGCCGTCTACCACACCCGCTTTTTCGATGATATCCTGTTGATGCTCGTCTCTGATCTGCACTGTCGAAATCCAGCTGCTGAGTCTCAGTCCCGTGGGCCTAGGTCCCTCAGCCAGTCTTTGCTGGTTAGGATGTTCTCGGGTGACTCTCCCAGTGTTGCAGTGTTGCACAGAGTGCTTTTTTCTACTATTTCTGCCATGTTTGCTGGCTGTGTTGTATAAGCCAGGTACATCTAGCCACAGTGCATTATAGAAAGGAATGGACAAATTTAACTGGCTGAAAAAAAATCATTTGATGAAGCAAATAAAAGCTGGAGTGACTCATTCAGGACCTCAGTCTACTGCTTGAGAGACGCCCTGTCTTTTTGTTCAACGTATTGATTCAAGTCAATGCTCAGTGCAGGAGTTCTCTGCCAGGATCAGCTAGACCCCTTAAGGCTTCAAAAGGGTCCTTGAGTGAGCTTGAAGTTTGAAACTCTAATGGTCATCTCTGAAAGGATGATCCACTGCTCCTAGAATACAAGTGCCATGGTTCCCACGTCCCACCCTTCTGCCAGCATTTCAGAAGACAGTTTTAACACACGTGAAAAAGTCTGTCCTTGCTGCCATTTGCTTTCAGCCTGCGTGGGGGCTGATCTGCGGGACTTTCAGGCAATAAAACCTGTGCAAAATAACTCCCCTAGTCTGGCAGACCCAGGTTGGTGACAGCTCAGCTTCCACTGGTCGCTTGGGGCGTGAGCTCTGCCTAGCAGCCTTGAACTTCACAAGATGGCTACTGGAAAGGTTCCCCCACTTGGGGAGGCGATGCCCTGCCCAACCTTGCCCTTGTGCCTGGTGCTGTAGAAGAAGACTGGTGCCACAGTTAGGCACCATCTGCTGCAGCCTGCCCTCAGCTGCCAGCTGCATTTCGGTGCCCTCTGGGATGTGAAACTGTTGTTTGCGCACAAGGTGTAACTGTTTGACAGCCTAGCCTACTACGTCCTTGTTGCTCCATCTAGTACTGTTATTGCTTTCCCAGCCTTTGATAAGGCGAGGGCCTGAGATAGCTACTGTACTTTCAAGTCTGCCTCCAAATAAGCGGCTACCTTTCATCTTTGTTTTATTGCCAAGGACAGAGACAGACAGGCCAGACCACTGACTGGCTAATAAGTAATAGGGAACTTTGCCGAGTCCCACAGCCCTCCTCGTCAGGTGGTATATTTTTAATACATATAGATTTATCCATATATATGTTTCTATCTATAGGTCCCGTAGTGTGAGGAGCTGGCAAGGGCCAGCACATGGTGCATGCGTACACAAGTGGGAATGCATGTCTGCAAAGGGACTCAGCTGTAACTGAGTAACTTGACAGGTAGAACAAACTCTTTCAGCCCTTTGCTCTTTCCAGTCCCCAAATATGACAGCTTAATGATTTTCTAGATGCAAAATGTCACTGAGATAAAGCAAAGTTTATAAAGGAGGACTGCTCACCTCACAGAAAAATCTGGTAATATATCAAAGCAAAGAAACTCAAAGTTCAGGAAACATTTGTTTTCCTCAGAGCTTCCCCCTTTCGTCTCTCTCAGCACTCACAAAGCTGGAAATTCAGCCTGAAGGTTCCTTAAACAAATACAGCTCTGTCCTTTACATCACCGTACGGCTCACCATCAATGCCACATTTGGTAAACTGTGAAAGTTGAAACCCAGTTGCTCTGTTCCAGCTCTTCAAAGGTACATCGGCATTGAAATTATGCTGAAATAACTGAAATGGGACTTTCGTGTGACAGTTAGCTTATAGCTTTATATGGCTTATATTATCATCAAATACATTCAAATTTAGACATGATTTTGTCCCCACCAAAGTAGGTGAGACCATCTTAACGCTTTCAAAGCCACGTTTCAGCTGACAGAAGAAGCACTGCTTCACCATGAGGGATGGTGTCGTTGCATTTCTACTCTCTTCCAGGGATGTCACTTACAATTCTGAGGAGGCTCATCAGCCTCTCTGCTCAGATTCCCATCCCACTAATCTGGGTTGCGTGGCTAAATTTCAGCTAGGAAGCCAGGGTCATCTTTTGCCCTTATGCACGTACCATGGTTGAAGTCACTCGTGTGAAATGCCACCACACTAAAACAGCATGGGCAGGAGGCAGTTCTGGCCTTCCACATTTCTGTCTGTGCTGTTTGGGGTTTTTTGCTGCCTGTCCAGCTATTGTGATAGGTGCTGTGCAAAGAATAAATGACTAGGAGAAAGAGCCCAAGAGGAGGAGTTTGTTCTTCTAAGCATTTCATACCCTTCTTTCAATAACAGCACAATATTTATTATGTACCTTGAGAGGACAAGGGTTGTTTTTTGTAAAGTATGTAATTACATGCGTAGACTGTATAGAACTGTCCCTGACCTCTAGCATAATTAGTCATGTGGTTTCTTGTAAGCGCTTCTTGGGTGTTTGGATGAATCACCAAATTTTGAGGTTTGTCAGCGGTAATTTTTGGTTACACATCTTAGCCATCAGTTTGATTATCCATATTTTATTTGCTTTTTATTTTACACTCCTTTACCAGAAGACCTTTGGGGGGTGGTTTCTTTCCACAGCTGACAGTCTGAATGATAAGACTGAGCTTACTAACCATGTTTATTTGTAATGTCTTAGTGCCCGTAAAAAGCCCCAAAGCCTGTGCAAACATGCTGGAGGATGCAGTCACTTCCCCAGGGAACTTTCATTCTCCATCAAGAGCCAGAAGGTGTGGAAATGGGTACAGCACACAAGCAAAGCCAAGAGAAGAAGGATAAAGTTAACCACATCAGCCATGGCTTTCCAGAAGTATGTAGATGCTCAAAGATACATCAGGTACCCATACAAGTGCACAACAAAAATGCACAATACAGTATATTAATTGGGTTGGGTGTTTAACTTCTGTAGAGGATTAGCAGAACTTAGGTGCTGCCTTTGCTCCATTTTGTATGCCACCACCGTGCCTAGGCACATAAGTAGATACCTTCTGGCTTTTATAAACCTGCACCTGTTCTTTTCATCAGTTTTTTAAGGTGGAGATTTCACAGATTTATACTAGAAAAACCATCCCTGGGGGAGACGTTATTAGAGATGGAGAGAGGACGAGAAATGGATGTAGAAGTGTTTCAGAAAAGAAAAAAAAACTAAGAGGGGAGAAGGCAAAAAAAGCAAGCAGGAGAGAGGGGTTAGGTAGGGTTTGCAGTGAGAATAATCCTGAGCAGTTCAGTGTTTTCAGCAGCAGAGAGGAGCAGAATAAAGAAATCAGGACCAAACGCAGTGCAAGAAAAATCGAAGAAAATATGCAAGTGAGTCCTGGGACCAACAGGCCAGTTTTGCTGGCTTTCTGCAGCCCAGGTCTCAGGAACAGCCAAGAGCTTTACAGTGATAGCAACATCTTCTGCCCCTGCAATAAAAGCAAAAGCAACAGGTTGCACAGAAGAGATATATGCACTTTCTTGCACCTCCAACCCTGAACCGACCTGCCGTGACTCCTTTCATTGCTTTTCTCCAAGGACTGTAACATTTCACACTGTGGCAGACTGATACGGATCGTATTTGCTATATAAACATCAGTGGTTGTGGGCATGGAGCTCAGAAACAGAGAATGTCTTCGGATCCAAATACCACAGGTCTGGCCCCTAGAGCTGCACCATTGCCTCAAAGACATGAATGACACCATGTTTCCCAAGCAGAAGCCTCAAGTTTGGTGTCTTGGAGAAGATACCTGGGATGGGGTGAGGGGGACAGCAGGGTGGGAAGAAGAAGAAAAAGGAAGGGAAAGCCAAGCTTTTGCAAGCAGGCACTCCTGAAAGTCGCTGCCCGTAACAAGGCTTTTTCAGCCGTGCTGTTTGAAGCCTGTAATTCCACAAGTGACTGGCTCACCCCCTGGCAGGCTCAGACAAGGTGTTGGGGTTGAGGCTGATAGATGGGAAATGGCAGAGGGGAACCGTCGGCTTTGTGTGCGAGGACCTTAGGCATGCACGCCTGAAGTATGGACATACTTTGCTTAGCAGATGTTCGTGCCAGAAAATGCATTGCAATATGTCTTCAGCCTCGGTGCTGGTGAAAGACGGGTGGATGCCACCACCTCGTGCATAACCAGACACCCCTCCGCCAAAGCGGGGGCGAGTGCCCATGGAACTGCAGGCACTGCTCTCTGCTCCCTCTGCGAGGTCTTGCCAGGCAGTGGAGCACAGCCGTGCTGGTTTTGGCTGAAGTCCAAATGTCGCTTGAAAGTATTCATCCAGGTGACTTTGTGTGTAGCCAAGCTTTGTGGGGTTTTGCTGTTTTGGTTTGGGTTTTGCTTTTAATCTCTAACATGCTGGGTTAAATCAGACTGACCCCAGTATCAGCCCAACAGAGTGGAGCACTTGGTGACACAGAGAAATGAAAAGTTTCCTGTTGGGAAAGGAGAAAAAGACTTCATCTGCAGAGCCAAACTGTTAAAAGCCATGCTTCTCCTCCAAACCTGTGCCTAGACTGGGTGGTCAGGAGCATCCTGGGAACTGGAACATGGAGCATAGCAAGAGACAAGTCCAAGTGCAGATTGGAGATTATGTCTCCGCACATCAAGCAGTGGAAGGCAAATAAAGTGCAGACAATGCTTAAAAACTCCTGCACTGTTCTTTCTGGTGCTTTGACAAAAGAAATTGAGAAGATAGACAGCAATAATTTGTCCTGCTCTGATCATTGTCCCTTGTTTAAATTTGACCAAGTCAGGACAAGTAGCAAGGTGTCACTGAAGATTGAAACCCTGTGCTTTTATTTTTGAAATTTATGTAAAAGCTTAATACGTTTAATTTGGAGAAATCCTGCTCACAAAGTATGTATTACAGCCAGAGAGGCAGTAATACAGCCTCCTTTAAATAAAGCCTCCTTTAAAATCCTAGTTTGAAGCTATCAAACTTGCTCTCCACCGAGTTTATTCTGAACAGAGCCTTAACCAGATGCACGACTTGGCCAACCAGCCTCTGACTTTCACCTCTTGATGCTTTCTTGATCTCCTATAACTCACTGCTGACCATATTGTTTTGCCTTTTTTTTTAAGTATGTGTGGGTGCATATTAGCTGTTAAAAAGCAATTTACATACCTTAGCTGCACTCAGCCAAGAAGTAGCTGCAGAACTCAACCCAATAAATCACAAGAGGAAATCAAAGAGGAGGCAATGGGGAGGCGTGGAGCCGGGGCAGCGGGGCACTCACGCTGCCTTCGGGGCACCAGGGGTGCTGCCAGAGCTGCTGGAGCCACCCTTGCCGGTTTGGGCTCCAGGATGGTATGTCCTCCCATAAGAGCAGCTGCCACAGTCCTGGTTGAGCATGGCAAACACTTTCAACCAAGAGGAAAGGGAGATGAGTGTCTCCAGCAGTTTCCAAAAAACAGTACTCTCTTATTCAAACACTGCCCCAGTTCTGCTCCAGTGTGGTTTCTTTATCTGGCCAGCTCTCATCAGTAGTTTCTTCTGGACCCATAAAAAACAGGGACATAGAAAGAAAATACCCTCCTGACAGAAGGACCAGGCGCTTTTCAGAAAAAAGAAAAAGATAAGAGGAAGAAAGAAACTGCTTTTTTGGAGCGTGTTTTCCACCAACTCCCCTTTCTCCATCACTTCCTAGGAGAACACACCTGGTTTCAGTGAAGGCAGGTCGTTTCACCGTCTCCCTTGCCACAGCTCCACTAGTGAAAGCAACCACTGAAAAAAAGTGTACCAAAGCCTAGAGAATAACTGGGATGAGCACTGCTACAAGCTCACAGATTTGCCACCATACGGGAAAATATGTCTTTCCACACAAAAATCCATGGAAAAGTTTTTCTCCAGTGTCTACCTCAGGATATAGAAAAGGTCTCGGGTGGTTTAGAAGCTCTTCTGTTTTCCCAATGATATCGGGAGGAATCGCAAGAGACTGTCATCTTATACCCCTTGCTTCACTTGTCATCTTAGACGGTCGTAACTGTACCACTACAGACCTAGGGCAGTGGTTTTGGTGGGGTCTCCCAGGTACCACCCACCAGTCACTCTTCTGGAACAGTATCAGAGTGTTTCACCCTGTCGGTCTGTGCCAGCCAACCTGCCAGAAAGCAAAGCTGAAGCCAGCCAGCAGAACAAAATGCAACATCCTCTGCTTCAGTGTTCAAAAAGACCCCCAAAACAACAAGCCCAGAAACTGGGCCCAAGCCTGAAGTAAATAAATCTTTAAGATCTACGGAGATCTGAAAAAAGCTGTGTTTGAAAGTGGCCTTCATGTAGATTTTGCTATCCTGTGAGGTTTGATGGTGACCAAAGCCTTGGACTTTGGCTTTGGTTTCAAAAACATTCTAGTGCTTGGACTCTTTTTCAGTGATGCAGCAAATCCAGCTCTGGGGCCCTGGCATGGGACCAAAAACTCCAGCAGAAATGAGGCATAAAGCTGTGATCTTATACAAAATTCACTCTGCCAATTCACTTTTGCCAAGAAAACCTGATAGTTAGCATTCCAGGGACAAGCCTTGTGTTGTAACAGGGCAGGCCTGGGTGATGGTTGGCATAACAGCAGTGACGTCAGCATATCTCATACTCTGTCTCCCTTGGTGGAAAGCGCACGAGACATCCATGCCGAATTTGGATCTTCCAAGGAGGGTTGGTGAGCAGGGGGTGCACACATCCAGCATGAATGATGGTAGAAAGATGGTCTCGTTGTGATGGGTGAGTAATTAAAGACAGAGCTATGGTCCCTGTGGTCCACTGCTGCATGAATGCTTTCCCAGATACCAAAACCAACATGAGCCGGTTTGACCCTTAGCATTTCCACCTCCAGCCCAATCAACCCTTACCTCCCTGTGCTGCAGGTCACCACACCAATTCTGCCAATACAAGCACTCGCCAGAGACTGAAACAGGGTACATGGAGAAGAGCACCTCTAGCAGAAGTTGGCATTTGTTCATTTATTCGTATCTAACTGAGACCACTTCATTTAAAAATACAAATTAAAGCATTTATTTTTAGTTTAAAAAGCTTAGATCGACAGGACCTCAAACCACTGGACAGGGGAGAGTAGTTGCTGTCATGTCTTGCTCCTCCTCTCCCCACGTTGCCCAGCCACATGCTCTCCCAGCCTGGTGCTCCAGCACTTACCGTTTTCACTTCTGTGCGCCGTTGTCACTAACCCAGCAGAAAGCTACCCAGCTAGGCTAGCTTTCCACTGCCCAGCACATCACGGCAGCTCAGGCAGCCAGAGAGATGAGCAGTCCCTCCGCAGTACCTCGGGGAGATGTGCCCTTAGCATGCAGACTCCTCTGTCAGCCGAGCCAGACGGAGTGAGCTGCTGCCCATTCCCTGCAGCCCGTCTATTCCCGTTCCTCCCACTCGTGTTCAGAGTAGCCATCAGTCCCCCATATAACGAGTCATTTTGGTTCACTGGTGTGAAGGAACTCTGCTCTTTGCTGTTGCCAAATGACTTTTCAATCAGATAAGCCGCTGGAAGTGACTCACGCAGTGGCCACACGACAGCTACTTTCAGTGCAAGGGGAGCAGAGGCAGCACCTACATGAAGAAGTGCAACTCCCCTTAAAAGGCACTGCTCCCATCCAGCCCACTCAACCTAGTTTAAGAGCTGCTGTGGTCCCTGGATCCTTCCTGCCCGTAGCTACGCATTTTTGTCCTTTCGTTTGCTCCAGCACGGATGCTCATCCCACACAGAACCGTTCCAGCTTGCTAAGCTGGAAGAAAACTATTTGCTTACTTTTTTGAAGGGGCTTGCTGCAGGTTTAACAGGCTGGACTAGTTTACCTTGAGGATTACAGAAGGGGAGTGAGGAGGCGCAGAGTAACCCTGGTTCAGATCAGCTGCAGTCACTGTGGAAGCTCAGCTACAACCTGAGCCCACAGTGTGCTCAAAACGAACGATGACACCCAGGATTTACCCCCTTCGTGTCGAGGGGGATGTTAGCCCTGGAACTGCACAGTGGTAATACAGATAAGCTCTCTAGCTGCTGGCAGTTTTATTAGAAACATCCATCTAATAGGATAATCCCTAACTCCAACAGCTCTCCCCAGGGTCAGAAGCCACAACTATGCTCAGCCCATACAGAAAAACCTCAGGTTCTCTCCACAACAGCTTCCTGTAAATGTCACACATTTGTCAATACAAAAATCTGCTGGATGCTGAAAACAGAGAACGTGGAGACAGTATGAAATTGAATATAATTTAAAACAAATAACACAGGGACTACCACCAAGTGTACTATTGACTTTTATACACAACCGAGTGAAACCCACTGGACTGCTCCTGTTTAAATGAAGCTACCACATACTTCTGCGTCTGCTGCCCCCGGCGCCACACATTTTAGGAATGTGAGAAGAGACTTTGGCTCTATCTTGGCACAGATCACATGTGATCTTACTGGAAACCAAAGTTCAAGCACAGAAAAAGACCAAATTAAGTACAAGGGGAAAGTGATGAATTAGGCCCAAATACTCTTTAAGAGCAACCAAAGATGAGAAAATGGAAGGTGAGGGACAGATAACCAATGAATAAAAAGTTTTCCTCAAATGCAGGGAGTTTTAAAACAAGACTCTTTCACAGGACTATTAGAAACAAAGCAGGAACAAGTTGGAAACAGCAAGTGAAATTGCCCTGTCTTTTATTTTCACTGAGCAAAACTGCAGAAAGTAAACAAAAAGCACAGTGAGAGAATGCAAAGGTTAGCTCAAAATGCTTTTAGCTTTAAATTATCAGCAGCACATTGGCCAGAAGTTTTAACTCCGTGTGTGTCTCTCTGATAAAGGGAAGCTTATTTTAATTCATTTTTGTTGGAGTGGTCCAAAGTTCTGCCTCTATTTGCACCATTGCTGTGTGGGTTATTCTGGCGTTTCGTTCAGCGTATGCTTGCCTTTCTGACACACCAGGGCAGTCAGAGCAATGCGCAACTCAGTAGCATTGAAAGAGAAGAAAACCACTCCAGAAATACACAGCAGGGATGAGTAAGCAAGCCTTGCTGGTTGTTGATCTGCGATGTACTCAGCAATTCCAGCAGAGGAAATATTTATCTTAGAAGGGCGCGTAGCTTCCGCTGGGTTTTCACTCCAGCACTAAAACCCGGTGCTGAAAGCTTTAATGATCAGATGGTTTTCTTTCCCCTTCGAGTCACAGCAGTGACTTTTGCTGTGTGCTTTACCTGCTTAAGCAAACAGCGAGTGCTGTTTGGTGTGTTTCAGGGGCCGAGCAGGAAATTTCTCTCAACGTGCAGTGACAGCGCAAAATGTTTGCCTCCCTTGCAAGTTAGCAACACGGACAAATAGCTGAGCACATTGGCTAGGTCACAGGTAGGCGACCTCCCCTCCTCCAATAAAATCTGCCTTCCTAGGCTGGGTCGCTGGAATCCTGACACTGCTGTTAGGCCAAGAGCAGAGATCCTCATGCCTGTGGTATTTGCTCAGAGGGCATGACCACTTTGGGCAAGTCTTTCATGTGAGTCAGCTTTAGCTGATCCATGGGAAAATTCCTGTGTGTTGTCAGGCAGGGTTTGCTCACAGTTTCAAAGGATAATCCGACTGAAAGGAAAATGCATCTAAATTTTAGCATATTTCGGTCAGCTCTTCAGTTAAACCTGGTGCAAAGCAAAGGATGCTCAGTTTTCTTCTCGGGTCGGTTTTAACAAGGAGAGCCTTCAAGAAGGAATCCGCGCTTTCTGAAATACACCACCCTCTTGCTGGATTCTGCATCATCCCTGACCACACTAAATGTCATATGTGCAAGTACCATTGAAATAGATTCAGAAGAAAAGTATGAGTTCTGACTATGATGCCTGGAGAAAGTAAATTAAAGGGCTAATCTTGCAAGGATTTATTCATTTGACTACCCTGTGTCCTGTCAGGTTCTTTAGTCACCAAAGAAGAGGCAGCAGCATCGAGGCAAAATCAGGGCCAAGTACCTTCCACTCACCTTCCATGTTCCTGTGTGAGGAGCATGCAGAAGTTCTACTCCCCCATCACTGTGGAAGAGCTGTTCATTCAGGACTGGCCAAGGGCGCTGGAAATCCTGTTGTTTTGTTAATTGTGTCATTTTATTGGCCTAGTCAACGGCTGTGACAGTCAGGTCTCCATCAGTTGAATTCACTGCTGATATATGTGAGGCTAAGGACTACGTGCAGTGTGAGTAAGAACAGCAGAATGCAGGCTCACCTTCTTCTTACAGAGCCTGTGGTAATAGCTGGCTTGTGCATGCTCGGGGTGCTAGACACTACTGCCATGTAAGCAAATGATGGTCACTGTACAATGGTGAACATGTACCGGGTGTTCAGAAGCATTCTGCACTGTATCTGCAACCTGGCTGAATTCTATTCTAGTGCAGTTATTGCACCCCTGAACAAAGCCCCATTCATTTTCTGTGACGCCTCACCTAAAGACGAGGTCAGGGACTGGAAGAGTTTCAGATATGAGTCAGCAGAGAAATCCTACACTTCTGACACGAAGAAGTTGAGGACACCTGCAGGGCATGGAGAGCTTGCAAACTGGGTGCATGGGCATAGTATTTTAGTACTAGACTCTTGAGTGGTATGAATTTTTATATCCCGTTGACTTCGGTGGGTGAAGTTGCACTATTCTACACCAGCTGAGAAGGGAAATTTAATGTATCATAATCACTCAGTCATCAGTCATGTCAAGAAATAAGTTGCTAATCACACTTTTTTTTTTTCCAGTGTGAGCTGCCAGTACTTTTTTTATGAAGATAACCTTCAAAATGCCTTCAAACTCACTACAGCTGAAAGTCTGTCAAGGTGAGCTTTCTCACAGCAATCAGTCACAGCTCCTCTTACCTGTTCTCACAGCAGGCTCTGAAACTTCAGAAGGTCAAAAGCACAAGATCCTGGATCACAGTCAAGCCCCCGCATCCACGTGAAGTGAAGGTGGTTCACAGATCTGAGTGCTGATCTGAAGATGCATTGCTCTGTTAATGGACCTCAGCGACAACATTGGACAAGTCATTCAGGCGGAGTTACGTGGAAGAAGTTAGCACAGCTCACCAAATTGCTGGACATCCACTGAGCTCTAAGGAAAAGCACGCTCTTACAAACCTCCTCCACAGGAACTTCAACATTTGACCCCATGCTTGCAGGGAGCTTTTCCTGATGTGGTAAGTCACATGTGAGGTGAATTTGTGGGAAGATTTCTGATGGCCTGCAAATTCAGAGAGTGGAAATCCCACTAGATGTCCCTCTGCCCCTTTATGCACTTGCATAGCTGTAACATTATGAATGGTTGCAGCTGTGTTCAGGCACTGGACCTGTAAAATGGGATCAGTAGGTACTTCCCTGCTACATGAAGCTTAAGGAAAGAGCAATACATAAACAGCTATGAGATGCTTGGATACTGCAGAAATGGCAATTCATAAACAGCTCCTGTACATGCCTGGTGTCTGATGGCTACTCTTGCAAATAATTACAAATTACTAGATTCTGCCACGCTTGCTTCTCATAGGAGTCTCCCTGGAGTTTCTCTTGTCGGACACCACAACAGTACTATTTGCAAAGAAGGAGGAACAGCCTTTGGTCCTCTGGTGCTGTAGAGGATGTCCTGAGGGACATTGGAACACTCTGAGTGATGAAATACAGTATTTGGTATCCAGCCCTTCTGGGGATACATGCTGACTATAAAGACTTCAGTGTCTTGCTAACATTTTCACTGTTTAACAAAGGTTTTATGAAAATCTATTTCAACTTCTAGGCTGTTTATGAAGAATTTCTCGTGGCTACTATTTGCATACTTGCTGTTCCCACAGGCGTTTGCAAAGACTTTGTGTGTGTGTGTGTTACTTGCTACAGCATGAAGAACATGAAAAGTAAATACAATGAGAAATTCAGTGCATAATGTTCTTCAACACAAGGCACTGGAAAATCATGTGGAGGTAGTGTGCCATATGTATAGAGGTTTCCAGAGTTGCTCTCTATAAACTCTGTCGAAAGTCTTGGTCTTACAAAGGCTCCTATGCAATCAGTCTAAAGTCCCACATGCTCAGACTGTTCTAGTTGCATGAGGGTCCTCTGAGGTCCACTGGGCTATCGTTTTGGTACCATGGCCCATCCACTCAAACTTTGGAAGATGGCTGAGTCAGTCCCAAAGTGTGTAGGCATCTAAACCCCATTCAAAATCATTGACAATTAGACACTTAACCACACTAAAGAGTTGGGTTTTTGGGTAGTGCATCAGGTGGAAGATGGCACAACATTCACATTCACAGACACAAACAGTAAATAACAAACCGACAGCTGACTTTGTTATTATCCTGGAATCGGGATCAAAGTGGTCACTTGCACAACAAATGCGAACCAGCAGGGGCAAAACCCCTAAGCAAACAAATGATTGCTGAATCAGATACAGCTGTAGAACCTGCATTAGATTCTCATGCACAAGAGTCGTGGGGCAGTCTTGTGTGAGAATCAGACTCAAATTTCTTTTTCACAGCATTTTTCTGAGATGCGGTTAGAGTAGGAAGGCTCTCTAGAAACTATCAAGAAGTCCTACCATCATAAATAAAAAAGTGAAAAATGAAGTTGCTAAGCCAGAGAACATTTGCCTTGTATCTCAGAAACTAAGCTCAGTTTTTCTCAGATAGCATTCCACACACAAACCATCTCTGCAGGGATCACCACTTACTTCAAGACCCCAATGCTCCAATGCTGATCTATACAGCTTTGAACTCTTAGTCTTCCACTGCTTATGTCCTGCTTTGGCAGACATCCTTGACCATCTTATGGCCAGCTCTCTGAATTTCCTCCAGCAGTCCCCCAAACCCTGTTTTGTAGCTGAGGGGAGCGGATTACATAAAACTTTCCTCTCTCCACCACTGGAATCCAGCACCCAACTAATTGGCATCTTTGGCTCCTCTGGAAATGGATGTAGACATCCTCTAAAGACTGAGGAACTAGAGGACTGGATGATAGATTATTAAATACCTAATCATCTAACTGTCTTGCATTCTAAACAAGTTGGTTGTTTTATGGGAAGATGACATGTGGTCATACAACTGTAAGCTGCATTGTAATGTATATTCACAGAGCTGGGGTGAGGAAGGACCAGAAATAGACTGGGGACTGTAGCCTTGATTCTAGTGTTTCCCATCTTTTGAATATGAGCCACTGTTTAGACAAGGTGTTTTCTGTAATAGCTATTATTTGCTTACTTAATTCCTTATTGAAGGGACCCATCTCTTTTTGGTGATTTTAGGTCACCTATCACACTTCTGATGACTGTGGAAAATTACTTGGAAGTGACCTGAGTGTCGTTATGAAAACACAATGGCTTGCCTACAAATGCTGCATCCATATTAGATGTACTATTCATCTGTTTCATCTTTGATACGTGTAATAATTACTGTGCAATTTTTTCAGGCTTACAAACTAATAGTAGCACTTTCACCAGTCAGTAAGTCAGGTAACCCAACCCACCCTCACAAGCATATTAAGTGTAATTAAAGCTAAAGGATGTTTACAGATATGTGCTTGCTAGTATTTCTGATACCAGAGCTAAGAATGATTTGCATATGAGATAGGATCCAGTGCTCAAGTTTGGGCCTGCAGAGCACATGACTTTTGCCTTTAGTTTTGAAAGCAGGGATTGCTTTCTGGGGTACTGGGATTACTTTCACAGAGACTGGCGGGGGAGTCTTGAAAGTAAAAAAGCCACTTGTCTGCCAATGCACAGCTTCTTTTTGAGACCCTGCACTACACTGCTGTCCAAAGGCCTCGCTGAAAGGCAAAGCTCTGGGCTCCCAGACCCACCAGTGAAAAGGAGACCTGGGAGGCAGTGCAGGTAGCCGGCAAGGCAGGGAGCCGGATGGCAGGGAAAAAGGCACCATCCCAGCACCTCTGAAGGAGGCAGAGGGGAAAGAAGCAATGGGATCGGGAATCTCTGTTGTGGCGACCTGCTGCGGAAGCGCTCTAGCTAGAGTCCTGAGCTCGCCACTCAGTTTTTGGCATAGCCTTCTCTTTCTCAAAAACTCTGCAGTACAGCTGTATCAAGTCGTTGAAGTACCTGCTTACAGACCGCAGTGCCTTCTGCAAGGTACCCAACCTCGCAAAGGCATGTCTGCAGTAGTTGAAAACAGTGGCCGATTCACCCGAGTAGCAGGATACAGAGCAGAGGACTACCCCAGCAAGTTTCTGGCAGTAAAAAAAGATCTTCCTGAAAGTCTGGAGCATTTTTCTTTCCCCCTTGCTTTTCACTTAGATCACAGCTTGGGCTTTTCTAGCAATGGCTGGGAGCCAAATTCCCTAAAACTGCTAGGAAGGCAGTTCTCATACTATTTACAGCATAACCGGAAGCCAGAATTAGCAGATATCTCATGAATAAGCTCATTCTCATGAGATTTCTCGTCCAGCTTTGCACATTGGAGGAGATAGAAGTGTTATGGCAGGACCATGTTAAGCTCCGTACAAATATTACATGCCCGGACCAGTGTATTGCTTTAAACTGAAATATTTTAATAAAAGGTGTGCCAGCACCCAAGAAATAGAAGTGAGGGAGTTCCCTAGCAAATAGGTTATCTCATGTTCTGGTGGGGAGAGCCTTTCAAAGCCATTTGGCTACGCACTATGCACAGATGGGGCCAGGAAATAAGATGTTTACTGACTGCTTTTGGTGAGGCAGTCCTTTTCCAGGAGACAGGAGATGTGGTTTTGATTTCTCTCACTTTTTCCCAAACAGACCTCTTCCTTTCTCTATGTGGTATACGAATATTTGATTGTTGGGCTATGAGGAATAAAGGAGACACATCCCAGAAAGGTCAGTCCAGTGGCCTTCTCCTGCATGCCAACTTTCCTGAGGATCCCTCTGGTTTGAACTCAGAGATGAGACAAGTTGGGGTAAGAAGCCTACCCCAGAAAGGACAACAGGCATGCTGACAGCTTCAGGATGTGGGGGCTTGCTGCATGACCCCCACTACAAAAACTTCACTGCCAAGAGAACTTCAGCCAAGCAATGCACCTGGAGAGCTAAGATGCAGTAAGAATGAGTATTTCAGAGTGTCAGGGTGCCCAGCGTTGGACTTGAGGACCAAATAAACACTTTTTTTTTTTTTTGGACCAATGTGTGCTTCCTTTTGTCATTTTCTGGATATGCAGATCGGTGTCTGCATTTTGTCCCAATTTATTTTCAGGCAGCAAAAGTGAATAACACACAATGATTCTAGGTGAACTCCCAATCTAAATTATCACTTTCCTTAATCTGAAAACACGAGAAAACTTAAAGTCATAAGAGCTTCCTATTGCTAAATAGATACTTATTTGATGATTCACTGACACTTAAATTCTTATGTCAAATTTAAAGCAGATTGAAATGATGAGTTATGAACTGAAATGGTATCAAAAAGTCAAGAGACACAGAGAACTTCATGGGCCTTCCTCAGAGGCAGCAGCAGGCCTTCCATTTATTTAGTGTCTTTAGTACTAACTTTTAAATTATGTTCACAAAGAGAGCTTTTTTGTTACTATTTTTGTTAGAAAGGAAGATCTGCTCCTATGCATACTAGAGACAAGGGCAAAATTATTCTTTTTTTTTTTTAATGTATGTTTAAGAGCAGGATCAAACCTCTATTTATATATACACCAATTAAAAAGTTCCATCCTTCCAGCTGAGAAAATACTGTCAGACCAAATTTGTTACGTACTGTACATTTTATTTTTGGAGCAGGGAGCTAGCAGTAAGTTGAGAGGTTTTTTTCCCAGCAGAAAAGATATAGCAAATGTTTTTAGACATTCCTGGAATTAGATCAAGTTTTGAACTGGAAAGAAAATAAAGTGGCTCACATCACGAAAAAAAAAGAAAGAAGAAAAAAATGAAATTCAAAATCTGTGCAATTATACTAGGCACACTAGTATTAACAGCAATTATTGTCACTGTTATTTATTGACTGATACCTATCTCAATTGGTATTGTTGAGGTAAGACTGATACACATCTAGCTGAGAGAGAGATCTCTTTGTTTTCAGGAAAAATGTGGCAAGTTTTCTGCAAATTCTCATTCATTCTTTCCAGCAGATTAGTTTCAATTCTGCATCTCCCTCATGCCTGGTCTTCATAGTAATTAGTACAGTGAATATTTTATGGAAAAGGTTTTCTGTTTCAGGGTAAAATCTAAGCAAATGCTGCAGAATAGTTCCATGAACCAGCTGGAATGCACATTTGTGATTTGCTTTAGAAACCTAACTGCAGAATTTACATTCCTCAGGGAATGGGAACATTAGCTCTGATGACTTTTTTTCCAGTAAACCAGCTTGAAGTTCAAATATTTGCAGCAAAACGTTTCTGTTGACCATTGGAGTATGTGTACGGATCACAACACTGATATAAATAAATTTTAAAGAAGTGAATGAGACAGTTTCTAGAGCTAGTCAGGAAACAAGGATTCCGTTCCACACCTAAGACATAATCGAGACCATTGAGAAAAGCACTTTACACACCAGTGAAACAGCATTTCCCAGCCAGAATTACATTGGTCTGAAAGCAAAATCCAGTCTCACAGATGTGGTCTGTCTGTGCATTCTCACTGTGAAGGAGATGAAGTTACTCCACCGCTAGGACTTTAGGAGGTTAGCAAAAAGAAGGCAGTACATCTAAGAATGTCTTTATTATGAAAAATTATAAATCTTGGCTAGTTTTTATTATTCCCAAAGCAAATGCAGGCCATTCTTTCTTTTTAATGCAAGAAACTTTGTTTTATTCAAAAACTTCTAACAAAATTGCATATTTGGGATTCTAAACTTCTATAAAAAGTCACCATTTCCCAGACTGAGACAGGAAAATATCCTCCTCAAAAAAAGACAGCTTTGGAAAGCTGAAAACATCTGAAATCAACACGTTTTAACAGATCACGGCAATTCTTAATGACATCAGACCCAAAAGATGCTTGCTACACTCAGGATGAAGAAATAATCCCATCTCAGTTCAGTATACCAGATGTATTTTCTTTTTTTTAAAATCTCCACAGCTTGCTTGCTTTGGCAACCTCAGAAGGGCTTCATAGTAGTATACTTATCCTGGCCTTGCTATTTTTTTCCAAAATCTTCAGTTTCTTTTGCAGAAAACATGAGCTGCGGGTGTGGGGAGGAGGAAGAGGAACAGGTCCACTTGGGTTCTGTCCATGTCACTTGGTCTCTGAAGTTCTAGTCAGTTTTTGGTATTGTCGTGTTTTGTCAGTGCCAGACACCTCAGTTTACTGATTTTATTAAAGCTAACCTAACTGAGTGGTCTGTAAATGAGCAAATACCCTTGTGTCAGATCAGTGGGACAGAGTAAAAAGAAACAAAATGCTCAAAAAACTTGCTCATTAACTTCTCTCAAAGTCTAGCACTCGTCTGAGCGGGAGCTCGACTCTGCTGCTTTGCAATAGGAGGGAGAAGAATTTATTGTTTGTGATCTGATATCTCGTAAACACCGCTCGAAAGGAGGCAGAGGAAAAGCTGCTTAAATATCCCGGCCTGCTAATGTGCTGATCCTGCACCGAGTTGTGCTCTCCCCCTGCCATCTGCTCCGTGAGGATTCGGAGCGCTGGAAAAGTTCTGCGTTTCAGCCTGCCAGATCGAAGGACACTTTTATCTGGGAGAAACGTGCCCTCAGGGGGAAATGCTAAGAGATAAACCTTCTGCTAAGACTGTGCTTGCTCACGCACTGGCACCGCGGACAACATGCAGGAGTGCTGAAGAGAAGTGGGATTAGAGCAAAACTGCTGACAGGTGTTTGAAGGAGGTGTATGCAAGACTGTTGGTCACGAGGCACGTTGCCTAAATGTGCGTCTGTTCCAGGTGCATGCCATGATCGGTCTCCACAGGGGCTAGGGGCGAGCCAAAGGGAAGCAGATCACAGAGTTCGCGTTTGATATCCGCAGATTTGGTTGCACAGCCACACTTGAGCATGACCTTAGGCTACCGTATGGGTGGGCATCTCTGTGAAGTAGATTCATCTTCACGGCCTGGGTGAGCAAACAGAGCACCGGGAGAGGATGCCGGTGCAGGAAGCCAAAGGCTTGGTCAGCCGAGACTATCTACGGGGGTGGCTGCTTTCGTCATGCAGCTTCACCCTGAGAGGACACATTTTGGGCAAGAACAGCTATTGCTAGAGCTGTAGCAAAGCTGGTCCAGAGCTAGAGCAGGTTCCTTGCATCTGTCCTACCATTTCCAATGCTTGCTAAGCCCCAGTGCACACCCCTGGGGTTCGGCTGCCTGTGCCCAAGGCCAGCTCAGCTGTGGTGCAGTTGTGTGACCTTGAATCTGGCTGCTGGGAAAGAGATATGTGGGGGAGAGCTGGGAGAAGCCTCACTGGGAGACTCTCCTCTTCCCTTGGGAGCCGCCTTTAAACTCAGGCCCTCATTCTTGGTCCTTGCGTGAGCTACATAGCAGCTGTGCCTGTGCCTGGCCAAGCACCTCATGGACCTTGACTCCACACTTGAGTCTTGCCATCATTGTCTGGTCATCATTGATCTGCTGGCTTCTCTTGCTCACCTGCATTCAGGTCCTGTGACTCTCCGTGTTCAGGTGCTGCAGGACTTCACCCTGGTCTGTGACACACCACCCTGCCTGCCTTGTGGTCACCATCAGCTCCCAGATCACCTTCCAGTGGGGAGCAATCCTCTCCTGGTACTCCCTGACATGCGTAATCTTTCTGCTGTAGCCACCTGCTTCATCACACCAGCTGATGGTGGGGACTCAGGACAGAGAATAGCTAAACCAGGTTCATTTTTCACTGGTTTAAATCCACTGGATTTAAGGACCTGTTGCTGATGCTGTACATTAAAGGTGGGAAAGGCTTGCTCATCTGTTTTCACTATCAGCATTGTTCCGTGCGGTGTATTCTCTAGAGATCGGTCCTGCTCATCTTCATGTGACTGAGGGACTGGAAATTTTGCCATGTCCTGGGAAGGCTATAGTACAGCCTGAAAAAATCTTAGCCTTAGGAAATACTGAGAAATAAAGCATCTTCTGGGGGAAAAAAAGAAATAATGTAATAAGAAGCCTGTGAATTGAGCTGCTGACCCAGTAAGAGTTTCTGTGTTAAGCTGGACAACGTTTGTTAATCCTGTGGCCCGTCACAGGTCACCACTGGTGACCTGTAAGCCAGCAAAGCATGGCCACAAAAATCCTAGAGAAACGAAACATCATACTCCAGGGACCAGAAGAAGAACCCAGCTCTCCCATTGCCAAACATGCAAGGACGACCGAAAGCCATAGCAACAATCATATCTGAGTAGACATGTCTGTGCTTTCCCATCACTTTGAAGGCTCCACAAGGGCTCCTAAGCGGCTTGGGGACCTCCACCAATCTACCTGTTGCCTTGTGTTTCATGAAATTGTGGTAAAGGTGTATTTCAGGCAAGATTTCATGGATGTTCATAAAGACGGTTTGCTGTTTAGCGAGAATGACCTTCATGCAGTTCATGAAGACCTGATCCTCCATTAATTTTTCTGTGGTTTGATATGTAAAAAAGGTGCCCATAGCAAACAAATTAAAGTCCCGTGTAACCACTTGCTTTCTTGTTTCAATGACCAACCCAACCTGACACGGCTGTCCTCTAATATCCCTCCCCTTTTAAGGCTATGCACTTATCTCCTACCAGCACAGTATTTATTAACCATTATTGTCGAAAGAAGGAGAGAGAAAAGAGCTTTCTTTCAAAGGCAATGCAGTGCCTGCCCAGAAGCCCCTCGCCCAGCCCTAGTTCAAGCATTGAAGGGTATGTTTCTTTAAGGCTGGTTATGTGTTCATGTAACAGGGCAAGTGCATACGTGAAACAAGCTTTTGCTGAAGCTTTAAGTCTGCGGGGGAATTTTCTAATGATCTTTTTTAGTTAATAGGCACAAGTTGTTAGCCTGAGCTGGGAAAGCCTTTTTTTGTGTGTGCCAATTCCACCCCCTCTTTTTTTTTTTTTTTTGTCATGGATTTAGTTCCCACAGCTAATGCACCTAATAATGAGACTGGGCAAGCGAATGCCAGCGTAATGATATGGAGCTTGTTTGGCCCTGACAAAGAACACAGAGAGCGGCTGGATGGCCTAAACGACAGGCCAAGGGCTCTATTCATCCCAAATGATCTCTTGCCTTGCATGCCACCGAATCCCATAGAAGGAAGGCTGCACAGCCAGGCTGCACCTCCGGATGGGAGAGGTGTCCAGCAGGGACTCGGCTGTGCCCCACAATGCCCCCTGAGCCCCTGTCATGGGGCTTTTCACTAAATGGGGGGTGGAAACAGAGAAACAATCAAGGGTTAAGCCCTTGACTGAATATTTTAGTCACTGTTTCCTAACACACATACACGCCGACCAGTTACAGAGAGGGAAAACATCCTTTAAAACTTACCAGACAGGTTACAAGGACCTTGCCCAGCCCCAGCTCCCCCAGCTTCAGCGACAAGCGGGGGGTGGTGTTCTGTCTTTTTAACCAGCATTTTCCCTTCAGTGATTTTTCTCTCCCCTTCCTCTCCTTTTTCATGCTGAGTTAATAAACACCTAGCAACTTACTCCAAAGTGTCTGTGTGCAAACAGCTCCCACTGAGCCAGTGAAAACTACTCCTGCAAGAATTCGATTAGAGCTTTTTCCACCTCGGCCTCCTAGAGCACTCCACAAAGGAAGGTGGCGTTCCGGCGTACGGTCCATTTCATGGATCAGGCCACCCCCAAATCCCTTCCCACAGGTCATGTCCCATCAGTTCAGTCATGAATGGGACATGAACCAAGCCTTCTGACTCCCAGCTGTCCTCTGTTTCTATGGCTTGACTTCAGTTTTACGGTGATCACAGCCCACGAAATTCTCCTCAACTCAAGGAGGTACGAGCGTGCGAGAAGAGCAGGTTAAAATCATTGCGCATGAGAGACCTTGGGCTGGAGTAGAACTGGCAACAGACACAAGCTTATTAGTGTCTTAGAAGACCTTGTTAGGGCTCCTTTTCTTTAACAGGGATCAAAACAGAGGAAGTTCTTACGGGTTAAGCCTTGAAGTGATAATCAGTAACATTTTGTAATACAGAAAAATTTTTCTAAATGGTACATTTTCCCATAGATAACATTTTTTCAGAAAAAAAATTCTTTTTCCAGAAAAATTGCCTGATATTTTAAGAAAAAAGAAGGAAAAAAACAACATTTTTTTCATGGTCTGTAGATCTTCTTTCAAGAAGGAGAATTAACAGAAAAGAGTCCATCTAATGCTTCTCATTTTTGTTCTTTCAACATTTTTCATAGAAGCAAACAACACTTTTTTTAAGTAGCTCTATAGATAAGAAATTTGAGGGAAACCATTTACTTTAATGTATTTTACTGCTTACAGAAAATCTGCTAGCAAATTGTCATATTCTCTATACTGTACAAAAATATTCAGCACTGAGGAGATTTTTGAATAATTTTCATACTGTTGCATTGTTTTAAACAGATTTCTATCTTTGCTGGAGGATGTAAGTCGCTTTGGTGTAAGTGCTGAGCCGAGGCTATGGCATATGTTTCTTGTCTCCAGCTGGCTGACCGTGTTTCCCCTATGAACTTCAGTGTTCATATGTGGAAATACTGACCTATCCAAGGTTGAAATCCGTATAAACTGGTTGTTTGCGATAAATATACTGTATGAATGCTCACAGAAAGCTGAAAGGAGTGGAATATTCGTATGGCTGAGGCAAATTCATGTATAGATTTTAATGAGTGCTTACGGAGAAATGCTTTCAGAACTAGTCTGATATGAAAGTATCTGGAGAGATGCTTCTATGTACAATGAGCGCTTGACACATTGGCAGGACTGCCATAAAATTGCCTTGCACGTTATCTACCGTTTTGTTATCAGGCACAGGATAAATGCCATTACACAGACACATCAGGTTCATTGCTTCTCTGTGAAGAAAAATACCAATTCAAGCATTGCCTGTGGTTATGATGGACAAGTAGATTGCACAGGAGGTTATGGATTCTGCCTTGCTACTATATGCTCTAGAAGGAAGCTCTCAAGAAACAATAGTCTGGGTTAGAGATAGTATTTGAGATGTAGCATTATTAGTTTTCTTAAATCAATCAGAGCCTTTTACTGTACACTATAAAAACCCCTATTAGCATTTTCTTTTCACATGCTTTCCTGCACCACAGCTGCTATGACTCTGCAGTCAGGAAAGCAGAACTGGTGTGACTGCAATTCAGGAAAGAAGTTGAAAAGAGAGAAGAAAAAAAAAATAAGGCTTTCTAAGACAGCTAGAAGAAAGCATGCCAATTAATTTTTTAAAGAGAGACAGAGGGTGGGAAGAAAAAAAGAACTAAAAAGCTGGAGAAACCTGGGGAAAGTTGGGGAGGGGAGAGGGGAAGGAGCACAAGCGAACCATAGAAATGAGAAATGGGATGAAGGACAAAGTGAGGAAAGTGAGGCACTGTACAGCAGCAGCGCACACATTGAATCCAAGCACTGAGGAAGAAGAGCGAAAGGAGAAGCAGAAGAAGACATAAGATGAAACAATGAAGGAAAGGTCCATGCAAGGAAAGAAGGGAACCCACACAGAAAGAAGAGAGAAAGCAAAGAGGAACGGGACCAGGACAAGAATCCTTTTTTAGAGCAGCACTGTCTTTCTGAGCAGGGACACAGGGAACCACTGCGAACCTGTATGCAGTTTGTGCTAATAATGCAGTGCGTTCCCTACATGTGCTCAGCCTATGTAATTCATTGCAAACTTAAGTGATCAGGAGTCATTTAAGATACGTTTCTTGAATTTGGTAGCATACTTCCAAAAAGAAAATCTGATATTAAAAGTATGGGCACACTTTACTGAAATGAACACCAGAAGACCCATCCTTGATCATGATAGAATTCATACTACAGCATATGCCAAGAACACATCAGTGCTAATATTATTTCAGAAAATCCTAAATAATTTGCTGCAATCTAGTACAATGAAGAAACATAGCTCGTTCTCTCCTTAGGACAAGCCTTATGTATCATTCGACACAGTTAGATGCTTGACTTTACTCACAAATAGTTTAATCAAGGATGATGTGTTTGCTAGTGCCCATAAGGTTAAGCACTTACAGAAAGCTTTGCCAAATCAGAACTTAGACTTCCTGCCACCAAATCAGCCACTTTCCATTAAAACCTTCAGAACTGCAGAGTAACTCCCAGGCATTAAATAGTGGATCACATAAAGATACTAATTTTCCTTAACTATATGCTATTGCTCTGTAAGAAAGTCTCAGATGTTAAGGCTGATAAAAATAAGACTGGAAGTTTACTGATGTTGGCAAGCTGCACAGAGCTGTGCTCAAAGCTAAGAGAAGCATGGAGCTTTGCTTAATCTTCTGGTGATTTTCATAATTAAGGACCAATATCAGAAGTAAGAGAACAAATATATCCCAGGAACCATGCCCTGGATGGGATGACACACACATTTCCAAAAACTTCTGAATTAGAATACAAAGCCCCATTTTCAAAGTTCTCTAATGTTCTAAAGATTGAAAATTCCAATAAAAGTCAAAGAGATTTGGGCCTTTTCTCCCTCTTTCTTTTCAGGAATATAAATAACATCTATAAATTCTGTTCTTCACGTATACCATATATTTTACTCAATCATTACCCTGATATTAGAAAGGAACTTTATACTAAGCCTTTTTTAGAGCAGCTAAATTTTTAGATACTTTTTTTCAGGTGTGTAGGTAGTTAAAAACAAAGATGGACATTAGCAGGATCTATTAGACCCTGTCAAGGAGGGACCATCAAAAATTATATTCCTTCCCCTCGAAAGGACCCAAAGCCAAATGCACAAAATGGTGTGCGCACATGTACTTCTGCACACAGCCAAACAAGTGGTTTCTTTGTGTCAGAAGAACTTTTACTGCTCTTCCTATCTTGGCAACCATGAATTCAGACTTCCCAAGAAAGGTGGCCCAGAGTCACACACGTAGCATATACAGTATATTTTCCCTTTTTCAGGAAAACATTGAAATATTTCATACAATTTCCTATGCTTTCTGATGGTTTCACAGTAGCTCCAAGACACCCTTTATAGGATGACAAAACAGTAAATCAACCATTATCTGATTATAGTGTCATACATTTTGAGGCAGGGTAAGAACACCAGTCCATCTAAGCTGGCTCTATTACAAGCCTCAGAATTTCACCCATTCCTTAACCCTGACTTGTCAGAGAAGAGCAAAGTTTGGTCGCAGCACCCATGCCTTTGAACACCACCCCCAACACCATGCGTGAGTCTCCAAGAAACCAGAAGTTTTTATAAACAGCACTTTGTTTTGATCTAACGCTTCTCATCCAGAGCTCTCAACTTCTACCACTAAGGTCAGTGACTTCTCCAGTGCACAGACAGGAAAGCAGAGGGAGAGGAAGGTGTACAGCCTGATTAGCCCACGAATGATACTGAGCTCCTGTCTCTCTCTTTCAACAATATTCCTATGCTCTGATATCTATGTGGAGTACAGACACATGATCCGTTTCACTTCTGTGACACCAGAAAAACTGAAATTTTTTTTTTAATGTTTCCTACATTCACTGTCTCTTTTCTTCCTCTTTTAATTCTTCTCTGACTTTATACTTTTTTAGCATCATATACAAGTTAAGGATTTGTGTTAAAAGACCTACACTGCATAAGCAGCCCTGTGATTGTGGATATCAGCTAGACCTTCACGTGTTGTAAATTATTATGTGTCTGCTAACGATTAGGACAGTTTAAACAATCTGAAGATCCTGTTGACTTACCACCAAGTTCCTTTGCAGTAGGAAGATAATTGTTGAGTATAATATGTGGTATGCAAGGAGCACAGAATTTCCAGGCATTAATGTTTCTTGGAGGATGTTGAAGCACCCAGATGAAAATGAGTCATTACCTTACAACAGTATTAGGGAAAGAGCTACTTCTGTTGGTTTGAGGTTTGTTAAACTAAAGCACATGTTGAATGGAAGCAGTAGCTCTGAAGGGGACGTCTCAAACATAGCTGGAATCACAGCATAGCTATGTAAATGATCTGCACACTGGTACCAAGAATAAATATTTGTTAAGCCTTCCTTAAAAAAAAAAATGTAACAATTGTTTTGCTTATCATTATTGTAGTTTGCAGGATGTCATGTATAAACATTTACATTTTCCCGTTGTTCCCACTAGTGAACATTTGAATATCACTGTAAACGATGGCTTTGCATTTGGTGGGGAACGTCAAGTTTCACATCCCACCGGTGGTGGTAAGCACAGCCATTCACGTTGCAATCCCGGGTGCAGGGACCCAGCCTGCAGGCAACCTCATGGCCCAGGTGAGGAAGCTCTCAGAGGAAAGGTGTCTCCAGGTGGGATAGGAGTCAGCCTGCAAGACTTTGCTCTTTGCGTGTTCCTTGCAATGCTCATTGCAATGCTGCGAGTACCACAGGGATGTGACACCGTACAGCCCCTCACAGAGTAACTCCTGGCAGAGTAGCTGTGCTGTGAACACCATTTAAAGCAGCCATTGAGAAATTACAGGATTCAAGTTGTACCACCTACAAGTGACATTTCTGGGGTTCCCTCAGGTTTCCCACCCAGCTCAGTTTAACCACATCCTGGGATCGCAAGAAGGGAAAATGAGGCATCTTCTGTGCTCCCAGTGCCTGTCTCAGGGAGCCTCTGAGTTACAGCAGCTCTGGAGACCTCTCCTTTGGCCAGAGAAAAAGTTAGGAACAGGCTGTCAAAGGCATGTGGACACCTAAAGGCATAGCCAAACACCCACAAGATATTCCAAGAACGCCTCAGCTGCCTCGGTACTTGCAGAAAGCCTTCCCAGTGCCTATCTGCACCTTTAGGTGCCTGCATGCCTTTGAAATGTTGGCCTTTAGCCCCTTATCCTTATAAAAGTATTTCCCCTGGAATAAATGACTGGCAATTAGGTTAAGAACAAGGCGCTCCCTTTTAAATCCAGTACAAATAGCTAGGGCAGATAAATCACCACAAGGCCAGTGACTCCAGATACACGTTTTGCCAAAGTAACTCATAAGAATATAATTTTTAAGCTGCTTGACTATGTTAATGCACAGATAAAGTGTTTAAATCCTGTTAGAGAAGGATTTTCAATATAGTTCTCACTTAGCAACTGTTTTCCAAAATTAAGGTACTAGCAACTGTTGTCCAAAATTAAGGTACTAATGTCAGAATTAAGGAGTGTTAAAAAGAGGTTTCCTGAAAACTGATTTCCACAATGGTTTACTGAGTTGCAGAAGTGAATGAACAATTAGATATTTTAAATAATAAAAATCTGATAATATAGAAAAAAACAGACACAACTTCCATTAAGCAGCTGAGGCAAGGAAGAAACTTCCTTCACAAGCACAGTGGTGCAATGTTCTCCATTATAATGTATGTTACCAACTCCTTTCAAAGATATCAAACTAGACAGATACAATGCGATAATCCCCACAGAGGTGTTTTTCACATGTATGTGAGTAGTATCTGTGTTCTCTTTGCACATTGAGCCGCTGTAATTCTCCAGAGTGATTAGGTATTGAAGTCTGGAGGGCTTTTTACATGCTACAGATTTCGTGCAGCTGAGTGAACAGCCTAGAGTTTGTACGGGACTTCTAATCCCTTTTGGGGTTGTGAGCAGAACAGCACACAGTCCATAAACCAGACAGAGAAAAGGTAAATGCATCTCCACTAAGAGACTGTCATTACAACCACATCAGAATACAGTTATTATTTCTGCCACAAATATGCAAAGGAATGGAAAATCACTTCCCATAAGTTGTCCTTACATTTTTTGAATTTCAAGTTATAACAAGCACACAAAGAGAAAGCAAATATAGTGGCCCCTTTCTGTGTCAGCTCAATATCCAGGGCAATGTATGCTCCTTTTTCACATCAGAGCAATGATGCTTTTCCTACCCAAGGAAGCGAAGAGAAAGGATATTGTACCTGTCTTTCCCCCACATTTAGTAAGAAGCTGTAATAGAGCAAATGAACACAAAAGGGGCAAGGAGGAGCCTGGACCTCCTGAGCATGATTGAGTCATTTCAAAGATGGATGTCTAAGGCATGAATACACTTCTCAGTATATGATTAGTCTAGCCTACGCACTTCTCTTTCTCCATAGCTCAGGCTAGGTGATGAACCGGAAAACTTTGCAAACAGGCAGGACAACATGATGCGAAGAATTCACCATGGCAATGCCCACACTTCCCAAAGTACACTTCACATCACAGATCACATGTGCTGGATTTGACTACTAGAGGCACATTTATATCCTATGGACTCTTAAAAGATGCTCTAATGGAGGCACAAACGAGTTCATCTGCAAAACAGACAAAACAAAGAACAAGAGGAGTCCAATATGGCTTTCCGATTGCTTGTGCTAAGATCTCCAAATCAGAAGGAAACCAGTAGCAGAGAAGAAGTAAATCAACAAGTGATGGCTAATTTGAGCACCAGTTCCCTGGACTTCATAGCAATGGTATCCATTGAGACAAAGATTGTCCCTCCTTTGATTAGCAAGTCATTGTTTTACTCTACCCATCCCATTTTCTACAATTTTCAGCCAACACTTTTCCTGGACAACGTCATTCCCATAGTCCACATTCACATTCTTATGGAGTGGCTACCACTGGCCATCGGTAGCATTTGGGATTACTTCCATGCTGCAGCTAGATAACTGTGAATATAAATAGGAAAATTCATTTAGAGGCTTCTGGACAAATGGTTATTTGTGCTGAGAAATTAGAAAAACTGTGATTCATGCTGACTTTGCAAAGTCCTTTCAATTAGCAAATGTTTCCCCAGCCAGAAATCATACTTATTTTCAAAAAGGTGTTTCTGAGCCAATTGGTGTCATACCAGTTCTGGCTCACAGGTATGTAAGGGCAAAAAGACACATGTATGTCAACAAGTTAATTCTGACAAAGAAATCTAATCAATATGCTAAACTATGTCGATATTTTTCTGACCTATCATTACCTCCCACCCAAAACCTCATTCCTCTTGTGCATTCAGTGCACGTTTTCTTAAAGTTTGCAAGATCTGTGACAGGGTATGTACCAGCTGTGTAGAGTGGACCCAGACCCAGGTGAGCTCCCTTGGCATTGCTGCAGTACAAACATATTAACAATAATAGCAATAAAAATACCAAAGTTTACCTTAATTTCTATTAACGTTCATTGTCAAAGATTCCCAATGACCACCAGTTATAGAAAAAAAAACTTCCAGCTAATTCAGGCATTCACAGATGACTAACTGCTGGGGAGGAATGAAATCCATTAACAAATGAGGACAATGAGCTCCTTTCCAGAATGTATCATCAGCTCCAGAAGACAGACAATAAGCCGGAGTTCTCTGCAAAAGAGTCAATATCCTGTGAGTATGAACTGTTGGCAAATGGCAGGAAAGAGAGCTGCTGGCACTTGTGAACCTGTATAAAACATCTGGTGCTGGCGATAGGCGTACCAGACTTCAGCTGACATGCGGTGCATAGTGACACCGTGGGCTTCAGATGGAAAGTAGTCTGGTGAAATTACAAAATCAGTAGATAAGAGGGTATTTACCTTGCTATAATTTTAAAATTTTTGCCTGCAAAAACCTTATGCTGTTTTACATATTCTGAGGTACCAACCCCATTTCTAGAAAATGTTCAAAAAAATAGAAAAACGCCAAGCGTAGGAGAAGTCTAACGGGTTGGTTTGGATTTGGCTGTATTTCAAGAGTGCCCAAGTGGGGACAGGAGCAAAAAAATGCTGTAGTACAAATTGTGAGTCTTTCCACATTAGGAGAAGAAGGGATGACTAATAGAGGAGAGAGGGAAATATTCAAAAGAGACAGTGCCATTAAAAACAGAGATAGGAAATAAAATGACTTTGTCTGGAAACACATTTTCTTTAATTAAGAACTTTCCATGTTTTATTTTGACTGATTACATTACTGGAGAATATAGTTTAGGGTACTTGGAAGAGAAGAGATGATGGGAAACCAACATGAAGAAGAAGACCTTGGGAACAGGAAAGAGAGATCAGAACAAGAGACATTTTGGACAAGAGCTGTGACAGTAAACTTCTCTTTACTCAGCCATAACCGTAATGAAATCCAGTGGCTGGAACAGGAAGCAAGGCCAGCTTAACAATTAAGACATAACAGCAAGGCTAATAATGGCAACCACCTGCCAAGGGAACTGGTAGAAACTCCAACATCGTAACTTTTTAGGTCAAGACTGAACATTTTTCTAAGAGCTTTGGTTTCAATTGTCTGAAGCGTGTGGGCTTTCTGCAAAACAGAAGAAAACAGAAGAAAGCTGTAATGCCTGCACCATACAATCGCAATGCTCTTTTCCAGCCTAATACCGTGACCACAAGGCTTTTAGCCCAGTTGCTGGGAAGGGCATCCTTCAGGTGGACCCCTCGCATGGTTGTTCACGCCTCCCAGACCCATTCACTGACTGATGAAAGATCTTTTGAAGTAAATGGAACCCAGAGAAGAATACTTCATGGTGGGTGTAGACTACACAGAGGCAAAGGCTGAAAGGCACCAGGGATGAATTCACAGCTCCTTGGTTGCTGGCACAGCTTCCAGCTCCCTGCAGTGGTGCCAGGGCTCTACCTTTTGAAAGAACTGTATTTTGAGCAATTGCGAATGTCTTTCCAGAAAGTCATAAGGCTTTTCAAAAGAGCACTCCTCTGCATTTCTCAAGTTGTGGACAAGATTTTCTTCCTATTACTAGAGCTATTCAGCACAGCTCTGTAGAAACACATGGAACAACACCAGTGTAAAACATGTGCAGGTGAGAGAGAAACCAGACCTCTTACATTCAGTCTTCCCCACTCAGAAAACAGGACGGCAGCAGAGACTCAGAGTAAAGATGCGGTGTGTGCAATGGCAGCCCCAAGCCACAGACTCTGGGTATAGGTGCGTGCTTCAATGTAGAACAAGCCGTAGTTGAAGAAGTTTCATGTTGGAAATGTCCATCAACCGCATACCAAGACAAGAACCATCTGTGAAACCCAGGTATAGACTTGAACTTCCTGCTCCTTCAAAGCATAGGTACATTCAGTGAGCTACGTATTTCCTTTTGGTATCCTTTTCTAGTTACCCAGCACTGAAAAGGAACATATGTTTATGTAAATGTCTTGGCTACTTCTCTGCTCCTACCTCAGAAAGAGCTTTCAGGGTGTTTTTTTGTGTGTGCGTATGTGAGAAGGTGTCTCCCCAAGCATACTCATATTCTTTAGGCACACTAGTTCTGTCCTTGCTCATCTGCCAGCAAGCAAATTTGGCTCCCACATTAGCAGCTGCAGCATTTCTTCTTACCTTGTGATAGCCTTTGTAAAAAGGCCAAAGCATGTCATTCCCTTTGCATTTGTACTGTGCTTCTGGTCTCAGAATGGACACACCACGGCCACCAGCAGAACTTGGAGACACAGCTCCTCATCCGTCAAGCTGAGGAATAGCGAGGGAAGGGCTTGCATCTGCATACACCCCTCACACAAAACAGTGCCATGCAACAGATTGCCAGACCAGGAGGTTTCATTACAGTCATCTAAGACTGCAGAATCCAGGCAATAATGGTGGTATTAAGGCCAGAGCTTCTGGCTGAGTTAGATCAAATCATTTTCAGTAATCCATGGAGGCAACGAAGACCCCCTCAGCGCTCCCCTGAGGAGCTGTGCCAACAGTTCATGCCCCTCCTTGTTAAAAATGTGCATCTTATTTCAGACCTGAGCTATCCGGGGAGCTTTACAGTGACTGGATTTTGTTATGCTTTTGTCTACGTAATTAAACCTTCCTCTCCAGCTGCAGTTATCCCCCCTCGTGGAGGTGCTCTCGGCCGTAACCAGATCACCGCTTCACCTGCAGCGGGCGGCTCGTGGGTTTCACCACCCCGGATCGCAGGCTGGCACCTCACCGCACCCACGACTGGAAGCATCACACCCGAAGCGTCTTCTTCCCGGGCTTTTCCCCGTCTGCCGAACCTCCAGCTCTCCGGCAGCGGCAGCAGACGGAACACTGCCACGCTCCGGCCACCGCCGTGGCTCAGCAGGGAAAAAGGCGCATGTGTGCGTGTGCTTGTGTGTCCATGGGATCTGCTGGTTAAATGTTTTCCTTTCCCAGGGGATATATTTGACATCAAGATAAAGGGGCAGCGTGGAAAACAAACTTACTTTTCCCCCCCCCTCTCCTTGGAGTTTGGTATTGTAAAACAAGCCGCGCTAGCTGAGATTCTTTTTGAAAGCTCCTGGTTATCTTAGCAGCTGTAATATAAACTACAATGTCCTCAAAGTATCTCCCTGCCACAGCTCTCTTCCTAGTGGGGGGTGGAGGGGCAGCACATACCGTAGTATCGATGGGGAGTAACTTATTTTTTTGTAAGTTCGGGCATTTTTTTGAGCCGGCTAATGCAATACTGTATGTTTTCTTTTGGAGCTCTGCTAAACCCCCTAGTTCCATATGTGCAAAATGTGATAGCGTCCATCTCTCTGCACCTCATTAGCGGTATCTCCCTTGCCTTTTGTTTCAGTCATGATGAACTACAGTGGGAAGTAAAAGGGGTGATGGTTATGAAGTGTGTGGGTGAAGGGCATAATCAGAGTGGTTCTGCATGAGTGTTGCTTGTTTTGATGTTAAGGCTGTTCAAGGTGCCTCCTGCTGAACCATGTCCCGTGCAAGCCAGCTCACGTCTGTGTGTTTCAGGGGAAACATTCCTGTAATTTTGACACCCTGCAAGGATGACGCCTGAAGAACAAGCACCTGTGTGTTAGGTAGTCACAAGACTTTCACCTGGTACCTCCTGTGGTTGCCCAAGGGAGCTCTGCTCCTCTTGCAACCTTTGGCCTCTGAAGACAAGGGACCTGGCCCCATGGGGAGGCTCAAAGAGGTGTTTGGAATGTCTGCCAGGCAGTGATCACCACATTCACGGTCTGTAATCCACTCCAGCTTTTTTCCCCCTTCCCAGTTTCCTCCTCTGTGGGTGTGAAAATGGCTGGGGAAGAAGCAGGACAGTGGAGGTGCCAGGCTGGAGAAGACAGAAGACATTGGCTCCCCCTTCTGCAGCTGATTTGCCACTACAAGCAGTAGCCAAAAACTTCCCCCTCCTCCTAAAGCCCCATGGCCCCTGCCAGGCTGGGTGCCATGTTCCCAGCCACGCAGCGTCAGAAGCCCTGCGCCGAGTCAAGCCGAAGGTACAGCAATAAAAAAGGAGCAGGTCATGGAAACCTGTTTCCATTATGGTGCTTGTAAATAGCCTTCCAGATTATCTTCTTGATTATGGTGCCCTGCCTGGGCTGTTTCCATCTTGGAGGAGCTGAGTACTTTTCAACCTTGCAGCAGCACTGCCATGGCAGAAAGTAGCTGCAGGGGCAGAGGGCCAGCAGGAACCCAGCTCAAGGGTTGTGGTGTCTCTGGAAGAGGGTTTCTCGCCCATCTCAGGCAAGTTCATTCTTGACTTGCTGAGAACACTAGCTGAAGGAGGGGAGGCAGATCTGGAGACCACCCCTCAGTCAAGTGCATCACTTCACTAGTTACCCTCTTAAAAGCTACCTCTGTCTCACCTGTCATACTCTACAACCTGCGCTTTAAGCTGTGTCCTAAAGTTGAAACTCTTTTTCTCTGGAAAATAGATCTATCACTCTTTCAACTCCTTCAAAGAAGGAAATAAATGAGTAATGCTTTCAAAGCTACCTGAGTCACTCAGGAGCTTGTATCCCATTGTTTTTGATGCTAAGCAATTCTGGGTTTTTTTTAAAAAATCTTGGCCCAGAATCTAATTTCCCCAAATAATTAAGGCGGCTAGGAGCCACAAAGTCTAACTGTAAATTGAATTTGGTCTTATAAGTCACTTGCATGCTTTGGAAATATTCACCTTTTTGAGGCAGACACAGTCTGACTGGCAGCACTTATTAACAGGTTATTGGTTTTTTTTACCTAATTCAATGACAGGACGAGGGGCCTCGAACAACACCAGGTTAAAGCACCCCAGATGAGGCACATACCGAGGTAGTTGGGCATGTGCATATGCTCTTACGCCCTGGCCAGCACCAGGTGAAAACCGTTTAACTTCTGCCACTTTCCTCTGAGGTTTAACGTAACCTGGTTTACCTCACGTTTGCCACAGGCGAAGAGCGTGCACACAGTCAGCAGCGCGCAGACAACCATTAAATCATTAAGCAGCAGTAACTGCCGTGTGCCTTCCCTTCCAGTCTGGTCCTCAGGCTGGGTCTCTCCGGCCCTGCAGGATCCACCTCCGTCGATCTGCTGCGACCTCTGCTTCCAGGCTTGGCCAACACATCACACACTGGCGTGGTTGTGTTTCGGTAACGAAGAATAAAAATACTTTTGTGGGCTCCTCAATTCAGGGTGAATTTTTTCCTGTATTATTTGTAATAATAGCTTATCTATTTTTCTTTCCTTTGGGTGCCTCAAGGCACTGTGATAAATGGATCTGTGCTGTGTCAGTCAATCCACAGACCCCAGGCAAAGGGCAGCTCTCTGCAGCCAGATGGAATGGGCAAGAGAACCGAGGGTCGGGGAGATGGCACAGCCAAGAAAACAAGAAGTGGCAGCAGAAAGGCAAACTGGAACAGGCTGCCCAGGGAGGTTGTGGAGTCTCCTTCTCTGGAGATATTCAAGACCCGCCTGGACAAGATCCTGTGCAGCCTACTGTAGGTGACCCTGCTTCGGCA
>Ga0065711_1029886_pt1 | contig 34487 bp, 18 predicted proteins | sample Hoacrofraction12_FD_59098 | JGI IMG/M metagenome (GOLD analysis project Ga0065711, IMG submission 59098) | Hoatzin crop microbial communities from Cojedes, Venezuela - Epithelial fraction 12 v2 (version 2) | ecosystem: Host-associated > Birds > Digestive system > Esophagus > Crop | place... | reverse complement strand
TCCAGCTCCCCTCGGCAAGACTTCCACATTGCTGCAGTGTCCCTCACCTGCTGCTGGGCAACGGGTTGAGGGCTCCTACTAGCCCCCCATCCCTCTAACCATTGTGTATCCTCCCCTAGTCTGTCGCTGGCAAGCCTGATAGGTTCCCCAACAGTACTGTAGCTTAAGTTATCTGGATCCTTTTCCTATCCCCACTAGATATTTGTACCCAGATAAGGTAAAATAGGACTATTTTTTCATTTCTGAATAACTTAAAGGAATGGGACAAATGCAGTAAAATGTTCCATCTTAAATATGTAGAAATAGATACATCTGAATGGATATGTGTAAAAAAATAGACATATATTTGTATTTGAAATCACCTTTATATTTGATATTACCATCAAAATTTCACCATAAAATTTAGGATAGAATTAATTGTCACATAAATTTGCTTAAAGCTCTAATTGAATGCTTTCTGTTTCTCTTCAGTTTTACGTGCCTGTTTTAGGGCATTTAGGTGGTCTTTTTTAGTTATGCAAAGATAACTAAACATTTACAGCACTTTTTGAAATGAGGCCTGCAGTGAATATTTTATACAAAAAACATATTGTTTCTGCTTCTAATGGTTTTGGAGTCTTGGGTTTTTTTACTGTTCAGGAATGTCCTGCATAGGGAAATTACACCTTGGAGGAGTATTGGTGATAACGTAACACTATTAAAATGAATTGAAGAGTTTAATGTTAAATCTTTTGTAGAAAAGAAATATTGGGGAGGGGGGTGAATCAAACAGCAATGAGCCATTTCCCCCAGGGGTAGACGACAAATCCCCTCTTGACAATATTCCCAGGTTCCCTTCCACTGACGTGTACACACCAACCAACAGAGAGTACGCCACGGACAGACGGAGAAATATTTCCTCAGATCAGAACTCTCCTGTACCTTCTGCTGAGCCCACGGGAACCATAATTCAGCCCTGCTAAGCAGAAAAAGATACTCCTCCCCTGCCTCCTCCTAGCAGAAATCTTGAGATTAGTCTCAAAGACAAATAACTCTTTCAGGAGGTTCATGCAATTTCTGAATCGTCTTCAAGTTTCCACCCCAGGACAGTAAACAGTGGGAAGGTGCAGCTCAAACTGTGTTTGGCTGCTCATTCTCCTTCAGTCACCATTTCTCCTTGTCCTCAAGCTACCCTCAGGGTTCCATCCTGCTAGACTTTAGCTAAATGTTTGTATAGACGAGGGCACTTTGTTCTTTTATGATTCATGAAGACGTACTGGCCCATTAGCATCAGCAAGGATAAAATCTACTTTTCCTTTCATTTAAATAAATCTCTTGCATCTGTATGACTACATCAGTCTGACAGTCTTAATGCTGATGTACCTTTCTTTAAGTACATACAAAATCAAAGCCAAAGGACAAAATATACAGTAAACAGGGAACTCTATAATTCTTCTAACTACAGAACAGAAACAGACTGAGATAACACAAGGTGTTGACATATTTAGATTTCCATAAAGCATCTGAAATGTTATACTGCACTAAATCATTTAGGAGACTCAATGATATGAAAGAAACATGCCTTTCATTAGAAGATTGACTGGTATGTCTCTACCTATAATCATAAGGAGTAAATCTCTTTAAAGGGACGTTTTTTTAAAATGAGATTCTTCTAGCCTTTGGGAGACAATCTAAAAACATTTGTCTAATATTATTATACAGCTTTCTGATATTCAAAGACTGAGAAAATTGGAACCATAATGAGAACATGGTTTGGGGGTATTCTAATTTGCTCAGTAAAGTGGAAATTGCAGCACCAACTGAAATGTACAACCAAAGCCAAGAAAAGCAATAAGACTGTAGGACAAGCAGGATAACAGCTGCTAGCCTAGGAAAAAACGACTCTGGAAAAAAAGAGAGATAAATATTTAGATGGATATAATTTCTCATGTGATGTTATGATCAAGAGATTAATATGATAGAGTGAATGTATGCATTAACTGATGAACTGTGTGTAGGGACACAGTGGGTAAAATTCAGCTGCCTGAACAGGCATCTAGTGCTGTATTAGCTGCTATTCAGTATCCAAAACATCTGAGCACATCACACAGATATGACAAAGAACTCACCAGAGATGAAGACCCATTTGGGGTGGCAGCTGGAAGCTAAGCAAGACACAATTGTGCATCTAAATTTTATAATAAAATAAAAACACACCTACACTTAGGCAAACAAACCCTACCTCTACTACTAGTGTGTTTTAGTACCAGTGTAACCACTACCAGGACATGGTACTGTGTTCTACTTTCGACAGCTCAAGAGAGAGATTAAAGACAACTCAAAGACACTTGAGAATGATGCAATGAGTGATGAGATACATCTTATCATGACAGCTACAGGGACATCACCAAATTTTTAGGAGACAAATAAAAATAAGACTGACCATAGACAGGAGTTTCCATATGGGAAATTCAAGTCTGAGAATACAGAGTTATTCAATCTAAAGATGAAATTCTGCTGTAAGTCAAAGTTAGATACATTCTTAGCAAAAAATGAGATGGGAGTTTTCACACATATGTCAAGGGTTATAGCCTAGGAGGAATGAAAGAGTTTTGTTTGTTTTTACTGATTACCGGAAAATGGTGATTACATTTGCATATTCCTCTAAAAGATCACCTCTAGTTCAAACAAAAATTAAGTTTTGGTCTTCATAATGAATATGGACTGTTTTTTTAATCAGAGTTCATGAACTTGCTTCATTATATATTAAAATTACCTGAAAAGCAAATTATAGACCTGGGTTCATGTTGACAGTGACCTTGAGAGGCTGAAGAAATTAGTAGACAAGAATATTATGATGTTCAACAAAGGGAAAAGCAAAGCCCTTCACCTGGAGAGTAATAACCTTATGTACCAGCACAGGCTGGGGAACACCCAGCTGTAAAGGAGCTTTGCAGAAAAGGCCCTGGGAACAAGTCAACCTGAGCGAGGAACACACTTGTGGCAAAGGCAGCCAACAGTCTGCTGGGCTGCATGAGGAGGAGTGTTTCCAACAGGTTGAGGGAGGTGATCCTTCACTTCTGCTCAGCACTGGCAAGACACTTCTGGATTGTTGGGTCCGGTTCTGGGCTTCCCAGTACAGGAGAGACATGGACATACTGCAGAGAGTAGAGCAAAGGGCCACAGAGGTAGTTAAGGGATTAGAGCATCTCTGATATGAGGAGAGGCTGAGAGACCTGGGACTGCCTGGAGAGGCAATCTGGCCACAGCCCTGAACAACATGCTCTAGCTGATCCCACTTTGAGCAGGGTCTAGGACTGGATGATCTCAAGAGGTGGCTTCCTGCCTGAAACACCCTGTGATTCTGTGTTCCATATTTTGTGAAGGCAAGATTCAACTGCATTGCACAGAAAAAAAAAAAAATTATTATAAAGGATGTTCTGGCCTGAAATGCAAGGAATTTGCATTTTGGCATGGCTTATGGATTACAGGAGAGGAAGGGAAGAAGAGAGGAAGGAAGAGGGGGAGAGAGGAAGGGAGGGATGGAGGGAGGCAGGGAGGGAGGGAGGCAGGGAGGGAGGAACAGAGGAAGAGGGATGGAAGGAGATCTTTGGAGGCAAATACAGCATTTGTCAAATACAAATTACTTGATTTAAGGTATTCACAAAATCCAGCAGTGACTTTAAAGCTTTATTTATAAAACCTTATACACCTTACATTCTTTAGGTCATCCCTTTGCGAGGTAAACTAGTAATAAATGAGAAATCAGGTTTTGAGCATTACAGCGCATGCCACTCATTCTTTCGCAGAAGAATGTACTGCTGGTTGAAATTGTTTTAAATTAACCCTAAAGTGAGCCTTTAAAAACATAGAAATGAGATCAGAGAGTAACAAAATGCATAAGCATGTTCCTATAACTCCTTTCAGAGAAATATGTTGTTTTGGGGAATTGTTTGAAAAAGAGAATGTATAAAAATGAAGTGGTGGTGGGGAAGACACAAGAAAGCTTTTATCATAATTTGGATTACTGCTAGCACTTTTGACCTTTCTCTCATCATTGAACTTTCAAAAGATGAAAGGAAAGAAACAGTCCTTGGAGAAGTCCAACAAAGTAGAAGCATTTTAGAGGGGAGAAGCTATTTGTGGACAATCCTTTTTATAGACAGATTGAATTATTCTTAGCACAGAGCTAGATTTTCTGGTTTACATAAACAGTGATTCATTGTTCTTGTGATCTGCAGTTCTGTGTGGCTGAATTACATCCTGTTTAGCGGCCAGCCATTGAGAAACTACTTTACGCTACACACAGGTGAATTAGAGGTAAATTTAACTTGTGCGTGGCAAGAAGAAAGGTGCATGACATGCTTGATCCACTGGCTTCTTGAGGAATTTACAGAAAATAATTTCAGAAATGAGTGCAACAGGCTAGCAGGAAGCAAGAATGGGTGAGGAACCAGACTGTCACCTGTCCACCTCAAGTATCTCACTTGCACCTAGAATTTTGCAGTTTAGTGATGCAGTCTCTTCCAGTCTTATCTTACCTGTATGTGAAGAGGAGACTGAAGGCCTACACAGGGATAGCTGGGCTGACTTACTTTGGTGCCTCAACTGAGAAGGTGAGGCTTTCAGAGGTACTTCTTTCTGCTTTGCACCAAGGAAACTGCAGCACTTCAGAAGGCTACTTCTCTTTGAGCCAAAGATTCCTGTCCCTCATACTACTCACTTAAGACAAATGTTAATTAACTGTTTGGAGGTCAAAAACTCAAACTTTGGTAACTTCAGTTACAAGTCATTTGCCATGCAACAGAGATATATGCACACTGTGCCTGGACACAGCTGTTTAATTTAAAATCAGCTATCTGCTCAGTCAGGAGGAAGATATTTTCATCTGTACTTTTAGAGTAAGGGAAGGACAACATAAAATCACTGAGATGTTTCACATGTCGGGAGGGCAAGAAAACTGCATTATGAATGAGGCAAAGTAATGAATCCAGCTGTCCTTTCCCCATCAGCTTCATCCTCTGTGGTATAAATTAGGGATGCTCAACTGGTGTGGACAAAATAAAAATAAATATGCACAAAATTTTCATTATGTTTTACATCAACTAATTCAGAAATTTAAAAAGTAGGAAGAGTCTTTGATTTAGATTGCTTTCTTAGTTCTGTGAATTTTCTTCAGGTTGTATAGTTCTGTGGGAGGCATATTTTTAGACATTTATGCAGCAGGAAGTCCTCACTCAGACTAGACTGAATCCACAAATACATACGTACTTATCAGATCATTCTGAAGTTTGCCCTTTTTATTCTGAAAGCTGTGGGAGGAGAAGTTGAAGTTAAGAGGGAAATCTGAAAAACAGCACAGATTTTGGAGGCAGATTCATATATTTGGTCGCTGTTTTTCAATCCCATGATAATTTTGCCAACTCCTGGAACAACAGGAAGAGACGTACTCTGAAATAGGGTTTGCTGCTGCCCTTGCTCTCTGCCTCTGGCAGAAAGTCTTGGGTTCATTGACATGTGATTGTCAACTTTGTGCAATTTCAGGGAAGAGATCTCTATAAAAAGATTTTCAACTTGAAAAATGTCAAGGGAGTAAAAGGTGTCAAAGGTGTTAAATTGAGTGCATGGGGTTCAGTAATATACTATACAGACTATAAACTGAAGCTGTGGGTAAAGCTGACGTGTACACATGGTCTTTACATACCGTACTCTCTCATAAAACACTCTTTTTAATATAAGGTAATACTGGTTGCCTCTATATTTATGCAGTTGTACCATTTTGTTTTAGGAGAAGACTGAAAAACCTTTATTTTTAAATGTATTTGACATTTACACTCAGCAATTAAGGTGACAAATGATTCCACAACAAACATGATACCTCTAACCGTTTAAAATATTGGATTTATACTTAGGCTTCTGCCTTATTTTTTACTTCTCTGAAACAAGGAACTGGCTTGCTGTAGAGGGTTGATGTTAAACCTGGCCAACAACTAGGCACCAACCAGCCACTCACTCACACTCCCTCTAGAGGGATCAAGGAGAGAATCAGAAGAGCAAAAGCAAAAAAACTTGAGGTTTGAGATAAAGACAGCTTAATAAGTGAAGCAAAGAGTGAAAAACCCACAAACAAAGTGATGCAAAGACCATTTCTCAATAACTCCCACGAGCAGACCGATGTCCAGCCAATATCTGAGCAGCAGCTACCTTGGAAAAACTACACACACACTCACAAACCCACAGACCCACCAACTTTTACTGCTGCATAGATGTCATATGGTGTGGGATATCGCTTTGGTCAGTTGGGGTCAGCTGTCCTGTCTGCGTCTCCCTCCCAGCCTCTTGCCCACCCTCAGCCTACTCGCTGCGGGAGCAGAGTAAGAAACAGAGAAATCTTTGACGCTGTGCAAGAAATGCTCAGCAATAGTTGAAACACTGGTGTGTTATAAACACTGTCTCGGTCATAAATCCAAAACAGCACCACATGGGCTGCAAAAAAGAAAGTTAACTGCATCCCAGCCAGACACAGTACACTTGTACAACTTCAATACCCGAGTCACATACTGCTTTCTTTAGGTTTTCAGCCACTGATGCCCTTCCACATGTTAAAACACGCAAACCAAGTATAAAGTCAGACTGCAGTGTAGAGTAAAAATGATTTTATAGTATTTGATCACCTCCACTCTTATGGATTGGTTAAGCTCTTACGTTACTTGCTATTTACCAAGACCTGACTTTCTTGTCCACATTATGATCTAATGGGGCTGTGCATATTTGTCTTACAACGGAAAATTACATTTCATGTTTACTCTTCCATTCTAGTTTTCAGGCACATCATATTAGTCTCAACAGCAGCGTCTAGAAACTGAACCTCTTCTGTAAAGAGGCTAAGGATTGAGTAGGCACAGACAATCTTCTTATTTTTAAGGAGATGTCTATGCCAGAACTTGGAAGATAAATTGCAGCTCATGAAGACTTTTAAACTTGCCAGCTTACATCTTGACAATAGTGAAGCCAAGATAAAAAAAGGCTAAGGACAGACTACAGGATCCATCAGTACCCCAAGGTAGATAACTGTGCATGGTGTATCAAAATAGCTCAGGTATCTCTGCAGGTCGAAAAGTTTCAGTGTAGTGGTTCTTTTGTACAGTATAGAAGAAAAAAGGTTGAATAACTGATAGCCTGTCATAGCTGTTCTACCTGGGAAGCTGTACTGGAGGGCAGATATAACAAAAAATAAATTATCTGTAACTGGAAAAAAATTTCAATTCTTATCTAAGATATATAGATACTCAAGGATTTGGGAGATGTGTCTAGGAAAAATGCTGGAAAAATCCATAAGCATAAAGGATCTAAGAAGCCACTTCTGAGAGGCTGTACTCAGGGGATGTCTCCAAAGCCTTGAAAGCAAGCAGAACAGGAATGGTAGGACTTGTAAAGGTGTGGTTTAACAGATAAAAGAATGTGCTTACAATAAAGCCTGTTGTGAATCCAATATCAAAGGCCCAGAGAACCCAATTAACTTTCCAGTGTTTTATTTAATTATTTCTGAACATTCCCATGAACAGAATGGGCACTGCATTATCTTATTACATTGAGAATCACTGCATTTTATTGGGTTCACTTAATAACTGCTGCTTGACCTGTTGACTTTTAATCCAGAGCACATACACTAGAGCAGCCATCAGTAGCACAGGAAACCCACATGCCCACTACGTATTGTACTCTAAGGGTGCCTGTCTGGCACCCATTACATCCTACTGCTAATACATATTTGGTTAGTAAGGACAGCTTTTCTGATAAAGACATATTTTGGGGCAAGGACTGCTATTAATGTCAAATATGCTATATTTCAGTTGATTACACTCCTCACAGAAAACAGAGCAGCTGAGCTTTGGAGGAAGGATACCTAAGGATTCACAGTCACCAACATGTCAAACTGGACCGTTAGTCCTCCAGTAACTGCTGAAACATGTTGTACCTGATGGAGAAATACAGCTCATAGGCACTAGGTAGATGCTGAGACAGGAGAGCAGAACTAGGGCTCAGCTCCTGCCTTCAAAAATGGGCTAATACCAAAGATAAATGACTACAAGTAACGCCTCTCATTGATAATTGCTCTTACTATTTCAAAGTTTCTTTCACAGGAGCTAGAAGTACATCTGCCTGTGGTTTCAAGGGTAGAAACAGAGTCCTGCAATGTCTGGTATCATGCAGGTGTCATGTCTGAAGTTTCTTACTGCACACTGATATATTTGTCCCGCTGTCCAAACCACTAGGGACTGACTGCTATACCAGCTGTAAAAAGCCACATCTAGATGACCCCTGTGTATCATTCTGCAGCTGAAGATAAGTTATTAATGCAAATTAGTACATATTTCTTTCTCCTATGCCCTAAGAGCCATGTATTATAAGAAGAAATTGAACAGTAGTTTATTGGTTGGACTTCGGCAACACACCAAAACTTGTGAGCTTCTCTCTTGCTATTCACTTCTCAGGTCACTGACTGGCCCTTCATACTGCCATGCTAATTGTCTTGGGACTATTTTTATTTCCCACGTTGCTGAAAAAGTTGGACATCTCCTCCAGAAGAGCTGATCAGGCTCCTTCTGTTATCAGCTGACATGGTAGGCATCCCCAGAGCTGGTACATACCTCCAGATACATCCAGTAGACTTATTGGGGAGTCCATGTGTTAATTTAGACTACACGCAATAAGCTAAATGTCTTCATTGGGTGTCACATTCGCATCAACATTAGACTGTAATATAACACGTTGTGTCGAAGACATTGTTCTTCCCAGTCCCAGCACAGTACATCAGTGACACAAAAAAAACCTGTTTCACTGACCTGGGTCTTAGCTAGCAGGGTTCTAGCGTCAGACAGTGTACAGGATCTTAGATGTTTCTGAGGGATAACTGGGCTTTGGATACCTGAAACAAAGCACAGACTCTTCACTGTTGAAAGCAAAAGGAAAAGCTTCTTTCTCTCTTGTGCTCTGTTTTTCTTTGGCTGCTTGAGGAGCCTTTATTTCTAATTCTGGTTACAAGCAATCTTCTAAAGAAGATATCTCTAAAATCTTTTTTGATACTTGTGAGCTCCCTTTGTAACTAACTGCAATGTTGCTAATTATAGCATGCCTTACTTCCAAATTTGAAAACATACTTTGATTTGTAGTGAATGAGGGAAATAGTTCTATACGCTGCATGTTCCACAGTATTTTATTTTTCTTAAGAGACAGATTACCTTAAAAGAAAGATCAGCTCTAATTCACTGAGTGTTCAAAGGATACTGTTTGCACAAATAATGAAAAAAAAACCCCTCCATTATGATTTGGCTCTATGGTTTTACTTCATGCTCTACAGAAAACAATCTGAACATTCATCTAGAAGTTGACACAGAGTTTTGTTGGAGACCCAAGAAGCAACCTGTACACAATGCTAAATGTTTACTGTATATGGATAACTTAATGAAGGCTATTTAAGATTTGTAAAGCTTAAAGGCCAGCCACAACATACCTGAGTAAGTGTTTGTGTAGCTTTCCTAGTCACTGTAGCTGAAATTGTTGTGAAACTCAGGGGAGTAAATCAGAGCAGGTATGAACCTGCAGTCTGCTCTGGGACTCTCCGCCTTTCCTCTGCTGGGCCATCTAAGTCAGCACAAGGATGCCAGCTGCCAGAGCCTGTTGTTTATTGATTGTGCAGACAGAGCTGATGGAAATAAATCCTCTGTCTTCCACCGCAGCAAGAAAAGGGGTGTGTGTGTGTATGTGTGTGCGCGCGTGCGCCTTTGGTTGGCAGGGTGACTTCTCTGAGCTGCCTGTTTGGTCATTTAGCAGCAAACTGACTAAGGGTAGGACACAAAAAGCTTAGCTTCCCAGGCTGCCTTGGCAAAATTCCCACTTGGAGCAGCAGCAGGAGGAGGTCTCTGAGGATGAGGTTTTACAGCCCACATGCTAGGAAAGTGGATGTAGACCATTGACTCCTCTCCTGAATTTCTCTTTATTTTTTGGTAGGATTTCATGTCAACAATATGAAAATGTACTCCTTAGATACTGTCCTTGAGACTTGGTATGTAGTATCACTCAAATCTGGACTGACTGAGTGAAGTATACACTATCAACAACTTATATATTGTACTGTGAGTATCCAGTGTTAGGATAGGTTTCCCTCTCTAGCCAATGAGAAAAAGAACCTTCTTGAAAACCTTCCCTCAAACATTGTAGTTTGATGGCTTGAATTTCCGTACAATTGCTCTCTGTAGCTAAGAAGGGAGGGTGGCTTAGATGCCTAAAATAGGAACCTAAGTACCCCATCTAGCTACAAAAAATCAAGAGGAAAGATCTACGTGGCTTCCATGGCTATTCAGTGAAGAGCCATTCAGTTGTTTGCATCCATTTCCCAGCTGTGACACTGGATCTCAACATTGAAGAAATTTTCTAAAACTGCTTAGCACTAAAGCAGAACTGCAAAGAAAACTTGTATTTTACATTTGAGTGACATGCAGCACAAGACATGTTTTCCTGACACTCATTAGCTTAATATGAAATTAAAAAACCCTCACTCTATTTATTGGTAATATAAAATACAGCACAGAAAATGAAGACATATTCTAAAAATTCTAGAATAAAGCATCTGTTTCAGAGCTCATCTATTTCTTTAACATATTGTTAAAATCCACTATTCACTAGTCTTTGCTTAGATCATTTCATGTGAACAACTTTTTAATCCCAGCCATCTTCAGCAGCATGCTGCATTGTTCTTTGTATTGTTCTAGTGAATTCCATTTCACACACAATAAAAGGGGCTTTTGCACTGTAGAATTCTTTTGATTTTTACTGAACCAATTTAAATTTCATTTCTTGTTGTTTGAATTAAGGATATATTCCCCACCCCCAAAACCAGACACATTCTATCTTTAGGAAACTGCAGAAAGTTGCACATGAACACTGTCAGTGGGCACTATCAGCAAGGCATTGGGATGTGATGAAACAGGGGATTAACCTTTCTGAGATTGGGATGCTGTTACCAGGGCTCCCAGCACAATAGATCCTTTCTTATTGTTGCACTCCCTTGCTGTTATCAGAGTATAAATATCAAAGAAATATTGTTAATTCTGCAGTATGTTGTTGTGGGATTCAAAATATCCCAGAAGGATTTCAAACCAGCGTGGATGAGACTACTCTAGAGGTAACATGGACTTTGTGCTGAAGTACGCTAAGCCCTCCAGCATGATGAAAGCTTTTGTATGCAATTATCCTAGGTGATAAAAAATAAAATAAGTAGAAAAGTGTGTGTGATTCTAAGTCAAAGTGAAGTACTATAAAATTGTAATGTGTTCATTTTTTTGTTTTATATTTTGCTGTCACTCCCTGCTCCTTATATTCACAACCCTTGCTCCATTTTTATGCTCATGTGTGAGCCCAGTTACATGTATCTATGTGTTTAAGAATACAGTTATCATTCTGCCCTCTTAAATAATTCTTTTTGCCAGAACAAAACAAGCTCTATGCAGAACATTAGGCATCTGTGTGAACGGCTGGTGGCTGTCAGCCTAGGTGTGAAGCCCTCTGTGGAGCGTGGGTTTCTTTGTACACAGGTGAAGCCTCCAAGTGCCAAGACGAAAGGATGGCCAAATGAGCTACCAAATGCTTCCAGTAATATCGTTAAGGAGGGAGCAGCTAAACATTTCCACATGATGATCACAAAATGTTTAACCAATCAACATCTGCAATTTTAGGTGCCAGACTGTAATTAGAGGCTAAAGGCCAGGAGCCAGGTGCCATGCGGTAGCTGCCATTAGCTCTGTGCCCAGCCGCAGCTATCAGCCGCATGCCTCAGATAGCCCTTGCCCTGCCGCTCCCTGCTTGCTCAAATGGCTGGGGGAGCTCCTGGCGGAAAAGAAAAAGGTTGCCAAGTGCTTAAAATCTTCCAAAATATTTGGTTGGTACGGTGTAGATTTGAATTGCCAATAATGGTCGGTAACTTCATATCCACTCAGAGGAGAAAAGCCATACCCAGTAAAAGGAAAACAAATGCCACCAAGGCATTCTGTTTAGGTGTTGCCAGGCTGCTTGCTATTTGTCTTCTAGAGCTTAGGAAGAATAGGACTGGAAATGTGAACAAATATCACAAAATGAACATCACGGAGTTCTGTGGTGGACAAGTATCAACAAGAGCACACATCCAGACACAGCTGCTGCTGCCCAAACCCTACTTTTTTCTCAGATCAGGATTCTAAAAACAGGTAAAGTTCCCAAATCATATAAGCATTTATTTCCTGGAAGGATCCTTAGATGATTGTAGTAGTAGAGGACCTATGGGCAGCTGGGAAGCTGTTGGTAGGACCAAAGGAGCAATTTTCTTTGAGTGGCAAAGAGCTTCTACCTCTTGTTTTCTGTCCCTCTCACTTAACCCATCTTCCCTGCTACACTGCACGTGCCGCTTGCCCTGCCTGGTAGGGCAGCAATCATAAGATAATGAGAACTAATGAGTTTCTGCAGTGAATGCTGTGACTTGGCTGACCTATTTAAATATTACAAGCAGCCACTTGAAGAATGAACGCTAAAGAAGGTAACTAGTTCTTAGCAGTTTGGCCTTTGAATGTCTCAAGTTGCTCGCCATTAGTTTTGCCATTTAGCTAAGGGATAGTGCAGCCAGCAAAAACGATGAAAGTGGTTTCAATGTGTGATGTATTACATACTTTGAAAACCGTCTGTTCTCCATTTGGTTTGCAGTAATTTTTTTTCCTGACACTGTTCTGTAGCTAAATAGTCTGTTTTGACTATTTAAGTATATAGACTTGTAGGAGGAGCACTTCAAAATGAACTTGTCAGGGTTATTTTTGTTCTGTTCCCCTTTTCAAGAACAGCAGTGAAATTTTTGGATGCAGTATTGAAAATAACATAAGTAACAAAAGTGAGTTGTCATGAGCAGAACTGTGTGATTTTAAAATTTGCTATGAAAGTACTGTTTAAGCTGATTCAAAGCTATTTTAAATTCTAGTCAGATTTTCCAAATAGTTTTGAACAAATCGAATGACATATCAAAAATTTTGAAAGAAACCCTGCTGGGTTTTTTCCAGAAAATATCTCCAAAAAAATTTCAGCGCTAGTTAGATAAACTTGGAGGCAAAATGAAGGAAGAAAAAGTAAATATTTATTGGCCAAAGAAAGAACACGAAAGGTCTTCTGAAGTATTAGAATGCTTGCCTGGGAAGTGAGAAGTTTGTGTTTCAGTTCATACTCTCTTTGCTATTAAATGTTTAGTGAAAAAACACTCCAGCAGAAGAGAATGAGAAAGCCTTAACACATAGTCTCATATAGTCCAAGAATGAAGGTGTTGAAAGATGAACCTATTATAAAACTTATTCTTTGTTTTTATTAAAAGTGTTCTTGGTTAAATATTTTGCTTATCCACATTGTTTTGATTTGATAACTATATTGACAGAAATGTTTGAAGTCATTTTAGGAAAAAAAAATTATTTTTGAGTACCAACCAAAAGCCAACCATGGTCATATCCATACTCTTAACAAGGAAAGCATTCTTTACACTCTTACCAAGAAAGAAGCAGAGCTAGCTGTTAGACGAAACAGGCTTTTTACATCCAACTGTCTGCCATTTAAAGAGCTTGCTGCTTACCAGAACTCGTTAAAAGTTCATTTCTGTGGTTTGCTAGAAGTTCACGAGCATAGAAACTATAGTCAAGGGACAGTTGCTTTCATGAGCAGCACTGAATGGTTTCATTTCTTTATTACACTGCTTTTTAGTTCAGGGTTGGCAGGGGGGTGTTTTTTTTTTTTAATATGGGGCTTTGTCACGTCGTTTTGATTTTTTTCCTCATGGCATTTCAAACTGATTAATGGACTTTTATCCATCAGAATCATATGATGCTGAAGTAATTTTATTTAGACAATTTTAGGCAAAATATTTCCAATGAACTTTGCTTTTATTGAATGATGTATTTTGGGGGAGGAGTGGTTATTTGATTGTCATTTCTTCAGGTGGAAATTTTGGTTCTATTAGCTTGGGGGCATGGTAGGGGGCATTAAATTTACTTTTGTATCTAATTATGTTTCTCATCTAAGTTTGATTGATTTATGTGCCTTCCTGCTGTGTTTTAGGTATGCCCTCTCAATGTTTGTCTGTGATATTTTGGACTGTTTTTATTCTCTGCATCTCACTTCCATGCCAACACTGAAGGAAGGGTTTCTGTATGGCTTGGTCTCTCGCTTCTGTTTAGACAAAAAGCTCCCAGTGTTTGTTATGATGCATAAATGAAATGTTTCTTACCGATATCCTGAATGTAGAGTGGTATTTGTACTATCTCCGCTTCTGACTTATTAATACATTAGTTGTCTCCGTATCTTACTTTCATCATCTCTTTGTTTTACACAGTAGTGTCAAAGAGTTAGCTTTAAGTGTTTCCATAATATAGCCATTTAAGTTTCTTTAATTATTACCTAATACATGTACTACCATCATTATATAATATTATTAATAATAATATTTCTTTCTGGGCAGGGAATTATTGTTAATACTGCAACACCTTCTAGTATGATCTTTGTGCTGTAGTTTGTAGTGGAAAGAAGCAATAACCGTGCTGGAAAGGGCCAAAATGCTTGGTTCTTGGAGGTATGCCAAGGAAAACAAATGCATGATTACCTTTCTCTGCCAGGTAATCTTGCTGGTGCTGTCTGGGACGTAAAAGAAATCGCTCCAATCAAGTTCCTTTGAGTTGAGATGTTTGTGCTGGCAAAGAAACAGTCTCAAAGGCATATTTATCCCAAGAACTAGTACCCTGAAGTTTTGCTCTTCTGCATATTTTTAGTGTGCTTTACATGTGAGATACACAGAACAAATAGAAGTCAACCTGCCTTACGCAGCCTTTGCCATTCACACGCAGACAGACACTTGTTTGCAAACTTGGCTTGTTGCACGTCTGCCCAAGTTTCTTCTGATGGGAAGATAACAGTACTCTTGGAAGTGGTTTAGCTTAACTCTGAAAGTTGTATTGCTAAGTGACTTTGTCATCAATTTATTCATTTTCCAGCTAACAAAGTTCTGCCAGGAGAAACATGAAAGAAACTAGGTATCAGACATGCTCTCTGGACAAGACAAGGATAGCATTTAACAGTTCACTTGCTTTCTTTAACATATTCCTATCCACGGGTCTAAGTTGAAATAAATGACACTAATTTCATTCATCTTCTTTGCTTCTTATGGATGAAGAACTTATCCTACTTGCATGAACATCTTTCATGATGTGTAATTAAGCTCAACTTTTGTCAGTTCTCACATTTCTCAGTCTCAGGTGATACACACCTAGGAATTATAATCTCTCATTAAGGGCATAACTTTCAGTATTTATTCATCTCTACAGTCACATTACAGAGATCCTCCATCCATCTATATTTAACCCTCAGGGTTTATTGCTGGTTCATCAAATTGTCTCAGGAGAGCTTTTTTAACATCCTTTCCTATGGACTGTCCAACACCTAATCTTCTACTGAAGCTTCATTCACCTGGGACCTCTTCAGCTGGGTTTTAACACTGTGGTGATTCAGAAGTGTCTCCAGATCACTTCATTTCTCCATTCTTCCGTTTCTCACTTTTAAGTCTTCCACATCACCCCACATTATCCCAGACACCTACATGGTGTCATTCCTTCAAGAAAAATTGTTTTTACCCAATTACATGTCTGTGACTGGAAGTCATATCTTTTCTATCATAACCAATCATTGCTGTTTGTTTTTAATTTTTCTTGCTATACGTTTACATTCCTCTCTCGGGACTGGGATAAATTCCAGAGAGATAACTTAAACCTTCTCTTCTTTGATCATTCTAGCCTAGTATAGACAACTTGGACTCATTCCAGTGTAAGTTCTTGTCCTGATGCCAAAAACACTCAGTAGCGTCCTCCCTGCTATGTTCAGGATCCTCTTAGTTCCAATCCTGTTTCTCAGTTCTTGACTTCTCTATTTCAGCTCCTGTGGTGGGATTTTATTTTTTTTTTTCCCAGTAAGGCCCTCATCCTGGTACCAGTTATAGTTTTCTCTATACCAGGTACCAAGGGCTCCTTGGCTGTCCGTTCCTCTGTGTTGGACTAAATATGCTGTCTCCTCACTTGACAGCTTATCTTGTGCTCCCACCAATTCTTTTTCTTCTTCTCTGAAGAAAACCTGTTCTCCAGCTCTGAGTTCTTTCTTTTCCCACACAGGCAGCACTGGCATGTGTTTCCAGGCTTGCTTTCTTATACTGGAGTTTGCTCCATAGCTCTGTATGCAGTATATTTCCTCTGTGCCCAAAAGTCAAGACTTGTAACTCCAGCATTTTGCCAGGTATTATATCTTCCCTCCCTTGCATGTCCTCAGATCCTGAAGTAAATTCTACCACCACTTTTGGTTATGCTGTTTGTTTATTTGCCTCCTTTTTCATGAGTTCCAACTGATGACTCTTCAGCCAAAACCAACTTCCAGACTGCATACTGCTGGCAGGGGAAGGGGAAGAAATGATATCACTGGAGGTTTTAATAAATTAAGAGTAATTCAGCAAACTTGGGCTTTTCTGACAGGCTGCTTTTTTTTTTTTTTTTCTGTCAACCTCATGAATTCACAATATGTTCTGGAGTCCTGAAGCAACTAGAATCATTATAGGACAAACACATAAAGTTTTATCTGTAGCTTTAATTTTCATTATATGTACACTGATTGACACTTTTTTGAGGGGGATGACTTAAAAATAACCCTGGATTCCCTCGCCCACTCAATTTTCTTTCTTTTTTCCTGCTGCAGAAAAACTAGTATCAGGTTAAGATCTGCACAGCAATAAACCTTTGCCACTGGCAGGAATCTAGCAGTCACAAGCAATTAGTTCTTTCTGTGAATGGTCCAAGGTTAATTTTAGCCTCCTAAACTGTCTCCTGCCAGATCTGATAAGTTTTCTCCTTTAGCTCCAGCTGTCTGGTCCCTGATGGGATTTGGCTACAAGGAGGATGGCATTATCAGCCCATTAACCATCACTAGCAGGAGAACTGTGATGCTGATGAATATTGATCACCTGTTCCACGGGGGTTATCAGATGATGCTGAGCGAACCTGATGCTAGGTTGTTTCTGTGAGCAGCTTTTGTTTTTTCCTGGCTGATGGCACTTCTCTCCCTGGATCTGCCCGTAGCAGAGGGAGCAGTGCAGCAGGGCATCTCCGCTTTTGCCATCAACAGGTTACATCCAACTGCAGGAAGGGGTTGGAGTGAATGCTTTGCCCTGTCTGGGTTAAAGTCCGGACACGACCCATGCAGCTGTCTGTCTACTTCATTGCATGGCTTTGCAAACTGCTTTTATTAGTGAAGCAGGGAGAGTCTCAGCGGGTTGGAAAGTATTGCGAATGGACTTTCAGGCAGCAGAGGGATCTGCGTGGTATTCTCTAACTGTGGATGGCTTGCACCGGAGTTGTGACTTGGCTGTGTCTGGGGGTGGTAGGTATAAAAGACATGGAAGGTCTATCGGTGGGACCTGGCCCGAAGGGACAGCAGTGTGCAACCCAGTCTCCTGCAGACACTTGAAATCAGAGAGTGCACTTGGTAGTTCTGTTTTTCAGAGCAGACAATCATGAAAAAAATCTATATATTGCTAGTATTTTCTTCCTCATCAAAACAATATTACTCAGGGCTCTGGAGGCTAAACAATACTTGTTTGTTTGGATTTCTTCCAAAACAATCTGAAAAAAGTAAATATTATGTTTTCTTTCAAGGCATAGCAACACAAATTCTGGGACGAAAACCAGGAACAACACAGTATTTGTTAATACATAAAATATCCAGTCAATTAATGAAGTTTAAATTTTAATAAATCCTTTTTTTTGGATATTGTTTACCCATTTATTTCATTACTTCAGCAGTCACAATTCATTCAAGAGACATTTGGGCCAGGGGAACAAAAACATACTCATTATATAAAGACAAACAGATATTGAACAGATATTTCCTAGGAGGAAGTGGTACCTTGGAATAAAGATAAAAAAAAAAGTGATTTAGCATTACCTTGCAGAAAAGAAGAAAAAAAAACACAAAAGAGATGGTTTGAAATATTCCTTCCGTTTTGTTTGTTTGTTTGTTTGTTTGTTTTGTGCTCCAGTGCATGTTTGTTTTATGCTCCAGTGCATGGTAGAACATGAGTAGATTTTTCTGTTTAAGATAATTGTTTCCCCTTTTACTTCTAATGTAAATGCCCAATGGATTTTTAAACTCTTAGTAAGATCTGTTGTCACTTAATTTCATAGTTTTTGTGGGCATGAGAATAAAGTTCTATTCCTTTCTTTTTTCCTTATGGTTCTTCATACAAACATTTGAAAGTTATTGTCTTAGTTTACAAGTATAACTTCCAAGTACAGAAGAATATAGTATCAATCAGCATTTCTTAAACTCTCTTGTTTTCCAGCTTGATCAGTGAAGTGGTTATCAGCTCTAGCATTGGAACATAAAGACATGAATGGTAGAGGAAAAGGAGATTGAAGTGTGAGAAAAGGAGGTGATTTAAGTGTTGAATTCATATTTTGGAAAAACAATAAAATTCTGAAAAAAAGATTTATCTAAGTTAGAAAGAAACTGCCATTCAGCAAAGGGAAAATATGGAAAACATAGGAGCTTCAGCTGCAGCCGAAGTGCTGTGACCTGTAGGCAAGGCTTGCCTCTTGTCATGGGGACAGCCTGGCCTCCCCAAAACACAGAGTGTCGAGAAACAAAGCCTGCCCACCAGACTGATACCTCTGCTCTGCTCAGAGCTCATCACAACCAACATGCTTCTACAGGCACATTTGTTTTGACGCGTTAGCCCCTTTTGTGAACACTCGGTTTTCTTTGAGAAAATGTGTTGTCAGGAGGCTCAGGTACTTCGATGTTTAATCTCAGTAGCATTAGAAGAATGCAGAATGGTAGAAGAGAAATGGGATAGGAAAAGAAACAAATAAAAGGGAAGAAAAAAGAAGAAAAAAGGATTGACTGGATTTTTTTAAAGTTAGACATCAATATCACTCTGATGGTCTTGGTTACTCAGTGGAAAGCACAGAGATGTAAATTGAAATGCTCAGCCACCGGCTGCAAAAGTGTTCCTCTTGACTGCAGATTATTTTCATATCTATAAAATTGCAAACACTGTTTAGCTGGACTTTGCTTGTCCCTAATTTTGGCTTTAGTTAACAAAACAAAAAAAACCCCGAATCCACAAGCACACAAATGCTAAAAGGATTAAATAATTCAGAAGTAATTTTTCTGTGACTTTCATCCAAAATCCTGTTCCCTGCTAGCTACAGAGCAGTTGCAATTTATTATAAGATCTAGTTATGAAGTCTAAAACCTGAAAATCACAAAAAGACTCATCTTGGTCAGGTACCAAACATCATAACAGAGGAAATTAGGAAGAAATTAAGAAATTAAACTTTTGACAGAAATTTAATGTCTGAAAGCTAATCTTCTTTGAGCTTCTTAATTTCTGACAGCTAATTTCTGAAGTTATATTGAAGTAACTCCAGTAGGATCCTGCCAGCCTTCGTGCTACCTTTTTACAGCTTACATACCTGTGTCCCTGTGTGAGTTTCAAAAAAGACATACAACCTCTCTTGGATGTTGTCTTTCATCACCAGACTTTGACACTTACTCTGGTGGTGTGTCCATTACTTTAATGTCAAAAGTTCTCTTGAAATCTACATTTGCATCAACAAGTACCTGGAATTCACATAAAACCTATGAGAAAAAGCTGAAATGCTAAACACTGTTGGTAGTGTAAGCGATTTTGATAGCCAGCAGCAGTGCAGTCCACCTTGTCTAACTGGATGTTCTAGGTTTTACTGTACTCAAAGTGTAGACGCCCAGCCAATGGGCCACAGGGCGCACTGTTCAGACCTTCAGCAGAAGCCAATCCACCATGCGGATGGGGAATCAAGAGTCCCAGAGGGAAAAAAAGAAAATACATTGGGCATCCTGGCTGAGTGGTTAAGACTGGACTTGGGGTGTACTTCCAGACCCAACACTTTTGAGGGTGCAGGTATTTGACCGTCAGGGATTGATGACTAGCAGCTCTCAGAGGAAGGACCTGGGCACCAGATATGCCTGTCTTCTAGCAGTACGATTGTGGCCTACTGTTTGAGATCATCTCGGGGCATGTGACATCCATGGGCTGATTAAAAAAAACACAATAAAACCCCAAACACCCCACCAACCCCCAAACCACACTCTCGTTCTTGTTTTGCATTGCTTTTCCCCTTCCTTCTCAGAACTGGGCAAGGCAGAACAAATGCCGGGTGTATGGACGCACTCAGTATTTCCTGCTGGTTCTTATAAACTCTCTGTGGATGTCACTGGAGTCTAACAGACTAGACCACCCTCTGGAGGCGACTGACCTCACTGTGCAGTCCAGAGGGCCACTAAGTGACACAGACCGGAGCTGTCTCTGGAGAACACAAAGGTGTCTTCTCCTTGTTAATTGTGTGACTGTGGCCAGTAAGGGATCTCAGTGAGGGACCTAAATTATGGGGGCAGAATTCCCTCCCTTCCACTGTTTTTCCACAGAATGGCTCGAAGAGAAAGGCAAAGTTGTCACTGTTTTATTTGTTTCCGAAACAAACAGAATACCACTTTCCTTTGCCTTGTGGTACACGTTCAAGCTTATTCCCATACAAAAACTGTGAACTGTGGCTATACTCATAAAAACATTCATATTTTCCTGAGTGCTTTACTCTACCTGGGTTCAGTCCAGCTTCCAACTGAGTAGGAGCAATTCAGTCATTCTGGAACGGCAGCATCCACCTATGACATGATTCAGAAGCAATAACTGTGCTTCGAATTCATAATTTGTTTGAATGTGATTGAGCTTTCAAGCGCAAAGAAACATTAATGTAATGAAGTCAGAGGAAAAAAATACAAATTCCAGAGAAACGTAATCGAGAGTGATTGTGCTGATTTTGCTCTCTTGTAGATATTGCCCTACTTCAGAAGATTCAGGGAAAGTGCTTGATCAGAAGTTTGTTTTCACGCAAAAGGTTTCTTGAGCCTTTTGAATTTTGTGTTTGGAAGCTTTGAAGTTTTCTCATGCTCTCATGCTGAGCCCAGTAGGGGATGGATGTGCATACTGACGTTCTTGCCTGTGAATCTTCTTAAACCTTACATATGTTTAATGTTTTTGAAAAGCCACCAGAAATCCTATTAGACACAATAGCTCAAGGCATAGCTATAGAATATATACTTCAATGTGGCATTACACATCAAAGGGCTCTGATAAAGTAGGACTTTGAAAACTCTGATACTGGGCCAAGTAAAATACAGTTATAAAGTAGGACTGTGTTTCTCTGTGACCTCAAAAGTCCTTGCTCAACAGGCAAAAGGATCGTGCAGTGAAGTGTTGTTTGTAAACGAAAAGCTGGGACATCTATCAGCATCAAGGCATTTTGTAACCTCTTAAAATATTTTCTAGAGTTTGCAGAATTAGCTCCCATTTTAGTTTCTGATAAAATCATCCATTCTGCCTATGCCAGTGGTGGACATCTTGGAAGAAAGGCAACACCTTTCAAAACTACATACTGATATTACACTGCAGAAAAAGGCAGCTGCACACAACTTCTTGAGGCTGTCATTCTGCTACCTGTTGTGCTCCGTTTACCTTTGGTGATGGTTAAGCTCAGCACAATTAATTTTGCACACAAATCAGGGACTGAAGTCACAAGTCAAGCGGGCAAGGGGCCACGGGTATGTCACTCATTATTTTCTATTCATTGATGTTAGCATGGTAAAGCGACACTGGTTTCAGAATTGGATGTTAGGACTATTTAACAATAACTAACGTTTCCTAGCCCTCTCTGCCCACTGCCTGTTATTGCTTCCTTCTCCTTTGCTGTGAATGCTTGCAGCACAATGTTTAAATTTGGACACAGTGGCTGCCCCTCCAGTCTTCTTCCAGGGGAAGAAGCTGCTTCAGAGTTAGCTATTCAGTATAATCCTCTGCCTTTTGGACCGATGGGGATTGTTGGGCATAAATAATGAGGAAGATACTGGGAATCGCAGGAGTGGTTATGCACTGGCCATGCACAGAATCACAGAATCACAGAATGTTATGGGTTGGCAGGGACCTCTGTGGATCATCTAGTCCAACACCCCTGCTGAAGCAGGGTCAACTACAGCAGGCTGCACAGGAACTTGTCCAGGTGGGTCTTGAATATCTCCAGAGGAGACTCCACAACCTCCCTGGGAAACCTGTTCCAGTGCTCCATCACCCTCAAAGTGAATAAATTCTTCCTCATGTTCAGACGGAACTTCCTGTGCTTCAGTTTGTGCCCATTGCCCCTTGTCCTCTCGCTGGGCACCACTGAAAAGAGTCTGGCCCCATCCTCGTGACACGCACCCTTCAGATATTTATAAGCATTTATTAGGTCCCCTCTCAGCCTTCTCTTCTTCAAGGCTAAACAAGCCCAGCTCCCTCAGCCTCCCCTCGTAGGAGAGATGCTCCAGCCCCCTCACCATCCTCGTTGTCCTCCTCTGGACTCTCTCCAGTAGGTCCTCACCTTTCTTGAAGTGGGGAACCCAGAATTGGACACAGTACTCCAGATGGGGCCTCACTAGGGCAGAGTAGAGGGGGAGGAGACCCTCAGTGAAGAACATTTCTGAGCTGCTGAAATAAAAGCTACTCTACACAATGTGTTAGACAGAGCTGTGGAAACTGTGATGAAAACAGTCCCTTCTGAGAAATTAGGAAAGAGCGAAGACAAAGTAACTCCTAATGGCATCAACAACATTGTCAGACTGACACAGAAAGACTTATCTCTAAAGAACTGTTCATGCCTTAGAAAGATATCCAAGAGAAATCACTGACAAATTACAGTACTCTTTGAAGTGCTGAGAGATTTGGACAGAGAGCGATTCTGCTGTCCTATATATACTGCCATCAGCTGATACAGATTCACTCTGAGACTTTTTCAAGTTTTGAAGATGGAAAGACCCTCACTTTCCTCCAGGTTATACAACAACAGAAAGCTGTAGTGAGTATGCAGCCATCAGGTCAGACTAGGTACTTGCCTGACAGGCAGAAGTTTCAGAAGGGGCCTTGGACCCTCAGTTTCCTTATCGCATGTAAGTATCCTGATGATCTGTCACAGTCTTTTACCAAAAGTCCATCCCGCCCTAAAGAATCCTTCTGAAAACCTTTAATTGCAACAATATGTTCCCTTTAGAAGCTTGAACAAGTCAGCATTTGCTTTGCTTGTCATCAAAACTTTATCGCCCAGCTGTAATAGGCAAATCTAACAGAAGTGTTTGTAGAGACAACCACAGGAGTGGATTGCTTATCCTCAACTGAACCTTTGCCTCAATACTGGTTGCAGGCACTGACAATCTGGCCAAAGTAGCTGTGAGTCCTTCCTGTTCAGAGTAACCTCCGCAGCAGGCTGTGGTGGGGTTAGGACTCGGGAGGAGGCAGGGGAGCGCAAATGTGAAGGCAGTGAAGCACAGGGTATGCGTCAAGGGACTGACTGGCCACTTTGGCCCAGGGGTCTCTTACCCACATTTTAGCTGACTTGTCAAGGAGAGCTACCTGATAAGAGCTGGTGTGAGGACAGAGCTGCAAGGCATCTTGGGGAGTGCCAACCTTAGAGAAGGCTAAGGGGAATGACACCTGAAGTTTAGGGAACTTAGGATGCACAAGAACTTTTATTTCCTACTAAGGAATTTCTGCTTTTGCTCATAACACTGACTTGCAACAGTGGGATTATTCTGCTCATCAGCTCCTACTGCCATTATCTCTTTAGTCAAATTTGCTTAATTTCTATGGAAAACAGACGAATGTGCTTTCTCTTGTTCATTAGATTTGTCCCATGTGATCTAATATTAGACTTACAGTAGCTGAAATAATAAATACTTACCGATTCTTTGGCCTCATTTCTGACCATTAGTGGTAGCTGCTTTTCATATGCACGTACATTTGTAATAGTTACTCTTACAAAGACCCCCGGCTATAGCTGTTCTTTCCGAGTCTAATTCCTTCTGCTTCATTCATCTCTCAGACTTTAAAACTGTCACATCTTAGTAATCTACTAAACCCCATAAAACCTGTCCATCACCTGTGTCTGCAGCCATAGAATTGCAGCTTTTCCTTCTGCATTAATTGTGAGCTGCTCACTGTGGTTTAAGCACCAATAAGGGACAACTTTGTCAAATCATACTCCACTAATGAAATGTGCGATGCTTACCTATGGAGCAGAATAAGCGAGAACAAAAAGAAACCACTGTATCGGAAATAATGAAAACATTGGAGTATGCAGGGTTTAGTAGTATATAACATCTGTTTTTTCAGCTTATGTGTGGTTTATTAGTACCAGTACTTCAGAAAAAGAACAATACCTTGGTAGAAGGTTGAATGTCACCTAATTCAGCAGAGGCCTTCTAGGCACCATGACAATCAGCTTATCAGATATTCATAAAAGGGGATCATGAGCACATCACTTTACATACACTTTTATAAGAAGCAATATACTTGTTTTAAGGGCTGCATCCGTTTCTGTTATCCTGTTGCAGATTGCTTCAAAGTCAGCTCAGATATTTCTACCAGGATAAGATACTACTACACACTGCTATAGGAAACTGAGCTCTACTGTGAATTTTAGGTGTAAATAGACAGTGTCTGTCTCATGATCAATAACAAGAGGACCAAAGGTAGTTACAAGCAACAGATGGAGAAAACACGTAAGAGGCAGTCTGGTAGGTAATGAAAAGCAACAGTTACAACATGCCAGCTGTCTGACTGTCAGACTTTTGGCATTGTAATTGAGACAAGTTTTGAGGGAAAACTTGCATATGGACAACGAAGTCACTTTGCAGATAGAATTTTCTGCCATGTATAGGGACACAGAAGAAAAAGCAGGTGACACATTTCCCACCATGTAGTTTTGAGTTGTGTGATCTCTATTTCAGAAAAATGATTGATAAGATGGATATTTAAAGATCGGAAATCACATATGGTTTGGGGTCCTAAGTCTAATTATGATGTGACAAATGGGACAAAGGGAATGAGGAGATTTTTAAGGACATTTAACAAAGGAATGGTGGCATGAAATTAAGATGATGAATATGGGAAAGTAAACCCAGGTCATGAAAAGGTTTTTTTGGCAAGGCTGTGAAGATTCAGATAGATGACTTCAGGGGGATTATGAATTGATAAATCACAAGTACCAAGGAAGACCTACACTTGCTCCTTTTAAACTTGAATTTATCCTCTGAGAAAATGAAAGAGCAATCCTTGGGATTTCTGCAGACTTCATCTAAGTTGATGATACGGATTGAAATTATTAAACAAGCATTTAATACAAACAAGTGTTTTTTATATCCTCATATCTCCCTTACCCACCTAAACAACAAAAAAGGCTGAAATTTTGGTTTGGTTACTAATAAGAAAATAGAAATGCCAACTAAGAAAATGGTCAAGAAGATGAATTATCTTTGCCTAGGGAAACAAAGAATAGATAGGATTATCTGTTATTTGACTTACAAGTCTAGAATAGTAAATAGGTTTCATTTATATCTTCTCTTACCATGAGCAGTATCTTCTCACAGAAGAAGGTCCCTGGGGGAATCGAAAGGAGAGGATAAAAGCTTAAGGGGGAGCTACTTTGCACCTGGCACTCTGAGAAAAAATGACTGTCAGTAAATACAGGGTTTTTAATGCTGTGCACAGGAGAGCATAGGCACCAAAGCATCCAACTATCAAGCTTTCTCTGAAGCTTTCTCAGATGCTGTCTACCTGTAGGTTTTTCATTCCCCAGGTACACAAGGGCATGTCTACAAGTAAGTATAGACATCTTGGCTGGCTCCACTGCACTCCCTTGAACACAGGAATGCAAAGATGCACAGTGCCGTCCAAACCTGTGATCTTGAAAAACACCAGGTAACCCTGAAGGCACCTTGTGTGTTTCAGAGTTATACCTTGTTACATGCCCAGAAATACCCCAGTTTTGATGGGACTAGGCATCTCAGCAACACATTCATGCCTAAACTTCATTGCAATACAGAAAGCAGGCATTCCTGTACCCTGTAATCCTGGAAGGGTTAGTCCCATGAGTGTTCCCAAAACATGTACCCATGGTGGGTCTGCGTCCAGTGAAGCTACAGGTATGCCTTTTGATGCAAGGGGAAAGAGGAGGAGTCACGCCCCACCTGTTCTGTGTCATAACACAGTGGTCTTACAAAATGGCTTGGAGCAGTTCCCACCTCATCTCAAGTGATTTCCGCTTCATACTGACCTCCTCCCAGGAGAGCATCTTTATCAGAAGGCTGTGTGCTCTTCTGGGCTGCTTCATCCTGTAGAGAAGGATCCAAGGCTTCTTCAACCACACAAAGAAGCACTGGCTCCCAGTCTACTGGTTTGGGCATTCATTTACTCTCTACTCCAAACCCTCCAACAGATTTTTTGTTTGTTTGTTTGATGACTCTCTATTGTGAAACAGAGAAGGGATGCTGGAAGCCAGAGGCAGGATATCCACATTTCCTTATTCTACCCCTCCATAGCTAGACTGTGTAAACATGTCCAAATTCAACACCTCTCATCTCATCTGCTCCTTAATACCTGGCTCCTGCATCTTTCTCTCTGTTTGGCTCTGTAGAATAAATCTCTCTAAGCACTGAAAAAAGACCCCATTCTTACAGATAAACATTGCACTGGCAGCTGTGAGCTGGGGCAACTCTACTCCAGACTGATCCTTTCACTGTGAAGTGTGTAATCAAGCACTTGAATGAGGATGTTTCCAATGAATTAGTGATGATTTAATATCAGTTAAGATTATGGTCTGTGCTATTTGATTGCAAAATAAGAAAATGAAATCTTCAAGGCGTATTAAAATGGCTTTCAAATTTTTTTATAGTAGTGCAGCAGTGCAGTTAAAACTCAAGCAGGAGAATCACACATCAGATTTTATTTCTCAGAAGTATTTCTTGTGAGATCTTCCATTATGCCCTCTAGGATTCTTGCTTTGCAGATCAACAGCAGCGAGAAGACAGGATGCGACTTGTTAGCTGCGTAATTTCCATTTAAAATTAAAATAGTGTTGGTACCGACTAAGTTGTTCCTGGAATTTATATACATTTCCCAACCCAACTGACAACAAGCTTCAGCTCTGTTATGCTTCTATGTTCTTTCCTTCATTAAAATGTGTAAATAAATGATGTGGCAAATTATCTCATGTCTAACTCTTCTCTTTTTATTAGTCTAGAGGGGGATGAAGTTCTTAGAACAAGGCAGGAAAGACAGAGAATACAAGATGATTAACTTATCTTCAATTAAACTCAGAACAGAATTTTTTTAAATATATGTTTACTCTTTAAAAGACATTTTTCTAATTGCAGAGGGGAGATCCCTTTATGACAATAATCTTTTCTGTTGATGTGGTAAAGAAAAATACCTTCTATTAGAGGTTCCCACAAATAATTGAAATAATTAATCCTGAAGGAGGTCTCCAGAGACATTACAGGAAATAAAGGACACTGTTTTGGTTTTTTTTACCTGATCGTTTGTATTCTGAAGAAAATGGAAAAAATAATAACTCCATTGCTCACTCTTATATAATAAAAGAAAGTAATTATTATTTATTTATTCCTCATGCAGAAGATTACTGTTGCCAAAAGGCAAATAAAATGAAGCACTCTTTGTCCCAAAGAATTTATAATTCATGTTTGCATTTGATGGATGGGAGAGGGATAAGGAAAATGGATGAATAATGGTTACAGAAAAAGGTTCCTGAGGGCCCTTTGGTTTATTTTGCATATGCCAAGGTAATATGACAAATCAACATACATCTGTGTGCATGTTGTATTAAATATATGTAGTATGAAATCATAGTTATGGTCTCACTAAAGCTGTGCATAGATGCTACTTCTGTCAGCCTTGTCTGTAGGCAAAAGACTCACAGTAAAAGGGGAGAAGCCATGAAATTGGAGCAATGAAAAGCCAATGGAAAAGAAACAAATGTTGATGCGGAGAAGGAGGGAGCGGATGGGAACAGGACCAGGGGCTGGGCTCAGAGGGCAGCAGAGCCCCATCCCTGCCATCCCATGTGTCTGGAGGAAGACCTACCAGGCTGTGCTGGAAGACCTGTGAATTCCTGGATGATGGTCCCCATTCCCACTGCTGTGGGGAAGGGGCTTGTGTTCCTCATGCCCCCCGAGAGCCCAGAGTCATCGAATGCTGCCAGCGCGGTGGGGAAACAAACTGGGGACGATGAGCTCAGACATGCCAAGGTGTTTTATAGAAAAAGCTCTCACAGAGCAATTGTTAAAAGTTCTTTCAGACAGAAAGAATAAATACATGCTACCATTATCAATGAAACACCAATTAAATAATACAATAATAGTTGAGTCTCACAGAGGACTCAGTACAAGCTGCTTCGGTGACAGGAGAATGGACAAAAATATTCACACTGGCAGACCAAATGAAAAAGCGAAAATGAAATCCAGCATCTTTCTTCTACAGTTACACAGGCTTGGTGTCTTTCATGCAGAATCCCTTTGGTCTTTTATGAAAGGAAGCTCAAGAGAGCCAGGGAGCCAAACTTCATTTCAGAAAAATACTCCCGTATCAGTGAAAAAGGATGGTTAGGCACAACCCCCCCACAAAGGAAAAAAACAACCCTTCCTGGCCATGTTGCCTACAAGAGCAGACATCTGCCTCTGCGTTTGAAAATGACCAGATAGTGCCAGTTGGCATTTTAGTTGGCAAAATGCGCACAAGTAGGGCACAGACTCAGAACGGATATTAGCCCATTGAAAACATAATGAAAAATCTCTGCACATGGGTGGCTTAAAGAGATTTAAACATGATGATTAAATAGAAAATGCTTGTAGTTTAAGAGACTGTCTCAGTGGACGTATTTAACCTTGTACAAATTCCAGAGCTACGTGTGTGCTTCATAGCTGTAAAGGAGAGAACAGGCGCATGGTTGTACAGGCAACCAAGGGTTGTACAGGCAACAGAGTATCAGCCTGACGTGATCAGAGAGATGGTGCAAACATCAAGAGTGTTTTAGCCTTTCGGTACTGTGGAAATGCGTGGAAAGAAGCAACAAATACCACTCGTGCTGGGTCAAGAAGGAGACTAGGAAGTCCCTGCCTGCCCACGCTGAAGTCACAGCCTCCAACGGGGGCTTTAGCAGGGGATTTGTAACCGGTCATCGGGGAAGGAGGGGGGGACGGGCCTCTCTTCTGGACATCCATGCTTCCCTGCCAACCCGAGATGGGAGTCTGTGGGAAAATGCAAATGTGCGACCTCTCCTGCTAATCAGTCTCTTTGAATACTGGTGGCAAAGGCAGAGGGGTTGGGAGAGCAGGAAGGGGAATCGCTGACACCCGGCTGACTCCGCCATGTCTCTGCACAGCCGAAAGAGATGGGAGAAAGGTGCAGAAATAAAACATCCCACTGACTTCAGTTGTCATTACCCCCTTTGCTGCCTGCTTTCCCCGCGATGTTCCTGTTTGACATTTCATCCCTCTGCCCGTGTCTCACGGGGAGCGTGCAGCGACCCATCCCGTTCCCCATCAGAAAGCGGCCTCTGCGCTGTGCTGTCGCCACTTTGCCAAGAGCCCCGCGTTGGCCCGTGAAGGGACGTCCAGCAACAGAACCACGCGTGCCAGTTTGCCTCGCGCGCCGGGGCCACATTGCTCTCCCGGCTGCACGAGGCAGCTGTCGAGCACTTCGCACAGCGTGAACGCATCTGTGTCCCACGGTCCAGACCCGAGGAGTTAATGGGCTCTCTGCAGTTTGCAGCCACCCAGAACACTGCAGTCTCTGGCCAGTAAGCCAGAGACTTCTGCATCGCATGAAATACTGTAGCAACATCTTTATAAGGTGTGGGAGCAAATGACTTCTCTTGCTTATTCTCCTGACATGGATTTTAACAAGATAGAATGGCACAATGCTAAATTAATTTTGTGTAATGATTTTGACGGTAACAAATGGGGAAAATGGTACAAGCGCAGTCCTTTATAATTAGACTGCAATCTTGTGCTTTTCTCCAAATGCTGCAGCCTGTTCCTGAGATGCAGCATAATTTCTGCTTCCAGAGGCCTGAAATTATTTTTCAAGACACAAATCAAAATAATTTTCTCTTTCAGCCTTTCTTGTGCCTAATGTTTTTCAATTCTATGCAACATTACTAGAAAGTTCTTTATAAAGCTTCTTAGCTTCATCCAGTCCTGCAAAAGCATTTTGGCTATTGCTTAAAACCTAAAACACTGTTAGGAGTACCCATCAAAGAACCGCAATAGATGCTTAGCTGTTGTGGATAGTATAGATTTCACTGAAAATTGTGAAGCTGATGATTTATATAAAATCAGTAAAAGCAAATAAAATGGAAAACTGAAATGAAAGAGAAAAGTCATACTTGTGGAATTAAGTGATTTCTGTAAGCACCTGAAGAAAGGCAAAAGAACATTTCTGGCTGGTTTCAGGTGCAGGAAATGTTAATGCAGAGGGCTTGCCAAAGGATGGTTCACTCCTGTCAATGCATTTGCACAGGTGCCGTTATTTTAAATAGAGCTGCTTTTTTTCATGGATGTCATTTCTTTTTGTTTTTGTTTTTAAAACCTCAAATTTTAAAATATATTTGTCTTCAAGTTTTTCTCTCTTTCCACATTCACTCTTACTCCATTCAAGAAAGCAAATGTCAAAAACAGAAACATGTGAAAAAACATGAAAAAGTATAAGAAGGGTAATTTTAAAAAACTATAAAAAAAGACCCTCCCACACCAAATCCCTGCCTTCTTTCCCAGTGCTTGAACTAAGAGCACGCAGACCAGAGCCCAGAAAATAATCAATTTTTGGATGAAAAAAATGAAATTGTTTAAAAAAAATTAAGAGAGTGAAAAATGTTCAGTTTGTGGAGTTTTTTACAATTTTTGGGAAGACTGGTTTTTACTTTTTCTTTTTTCCTATGCAAATGGTGTAAGAAACAGATTTTTTTAAACTACGTTCTTTCCTTTGTGCTGTAGTGGTGAGCCCTGACACAGCCAGCTAATCAGAGCCCTATTCAGCCAGGCACTGCATGTGTTGTGGCATAGTTGCTTAATTTGTAAATTTGACAGTAAAATACGAGGGGTTTTTTCAGATTGTACAGAAAGGACATAAGAAGGGCAAAACACAAGTCTTTAGAGAGACTCCCAGCAGGCAATTCAAGGGCAACTCTTTCACTGGCAAATTTAATCATTTAGCATCAATCTAATTTAGGTTCTGTTGAATATTAGGAGGGAGCAGTCACTTTTTTTTATGTGGAGACAAAGAACTTCCTTCAAATTAAACGTTTACACTTAAAAACAAGAAGTAAATTATTGTGTCCATCCTGTCTGTTTCTAAAAATTCATTCACATGGTGTAGCACCAGTTTACTTCAAATGGGTGATTCTGCTTTTAAGTGACATTGTGACACTTGCAAACGGGTGATGGTTCTGCCACCATTACTAACCTTCTCTAAAAAGTAAAAAAAAAAATCTCTTTAATGAATTTATAGTGTACTTTTATAAAGTTTTAGGGAATCTAATGGCCATGAGGAATCTGTGGGTCTTAACCAAGTCTATCTGTCTGAATAGACTGTCAGCATTGGCATTTTCTGGGCAATCTCTCTACTGGCTTGAACTGACTTTTGATTGTTAATGAGGGAGGGGTGGTTGTTGTTTGTGTCTTTTTCCCCTTTTAAGACTTCTGTAGAAATGACATCTGCTGCTGTGCAGAGACCCAGCATAAGGTATATTCGTTACTTTGTATTCTTGACCTCCGTCCTGCTCCTGCCCTGCTCCAAGGACTAGCATTCAATTTTGTTGATGCACTGGCTTTCTGTTCATCTTTTACTTTGGGACAGGCTTCCCAAATAAAACTTTGGAAAACACAAGCAGGAATGGTCTCATTTCAAGGATCAATGACAATTCTAAAAAGATCAGTAACAAATTCTTCTAGGCTGATAAAGTGCAGTAGAGATTAGCTGAACCACCAACTCACTTCAGGCTACTACTTTTTTCTGAATGATTTTAGATGCAAATTATTTTAAATGTGACCTACAGTCTCCCAAAGTGCCCCAGGCTCATCTGCTTTTATATTATAAGCATCTTGTTTCTTGAAGACAACATAGTTATGCAATTTTTGAACAAGGATGAAAAAAAATGTTGAGGCAAACAAACTGCAAATGTAGCTACTGTATCACTGGAGGAAACCTTACACAAAATAGGTAGGACCTGATCATATTAAATGTGAAGCAGTTGTTTACATTTGGGGTCTAAGGACTAAAATTTGGCAGTGACAGAAATTGGAAGTGTCGGTTTCTGTTTCAAGATGTACCTTTAATGTGCACTCTGTGTTTCTCTATATAGAAGACATGAGCATGTTTCTAGTCTCAAGAAACCAATATAGAGGAACTTCGATATTCACTGCAAATTATTTCTTGACACTGCAAAGGTCTAGGATGTTTTTGGCATAAAAGTACTGCTATGCTACCCTGTGATTTGCCTTTTCCCCTCCGTAATTCACAGTGACAGAGTTTTAAACAGAATTACATCCCCCGAAGCAGTTTCCCATGCTCTGAAGATGGGCAAGATGGCACAGAAAATAAGGAGACATGACTGGAATACAGACGTGGCTGTATTTGGTTTTTGGCATCCACACAGAGATAGGTGTTCAGCCTTTCTTCTAACAATGAAAGAACACCCTGTACTCTCTGTGCATTTTATTTCTGAGGCAAAAATGGTATGTTTGTGAACATGCATAAAAGGGGAAGGGGGGTTAGAAAAGAAACTCTGAATAGACCACTGTTTCTGAAAGGCTGAAGGTTGCTTTTCTCGTGAGATTGGACCTTTAAGGCAGCTCAGCTCTTTCACAAGCCTATTGTTGCTATGCCAGAATGCTTCTATTAAGGGCACGTATTTTATCCAGTCTCATCCCTTATGTCTGTGCTATGAATTCATAAATGAGAAGCAATATAACAATACACGTTTTTAAAGAGTTTCAGAATAGAAAGTGCTACTGTCACACATGGTTGTAATAGAACAAAAACCGTTTTCTGAGTGTCAGACCTGCTGTGGGGAAAGCAGGATCTTCTAGGCACAAAATGGTTAACACATAGCCTGGAACACGCCATAGATATCTTCCTGCAAAATCAGTATGTCTATAGGGAAGATAACTGTATAATTTTATGTCATTTATATATACAAGCACTTTTCATGACTTAGAGAAGGAAGAAAAGGATAAGCTTGCAGGTATCCAGAATACCCTGTGTGGCACTCATAGACATTCGTTATTAAAGAACCATTGCATGTTTTGTGTCATTTGGGATGTACGTTCCCTGGCTGGTACATATGATGTAAACAGAAAATAATGTCACGGTAACAGATTACGCACTGGCATAGCTCCATCCACTCCACAGCAGGACTTGCCATTTATAAATTGATAAGACAGGTCAGACTCTAGCCTTAAATCTTTCTCTTCCTTGCTTCCCAATATAGGATGTTACAGTCTTTCCTTAATGCCGGCCAACTATCTGAGAGAGCGGTGAGAAGTGCATCAGAGAATTCGTAATTAACCTCTTTGGTTCTATTGCTAACAACTCCTTAATCATCAAAGATTCTTTCCAAAGAAAGTGGATTTTGCCTTTGTTGCAGAATAGGAAGGATCTGATCCTGCTCATAAAATTTGTGATTGTGTGTTACTAATTTATTTTCCTTTTTCTTACAATTTTTCCATACTGCAGCATAAGATTCAGATGTAACCTTGCTTATGGTTAGACACTCTATGGATTGTATTGTAATAGCATGGAAAGGTCACACATGGAAAAAAGGAGCAGAACTGCTGCAACTGGCACTGAAGCAACTTTCATGAGGAGATTAACACAAACCTCTGAGGCAGATCTCTGGTTTCGGGTAGAGAACACGAAGTCAGGCTCCCAGGCCCAGGTCTGCTCAAAGACCCTGGTGCCTCATGGCCAATTTTGAGGCCCTTGGTCCTCCAGAGTTGAATCCAGGACTCTGGGTAAGCCTCTATCATGGGGAAAATTTGGTACTTTACAAAGGGTAGTAAAAAGAACAGTTTGTTTGAGCCAGGAGTTGTCTAAAAGCTTGCATGAATAAAATAGTGACCCTCATGTCCTGGGTACCTTATTCAGCTCTGTTCCGAGATGTCTCTATTCCCGATATGCAGCCCAAAAGACTGTCCTGAAGGTTAAATGCTGTTACTCTTTACTTCAAAAGGCTGAGAAAGACATACTGCCAGATTTCTTTTATGTGATGGATACTATGCAAGGTTAATCTTTTTTTTATAATGCTGGAGTTCTTAAAGCTTTGACGCTAGAGTGTCTCACCTAGATTAAAGGTTAGGAAGGACAGAACTCCTGTTGTATTATTGTCTTGGTTTCGGCTGCCGCCGGCAACAAAAGCGCCACGCGGCCGCCCCTCCACCCACCGGCGTGCGGAGGAGAATGAAAAGAAAGAGGCAGAAACCAGTGGGTCGGGATAAGGGCA